>OLQA01000707.1_pt1 | contig 31555 bp, 17 predicted proteins | sample 1673151 | NCBI WGS metagenome assembly OLQA01 (sample SAMEA3136760, study PRJEB25190) | human gut metagenome | biome: human gut; feature: human-associated habitat; material: faeces | place: Austria | collected 2013
TTTAGTGTAACAAATAATAACCTTTTGTGCAATTTTAGTTTTCAGATACGCTCTAAACAGAATCCGGTATATTTTTTTCCTGCCATCCAACTGCCGCGAGACACTCCGCTCACTCCCGAACATCAACCTTAGTCGCAAGCAGGTAACTCTTTGCCTCGCCATGGCAGACGATCTGAGCCGCCATCAAAAGCAAAAGTTGAAGGAGATCAAGATTCAAATTCCTGCGAAGCGGACTTTGAAGGCCAACCGAAAGACCTGCCCTCCTGCGGACGAACAGAAACTTTCTGCTCTTCTTACCAAGAAGCCTTGGGTGTGGTCTCCCCTCCTGGTCGCCCTCGATGTCCAGATCCGCCTATACTTTGCAGATGTGCCCCCTATTGTACACAATCTCATTTGCCCTGATGAGATCCAGCGTGCCTCCCTTCTGAAGGTGCTTCAAGCGCTAACCCTTACAAACGACCCTGGACTGTGTGATTGCGGCCCAATTGTCTCCCCCCAGATTCCGGACTCTTTCCCTACAGATCATCGTCTCTTGGTCATGTATGATGTTGACCGTCGAAGCGCTCGGAGACTATCCTCTGTTCTCCAAACAGAAGACGAAAACCTGAAACGCGGCGCACCTCTACCTCTTCCCCAGCCAACACTGCCAGTTCTGATAAACGCCTCTGCGTTCTCGCTTCCCTTCATCCGGGATATTCCGTTGGAACCAGCTGACGAAACCCTTTCCATTGAGGAGCTCTCAACGCTTCGCTCTGCTGCCTGTCACTTCTTGTGCAAAAACATCGTTAAACGCTTATCCCAAGAGATGGTAGCCAAGCTGAATGCTCCGGAAACCCCCTTCGTCTCTCTTGCAAACCTCTGGTTGGACGCTATGGTCATAACCATTAGCAAAACGTTCCGGTTAGATACCAGTACTCGGTCAGGTGGTGAGGAGCATCTCCTTCGCGTCCAGGAAGAAGCAGAAGCACGGGATCAGAAGATCGCTCAGGCAATCATGCTGCTCTCCGACCCCCAGGCATATAATGGGAAGATTGTGGACAAGCCCAAAACCACCGACGAGGCCACTGCCTTGCAAGCGCAGTATCCTGTTTTCAAATACTATCCTAAAAAAGGCGATCATGCTGGGGAAACTGTCGCTCTAACAAATGACCTTGGGCTCATGAAGCTGATTGGTTGGGACAATGATTCGGACCTTCCGATTCTCTTAGATGCACTAAAGCAGCGCAAGCTCTTGCTCAAGTGTAAGGAGAACGTCTCCTTCCAGGATAAAAGCCTGCGGCTTCACTGGCTCAGCTGGGGTGCCATTGCAAACCACACTGGAAATCAGTCCCCTCACGTCAACTTCCAAGCTTCCCAAGTTCCTGCTGAAGTTTAACTTTCCAGGGCGCACCTCCCCCACCAATGGGTACGCCGAAACCTACGTCCTTTCCGCATACGGCAGTCACTCTATTTTGTCGGCTCACTTTTTTGAGCTGACAAAATCAGAGCGCGTCAAGCGGTCTGCCTTTCGTGTTTTCGAGCATCTTGGTGCCTTGTATCCCCTTGAGTTTTGTCATCAGTATACCACCGACACGCACCTTTGTACAGCTTCAATTCTGATTAGCCCGGGACACGCGGATATGGGATGGGCCATTCGGAACAGCACATGTCCCGGGCATTTCCTATATTCTATCCGTCATTAAAAAACATTGGAGGTTCTAGTGATGAACTTATCTGTCACAATGAAGCAGGTAATCTCTACGTTAGGAATCGAAAAGCTGAAGGCTTATCAGGTTCAGGCCATTCGATCCATCCTGGATGGCCAAAACGTCTTTGTCGTTCTTCCCACTTCATTTGGGAAATCACTCATCTACCAAGTACCTCAACTCGTGAAGCAAACCGGATACACCCTAGTAGTCGAACCAACTTTGGCTCTGATCCATGACCAGGTCCAGAAGCTAACGAGCAAGGAGGTCTCTGCTGCGTATATCACCAGCCAAAACAAGGAGGAACACGCTGGTATCCTCCGTCAATTGTCAGCGGGGAAGTTGTCCTTTTTGTACGTAACGCCTGAACAGCTGATCTATTTCAAGGATGATCTTCCTCGTGCCACAAAGCTGTATCACATGCTACTTAGCAATCCGCCATCTTTCATTGCCGTCGATGAAGCACATTGTGTTACTACTTGGGGCAATCGCTCCTTCCGCCCATCCTATACGCAGATCGGAAACTACATCGATCACATATCCAACACGCCTCCTATTATCGCCCTGACTGCAACTGCACCTGTCTCCTACCGAGCGGATATTGCTGCCTCCCTGCGCATGGGAGACTATCAAGAAGTCACAACGACAAAGACGCAACGGAACATTTCTATCCTCATCCGTGACTGTACTGGCACCGGGATAAAAGGCCGATTGCATCAGCTTCAAAAAGCACTCAAGCAACATGATAGCGGAGGCTCTGTGATCGTTTATTGCAATACTCCAAAGAACGTGGAGGCCGTATCCTTGTTCCTCTCGAAACACTACGATTCCAAACAGGTCTGCAAGTATCACGCCAAGATGAACACCAAAGAGAAGAACAAGCATGAGATGGATTTTTTGACGAACAAGAAGCGCATCATGGTTGCCAGCAGTGCCTTCTCCCTGGGAGTAGACAAGCGCGGAATCACCTTGGTCATCCACTTTAACCTTCCGCTCTCTCTGATTGACTACTACCAGCAGATCGGTCGTGCTGGACGAGATGGAGAACGCGCATATGCCGTCCTATTGTACGCAAGCGCTGATATCGATACCAATCAGGCGATCCTGCAAAAGCCCTTAAAAAGCCATGAGGACAACCCTACTATTCAGCAAGAAGTCAGCACCTCTCTTCAGTATTTTCAAGACTTTTTGGACGTACTGGCTTCCGACGAGTGTATCATGCAGCAAATCCAAGCCTACCTGGGTTATGATGCCAGCAAAGCCTGCGGTCACTGCACCGTCTGTCAGAGGAGGAAAAGAAAGTGAAGCTGTTAGCTGTGGAGTATGGTATCCACACCATCGAGCTGTACGCCAGTGCCGTTCCTTATGAGCAAAGCCAACAGATCATCGAGGCGCTCCTGGCTCGAAACGCCTTCTACAAGATGCGGGAAACAGAGCAGCTTTACGAGGACCGCTACGGAGTAGACCGCACCTATCGAAGCGATATCTTTTCTTCCAGCGGTATTCGCTTTTACATTGAACAGAAGTTTGAGTCCTTCTGCGGAATTCGTTTTGTCGTCAACCCATCTACCCTGTGCTCTGGAACACATTGTGGTCTCGCTCTGTATCAGCCAAAGAACGGTGCTCATGTTTTGGACTGTCTCAAGTGGTTCCTTTGTGGGAGGATGTTTTCTCTCCATATGGAGGATCTCTTCCACCTGGATCCTCAAAAGCTCTCGCTCAGTCGAATCGACTTCACCGTCAATCTTCACTTTCCAAAGGGCACAGACTTGACAGAGATGATCCGTCTCTTTCGGCAGGGAAAGACTCCTGATCCATTTCATCGTGACACACTGAATAAGTCCGTTGACCAACGGCATATCCTGCGTGTAAGGGCTAAGAAGATACAATTCACAGCCTATGATAAACTATACGACCTGGAGCGGAAAGGAATGATAGAAACTCCGGTTGACAGTGAGGTACTCCGTTTGGAACTGACTCTGGGGCGCAAAGCATACCGAAAAAAGCTCCATCTCACAGGCGACGAAACATTTGACGAGGTTATCTGCCTGGCTTATCAAAACGTCATTCCTCTGGTCCGCAAGTTCCTCCGACGCATCTTCCCAAACAGCGGGGAGCACCTTCCCTACCAAAAGGCGCAAAAGGCGATCATGAAGCAGATCCACGATCCGCTTCTCCGGGAGCAGATGCTCTTCCTGCTCGAGCGGATCAGTCGGAACACCTTCCGGGAAGCAGCGGAAGAAGCCTTCCACAGTCGGTATCGTGATCCATCCTACCATCCCCTAGAAGCGGTCTATGTGGCCTTTGACCAGATCAACGTCAACCCAGCCACCTTCGTAAAGGACAGCAAGTGCGGTGCACTGGAGAGCTTCCGAACCCTAGTGTAACACCACCGCTGATCGGTCGCCTCCAACTTTGCATGCAGTTTCAGTGCTTCCTCTCGTTGTTCAAGGTGCTATAATTAGGAACAAGTCGAAATCCATCTCACTCAATCTATTTTGGTAATTTGTTTTTCACACTTCATTGTCTGGATTTTTCAAACACTGAACCACATAAAAATGCTTCTACATTCTGATACTGTATCCCGTCAACCACAGCATTTTTTCCTCGGTAGAGCACAAACTTCCCGCAGATCGGCCCAAACCGATGCTCGATGATCCGGCACTTCTCCTCGTTTCGCAGGTGGATCGTCTGCTTGGCGTTGATCTCGGCGCTGTGCTTGATCTCATAGATCCGGCAGTTCTGCTGTTCTCGGTCATAGATCACCATGTCATACTCTCCACCCGTGTCAAACTTGAACTTGAAGGCCTCGATCTGACCAGATGCTGCTTTGCAGACCTCCAGAAGCACAATATCTTCCAGCATTCTCCCCTTCACATCATCCAGAATTTTACGGATAATATACGCTTTATCCGCTTCTGAAACCGAAGCAAAATAGGCATCCTGCATCAAGGAGTAAACCAGCGCCTTGGCGATTGCATAGCGCATCCCAGGCTGAGAAAAAATAATATGTTCCGCCTGCTTGCCGCTTTCATAGCGTTCTGGGCAGTTAACGATCAAGTCAAGTAGGAACAGGTACTTTTTTACCTTGTCGATGTGCCCCTGCGTGATCTGTACCGTGGTTTCCCGCTGTTCTTTGACTGCAATGATTGCCTTCAGGCGCTCCAGAATTTTTTCTTCCTCCACATCATACAAAACGGTCGCCCGTTCTGCGGGGAGGTCATGCAGAAGCAGTTGCTTCGCCGAACCGAGATCATGAGACTTGAACTCCTCCTGGATCACGCGCAGCACAAAGCGATGGTTCATGTGCTCCACGATCCGGTTAATAACGTTGGTCAACTCCCCTTTTTCGTAAAGCTCCCGCAGCTGGTTAAAATATTCCCCATGGTGGTCATTTTTTAGGGTGTGCTGGATATTGCGGCTGATGGCGGTGTCAATGTATTTCCGGGTACTTTCATCATCCCGAAACGCGACCTCATCAAAGGCGGCGTCTGGATCATCCAAACCCATGTTTTCTTTTTTCAGCGTCCCGCCGAATTCGATGTACTGATCGATTGAGTGAATGTCCAACAGTCTTGCATACTCCCGAAAAGGGATGAACGAGGTATGGATCATCACGCTTCTGTCATACAGCTCTTCCCGGTTTGCCATGGCAAAGCCCAGAGAATCTGTCCCGGAAACAACGAGTTTCATTCCCATCATACTGAATATGTCAGAAAGGACCGCTGCCGTGTCAATAAAATCACTGAGCAGCGTGATCTCATCCAGGAACACATATCGGTACCCCAATTGGAACAAAAGGTTCAGGTCCTTCGTCAGCTGGGCCATGGTATTGGTGACCTGTACTTTAATATAGGCAGACTGCTCCACAGGAAGCGCAGAGAGCATCTGAAAGAGAAGGGTCGTTTTCCCCGTCCGGCGAAGGCCATACAAAACGCCGATTTTTCCATCATAGGAACCGCGCACAAACTTCTCCAATGTTTTGAAGCAGTCACGCTTGCCATACTTGGCCACGCTGTTGGTCATCGCCTGTAAAGCCAGACCTGTCACGACATTCGTGTGAAACTCCAACGTTTTCGCTGGCACAGCGACAGGTGCGGGCTGCCCATAAGCCTCCAGCCTCTGATAGATCTCGTGGTATCTCGCTTTCTTTGTCTTTTCGGCGTTGTTCTCATAGTTCTGATAACTGCGCGTAGACATCCCAAGATATGCCGCGCATTGGGCCTGCGTCAGCCCCTTTGTGTTTCTCAGTTCCTTTAAGGTCATGCGTATCGCCTCCTCAATAGTATGATACTATAGGATACGCAAAACACAAGCAAATTACGCAAAATTTTCGTGTTTTTCGTCTTTTTGAAAATGGAGACCAATTTGATCGATCCGTAGAAGCGGCTGACAGCAGGTTCTACACAGCTATTATTCGGAATAATAGAATTGATATTATACCGAATGAATGATATACTATAACCGGAAAGGATGTGAGTGGATATGACCATCAGAGAAGCTGCGTCTGCCTGGGGCATTACAGAGCGCCGCATCACAGAGCTGTGTAAATCAGGGCGTATCCCCGGAGCCTATAAAATGGGGCGCCGCTGGTTCATTCCCGATCATGCGCTCAAACCAAAGGACAATCGATACCGGAAACACGCAGCCCCTACACTCCCCCATCCCCTGCGAAAGCCGCTTCCTATCGGTGAATCGGATTATCGGAAAGCCTGCTCGAATTACTACTATGTGGACAAAACCATGATGATCAAGGAGATCCTGGATGAGCGTCCCGTTGTTTCTCTCTACACACGCCCTCGGCGTTTCGGAAAAACGCTCAATATGAGTATGCTTCGCGTGTTCTTTGAGAAAACGGAGGGGGATGCCTCTGTCTATTTCAAAGAAAAAAAGATCTGGAGCTGTGGGAAGGAATATCGTGCGCACCAGGGGAAATATCCTGTGGTCTATTTATCCTTTAAGGATGTAAAAGCCGACTCTTGGGAAGAAACCTATCGGAAGATCCGGCTGTTGATCGCAGCTGAGTTTCGCCGCCATCACGAACTGTCTTCGAGTTCCCAGCTGGATGCGTTTGAGCGGCAAAAGTTTGCGTGTCTTGCATCCGAAACCGCAGACAAGGTAGACTATGAATCGTCCCTTTCCTTCCTCATGCTGTTTCTCCATAAGCACCACGGCGTTGCTCCCATTGTCATAATCGATGAGTATGACACCCCGATTCAGCAAGGACATCTGCATGGCTTCTATGATACCGTGACATTCTTCATGCGGAATTTCTTTTCCGCTGGTCTAAAAGACAACGATCATCTGAGTTTTGGTTTTCTGACAGGGATTCTTCGCGTTGCAAAAGAAAGCATCTTCAGCGGTTTGAATAATCTGAAGGTTTACTCTGTCCTGGAAGATCGTTATAGCGAGTATTTCGGCTTCACCCCTGATGAAGTCCAGGAAATGGCAGCCTATTATGATGCCGCTGAGAAGTATCAGGAGCTGTGCGATTGGTATGATGGCTACCGCTTTGGACATACAGAGATCTTCAATCCTTGGTCTGTCATCTCTTACTTCGACAACGACTGCGTCCCCCGTGCCTTCTGGCAATCCACAAGCAGCAACGATGTCATTCACGAAGTCTTGTCTGCTGCCACGCCAGACATCTTGGAAAATCTGGAACGCCTCCTGCGCGGAGAATCTTTCGCCACACATATCGATACCAGTATCATTTACCCACGTGTAAAGGACAGTCCCTCTTCGGTATATAGCTTTCTCCTGGTGGCAGGCTATTTGAAGGCGATCAGTTGTGATGATTCCTATGGGGACGATGTGATCTGTGACGTAGCCTTGCCCAACAAAGAAGTTTCTTTTGTCTACAGCAAAGAGATCCTTTCTCAGTTCCGCTCTATCGTTCCGGAATCTGCCGTGGTTGCCATACGAACTGCCATCCATAAAATGGACGTTAAAACACTGCAAACAAGTCTGGAGCAATTCCTCCTGCAAACGATCAGCTTCCATGATGCTGCCAGCGAGGCATTCTATCACGGATTGGTCCTTGGGCTGTGCGCCATGTTGGACGGCAAATACCGCCTCTCGTCCAATCGGGAGGCCGGGACTGGTCGTTTCGACATCCAGCTGCTCCCCTTGAAGAAGCAGCTTCCTGGCATCCTGATCGAGCTGAAAGCAGAAAAGGATTGCTCTGAACGTCAGCTTGAGGCGCTCGCCAGCAAAGCACTGCAACAAATCGAGGATCGTTCTTATGATACCGAGATGTTGGCGCAGGGCATCACCACTCTTCTAAAATACGGCATCGCGTTTTCCGGCAAAAAAGTCCGCATTTGCGCGGACAGCAAGTGGAGGTAAATCCGCTTCCGCCGTTCTTCCTACGATGGTATTCTATGCTGCGCATGCCCTCAGACAGGAAAAACCCTGAGAAAGCTAGGATCAATCCCAGCCTCCTCAGGGTTTTGGTTTAGGTCAGTCGTTTCCTCTCTTAGAACAACGGAGTCCTTAATTTCCCAAGTTGCGATACAGGAAGGTCACGATCTGCCCACGACTGCAACGCGCATTGGGGCTGAACGTGGTTTCCGTTGTACCGGAAGTAATGTTCTTCTCTCTTGCCCACTGAACCGCGTTATCGTAGTAGTCGCTACCGTTCACATCCTGAAATCCGTGGTTGCCAGCAGCCACTGGTTCCCCAGCATTCCGATGCAGGAAGGTCACTGCTTCTCCACGAGTACAGGTTTGGTCCGGGTCGAACGTCGTCTCTGTGGTACCAACCGTGATCCCTTGCTCCACAGCCCACAGCACAGCCTGATAGTAATAGGCATCCTCGCTAAGATCGGTAAAGGGATTTTTCGTTGTCTGTAGTACAGGAGACCCGGCAGCCCGCCACAGGAACGTCACGATCTGAGCGCGAGTACAAGAAGCTTCTGCTCCGAAAAGCGTCGTCGTTTGTCCATTGGTGATGCCCCGATCGACGGCCCACTTCACCGCATCGGCATAGTAGGCATCGTTTTTCACGTCCGTAAAGCCCGTGGAGGGATCGTTTACAGGGGGCTTGGGATCCGAGGGACGGGAGCTATTGCCGCCGCCGCTGGTGTGTCCGCCGGAGCTGCCGGAAGCCGTTGTCACTGTTTGGGAGAGAATATCGCTCCGCCCCACTGGGCTGACTGCATAGCTCTTCAGCGTATAGGCCGTGCCGGAGGAGAGGCCAGAGAAGGCCACCGTCTGCACCGTGCTGACCGTCTTTGTCTCCACCAGCGTGTTCCCCTGGTACAGCGCCACGACATATTGGGTCGCCGCTGGGATATTCCGCCCTGCCCCGGCTGCATTGAGCTGGACAGAGAGGGCATTGGAACCAGCTGTCACGGTGGGCAGCGCAGCCACGGGGACCTTCAGCTGGGCCGACAGCTTCCCATACAGCCCCTCGCTGGTGACGGTCACAGTCGTTGCGATCAGCCGGTCTGCCGGGATGCCCGTAATGGTCTGGGTCGTCTGGCCGTTGCTCCAGGTGTATTGATAGGAGGCATCTGCCAGGCCCTCTTCCACGGTGGCTGTCATGGTGTAAGTCCCGCCGTCTTCCTCAGAAATGGTGATCGCAACTTCTCCTGTGATCTCCCGCAGGTTCGTCACGGCCAGGTACTCTGCTTTCAGCGCATCATACGCCGCTTTCATGGCCTCATAGGTCGGCTCTTCCGAGCGGAGCAGTGCGTCAGAAGCAGACAGCGCTTTCTGGAACGCATTCCAATGTTCAGAACTGCCGTTGGCCTCTTTGGTCAACTTCTTGCTGTCCGTGACCATGCTGTTCAGAGTCAGCAGCATCTGGAAGACATCGTGCTCATTGGCGATCTCGTCCATCAGCTCATAATAGCAGGAATCCTGGTTGTAGGCCGTCACGACGGCCTTGTGGTCGATCCGCAGTCCGTTGTCCTGCATGGCATCCAGGAAGCGGTCCAGCAGCGTCTCCGGCAGGTTGCAAAGTAGCATGAACTCGGTGGTATACTCCTTGCCGTCATACGCGCCCTCTGCCGCCTCATAACCGTCCAGTCCGGCCAGGTAGCCGACTGTCTCGTTCAGGTGCGCATACGTCATCTCCTGGACGGGGATGTTCAGATCCGCCAAAATGCTCCGCAGTCTGGCGCCTCTGGAGCTATCCTGATCCAGGTTATAGAGCACAACCTGGTAGGCCGGGATCTCGTCATCCGCACCGATCACCGGGATGGAAGCGGACACATAGTCCACCTCTTCACCCTCCCACTCCGTGTGGGGCAGGCGCAGCTTGATGAAGAGCTTTTCCCCTGCTTTCAGGTTAGCTGTTTCAAAGAGGGTCAGCGTCAAGTCACCTTTGGTAGCCGCTCCCAGGCGAGAGTTTGCTTTGGCAACGGTACGGCAGGCCGTGTAATTCTCCCACAACTCCTTGTCTTCAATCTCATCGTCTGTATACCCCCCGGAGCAGGCGTACACGGTAACGTCACAGTAGAAGTCATCTCCCATGGTCAGGTACTCATCCGAGTAATCTGTGCTCAGAGAGACGGTCTTCGCGTTGCTCTTGACCGCACTGACCGAGAACGCTGTATAGGGCGTACCCCAGTCCGGAGAAGGCTCCACAGTGATGACGTTGGACCGTGCCTCTTCTCCGCCAGCAGTCAGGACCAGCTGGAGCTTGCTGCCCACTTTCAGTTTGCCGATCCCAAGGTAGATCGTCTGGTTTGTGGTAGTCCGATACAGACTGCCAGAATTCAAAACCTCTGCCGTAGAGGAGTCCAATGTATCGCTCGTGAATTGATACAGCTTATAGTCCGCCGAGCTGATGCTGCTGTCAAACCGCAGGGAAGCAGAGACCGCCGTCATGCCCGCCGTGACTTTCTGGGTCAAGAGATAGGCAACAGGCTTCTCTTTCTCCGGGGCCTTTGCGACCGTCACCGGTGCAGACTGTGCCAGGACGGTGTTCCCCAAGCCACCGCTCCACAAAACAGCGATGAGCTTGTCATTTTCTTGCAAAGTTTTCGTCAGCTCAATCTTCTGGGAACTGCTGGATGCCGAAGTCAGATACTTGATTCCAACGTAATTACTGGAATTTTGGGTTGGATCAAAGCTGTCTCCCTGATAGGCATACAGCGTCAAGAGAGCGCTGCCGTCAAAGTCTGCTTTGATAGATACGGCGCTGCTGTCTGCCGTCACATTCTTTGTGGTAATCGATACCTGTGCCGCCGTGGGTTCTTTTTCGATCGCCACCGCGTTGCTATATTTGTAATAAGTCCTATCCGTTTCCACATCATAGCGATACAGGTATGCTTGCACTGTATTGCCACCCTTTAGTGTATCCGCTTTTATGGTAAACGTATAGCTTCCACTTCCTTGATATCTTTGGGAGCCAATCTTGGTGCGGCTATCTGCATCATTGTTTGTAGTGGTAGTCCCTGTCGTCAAGAACAGCGTGCAGCCCTGGAATAAGGAAAGGCCGCTGACGTTCACGGTCACGGTAGTAGAGTCCACAGTAAAAGAGGTTTCCTGAATGCTGATAGCCTCCTCTTCCGTCCCCGTCTCGGCTGCACTGACCGTCACCGGCTGGGACTGGGCTTGCAGCTCACCGCTCAGTAGCAGATAGCCCACCACTTTCTTTCCGGCGCTGAGCGAACCAGAGGCAACGGAAACACTGGTTTCCCCGGTCCCCAGCGCCGCAGTACTGCCAACCAAAGTACCCGTAGTCGTGGTAAACTCTGTCGTGCCTGCATCGTAGCTCTTCACCAGCAGGATCGTGCCGGTGGGGATCGTCCCGCCCAGGGTGAAGGGGATAGATGCAGCGTCTTCTCTCACGCTGCCCTTTACAGCCACCGTAGGCTTCTCCGTCTCCTGGATTCCAGAGATCAGGACCGAGTCATCCGGCTTATGGAACCCCGCTTCGTAGTCATTGCCAGGAGCAATATAGAGGTCTTCGTTCTGCGTCCAATAGACAACAGCTCGCACTCGATATCCTGCTTTCAGCGGGTTGTCTGTAAATGTAAATTCCTGATGTGTGAGGGGCTCTCTGACAGTGTAACTTCTCACCAGTGCAATTTGCCCTTCTCCTTCAAAATCAAAAGTTTGTCCCTCCGGATACTGTGCAATCGCAAGATAGATGGAAATTTTCCCTGCTTTTGCATACTGGAAGAAGCGCTCATCTCCCGTCACAGAGACATGGAGAGAGGTCGCGCCTGCCTGCAACTCTGTTTCATCAATGGTCGCGTCTGGATACGCATAGTCCTGGAAGCCATTGCCGTTCTCATCCACAACTTCTGGCATCTGAACAGAGTTGACATGACGGTACCAATCATCCCCATCGATGCAAACATATAAACTGGCAATAACCCGGTAGCCTACAGGGACTTTTGTCAAATCCAGCGACAGGCTGCCACTACCACTCTTTGTGACGGTCACACTGCCGAGATTCAGTTTATGGTTGCCATCCGGGTCAAAGGCAACTGTCCCGGGATAGGCGTAGAAGCCCAAGGTCGCGCTGGAGATCTCATCGTCCAGGGTCACGGCATAGTCTACCGTGGTCTTCTCCTGCCGAAAGTTCTCCGTTCTGGGCTTGCCATTCTTCATCATCGTCACGGAGCAGTTTGCCAGGCGCTCCAGGGGTGTTTTGCTGACTGTAGCCTTGGAGATCAGCACGCTGTCAGCCGCCGCATAATACTCATGATCTTCTATTCCTTCGATCCCGTTGCCGTCATAAAACCGAAGCGCCGCCATGATCGAGTTCCCCTCTTTCAGCTCATCCAGTTTATTCGTGGGAATCGTAAATGTATAAGTTCCTTTGCCGGTGAAGATCTGGCTCGTCAGATCCTCCCGGCCCTCGTCATCGCCGGGCTGGGTCTGGGAGGCACTGCCCGTGCTAATACAAATACGGCTCCAATCTCCCCGGTTAGTATACCAGGAATACCCAGAAACTTTCACGGTGATCGTTGTGCTGGACGTGGTGAAGCTCTTCTCCACGATCTCAAAGCTGTCTGCTTCGCTGGCGTCACAGACCACATACTCCCACTCAGCCGTCTTGTCATCGTCATAGAGGACCACTAGCTTCAGCTTCTCCCCGGCCGTTAGACCGGAAAGGCCGGAGAAGGTCATAGCCTCCCCCATGGCCGGAGACTGCACCTGTGCGATGGGTTCCTCTGCGCCAGCGCGATACAGAGCGGCGGAACGCAGGGTTCTGGCGGTGTCATTGTACCGCTTCATTTTCGGCACAAAAGAAACCAAGGTACTCTCATTCGTCAGTTGGCCTTTGATGTACATCGCAAACGGCACCACAGCCGAAGTGACCGAAATGCCCTCAGAAACGTAATCGTTCGTACCTCCGCTGGCGTATTCTCTGGCCACAGCATACAGCACCTTGCCTGCGGCTGGTGCCGCGCTGAGCGCAAGGGTGTTGTTCCCCGTTTTCAAGCCCGCGCTATAGAAATAGCCCGTATACAAAGCGCCAGAATAGTCGTAGTCAAATACATTGGAAGGGATACTCTCTCCTGCGTCCAGTGCAATGACCTTCAAAACGCCGGAAGACGGCACTCGAGTCAGATTCACCGTGACTTGCTTGGAGGCATCGTCCACAGTACCCACAATGGAAACAATGGACGGTTCCTGTTCCTTCTCCACAGTGATCGCCTCAGAAGTATAATCGTTCGTACTGCTTCCACTGGAATCTCGAATGACCGCAACTACTTTGTTCCCCGCAGTGGGAGCCTGTGTCAACGTCAGCGTGTTCTCCCCATTTTGCAGGTTGCTGACAACAGAGAAGTATAAGCTGGTATAGCTATTGAGCTTAGAACTATCATAGCTCTCTCCCGCCTCCAGCTCTACGATCCGGAAAATCCCCCCGCTCGGTAGATGCTTGAGTTGGACCTTCAGCTCTGTGGTTCGGTTCGTGGCTGGTGTGGTCGTGATCGCGGCCGAAGGGACTTGGTCACTGTCCGCAATCTCAACGGCGGTACCGTAAGCATATCTCCAATCCTCTCTTGCATCACTCCAGTAATAGAGGTATGCCTGTACGTTTTGACCCTCGATCAGCTTAGAGGAATCAACGGTAAACGTATACTCGCTTGCCCCGGTATATTCCTGTGAACCCAAAGTCGTACGAGGCGGATTACTCATACCCCAATCAGACTCCGTTCCCTCTGGCCCTGTGCTCAGCCGTAGGGTTGCATTTGAAATGTCTGTATACCCTGCCACATTCACTGTAACAGAGGTCGTTGATGTTGTGATTCTCTGCGTTTGGATCACGATGCTGTCACCCTCCGCTGCAAACGCGGACGTTGGCAGCAGCGAGAAGAGCATCATGATCGCCAAGAGTAGGCTGATGGTTCGTTTCTTCTGCATTGGGGTTCCTCCTAAGGTAAGATATGCGCTCTATAGTTAGCTTATGCTAACTATACTTCAAAAGAGAAGCATCGCTTCCAAAGTTAGCGATGCTTAACTCTTTTTTAGAATACCTTATCCTGGGTAGGATGTCAAGATACTGATTTCAAACATTAAACAGTCCCGCAAATATTTCCAAGCTCTCTGCAATGCAGTAATACATATCCTGCCCAGCGCTCCAATAATATACTTTTCCGGTCTCATTGTTTGCACAATAGTAATTGTCTCCTGAGTCGATAGCAATGGGGACAATCTTTCCATTTGTTTTCTGCAGGAAAAATCTCATCGGTTCTACAATATAGTAATACTTGCTTTGAGGATTCAAAGACAAAAACACTCTGACCTCATACTCTTCTCCATCTACAATAATGACATCTTTGATAGGATGACCACCAGAATATTTCGATATGAAGTCTTTGATATCTCCACGAACCGTGATCTTGAAATCACGCTCAATTTCGAGCCAAACACTTTCATCTACTTTTTCGTGACCAGTTATAGCAATATCCTTCATCAGAACATTTCTCCCTTCTGAGATTTATCAATGCTATCAGGTCCCCAAAGGGCATTCCCACCAGTATGCGCAGCTCCCCCAATACACCGATCGTGATCCTCTCTTTTAACCAACTGCATCTTACCTGGTTCCTCATTATGATGCCATACATACCCATCAGGAGTTTGCCCGTTCTCAATTTGCTGGAGCTGTTCCCTTGAGAAATGGTTGCGCAGCTCAGAATTGCTTTGAACTACTTCCCTGAGGCTTGTATTGCACTCCCTAGCATACGCTTTGCTTTGATATTTGTCCAGTGGTAATGTAACGTCAACAGCACTCTGAAACACGGGGAAAACGCCCTCTATTTGTATCCCATTCAATTCAATTCTTTTCCGCTCGTATGGAACACCATTTTCTGCTGTTTTGCCCTCCAAATCAGAGCGATCTGTCTTATAGTAGATTACACCATCGTCTCCTGTTGTGCATTTTGTGATTTGCTTTTCTCCCCAACCCAGGGTATCCTTCAATTCTTGTTTCTCTTCTGTCGTAAGTTCCCTTCTGCCTTGCTCTACCTTATTTGAAAAGTTCTGCACGGCGTCCATATCTTTAGCCAATGGCCTATCCAAATCTACCTTGTTAATTTTTTCAAGGGAATACCCTTTAGAAAAGTCCGATAAGGGACAGTCACTGAAAGAAACCTCCGTACCCGTAAAAAACGGATTAGAACCCATGCCTATCATATGACCATCCCCCTTTCTTTCCGGATATCATCCTCCCAGGCCGCGTAGATTCCCAGTTGCTCTGGATAATCTTCGGAGAAGCTTTTCATGAAGCATTGGCAGAGAGACAACTCTAAGTCACGATTCACTTCAGCTACCTGCTCTTGAATTAGCTCTGAAAATCCTCGATTCAGTTCGTCGAAATTAAACGCTGTCTCAATCAGGTTTTCTACTCGAAGCTTACAGCCGAGTAGTTCGGTAACCATCTTGGAAAGATCGGCAAATTTTTCGTCCTTCCAAATTCGTAAACTTCCCGTTGCCTGATACTCTCTAACATATTGGCTGATACGGATTTTATCTCTTGTAGGCAGAGAAGCGTTGGGCAGCTCCCTCATGAGCCTGTCAATGTCAAGCTCAGGGTGTTTGGGCAATCTATCCCCCATCAAAAGCGTCAAGGTTTCTCGTTTAACCCATGCATCATTACAATTGGAGGACGGATTGACCACTCTCATTTTGTCGTATTGGAAGGGTTGCTCCTGGCCAGAGAACTTGGAAATATGGCATAAAACCGGTTCAAGCCAGTCATTCTGATAAACCACTGCAACGCCTTTAGAAAGTTTTGCAATTTCATCCAACTGGTCATCCCGAAGTGCTGCTGACTTTCCGGCAACTCTTCTATCGTTCTCATCTGGCAAACGCATAATGATCTTGGTATTTGTATTCCGAATGGCAGAAACATCCACAGCACTGGGAGATTGGTCCGCGATGATAAATCCCTCACCATACGTCCGCATCTCAGCAATCGAGTTAGAAAGCATCTCAACCGACTTCCCGGTTAGATTCGGACTTTCAGCGCTTTGTTCTGTAGCTGTACGTTTTAGGATGTTGTGCGCCTCTTCCAAAACTGTAACATGCCGAAGGGGTGCATTCATCTCCGTTGCCTGTGTCATACGATGCTCATTTAAGCGCATCACTAGAACACCCATAATCAGTGCCTTGGTCTCAAGTGAGCCGACTCTACTCAAGTCTACAATCACATTGCTATCGAACAGAGTATCATTATTCACTTCGTTCGCTGAGAATATCATCCCGTTTAATCCGTTTGTCAAAGACTTTACACGGGTCACCAAAGAGCCGATATAGTTTCCCTTCACTTCATCAGAATACGCAGAGCTACGTACAACATCTTCCAGCTCTTTCTGTAAATCCAGAAATGTCGGAAACAGCTCTTGAGAGATATGGTTCTTTGACGCTTCCAAATCCCATCCAGCATGCATATATGCCTGAAGGACAGCCTCTTTCAGCACAGCTGGCATCGCAGCATACATTGGCCAGCATACGTTGAAAATTTCAATCAGCCGGTCAATATGTTCCAATACATGAACCCCCATTGGGAAGCGGAACGGGTTAATTCGTAACATATCCGTGATCTGTGGATTCGTGCCCAGAACATGAACATCGCGACGAGTTCCAAATACGTTCTTATACTCACCCTTTGCTGGTTCAATGACCAGAAATGAAACAGAATGGGATGGAAGCTGTTCTAAAATTTGATAGACAGTATTGCTCTTTCCAGAGCCAGTGGAACCGGTAATAAAGGCGTGCATTGCGAGGCTTTGTAAACCTAATGACACCTTTGTATTCTGATCCTTACCAAGATGATGGATCCTACCTATCAAGATACCCTCATTTTCCTTGGCAGAATCCTTGCTTAATATCTCTTGTGCAAACACCGCATGTTCAATGACCGGCAGGCCCTTTATCGATTTACGTGGGAGGCCGAGCTGAATAGCAAGTTCATTCGTACTCGACAGTGAACTCGCATCAACTTCTATTTCATGTGAAATGCAATCATTCGTAAATCGATATCGAAATACAGGGTGACAAAAACTTTGCACATACTTCAGGATTTCTTTTACCTTATGCTCCTCTGTCCAGGTATTGACTGCAGCTGTCTGTACACCACTCTGATCACCAGAAACCAATGCACAATACATACTAGCAGCAGATTCTGCTTCTGCAGCAGTCTCTCCAAGAAAATAGGCCGCAAAGTCCCACATTCCTATGCTTTCACATTCATCTAGTCTGATGAGTTGTTTTTCCAGGCGCTGGAGGGTACTCATTAAAGATTTATTTTGAATGTTAAGTGTCACCGCCTGTGAATTCCCTATTGCATCCATCAGGCTCTTTGTTTCTGCTACACTTACAGAGGTAGACCTTCCCTCTGTTTTTCCATGCTGTACACTCGTTCCACTGTTTTCTGTTCGTGCATAGCTCTCACTCTCTGTCATGCTATTACCAGTAGTCCTGGAACGGTTGATCCCATAAGAAAGGTTTTCAGAAATCGACCGCGATAGAGAGTCTGTGTGTGACGTTCCATGAGATTTTGCTCTAGAAACGCTGGAAGATACTCCCACGCTAGAAAATGTTCCAACTTGCGTTCCCTTAAACCCAATCCCTCCACTGAATCCCGAGTTGCTAGAGAAACCTACTGTATTCGTATCGCTCTCTGACTCATGAGTTCCTTGTGTCGTTCCTGCTGTGGTGGTGTTACCTCTACCATGAGTTGAATGGTTTCCCTCTGTGCTGGACCGATTTTGAGAATGGCTTTCTCCCGTTGTTTGAGTGGTAGATTGCCCTTCCGTTTTTGATTCTCCGTAAGTAGTTGCTTCCGTTCGACCTTCCGCCTGGCTTGTAGCCTTACTATTAGACACACTAGAATTTGTGTTTTCTGCATAGTTATATTGCATCGAAGCAAACGGAGAAATCATTGTATAAATCTTTTCATACTCTGTTCTGACGTTAAGCAAATCTGCGTGTTCCAAGCTGTTAGCAATACAGATTGCAGTAAATGCCTTTCCTTGCATGCTGTAAATAAATTTTTCCAAACCCTGAAAAAATTCTTTGTCCTCCAGAACAGCATCTTTCCCCTGCTTGTAGTCAGCAACACACGTAACACTAGCTACGCATCCCGTCTCAAACGCAAGACGTTCCATATCGAAATTCAATTTCTCCGTAGGGTACGCTTCCGTCTTGCTTCCCGGAAATAATCCCAGCAGGCTCTGTTCTAGGAGTCTTCTCATCGTTCCCGCTGCATGTTCACTTGATTTAGGACGGACACCTAAGTAAAAATTATTGTTTGTCCGATCACTTTGAATCATTAATACAAGCGTACAAGGTTTATGGGAAAGCGTATGGAACACCGTTGCCAACTTATGAACCGAAAACTCATTTTCCTGATACACCAATTCAGTTATCTTAAAAAACTGAATTGGTTGGAATTTCTCGAGCTCCCGGTCACGAGGTACCACCGGGTAGTTTTGAAGCTGTGTAGCATAGTTTTTTGTTACTTCATTGTCAATAATAGAAAGAGAATTTTGAAGATTCCTCTGCAAAACTTCAAATCCATCCTTACTTACTCTCTCTATATACTGCTTCGGAGTGCTTTCTAACTCTCCCTTTTCAGGAGATTTTTGCACGTACCTAGGTACATCCGTTTGTTGCTGTCCTTGTCGCCATTCTTTAGCACCATTCCATTTTGCCACGTGATCGTTCCTTCTTTTCTCCAAAACAGATCAGATGTGATTTTTTAAAGAATACTATCTCTCCTGTTTTTTTCGATTTTACAGATATTAGGTGATGTCCGCAGTGATGTCCTCCTATAGCACGCACACGATATACTCCGTACTCATCCCCTTGCGCAAAGTGCCTGTATCTAAAGTTTTTTCCATCTATTTTACTATCTCGATAATACACACATTTTTTTGTCTTATCGATTTCCGAGCCTGCCCGTGTTTCTATAAACGGAACAGCATATAAAACGTTTTTATCCTCGCTTATATAAAACGCTATATTATCATTCCCGGCAATATACTTTGTTTTCGTTCTTTTAGATTGCGATGTATTCGATATTCTCTGGGATTGTTTTACTTCAGCAATAGTACAATAATTGCCACTGCTGCCACCGCCGCCACAATCCCAAGCGCTTTTTTTGGGTCTGTTTCATCTTGGGCGCTATATTCTTTCCGTGTCGTAGCTTCTTGAGAAACCCGTTTTTTACGTTGTCTCTCTTCCTCTTCTTTCCGGTTTTCTTCAGCCAGTTCACGTCTCCGCCGTTCCAACCGTTCCTTCTCCGCTCTCTGCTTACTACCTGGCGCTGGATTCGGCTGCTTGGGTTTCTCCACAGGCGGTCGTTTTTCTAAGTGCTCTGTGTGTCGCTCAGGCTCCCTCAGTAAGCTTTCAGGCGAGGCTTCTCTACGCTGCGCCCGCTCATTACATATTCTCTTGAACTTATCCGACCGTACAACTTGAGCCACCTCTCGCATGTGATTCATTCTGCGTTCAGAAAAGTTTTTCACTAAATCTTGTTTTAACTGTACCCAGTACCCTTCCGTCCACCGGCTTCGATCCTCCGTAAGAGGCGTCAACTCCACATGCTCCTCTAACAATCCCTTAGATTTGCAATCAACAAACGCCTCCTCATAGTTCTCAAACGTTGGATCAGCCTCCAGTGCATCGCTGAAGATATACTTCAGTCCCTTTACGTCATGTCTGTCGATACATTCCTTTATGTATTTATCCATGATTCATTCGCTCCTCAATCAGGCAGTTATATATCAAGGATCTCGTCGATCTCATGTTGGCAGGTCTCAATCCACTGCAACACTGCTCGTGTATCCTCCAGTTGATTCTCCTGTGCCTTTTGATCCTTCGCACATTTTTCCAGTTCCTCGTATTTCGATTGGATGATCCTATCCAGTTCATCAAAGCTTCTGGAAAAGTCCTCCTTCATCTGTTCGACCATCTCCTCTGCATATGTCAGAGCAGCATTAACTCCCTCATCCAGGTTTTGCCTCATTTTTGAGATAAGCCCGGCCTGAATCGATGCCGTTTTTACTTGATATTTTTCAATTTGCTCATGCCGTTCTTCATAAACATCACGCGTTACAGTTTTATAATCTACAACTGTTTCATAGATGGTTTCCTCTCTATAGTCATCTACAGTTTCATAGACATCCTCTGTAATATATTTAGGTGTAAAAAACTTCCACCATCTCTTTGCTGGGTTACGTACCTGTCTCGTCCCAACTTTTTTGCGATGGGACCCGTCCTTCACTTTCCTCGTTCCAACGGGCTCCTGATGTGTCCCAGCAAATTCTTCAACCTCTTCTTCGCCAACCTTGTCGTAATATACTTTTTCTTCGTAGGTCGTCTCACCAAGGTCATCAACCGTTGTCGTCGCAAAATCATCCGTTGTACAACGCTCTGCGTTTTCGCGCATGGCGCTCAGAGCGCACTTGACCATATCCTCTGTCTTGAAGTCCAGTTCTCCACTCCCGACAGAGTCATCGAATTTGGACAATTTCTCCTGATAGTCGAACAGTAATCGTTCTCCTGTTTCTCTGATTTCAGTGTTGATTGCACTGTCAAGCTCCGATGCCAATTTTGCCATAGCATCCGAACTACTTGCGCTGAATGTACTTACCAGCCTTTTGGCTTCCTCTCGACTGTAGATGACCTCACCATACGGTCTAAACAGAACCCCTACCTGTTCTGCAGCTTCTTTTTTTAACTGCTCACCTGTTTTTTCAAGCCTTGGCATGGGATCAAGCTCCTGAATTTTCTTCTTGAATATCGCTGCCTCTTGCCCGTTTTTAATTTTTTCTTTCACCTTAGTCGCTCGATCAACCAGTTCTTTTGCTGCTCTCTCATTGGTAGCGATTGACTCTCTTGCTCGTTCTATGACCCTATTGCTCTCAAGAATTTCCTGGAACGTTTCCACCAAATCCTTGACCTTCTTTGTTTTTGCATATTTCGTCACATACGCTGTGATCGCCGCCTCGATGGAATAAATTCCAGAGTGGATCAGGGCCTGCTCCTTGGTGTCTCCATTGCGAACTGCCTCTGCCAGCCGGTAGTTCAGTGTTTCCTGTGCACTCGGAGAAAGCGTTGAATACTTCTCCAAGTGCATGGAATCAAAGTCAATAAATTTGTCAATCATAGGCATAGTATCTTTTGCTGCTTGTGGCAGTTTCTTTTTTTCTTGCTTTGGGAGGTTGTCGAAGTTGTCAATATCAATATCTGAAAAATACATTCTGATATTAAGTGCGGTGAAAGCAGAGCAAGGAAACAGTTGTGGATCCTCAATCCCATATTTTGCGAGATATTGTTTTGCCGATTCAATTACTCTCCCAATATCCTCCTCATCAGGATCGAATTGATCCATTTTATTGATGACAAACAAGAAGCGATCTCGCATCTGCTTCCCACCCTTTTTCATCTGCTCTGCTACGTAACGCAGGAGGTTTGCGTCATCATTGGTGCTTAGCTGAGTACCATTCAGAACATAGAGAATCAAATTGTTAGAATCGTTATTTACGGTCCTGTACGTTGTGTTCTTGTGTTCCTGATTTTGCGCATTATTAGGTCCCGGAGTATCTACCAGCATAAGAGACATGTCGTTGGACTCCAGAAAGGGAATATTACCCTTTATGCTGATTCGCGAAACTCTCTCAGATGCGACGGTAAGATTCCCAGCCTTATTCAATTCCCCCATCGCATTATAATCCAATTTTGGAATTCTTCTGATCAATTTATTATTTCCATTATATACCTCTGCGGAATAGCAGTCATCACCGTTGTCTAAGATTTCTGTGATAACTGCTGTGCATGCCTCATTTTTAGCCGGCATCAGTTTTTTCTGGAGCAGTGCATTGATTAGCGTAGACTTACCGGAACTCATGGTAGCAATGACATTGACAGGAAACTCCTGTGCATTTGTATTTTCCAAAGCCCGAAGCAACTTTGGATCTTTGAAGTCCTCAATAGGGCCATCTCTCAGTTCGCGGAAGGCAACCTGAATCTTATCGCTCACGTTCTCGTCATTTTTACCCTCAATGTAGGTCATGCCATTAATATAGATGAGACCATTCCTCTCCGCTATTTCAAATGCCTCACGGAAATCGTCCCAATCTAACGGCATACCATAGAACTCCAAAGAGAAATCCATCGTGTTCAGTTCATCACGAAGATTCTGAGGGAATTCGCCAACCCACTCCTGTAACCGCTTTCCCTTCGTTACCTTGTAAAGGCTGCTGTCAGCTGCTACCTCTTGCCCGTTCACTTTCAAGATCGTTTCAAGCTTGTAGGGATTATATTTCACAAATACCTGTGTCATTTTTCTCTCTCCTTAATTTTGAGATATCATTCTGAATCTTAATTCTGAAAAACCGTGCGGAAAACAACTTGAATCCTGTCGTTCATACTTTCCTCATAGTTTATGGCATTGACACGTACTAAACCGCTTCTCTCTGCTATTTCAAGGGACTTACAAAAATCACCCCAATCTAATGGTATACCATAGAACTCCAGAGAGAAATCCATCGTGTCTAGTTCATCACGAAGGTTCTGAGGGAATTCGCCAATCCATTCTTGTAAGCGCTTTCCCTGTGTCCCCTTATAAAGGCCATTGTCGGCTGCTACTTCTTTTCCATTCACTTCCAAGGTCGTTTTATGCTTGTACGAATTATACTTTACGCATACCTGCGCTATTTTCTCCTCACTCTTTGTTTTTCCCGGCAGCTCCAATCTCTTCCTGTTCTTCTCTATCTCTTGACAAATATAGTCTATTTTGTCTTCTAGATAAGAAAGCCCACAGTTTCTTAACAGCGCATCTACCTCGTTCCCTGGTGTTGGAATGGTTGTACAACCAAGTTCTTTTTCATAATAGATTGGCAGACCAACCATCTCAAACTTATCCATCAGATTTTCGAGTTCTCGTTGTTCCATTTGTTTGAGTTGCTCCGTCTTACTCTTCTTGGCTAGGTAAGCGGCACGAGCTGAAACAGGATAAATCTTCGGATTTTTAAATCCCTTCGACTTTAAGTACTCCGTTTGGCGCTCAAGTATACCAAAAAGATCTTCCTCTTCCGTGATAACGCTGTCAATTTTGTTCATCACAAAGATGAGTTCTTTTTCGCCAATCGTCTGAGCAATAAACTCCAAATGTCGATCGTTATCAGTCGTTCCAAGTTGGGTTGCGTTAAGTATATACAAGACGAGGTCGTACTTTTGAGAAGAAATCGCTGCACTTGATATCTCCGCATGATCTTTATTTTCGTTGGAATTTACTCCTGGAGAATCCAGTAGAGATAAGCGTTTCCCGCCTAATCGTCCCTGAAAAAATGTCCCAACCCATACCTTAGGATTTCTGTTCTCAAGGTCATTATCTATCAGATCACTCACCGTTGCATCTAAACATATCTCGTGGTCATACTCCAGTGTTGCTCCATCTTCAAATGGCTTTGAGGAAATCACATGAATCTTACTTGTGCATGCCATATTCTGCATCCGGCTAATATACTTTCCAGTCAAAGCATTAATAAGTGTAGATTTTCCTGCACTCATCGTAGCAGTGACCAGTAACGTACATGGCTTACGACTGATAAACATAATGTTCTTTTTTACATCATCTAGATATTCACGGAACTCTTTCAAGCTATCTTCATGAAAAATTTTTTCCCAAGACTTGCTATCACCAGAAGAGGCTAATATCTCCAAGGAAAGAATCCATCTTTCCTCTTGATTCAGTTTGAAATTGGAGGCAATTTTAACTGAAATTTCCTTCATCCTCTTAGAGCGAATTTGCTTCTTAGAGTATTGCAATATTGCTGCCACATCGAACACGAGCAAAAGCGCATACTTCTTGGGCAGATGTGTGGTTTTTCTTTCAGGAGTATCATCTATTTTTATAATTGTCTTATAATAGCGTAGCGATTCTTTTGTGTACTGTCTGCTAATCCAACCGCCAGCTCGTAGCAGTTTTTGCAGAGATACATAATATTGATATCGAGTCTCCTTGTCTTCTCTCAAAATAGGATTTTTAGTTATAATTTGTGAACTTGCATAAACATATGTAGGATTCATTGTGTCTCAATTCCTTCAACCTATATTTTCTATAATATCGACGTACTTTCCTTGGCTCCTCATCCACATCTCAACTCCGCTTCCAAACACCTCTGCCTCTACATCCCAGCCGTCGTCGTCCTCCGCCAGGACTTTCGCGGTTGGCAAACGGTCCAGCACGGCCTCCAACGAAGGCCCGGTGTAGCGGAAGCGAATTTTTTGGAGCTTGCCGCCGTACATGAATTGGACCCGCTTGCGGAACTCTCCCTCTTCAAATCGGTCTTTGTAGGGGACATGAAAATGCTCGTCCAGGACTTGGAAGGCACGGATGCGGTCGATGCGGTAAATGGTGGGAAAGAGGTCCCCCTCGTTCTCAAACTCGGCTTTGCGGTCTACATCTTGGAGGAAGGCCGTGAGGTAGAAGTAGTACTCCGAGAACATGATCCCCACCGGCTCCACCCGGCGGGTGACGAGCTTGGGTTCCTTCATCCGCTCGTACTGGATCTCCATGACCTGGTGGTTGCGGACGGCCTGGCCGATCTCCCAGAGACCGTTGAGCAGGCACTTGCCGTGGTGGGGCGGAACGTAGTGAAAGCGTTCATTGGCCACCAGGCTTTGGACGATGGCTTTGTTCTGTTCGGGAACGCAGCAGTCGATGAGGCGGTCCAGCAGGGGCATCATCTCATCTGTGACCATCGAGCGGCTCTCCAAAAGGATCTTGCAGACGGCCAGGACCTCGCTGTTGCTCAGCTTCTTCTGGGCGTTGTCGATCAACCGGTAGCCCCGGCTGCGCTTGTCGTAGACGATGTCCTGCGGCAGTTCCTGCTCTGCAAAAAAACATCGCAGGGACTCAATGTCACGCTGGATGCTTCGCTGGGTCACATGAAATTGCTGGGCTAAGTCGGCTTTGTTCAAGACGGCACCGCCGACCAACCGGGAATAAATGGCCAACACGCGGTCTGTTTTGGCCTCCGAGAGACACTGATCGTCCACGTCACTCTTCCTCTCCTGATATAGTTTCCTATCTGTAAGATAGTATACTCTACTTTTGATAGCATGTCAATTCCTGACACGATTGGGTACCATTAGTAGGAGAAACGGGGGGATCACCAGTGAAAACGACTTATGCCGAGCAGTACCGTCAGATCGGCCTGAAAATCGCCTACTACCGCCGCCTGCGCGGGTTCACGCAGGAGCAGCTGGCCGAGCGCATCGACCGCTCCCCGGCCTACATCGGCCATGTGGAGGCACCCAATATTCTCAAAGCCGTCTCGCTGGACACGCTCTTTGACATTGCCACGGTGTTGGAGGTCCCGCCCTATAAGTTCCTACTCTTTGAAGAACCCTGATTGCTGACCCTATCATATCACGCAGGGTGGACACCCTGTGTCTATCTGGTCGGATTCTCTGTTTTTTTGTCGAAACCAGAAAAGCTCGTCCGTAAATCCTTCAAACCAAAAACTTCTTTTGTGATGTTGCATAAAGCACCGGCCTAGGCATAGGACATTCCGACCAGGCCGGTGCTTTGTGCCAGGACCTTCCGCATGCTTATCATAGCAAATGAAGTGGACAGCCTCTGTCCTTCTCCAAATTTCGTTCCGATTTTCCGCATAAGTTCCGGTTTCGACACCTTGCGCTTCCGATTTTCTCATTGTAAGATGGTCTCAAGATCTTAAGCAGCAAGGAGGCTATGATAATGAGAAAACCCTATCGTGTCGTCAATCTAATCAAAAACCAATTGTATCCTACCTATCAGCTCCACGCCTATCTGTCCAACAAAAAGGCCACCCCACAGGATGGCCTGCGCCTAGGGGCTTTGCTGACCTTGGATTGGCTCTGCCGCAGACTGGGCGCAGATGTTCCGGAAGAGCTGGCGCACGTGCCAGATCCCTCCGCATACCGCTCGGTTCAGGACGACTGCCTGGTTTCCTTCCATCAAAACAGCGGCTATGTGATCGACATCGTTTCTTTGCCGGAGGAGGGGATCTGGACGCTCCAAATCACAGAACCGGATTTAGGCTCTGACCCTGGTCATCCGGATCAGGTCAGGCCCGCCGTCCCCGGCCGTGTTTTTGAGACGAACATTGGGTTTCACATTGTGGGCAATCAATTGGAGTGCGGATTCCAGACCATCGTTTCCGACCCGGAAGGCACACCCACCCCAGCAGAAGTCTATCGTCTGGCAGTGGTCCGCCAGCTTATTGACCATCCAGACTTTGGTCTGCGGCAAATCACGCCGCTTCGCCATGAGGTAACAGAGATCACCACCGTGGAGCAACTGAAACAGCTCACCGATCTCTGGAAAAATCAGGAGAATACGCTGCCTTGCGTCGTGTTCACGCAGGTTCGTTCTGCTCCCAAGATGCCAAAAACCATGCCGGGCCTGCCGTCGATCCTGCCTTACTCCACCTTGGAGCAGCAGTTGTTCCAAGCAGCTCCTCCCCTGCCGGCTGCTCCCACAGCAGAAAATCCCCCCTATGATATCGAGACGTTTTCCAAGTACGGCGTGACCCTTTGCCGGACCTACCTTTTGTCGGATGGACTGCTGGATCGTTTTTCCGAGCGAATCGGGCAAACACTTCTTCCCGGAGACATAATCTGTCTGGAGCCTACTGCGTATGACGGAACTGTGACCCGCTATCCCTTGAAACCAAATAAGGGGCGGCAGGAGGAAACGATGGCCGCGCTCACTGCCAGGATGTACAGTTACCCCAGAGGCAAGTCAATTGACTTTGGAAGCATCGTCTTTCTTTCCGCCGCACGGGAGGACCTGCTTCACCGCACCCAGATCACCATGCAGGAGTCCAAGGATTCCGAAGGACAATGGAAGCAAACGATCCTACAGCTCGAACAAGAATGGAATGCTGTCCTGGAGCAAAAAGAAAAACAGCTCTCCGATCTACGGGACCAGCTCTCTCGCCAGAAAGCGTATCAGGCACAACAAGAACAGTTGAAAGAAGAAACCCGTCAGAAGCATCAGGATTCCATCGCTTCTCTGCAGCAGCAGCTGCGTACCAAGGACGAAGACATCGCCTATTGGAAGCGAAAGCTCAGCCAGCCCAAGGAACATACACAAATCGCCACCTGGGTCCAGGCCAACTTCTCGGACCGGCTGCTTCTGCATAGCAAAGCAGTCTCTCTTCTGGAAGATAAGAGCGCCCGTGAGATCGACATTGCGCTCATTTGTGATGCGCTGGACTTTCTGGCCACAGACTACTGGGATTGCCGCTACCAGCGCATTTCTAAAGAGGATCGAAATAACCGATGCTCCGAAAAATATGGCCGCCCCTTCACGATCAAGCCAATCGGGTTTTCCACCGTTCAATACACCCCTGTGCAATATAAGATAAAATACTTCCGCAATGCACAGGGGAAACTGTACGAAAGCCCCTTAGAATACCACCTCTGTGTCGGCAATGACCCGGAAAACCTCCTGCGGATCTACTTCCTGCATGATGATACCCAGCAGAAGATCGTCGTAGGCTCTCTGCCCAGACACTTAAAAACAGTAACCATTCAGTAAATTAAAAAGGGCGGCTCACCGCCGCCCTCATCGTTAATATTCTGTGCTTACTAGAAAATCTGCAACGTGCATACTCTTAATGCCTTGATAATTGCCTCCGGCAAATTCATCGGTTCTCAAAACATACTTCGGATAGTTATCCCGGATTTCCAGCAGCCGTTCATATTCGCGCTTTTCTGTTTTTTCGGATTTAATCTCCTGTGTGACCTGCACATACAACCGGTCATTCTGCTTCTGCGCCACAAAATCGACCTCACCATCCGGCGTTTTTCCAATCGTCACGGTATATCCTCGTCTGCAAAGTTCCAGATACACCACATTTTCCAGACTGGAAGCAACGCTGTCTGGTGTATAGCCCAGCACGCTGTAACGTAAAGCGGTATCAGCAAGATAAAACTTCTCCTGCGTTTTCAGAATCTCCTTCCCGCGCAGGTCGTATCGAGAACAGCGATGAAGGAGATATGCTTTCTCCAGCTTTTCCAGATAGCTGTACACCGTTTCATTGTCGATAGAACGATGCTCTGATTTCAGATAATCAGAAATTGATTTTGCTGAGAATGAATTTCCCACATTCGCAAATGTGTACCGAACCACCCGTTCCAGCTGGTCGATCTTGCGAATCTGGTTTCTCTTTACGATATCCGAGAAAATCGTGGAATTATAGATATCCCGGACAATCGTATAAACCTCATCCTGTGAATACTCTCGCAGGTGTGTTGCAGGAAAGCCGCCCAAGCGGATATAATCTGCCAGTTCAGCATGGATATCCTTTACCTGTGTATACTGCTTTTTGAATTCCAGATATTCCTGAAAAGAAAGCGTATAGATACGGAAGGAAACATATCGTCCGGTCAGGTAAGTCGCTATTTCCGAAGACATCATTCTGGAATTGGAGCCTGTCACATAAAGGTCAACATCATAATCCGTTGCCAGGGAGTTTACTACTTTCTCCCAGCCTTCAATTTCCTGAACCTCATCCAGAAAGAGATACGTTCTCCCCGTTGGATTTAGCTTTTCTTTGACAGCCTTGAACATATCCTTCGCTGTCATATCCTCATAATCCATGGAATCGAAGCGCATACTGACAATCCGCTCAGACGGAATGCCATGCTCCTGTTGCAGCTTCTCCATGATCATTTTAAGAACTGTGGATTTTCCGCAGCGGCGAACACCCGTCATCACTTTTACAAAAGGTGTATCGGTGTATGCCATAATCTTATCGACGTAGAGTGGTCTGTTTATCATAGGAACCACCTCCATGGTTCCATGATACCGCAGTTGCATTAAAAAATCAATAGGAGTTGCGATTATAAACCGCAACTCCTATTGATTTTCGTCAATTTTTCGGATTATTTTGCAAAAAATCTGCAAGAGCAAAACGCTCTTGGCAGCGAAAATCTTATTCTATTTCATCCGAACCAAACACCGTTTCTTATAGAACGCGATCCCATAGCAAAGAGCCGAGTCATAGTCATCCTCAAACTCTTTCGCATACTTCCGGTCTTCAATCTGTTGAAGGGCCGCTGCGCAGTCCTTAGACATTGCATCCTGTGTGCGGGAATACTTCGCCTCAAAAATCGCGACGCGATCTCCCTCCGGGTCAAGGACGACCACATCGCTGCGGCCTTCTCCATGTTCCTTATTGGAGTCCACCTCATACCCTGCTTCGGCAAAAATACCGGCTAGAAACGCATGGTAAAAGTCTTCTTTGTAGTCATGGTAGCTGATGGTTTTGCGGAGGAGCTTGTTCATCTGTTCTGTGAGAACCTCCGCTTTACCAGACCAAACGGCATCGAATAGCGCCTTTCGGTTCCAAGTCTGAGCACTCTCATCAAACCACTTTTGGATAGTTGTCTCGAAGATCTCCTGGACCTCCGCATTGGGGATCATCAGGGCTGATGTTTTTTCTGGCAACGGAGCTGGGAGGTCTTCTTCCCGTGCCTGCGTCAGATAACCAGTCAGGTACAGAATGCTCCACAGATTCTCTTCCGAAGAGTGAAGATAGTCATAGGTCAGATTCTCTTCGATTTTTTGAATGATATAGCCACCGGATAACAGCGTTTCTAATTTACGGGAGATGCTGCGCCCTGAATAGTCAATAAACGAGCGGATGATAGAATTGTCGCTGGTGTTTTTCCAATAGCTGGCGGGCTTGGCTTTCGGATTCCGTTGGAGGTCCCGCAGGTAATTCATCACATCCCAGGGGCAGTAGACGTCCAAGTCCCCAAAGTGATACCCATCATACCAGTTCTTAATGTCAGCAGCATGTTCCAGACAGTTTGCATCTTTGAGGATCTGATCCACGTCTGCCTGGGTGAACCCAAAATATTCGTTCAAGTGAGAGGACGAAATGGTATCGGAGACAAAATTATTGGTGCCGGTAAAAATGCTTTCTTTAGCGATGCGCAAACAGCCGGTGATCACAGCAAAACGCAGGGCATCGTTGTCTTTCAGCGCTGTGCTCATCATGCCTTTGATCACCTCCAGCATCTCGGTATAGTAGCCGTTAGCGCTGGCTTTGGCAATAGGCACATCATACTCATCCAATAATAAAATGACTGGTTTGCCGTAATAAGCCCGCATCATTTTCATTAGGACAAGAAGAGCACCTTGAACATCCGTCAGCGAAGCCGTCTGATCATTCAATCTCCGAAAAATTCTCTTCTGCTCCTCGGTCACTTTTTCGCTTTCTGTCAGGTAAGCGTGATCGTCGCAAAACTGCGCCAATGTAAACTTGAGCAAGTTAAACGCATGGTCAAATACGGTCCCATCTACTTCTTTGAAAGATAGGAACAGCACTGGCCATTGGTTCATCCACTGACTGCAAAGTTCTGTATTTTGAGAGATTTTCAATCCGCAGAACCGTTCTATATTATCCTGCTGCATATCAAAGAAGTTGGCCAACATGCTCATGGCCATGGTCTTCCCAAAACGGCGGGGACGAGTAATCAGTGTGACCTCAGCGATATTATCCAGCAATTCAGCGATCAGATTCGTTTTATCTACATAGTAGTAGCCCCGATCCCGAATTTTGTCAAACTCCGAGATCCCAACTGGAATGTTCAACTTTTTCATTCATGAGGCCCCTTCCTATTTATCCGAACAAGGCACCGTTTTTTATAGAACGCAATCCCATAGCAGAGAACCAAGTCATAGTCCTCCTCAAATTCTTTGGCATACTGCCGGTCTTCGATCTGTTGGAGGGCCGCTGCGCAGCTCGCTTCCAGTCCGTTCAGCGTTTTGGCATACTTGGCCTCGAAGAGAACGACCTGCGGTCTGTCCGGATGATACATGACGATGTCGCTGCGGCCCTCGCCGTGTTCCCGGTTGGACTCTACCGCACAGCCGGAGCCGGCCAGGATCCCGGTCAGGAACGCATGGTAGAAATCCTCTTTGTAGTCGTGGTAGCTGATGGTCTTGTAGAGCAGTTTGTTGATCTCTGCGGTCAGCGTTTCCGCGTCACCGGACCACATGGCGTCAAACAAGGTGGTCAAATTCCAAGTCTGAGCACTCTCGTCAAACCACTTTTGGATGGTCCTCTCGAAAATTTCCCGGACTTCCGCATTGGGAATGATCAGGGCGGAGGTGTCCTCTGGCAAGGGGGCCAGAAGATCGTCCTCCCGAACTCGTGTCAAGTAACCGGTCAGATAGAGGATGCTCCACAGATTTTCTTCCGAAGAGTGTAAATAGTCATAAGTCAGATCTTCTTCGACTTTCTGAAGAATATACCCGCCAGACAAAAGCATCTCTAGCTTTTGAGAAATTTTTGCGCCTCGATAGTCGATAAATGACCGGATGATCGAATTGTCGCTGGTGTTCTTCCAATAGCTGGCGGGCTTGGCCTTTGGGTTGCGTT
>OLQA01000710.1_pt1 | contig 31506 bp, 25 predicted proteins | sample 1673151 | NCBI WGS metagenome assembly OLQA01 (sample SAMEA3136760, study PRJEB25190) | human gut metagenome | biome: human gut; feature: human-associated habitat; material: faeces | place: Austria | collected 2013
TGCGAGGTCGCGGCAAGGCGAGATTTCCTGCCCGCAGGGCAAACTTCCGGGTGGGAGTTGTTCTGCATTTCAGGCAAAGCAAACAAACGGGTTGGTCTTAATTTTTGGAAGTCCTACCCCACTTCGGACGTTTCACGCAAACGTGAAACCCGGTTCGTAAATCCGCCGCAGAGCGCGAACCGCTTGCGAGGTCGCGGCAAGGCGAGATTTCCTGCCCGCAGGGCAAACTTCCGGGTGGGGTGCTTTGTATTTCGGATAAGGCTGATAAGCATGATAAAGTATCATTTTTTAATAACAAAAGATCTTATTTGACAAGTCATAAATTTTATGATATATTTTGTTTAGTCTGAAATCAAATGTGTTTTATACGGCGCAAGCCTATTGCCGGATGTCTGCTTTGTTGCGGATTACAAAAGAAAAAATAGATGTCTTTGTCAAACATTTTTTTAAAATAAAAGTTGTAAAAACAGGAGTGATATAACTATGGAACATGGTATCTTAATATTTGTTGCACTGGTGGTATGTGCTGTTGGCATCTTGCTATATTACTTGCTTAGAAATCCTTTTAAATATCCTTATTTCGATTATACATTTGATGTTTCAGGAAAGCGTAATGTTGATATAAGAGATTATATAGATAAATTTATTTGTATACAGGAAAACTGGGAACACTTATATTCTCATAATTTGTATATACAAAAATGGAAATTAAGCTCCTTACGATATCTTGAAAGTTGCAGATTAAAAAATTTAAGGCAAAAACAGTATAATAAAATATTAGATGACGCACATGCTTTTCAATTTTTTACAATGCGTAAACAAACCCGATATGTACAAAAAAACTATGTTAAGACAGCATATAAAGTTGATGTTGAGGACAGTTATTGTTTTGTTAATTGGGAATGGCTTGAAAACAGATATAAAATGTTGGAAAAAATAGGATTTGAATCAACTCTGAAAGAATATAACAGTCAAAATCAGCGTAGTTTGATGACAAAAAATTTGAGACAGTAAATAATAGAGAGAGACAATTACACCTGTCAGGTGTGCGGTAAAAAAATGTTTGACGGAGTTGGTTTACAGGTGGACCATATTATTCCGATAGCAAAAGGCGGAAAGACCATTCCTTCAAACTTACAAGTTCTTTGCAGTAAATGTAACTCTCGAAAAGGGGCAAGGTAATTGCTTTAAGACGGAAAATATAACAAAATCTTGACTATTTATCATTGATTTTTGCAGCCAGTCGATAGTCAACCTCGGTTGCATAATCAAATCTCTCCGAAAAGTTGACTTTTGCCGAGAGAACTGCTATAATAATAAATATTATAAAATGTACAGAGGAGTTTCCGATGAAAAATATAATTCTTACGGGCGACCGCCCGACGGGACGGTTGCATTTGGGGCACTATGTCGGTTCGCTCAAAAAGAGAGTGGAACTTCAAAATTCGGGGCAGTTTGATGAGATAAATATTCTTATTGCGGACGATCAGGCATTGACGGACAACGCCGATAACCCGGGAAAAATCAGGGAAAACATCATCAATGTCGTGCTTGATTATCTTTCGGTCGGCATTGACCCGACAAAATCGACGATATGCGTGCAGTCCGCTCTGCCTGCGCTTCACGCGTTGACTTTTTATTATCTTAACCTTGTAACGACGGCAAGATTGTCGAGGAATCCGACGGTCAAAGCGGAAATACAGATGCGCGGATTCGCGGACGAGGGTTTGCCTGCGGGCTTTTTCACTTATCCCGTTTCGCAGGCGGCGGACATAACGGCGTTCAACGCAACGGTCGTTCCCGTCGGAGAAGACCAACTTCCCATGCTTGAACAAACGCGTGAAATAGTGGAAAAATTCAACAGGATATACGGAGAAACGCTCGTAATGCCCAAAGCCATGATTCCGGAAAACGAGACGCAGCGCAGACTGCCCGGCGTGGACGGCAAAGCAAAGATGAGCAAATCTCTCGGCAACTGTATATACCTTTCCGATTCTTCGGCTGTTCTGAAAAAGCAGATCAACGGAAAGATGTATACCGACCCTCTGCATTTGCAGATAAACGATCCCGGACATATAGAGGGGAATGTCGTGTTTACTTACCTTGACGCATTCTGCACGGACGCTCATTTTGCGGAGTATTTGCCCGAATATGCAAATCTTGAAGAGATGAAAGACCATTACCGCCGAGGCGGTCTCGGCGACGGAACCTGCAAAAAGTTCCTGTTGAATGTGCTGGAAGAGACGTTGAGCCCGATAAGAGCGGAGCGCGCAAAATGGGAAAACGACATAGACGCCGTTTACGATATTATTCGCGAAAGCACGGCAAACGCGGTTGAAAAAACGAACGAAACGCTTGCCCGTGTCCGCAAAGCGATGAAAATAGACTATTTTGCGGATCGTTCCATCGTAAAAGAATGGGGAGCGCTTCTTAAAAAAGCGAAACAATGATCGGAAAACGAAAGAATAATGTTCTTCAATAAAAAGTATCGTTGATTTAACAATTAAACTGTATGAGGAAAAGGGGAATGTAAAAAAAACGCAAATTTTTTACATTTCCCTTTTGTCTTATCAGTTAAAAACAACCGCGTCGGAAAACCCGACGCGGTTGTTTTGTTCAAATGTAATATCAGTCGTCTGTAATATCAGTCGTCGCTGCCGGGAACTCTGCCGCAGCACTTTTTGTACTTTTTGCCGCTTCCGCAGGGACAGGGATCGTTTCTGCCCACTTTTTCGGCTGCGGTCTTGACTTTCGGTTTCGCCTTTTCCGTGCCTGCGTTCATCGCTTCCGCCGTGCCCGCCGCGCTTTCTTTTGCAACACGCTGACGTTTTACTTCTTCGCCTGTTCTTATGCGAACGAGAAGCAAATCTCTGACGGTGTCACGCTTGATTTCCGAAACAACGCCTTCAAACATTTCGTCCGCCGCAAATCTGTATTCGACAAGCGGGTCTTTGTTTGCATATGAACGTGTGGAGACCGTCTGGCGCAGGTCGTCCATGGCGTCGATGTTGTCCATCCAGTTCTTGTCAACGTTGTGCAGAAGTATCACGCGCTCTATCTCTCTCATCTTTTCGGGCGTGTTTGCCTGTTCGCTGACTTTGAGTCCGAGATTTATCTTTTCGATGAGTTTTTCTTTGATGTCCGCTTCTTTAAGGCTGTGAAGGTCTTCGTCGGAAAGCGCTTCTATTTCTCTTGAAAGAAGCGCCCCGGGGAACTCTTCTGTAAACGCCGTCAAATTCCATTCGTGCGCCTTGTCGGAATTGCAGAACTGCGAAACCGCTTCATCCGCGATGTCCTCGACCATGTGCGCGATATAATCGTGCAGGTCGTTGCCGTCAAGCACAAGCCTGCGCTGTTCGTATATGAGTTGGCGCTGTCTGTTGATGATATCGTCGTATTCAAGCGTTCTCTTTCTGCGCGCAAAGTTGTTGCTTTCAACTTTCTTCTGCGCGTTTTCGATGGTGTTCGAAAGGAGTTTTGCTTCTATCGGCTGATCCTCGGGAATGTTGAATCTCTCGGAGATTATCGCAAGTCTGTCGCCCGCGAAAAGGCGGAGCAGATCGTCTTCAAACGAAACGTAGAAGCAGCTTTCTCCGGGGTCGCCCTGACGTCCCGCACGGCCGCGAAGCTGATTGTCTATACGTCTGGACTCGTGTCTTTCCGTACCTATAATGCAAAGACCGCCCGCGTTTTTAACGACTTCCGCTTCTTTGTCAACTTCCTTTTTGAAGTTGTCGTAAAGTTCGGTATATCTGCGTCTTGCTTCCAGTATTTTCTCGTCGTCGGTTTCCGCAAACGAGGTCGAAGCAACGATGTATTCGTGCTCGAATTCCTCTTTTTCCATTTGCTTCTTTGCCATGTATTCCGCGTTACCGCCAAGCGTGATATCCGTTCCGCGCCCCGCCATGTTTGTCGCTATCGTAACCGCGCCCTCGCGTCCCGCCTGTGCGATTATCGCCGCTTCTTTTTCATGGTACTTCGCGTTCAGAACGTTATGCTCGATGCCTTCGCGTTTGAGAAGTTTGCTCAGTATCTCGGATTTTTCTATCGTAACCGTGCCTATAAGCACAGGCTGACCCTTTGCGTGAACTTCCTTGACCTTTTCCACAACGGCTTTGAATTTGCCGACTTCGCTTTTGTAGACCTTGTCGTTGAGGTCTTTTCTTATCATCGGGCGGTTTGTAGGAATTTCGATAACGTCAAGTCCGTATATCTGTCTGAACTCGTCCTCTTCCGTCAGCGCCGTACCGGTCATGCCCGAAAGTTTTTTGTAAAGCCTGAAAAGATTCTGGAAAGTTATCGTGGCAAGCGTTTTGGATTCGTTTTCTATCTTGACGCCCTCTTTTGCCTCTATCGCCTGATGCAGACCGTTGGAGTAACGTCTGCCGAACATCATACGACCCGTGAATTCGTCAACGATGATAACTTCGCCGTCTTTGACAACGTAGTCAATGTCGCGCTTCATCGTTCCGTATGCTTTAAGCGCCTGATTTATATAGTGTTGAAGTCCTACGTTTTCGATATCAGCAAGGTTTTCTATGCCAAACGCTTTCTGCGCTTTTTCAACGCCCGAAGCCGTCAAAACCGCATTCTTGTTCTTTTCGTCCACAACATAGTCGCCGTCAACGTCGTCGTAATTTTCCTTGCTTTCCATTTCCTTTACAACGTATTTGCGCAGTCCGCGAACAAAGGCGTTCGCTTTCTGATACATTTCGTCGGATTCTTCTCCGTGACCGGAAATGATAAGCGGCGTTCTTGCCTCGTCTATGAGTATGGAGTCCACCTCGTCCACGATGGCGAACGCCTGCCCGCGCTGAACCATGTTTTCTTTGTAGATAACCATGTTGTCGCGCAGGTAGTCAAAACCTATCTCGTTGTTTGTGCCGTAGGTTATGTCCGCCGCATAGGCTTTTCTTCTCTGGTCGTTGTCAAGTCCGTGAACGATAAGTCCCACGTCAAGTCCGAGGAATCTGTGTATCTTACCCATCCACTCGCTGTCGCGCTGTGCTAAGTAATCGTTTACGGTAACGATATGAACGCCTTTGCCCGTCAGCGCATTCAGGTATGCGGGAAGCGTTGCCACAAGCGTTTTGCCTTCGCCCGTTTTCATCTCCGCTATTCTGCCCTGGTGGAGTACGATGCCGCCGACCAACTGGCAGTCGAAGTGTCTCATGCCGAGCACTCTGCGGGACGCTTCGCGAACAGTGGCAAATGCTTCGGGAAGAATGTCGTCAAGTGTTTCTCCGTCCGCAAGTCTTTTCTTGAATATATCCGTTTTGCCGCGAAGTTCTTCGTCGGAAAGCGCCTTGAATTCAGGCTCCAACGCGTTTATCTTCGCAACTGTCGGATTGATCTTTTTCAGTTCACGCGAACTGTGCGTGCCGAAAACCGATTCAAAAAGTCCCATTATTTGACCTCACATAAAAGATGTTTTTTCATATTGGAAAATGGGTATAAAATCCCATCTTGATAATTATAGCATACTTCTTTCGAAAAATCTACCGTTTTTATAAAATATACGGAAAAAAAACAAATTCGCCTTGATGCGTCGTCAAAAAAATTGCCGAGAGCCGAAAAAAGACTCTTTCGCGTGTTGATTTCTTCGAAAATGTGTGCTACAATGTAAAATAGAATATTATATATATTTATATTCGGAAAAAAATGATTGAAAAAAGGGCGGATTTCCCCAAACTGAAGAAAAAGAAAAGAGGAAACGATGTGGTATCAAAGGTCAGAGCGGTCGGACTGAACGGGCTTGACGGTTATGCCACCGAGGTTGAGACCGATGTTTCGAGAAGCGCGGACGAAACAAAAATAGATATTGTCGGGTTACCAGACAACGCCGTTCGCGAGGCGAAAGAGAGACTTCGCGCCGCTCTCAAAAACAGCGACTACGGCATAGAGGGCTTTTGCGTTACGATAAATCTTGCGCCCGCGGACGTAAAAAAAGAGGGTTCGGTTTACGACCTTGCGATGATTCTCGGAGTTCTGACTTCCGCGGAAGTCATTCCCGCCGTCAGCCCGAAAAAATGTTTTATCGGCGAGATTTCTCTTTCGGGCGATGTCAGACCGTGCTCCGGCGTGCTTGCCGGCACCATAGTTGCAAAGCAACTCGGCTTTGAAGAGATTTTTGTTCCGCTTGCCAATGCGTCCGAAGCGGCGTGCATAGGCGGCATAACCACTTATGCCGTGACGAACATAAAAGACCTTGTTTCTCATCTTCGGGGACAGATATCCCTTGCAAAAGCCGAACATCGCCCCGTTAAGACCGATGATGCTCCCGCGCTTGATTTTTCCGATATAGTCGGGCAGCACGCAGCAAAACGCGCTTGCGAAATTGCTGCGGCGGGCGGTCACAATATGCTCTTCATAGGTCCTCCGGGAACGGGTAAATCGATGCTTGCAAAAGCGCTTCCCGGGATACTTCCCGAAATGTCCGAAGAGGAAATAATCGGGTCGAGCCGCATTTATTCCGTTGCGGGAAAACTGACAGACGAAAAACCTCTTGTGACACGGCGTCCGTTCGTTACCACCAATCAGAGCGTTTCCGTGCCCGCTATGACGGGCGGCGGGTCAAACCCCGTGCCGGGGCTTGTGTCTCTGGCGCATAACGGCGTTTTGTTCCTTGACGAGGTGGCGGAGTTCCCTCCAAAAGTTCTTGACTGCCTGCGTCAGCCGCTTGAAGACGGAACCGTGAGCATAAGCCGTGTTCGCGGCACGGTCGCATATCCCGCATCTTTTATGCTTATTTGCGCCATGAACCCGTGTCCGTGCGGCAGATACGGTCAGCCCGAGCTCAAATGCACCTGCACAAAAGCGCAGATAGACAGATATATGCACCGCATTTCGGGACCTCTTCTCGACAGGATAGATTTGCAGGTCGAACTGCCGACAGTTCCCGTCAAAGACCTGAAAAACCGCGCGAAAGCGGAAAGTTCGGCAAGCATAAAAAAGCGTGTCGATGCGGCAAGAGCAAGACAGAGGGAAAGATATGCCGAGTTCGGCATTCCGTGCAATGCAAAACTGACGCCCGGTTTAATAAGGTATATTTGCCAAAAACAAATGACTGCGGACGCGGACAACCTTTTGACGGGCGTGTTTGAAAAGGGCTTTTTGTCAATGCGTTCCTATGACAAACTGATAAGAATAGCGCAGACCGTTGCCGACCTCGAGGGCAGCGACTCAATAGAAAAAAAGCATATATCGGAAGCGGTTTATTTCCGCTCACTCGATAAAAAATACTTCAATAAATAAGGAAAAAACAGATGAAAATATCCGTTTTGGACAGAGATGCGATAGGCAAGGACATCGACATCTCGGGCTTTGAAAAATTCGGAAACGTGACGGTTCACGACAGGACCGTTGCCGCAGACGCGGTTAAAAATATCGGAGACGCGGACATTGCGGTGACAAACAAAGTCAGGCTTTCCGCGGAAATACTTGCTGCCGCTCCGAATCTGAAATTTATCGCGGAAGCGGCGACGGGCGTCGATAACATAGACACGGCGTTCTGTCTCGAACACGGCATAGGCGTGGCGAACGTTCCCGCCTATTCGACTTCTTCCGTGGCGCAGGTAACGGTCTCCCTTGCCTGCATGATGATGACAAAACTTGACGTTTTTTGCGATTTCTGCCGCTCGGGCGAATATACGGCGGCGGGTCTGCCGAACCGCCTTGTTCCGCCGTTCGACGAATTTGACGGAAAAACGTGGGGCATAATCGGTTACGGCAATATCGGCAAAAAGGTCGCGGATATCGCGCGCGCTTTCGGTTGCCGTGTTATCGCGTATACGCGCACTCCGAAGCCCGATGTCGAATGCGTGGAACTTGACAGTTTACTCGGCGAGAGCGATATCATATCCGTGCATTGCCCGCTGACCGACGCGACAAGAGGGCTTATCGGCAGAGAAGAATATTCGAAAATGAAGAAAAATCCGTTGCTTATAAACGTTGCGCGCGGGGCGGTGCTTGATAACGACGCAACGGTTGAGGCTGTTCTGAACGGCGTTCTCGGCGGCTTTGCTTCCGACGTTTATGACAAAGAGCCGTTCCCCGCAGACCACCCGTATGTAAAGATAAAGGACATGAAAAACGTGTGTTTCACACCTCATATCGCGTGGGCTTCCGTTCAGGCGAGAACACGGCTCGTTGCCGAAATGGAAAAGAACGTTGCCGCGTTTCTGAACGGCGAAAAACGGAACAGAGTGGTATAAAATGGAACTGACTTCGATGAAAGAACTCCGCCCGCTTATGGAAAAGCACGGTTTTTCGTTTTCCAAAACGCTCGGACAGAACTTTCTTATAAATCCCGATGTTCCCGTGCGCATTGCCGAAAACGCGGGGCTTGACGAAAATACAACGGTCATTGAAATAGGTCCCGGCGTGGGTTGTCTGACAAAGGAACTTTCCGCTCGGGCAAAGGAAGTTTTTGCGATAGAAATAGACCAAAGACTTATCCCCGTGCTTGCCGAAACGCTTGCCGACTGCGACAACGTGACGGTTATAAACAAGGATGTTCTGAAAACGGATCTTTCCGTGCTGTGCGAGGGAAAGGAACGCGTCTGTGTCTGCGCAAATCTGCCGTATTACATAACCACACCGATAATAATGGCGCTTCTCGAACAGCGGCTTCCGCTTTCGCGTATAACCGTTATGATACAAAAAGAGGTCGCGCAGAGATTTTCCGCAAAACCGGGAAAAAAGGAATACGGTGCGATCACCGCGGCAATAAACTGGTATGCGAGACCGAAAACTCTTTTTACGGTTTCTCCGGGCTGCTTTATGCCCGCACCGAAGGTCGAATCGAGCGTTATCGCTCTTGACCTTGTTCCTCCTCCGGTTGAAGTGAAAGACGAAAAGTTTATGTTTTTGCTTATCTCCGCAGGTTTTGAACAGCGCAGAAAAACGCTTGTGAACGCGCTTTCCGCAAAAACGGGAATACCAAAGACCGAGATAGAAAAAGCGGTGACGGACTGCGGCTTTGAACCCACGGTTCGCGCCGAGAGACTTTCCGTGAAGGATTTTGCGGCATTGTCGGACAGACTGATAACACAGTAAAGTGAAAGGAACGGTTGATATGACTGTTTGCGAGGACTTTTACGGAAGAATAAATGCTTTCGTTACAAAAAAGCTCGACGGATATACCCCCGCGCCGACCTCGGGCAAGGTCATTCACGACACTATATGGGGTTCGGTGCTGTATAACGGATGGGAGATACAGATAATCGACTCTCCTCTTTTTCAGCGTCTGCGCGACATACGCCAACTCGGACGCGCCGAAACAACATATCCGTCCGCACACCATACGCGCTTTGAACATTCGCTCGGAACGACCGCCATCGCGTCGCGAATGATAGATAAACTTGCCGAGCGCAGCGCGGGACTTGAAATAACGCAAAGGGACAGGAACAAGGTGCGCCTTGCCGCGCTTCTGCATGATGTGGGGCATTGCTTTTACTCACATCTTTCCGAGAATGTTTACGGAAACACAGAGCCGTTTTTACAGGTCAGAGCGGACATAGAAAAAGACCTCGACGAGGGAATACATCCGAAACCGCACGAACTTTTTTCGTATATGATAATACGTTCCGAAGCGTTTCTGACATTTTTTGCCGAACATGTGGACTATCCCGAAAAGGGTGACAGGGAGAGCTGCCGTGCTCTTTTGAAAGAATGTGCGAACATGGTCGTGGGACAGATGAACAGGACGTGCGACGAGAACGGAAACACGGTCGTTTATGCGTTTATGACGCAGATATTGAACGGCGATTTCGACGCCGACAAACTCGACTACACCCAGCGCGACAGTTATACTTCGGGCATTGCCCTGACCTATGGCATAGAACGTTTCCTGATGAAAATAGTTCTCTGCAAGATTCAAAAGGACTCCGAAACGAGGTACGAACTTGCGATAAGTTCCGATGCGGTCACAACGGTGGAAGAACTTATATTCAACCGCAATATGCTTTATGTTTATATGTACCGCCATCAGAAAGTGCTTGCGGCGGAAGCGGCTGTTCGCGACGTTATACACGGCATGGTCGCCTGCGGTATTCTTTCGCACCCGTGCGATTTTCTTGAATTTACCGACGACAGGATAGCGACGCTTGACACCTGCGACCTTGTGCCGTATCCCGACATCGCGCCCAACAGAACTCTCGGCGACATGATACGGCTTATCAACCGCCGCGCGCTGCCGAAACGCGCGTTTGAACTTCGAGGGTCGGACATCGAGGTTATTTCCGCAGACGAGCTCCGCCGCGAATTTACGGATAAAACGCTGAAAGCCATTGAAAGCAGTATATCGGAGAACGAAAAAATAGCGGCGCTTAAAAATTTTGCGGATGAGTATACGGAAAATTACAGCGACGACGAACTTGTTTTTGCCGCGCTGAAAAAACTTTCGAAACGTCTCGGTTTCGCCGACTACGACGGTTACATGACCTTGCGCGAAAAACTTTTCGAAAGACTTCGCGACGAATATGAAAAAGACGGCGAAAAAGCCCTTTTCGATGTCTTCGACATTCACATCGTGTTCCCGCCGCTTTCGAGCGGAAAGACGGAATTTCTCGTTCTGCGGCGCGGAAGCCTGACCCCCGAAATAAACCGATTTGAGTATATAGGAACATGGTCGCGGGCGTTCAATGCTTCCAACTATCGGGGTTATGTTTTTGTTTCATCTGCGGTGGACAGAGCATTTGCGGGCGCGGTCTGCACAGAATTCTTCGGCGAATACGGCGACGGCGTTCATATAAAAGAAAAAACCGACGAACATCAAACGGAGGAACGGTTATGAGAATAGATAAAATAAATTATTATCTTGACATTGCACAGACCGTGGCGGAAAGAGCGACGTGCATGAGACGGCGTTTCGGCTCGGTCATCGTTAAAAACGACGCGATAATCAGTACCGGTTACAACGGCGCGCCGAGAGGCAGAGCGAACTGCACCGATCTCGGATATTGCCTTCGCGAGAAGTTTTCCATTCCCACGGGCACACGCTATGAACTTTGCCGCTCCGTGCATGCGGAAGCGAACGCCATAATAAACGCGGACAGAGAAAAAATGATAGGCTCAACGCTTTATCTTGCCTGTCTCGGCAACGACGGCAGCGCCGTGCCCGGAACGGACAGTTGCATGATGTGCAAGCGCATGGTCATCAACGCGGGTATTTCGGAAGTTTATGTCCGAGACACCGCAACGGAGTTCCGCCGCATAGACGTAAACGATTGGATTTTGAACGACGATTCGCTCTCCGTGCGCGAAAGCGGCTATTGATTTTAAGTTGTCGCAGTCCATTCACGGTTTGTGACTCTGCGTTTCGAAAACCGTCGCTTTGCGCGAAAAGGCTCGACCACAATATATAGTGTTCGAAAAATTTCGTACCGACTGCGGACGGAAAAATTTTTCGGAATTATACTGTATTCGGTTTTGAGAAAAAAAATGATTTTTCGGGCGGACAAGCGGAAAAATTCGTTAAATATTACCCGAAAAAGTTTTTTGCGTTTTTCACCGACTTTGTTGATAACTCTGTTGAAAAGGTGGAAAACTCGCTTAAAAACAGAACTTTTTTCGTGTTGACCGAAAAAATACGACAGAAAAAAAATTTTTTTGACATATTGACACAAGATATCGGAGTTTGGCATGGAACTGAAAAAAATTCTCGACGCGCTTTCCGAAAACGGGCTTTTGCGCGGCGAATATGAAAAATTCGGAAATATCAGGGTTTTGTCCGTAGGTTGCGATTCACGCAAAGTGACAAAAGGACAACTCTTCTTTATCAAGGGCGCGGGTTTTCGCGAAGAATTTCTTGTTTCCGCGCTCGAAAAAGGCTGTTGCGCCGTTATCGGAGAAGAAGAAAGAACTCTTTCCGTTCCGTATATCCGCGTCAGCGATGTCCGTGCCTCCATGCCCGTTTGCGCAAACGTCTTTTACGATCATCCCGCATCAAAATTTCCGTTTGTCGGAATAACCGGCACAAAGGGAAAAACAACGTGCGCGTATATGCTCCGTAACATATTTGAAGAGGCATTCGGCAACAAAGTAGGAATGATCTCCACCGTCGAGGCAACGTCCTGCGGGCGCAACATACCCAAAAGCGGCACGACGCCCGAAGCGCTTGAACTTTACTCAATACTGAATGAATTTGTTCATGACGGCGTAAAAGCGGCTTGTATGGAAGTTTCATCGCAGGGGCTGGCATATAACAGAGTGGACGGCATAGATTTTTTTGTCGGCGCGTTTTTGAACCTCGGGGAAGACCACATAAGCCCGACCGAACACCACAGTTTTGAAGAATACAAGGCGGCAAAAATGCGGTTGATGACGCTGTGTCGGCACGGGGTGGTCAATATCGACGATGCGGCGGCGCCCGATTTTCTGAACGCCGCGACCTGCGAAACGATGACTACGATAGGCATTGACAGCGAATGCGATCTCCGTGCCTGCGACGTGACGCAGACAAAAACGGGAATAGATTTCACCGTTCGCGGAAAATTTTTTGACGGCGAAAGATTTTCGCTTCGCATTCCGGGCAAATTCAATGTTTACGACGCGCTTGCCGCAATTGCTTCCGCGGCGCTTTGCGGCATTTGCGCGGAAAGCGTTCGGAAAGGTCTTGCCGAAACAAAAATACCCGGAAGAATGGAGATTGTCGAGAAAAAAGGGATAACGGTCATCGTCGATTATGCCCACAATGAACTCAGTTTTGAATCTGTTTTCGACCATATAGAAAAATTTTATCCGAAGTCAAAGGTCATCTGCCTTTTCGGCTGTCAGGGCAACAAAGCGCTTGACCGCAGAACGCAGCTTCCGCAGGTGGTCGGACATCACGCGGATTTTGCGGTAATAACGACGGACGACCCCGAAAACGAAGATCCGAAAAACATTCTTGACGAGGTCGGCGCGGAAATGGAGAAAACGCCCGTTCCGTTTGTCAAGATAGAAGACAGAGAAAAAGCGGTCGAATTTGCGATTGAAACCGCACAGAACGGCGACGTTGTGTTCCTTTCGGGCAAAGGACCCGAAACCACGCAAAAAGTTCACGGAAAGACCGTTCCCTACAAAGGCGACATGACCTCGGCGCTGACGGCGCTCGAAAAGAAATAAATCTTGTACACACGAAGAAAAGCATATATGTAAAAGAGTTTAAGGAGTAAAACAAAATGAAGTATTCAGTTATTCTGACCGACGGAGCGGCGGATTATCCCGTTCCCGAACTGGACGGAAAAACGCCGTTTGAGGTCGCGAAAAAGCCCTGTATCGACGCGCTTGCGAAAAAAAGCGAACTCGGTATGCTGCACGTCACTCCCGACGGCTGCAAGGGCGGTTCGGAGATAGGAAATCTTTGCGTTATGGGCTATGACCCGCGCGTTTACCTTACGGGGCGTTCACCGCTTGAAGCAAGAAGTCTCGGCATAGAAATGAGAGAAACGGATCTTGCTCTCCGCTGCAATCTCGTGACGCTTTCCGCTGACGAACCGTATGAGCAAAAGACGATGGTTGACAACACTGCGTCCGAAATATCGACCGAGGACGCAAAGGCGCTGATGGACGATGTGCAGAAAGAGTTCGGCTCGGAACTGATGACCTTTTATGCGGGTATCAGTTACAAGCACTGCCTTATCATGCACAACGCCACGGACAAAATGTCGTTCACTCCGCCGCACAACATAATAGGAAAAAGCATTTCCGAATATCTGCCGAAGGGCGATTACTGCGACCTTTTGCTCGATATTCAGAAACGCTCTTTCGACTTTTTGACAAAACACCCGATAAACGCTGCTCGTGTCGCAAAGGGGCTTAACCCCGCAAATTCGCTTTGGCTCTGGGGACAGGGCAGACGCATGAGCCTGCCGTCTTTTGAAAGCGTGCACGGCATAAGCGGCGCGGCGGTCACGGCGGTAGACCTTATAAAAGGTATCGCGCTTTGCGCGGATATGTCCCTTGTCGATGTTGACGGCGCGACGGGCAATCTCCATTCCAACTTTGACGGTAAGGCGCAGACGTCGATAGAATGGTTCAAAAAAGGCGTTGATCTTGTTTACACGCACCTTGAAGCCCCCGACGAGTGCGGACATCAGGGTGACGTTGCGGGAAAAATCCGCTCTATCGAGATAATAGATGAAAAAATAGTCAAACCGATATACGAATATCTTGTTTCGACGGGCGAGGATTTCCGCATTCTGATAACCCCCGACCACCCGACGCCGCTTACGACGCGCGGTCACGCTTCCGACGATGTTCCGTATATGATATACCGTTCCGACCGCGAGGTTGACGGCACGGCACCGTTCTGCGAGCGTGTTTGCACAACGACGGGCAACTTCATCGACGAGGGCTTTCATGCGATAAGTCGAATGATGAAAGACTGATTAAATAGCGTTTATACGCTTAAAAGGCTGTCCGCAGTTTGCGGACAGCCTTTTTTTGTATATTGAGGAAATTTTTTCTTCCCGTTTTAATGTTTTCTTCTTCTGTATTCGCCGGGCAACATTCCCGTCTCTTTTTTGAATGCGTTGTGAAAGCCCGTATACGTTGAATATCCGACGGCGTAAGCAACTTCTTCCACAGACGGCATCGGTTTTTGCGAAAGCAGGCGTTTTGCTTCGTCAATGCGGAGTTCTGTCAGGTATTTATAAAACGTCGTTCCGTAATTTTTCTCAAAAATGCGGTTCAACTGTCGGGCGGAAACGCCCGCTTTTTCCGCAAGCGTTTCAAGCGAAATATCCGTTTGGAAGTTCTCCCGTAAATAGCGTTCGACAAATATCAGGCGCGTCTGCGGCGTTCTTGTCCTTCTCGCAAGCGTTTTTTCGCCGTCATCGGAAATACGGACGGTCAGCGCGGCAAGAAAATCGTAAAGTTCGAATATGGTCTCCGTCGCAACGGCTTTTAGCCGCGTGGCATATCCTTTTTCTTTTGCCCCGGACACGCAAAGACCTTTTTTAATGAGTTTGGCAAGGTCTTCCGCTCTTTCGAGACAAACCGGCTCTATCGCGTCGAAAAACTCCGAAAACATCGGAAAAAGATTTTCTTCCTCTTCCTGTTCGCCTTTTTCCGCGATAACGGAGAATACGGCGGCGTTTCCGCGCACCGTTTTCGCTTCCGCGTTTTTCGATAAAACAAGAACTCCGTTTTCCGAAACGGTAAAAGCCTTTCCGTCAGCCGAAACGCAGACTTCGTTCTCTGCGGCGCAGATAATGCTTACCGCGCCTGTTTCCGACGGAAGCGCATCGGAAAAAACGGCGGAAAACTTAATGCCCGCCGTTTCGAATGTGAAATTTCCGTTTTGTAAAATGCTGTTTTTCATCTTTATTTTTGCGGATAATCAAATCCGAGATGTTTGTATGCGGCGGGAGTGACCACCCTGCCGCGCGGCGTTCTGTTGATGAACCCGAGCTGCATAAGATACGGTTCGTAAACGTCCTCTATTGTTATTGCCTCTTCGCCTATCATTGCGGCGAGCGTATCGAGCCCCACGGGGCCGCCGCCGAACGAACGTATCATCGCTTCGAGCATATTTCTGTCCGTGTTGTCAAGCCCTATCTCGTCGATGTTGAGTTTGAGAAGCGCACTTTGCGCTATTTCTTTTGTTATCGTTCCGTCGCCCATTATCTGCGCAAAATCTCGCACTCTTTTTAACAGCCTGTTCGCTATTCGCGGAGTTCCGCGTGAGCGTGACGCTATTTCTTCCGCGCCCTGCGGCTCAATTTTTATCCCGAGTATGTCCGCAGACCGCGTAATTATCTGCGCAAGTTCTTTTACCGTGTAAAGTTCGAGCCTGAAAAGTACGCCGAATCTGTCTCGGAACGGAGAGGTCAACTGTCCCGAACGTGTTGTTGCGCCTATCAGCGTAAATTTCGGCAGATCGAAGCGTATCGAGCGTGCGGACGGACCTTTGCCGATGATTATATCGAACTCGAAATCTTCCATTGCGGGGTAGAGGACTTCCTCCACCGTTCTCGAAAGTCTGTGTATCTCATCGATAAAAAGAATGTCGCCCTCCTGCAAATTTGTCAGCAGAGCTACTATGTCGCCCGTTTTTTCAAGCGCGGGACCCGACGTTATTCTTATCGAAACTCCCATTTCGGCGGCGATGATATTTGCAAGCGTCGTTTTTCCGAGTCCCGGGGGACCGTAAAGCAAAACGTGGTCGAGCGCATCCCCGCGCTGCTTTGCAGCCTCGATATAGACTTTCAGAAGTTCTTTTACATTTTCCTGTCCGACATATTCGTCAAGTCTGTGGGGACGGAGCGAACGCTCCGTTTCGTCTTCCGCAGATAGGGTGCGTGCGGACAAAAGTCTTTCGTCAAAATCTTCCATACGGTTTTATCCTTAAATTCTGCTGAGCAGGCGCAAAGCCTGTTTTACCAAGTCGTTTACGTTTTCCGCGGGGCATTTCGCAACCGCGTTTCTTGCGTCGTTTTTCGTATATCCGAGCGCGGCGAGCACTTCCACCGCTTCCGCTTTAGCGTCGCTCATCTCTCCCGCCGTTTCCTGCGAGAATATTCCCGCTCCCGTGTCGGGCAGGTCGGAATGCGCTATCTTGTCACGCAAATCGAGGATTATTCTCTGCGCCGTTTTCGCACCTATGCTCTTGACTTTCGAAAGCCGTTTTGCGTCCTGTGTCGCAAGTACCGCGGACAGTTCCGACGGTGTCATGTCGGAAAGTATCGCTATCGCCGCTTTCGGACCGACCCCGTTGACGCCGAGAAGCATTTCAAAAAATGTTTTTTCCGTTTCGTCCGCAAAGCCGTAAAGTTCCATTGCGTCTTCGCGAATGCTCAGATATGTGAACAGTTTTGCGCGGCTTTTTCCGCTTATCTGCTTGTAAGTGTTGAGTGTTATCGCGCATTTGTAACCGACCCCGCCGCAGTCTATGACCGCAGTCTTCAAGTCGAGATACCCTATTTCCCCGTTGAGATAATAATACATTTTTTATACCCTGATTTTCAGATTTCGCATATTCATGCTGTTGCCGTGGCATATCGCTATTGCCAACGCGTCCGCCGCGTCATCGGGTCTCGGCAGTTTCGGCAGATTGAGCAGTCTTTGCGTCATCAGCATGACCTGCATCTTCTCCGCGCGTCCGTAGCCCACGACAGCCTGCTTGACCTGCAACGGCGTATATTCAAAACATTCAAGCCCTTTTTTCCGTGCCGCCAAAAGCAAAACGCCGCGCCCTTGCGCGACCTTTATCGCCGTTGTCGTGTTCGTGTTGAAAAACAGTTCCTCAAAAGCGACCGTTTCGGGCTTGTAGTACTCGACAAGTTTGCTCATGTCGTCAAAAAGTTGTTCGAGCCTGTCCTCAAACGGCGTTTTTGAGGGGGTCTGTATCGCGCCGTAATCAACGCAGGTGAATTTGCTGTTTACATAGTCCACAACGCCGAACCCGACGGTTGCGTAACCGGGGTCTATGCCCAAAATTCTCATTCCGTCAGCGCTGCTCCTTTGTGAACTCTCTGCGTATGCGTCTTTCGCTGTCCGCTTTTGCCGCGGAATCGCGCTTGTCGTAAAGTTTTTTACCCTTGCAAAGCCCTATTTCGAGTTTGATGACGGGACCTTTCAGGTAAAGCGAAAGCGGCACGAGCGTCTGTCCGTCGAGTTTGACCGCTTCAAAAAGTTTCAGTATTTCTTTTTTGTGCATCAGCAACCGACGCTGACGCAGCGGGTCTTTGTTGAAGATGTTGCCTTTTTCGTAGGGGCTGATGTGAAGCCCGTTGACCCATATCTGTTTGCCGTCCGTGGTGCAGTAACTGTCTTTCAGGTTAGCCTGACCGAGACGCAGACTTTTAACTTCCGTTCCGAAAAGTTCTATTCCCGCTTCGTACTTGTCAAGCACAAAATAATCGTGATAAGCTTTTCTGTTTTGCGCAAGTTGTTTTATTGCTTTTTTGTCTTTATTCATCGGTTTCTCCGTCTTCGTTCACGAGATTGTAGCAAAGGTGCATCAGCGAGTCCCCGAGGTGGACGTTTTCCACCTGTGCGCCGGGAACGTCGAGCTCGACGTTCGAAAAGTTCCAGAACCCGCGCACGCCCAATCCGTAAAGTTTATGCGCCGTTCCGACCACCGCATCGCGCGGAACGGTCAGTATTGCTATGTCGGGCTTGTTCTTTTTGCAAAACTCCTCGATTTTTTCTGCGGGAAGAATCTCGTTGCCCCGTATGGTCTTTCCTATCTTTTCCCTGTCGGTATCGAACAGTCCGATAAGGTAAACGCCGCGACGGTCGAATTTCATGTTGTTTGCAAGCGCAAGCCCCATGTTGCCGAGACCGACGATTATCGCCTTTGTGTGTCTGTCCGCTCCGAGCAGATGTTTTATTTCCGAAAGCAGATTTTCTATGTTGTAACCGTAACCCTGCTGTCCGAACCCGCCGAAGCAGTTCAAGTCCTGCCTTATCTGCGACGCGGTAATATTCATCTTTTCGCTGAGTTCTTTCGAAGATATCCTCGTAACGCCGGAAAGACTGAGTTCGTTAAGGTATCGGAAGTATCTCGGAAGCCGTTTGATGACCGACGGCGAAACGTTTCTGTTCTTCATTTTTCTCTCCTGTTCCGACGAAATATTTTCGCAACGTGATATTATTTTTTATTATATATTATTTTATTCAAAATGTCAAGTGCGACGGGGAAAAGGATTTAGTTTTTGCGAAAAAAGCCTCCTTCCCGGATTCCGGACACGGAGACGGCGCGGACAAACGCGGATTTTTTCGGAAAAAACCGCCGAAAGCGTGAAGTTTTTATATTATTCGAGTCTTTTCCGTTTTTTGAATGTTGATTTTGCCGCAAAAGTATGCTATTATATATCCGTATAACGTTTGCTCATTATGCAGAACAGTTTGATTTAAGCTCTTTTCGGAGGTGACGGAAAATGAAAAAAACCGACGTTTTGTTCTCTTCCCGCAAATTCAGAACAGTTGTTTTTGCCTGCGGCGCGGCGTTTTTGGCTATTGCCGCCGTATTCCTTTTCCTGTTCTTCCGAGAGGGCGGGTTCGGCATTCTTTTTGCAAAAGCAAAAGATTTCAAAGTTGTTATGAGTGCGGACGAACACGTTTTTGACAAGATAGGAGAAAAGTTTGTTCTTTCCGCATCTCTTGACCCCGCCGACGGCGTTGAACTCACGTTTTCTTCGTCGAACGAGGATATAGTCAACGTGACCGCCGACGGCACCGTTACGTCCTTAAAAGGCGGTGTGGCGGCTGTCAAGGCTTCCTGCGAGATAAAAGGCGAAGAAGTATTCGGCGTTTGTGTAGTCACCGTCAATGCAGCGCAGACCGCGGGCGGCAACAGCGGCACCACGGGCGGTGACAGCGGCTATGTTCCCGAAATTCCCGAAGCCGAGTTCGACAAGGACGGCTTTTTGAGCGGCGACAACTTTTTTGAATATTATCAGATGAATACGGACACCGTGGCGTGGCTTCATGTTCCCGGCACAAATATCAATCTGCCCGTCGCACAGGCGCCGATGTCCGACCCCGAATATTATCTTTCGCACGGACTGAACCGTTACAAGAAATACAGCGGTTCCGCTTTTGTCGATTCTTCGTCCAAACTTTCACGTTACGGCGGTTTTGTCGGCATTTCCGAATTGAATACCGTGGTTTACGGTCACGCTCGCGGAGACGATATTTTTGACCAACTCGAAAAGAACTTGGTGCTCTCTTCATGGTTTGAAAACAAAGAAAACAGATACGTTTACGTCAACACGGCGACCGAACTGACAAAATGGGAGATATTTGCCGTATATTACACGAATTTTGCCGTTGACAGCAACAAAAAAGCCGTTACAAGGCTGAATTATATGCTGACGACCGAGGAACTGACCGAAAAGTACGGCGAAGATTACCTTGCCGCACAGGCGCTTGCGGGGAATCTTGAAAAACTGATGAAAAACGGCGCGGAAATGGCACAGACGGCAAACTCCTGGCGTGACAGAATGGACACGACAAGTTACCGTTACGGCGCGTTTTCCAAGTCTCTGGGTGCACGCGATTGGGGCGTAACCGTTACCGAAAACGACCGCATAATATCTCTTGTCACCTGTGCCGACAACGACACCGACGTGCGCTTCGTCGTTCAGGCAAAACTCGTATCGTCCAAGGACAGAACGACGGGAAAAATAACAAATTACGGAGGTTGACGCTATGTCCAGAGCAGACGGAAAAGCCGAAAGAGACCGCATCGAAGCAGAGCGTGCCGTCCGTGAAGCGATTGCGGCAAAACAGGCTGCGGCACAGTCTTCTTCCGTGCCGAAAAGACCTGCCGAAACAACTGCGGAACGCCACAGAAGAATTGCTGAAAAGACCCGCGAAGCATTCGCAGAACTTGACGAGATAGACCCACCTAAAAGAAAGCCCGTTACCTCTTATTCCGAAACGGAAAATCCGCGCACGGCGGTTTCACGTTCTCGGACGGAAGTGCAACCGCGGCAGGCTTCTTCACAATCAAACAGGAACTCAACTCCCCGTCCCGCAAACCGAACCGCAACGGGCGGCAACGCGCAGCGAAATGCAAAATCATCTTCCGAGCCTCGGATAACTTCTTCAAAAACCGCTTCACAAACGCAGCAGACAAACGGAAAAGAAAATGCTCAAAAAAAGAAAAACGGACCATTGACTATTGTTATTTTTGTGGTTTGTCTTTGCGTCTTCGGCTTTTCGGCATATAAAGTGGCGGACTACTTTATCTCTGCGCATATCCGCGATTCGGGCTACCGCTCAACGATAGGCGATGTCGAAAACATAGACGGTCAGGTTCCCGATTGGGGCGGAATCATCGATAACCCCGCAAACCACGGCAACGGCGGCGATTCGGACACGAAAACCGAAATAAAGGTCGTTCCCGTTGAAGATGTCGATATAGGAGAAATCAAGTATATAGATACAAATTATTCAAAACTTAAACAGGAGAACCCCGACGTAAAAGGCTGGATATATTTCCCCGGACCGTCTTCCATATACGGACTACCGATAAACGCCGCGCTGGTGCAGGGTGACGACGATTATCATTATCTTGACTACAACGCAAAAGGCGAAAAGGATTCCAACGGCTGTATCTATATGTCCGCAGGGATTGACCCCGACCTTGTGAACAACTCAAACACGATGATTTACGGCCACGCAAAAAATCCCTATGCGTTTGCGGGACTGAAATATCTGAACGACGCAAAGCGTTGGTATTCGGACGGAAACAACCATTTCATCCGCATAAAAACGGATAATTATTACTCCATCTGGCAGATATTCTCATGGTACGAGAGTACGGACGGCGGCGATTTTGACCGCCTTTCAACCGATAATTGGGCGGAATATTTTACCTATTTGCAGGGACTTAACGAGATCCCGTCTCTCGGAAAATTCGAGTTCAAAGACGAAGATAAAATAATTTCTCTTGTCACCTGCAAGGGCTTTTCCGACGGCAGAGTGGTGGTTCACGCAAAACTTGTCAGATATTCGCCCGTTTCGGGCTGATTTGACAGCCACGCACTTACTTTTTGCCTGTCGGCGGTTGTTCATCCTTTCGGAAAAATCTTGAAAATGCAAAACATACAAAACGGCAGAAGTTGTTTTCGGTACAACTCTGCCGTTTACCTTTTTTGTCCTTTTCGATTTATATTTATTCATTTTTTTATAGGAACATGGAGTCTTTTATTAACGATTTCCGTCGGGTATTTGTTGTGTTCTCTTTACATATTCTGTACTGTTCCGAGAGGTGAAAAACGTTCTTTCTTTTTGTCTCCGAAACAATGCTTTTCCTTTGCCGAGGTCGGTTCTGTTATTTTCCGACTCTGTTCGCCGTCAGGCGCTGCTCCTCTTTTGCTTTCTGCGCATCAAATCCCGAAAAATGCCAAAAAAAACCGCTTCGGGCAAAAACTTCCGAATTTATTCCGATTTTGCAAAAAAGTTTGCATTTTTTTGTGCAGGTTGCACAACGGATTTAATTGCAAAAAAAGTTTTACAAACGTATATATTGCGTTTGCGTCCCGTTTTTCGGCGTTATTTTTCCACATATTGTTTCGGTGCTGTAAAGTCTGCATAACAAGTGACAAAAAACGCAACTGAAAAATATACTAAATGTAAAAATTTAAACCCGAAAATTTGTGCTGAATAACCAAACGGATATGCCTTGTCGGGGGCTTGCGAAACGGCGGCGGAAAGGTCGAAAACACGGGTTTTTACTTGACTTTTGAGCAAAAAAGTATTATAATATATGCATATCTGAACGAAAATGTTTTTGTGCTTTCTGCGCAATACGGCATTTCGGCATTCAAAGAGAGGCTGCGGAAGTCTTTTTTGCGATGCCGAGGGTGTCGTGTTCTCTTTTGCGTTTTACACGCGTATGCGCACGCGAAAGCCCGACGGTTTTTCTGTCGGCCCTTTTTCGACAGAAAAAGCGTTTTTTATCTATCAACTCCCGGGCGCGTGCCTGAGAAAAGGAAGGTGTTCCCAAGTGCGAAAATCAAGGATCCTTGCAGTTCTGTTGACAATTTTGCTCTGCGCACAACTCTGCGCGGCTTGTTCGTCGAGCAATAAGGACAGCGATGAGATCAACATCGAAACACCGTTCGTTCCCGTTTATTCGGCGGGGTCTTACGGTGAGTTTCTCCAACTTCAATCGAGAACTCTCGACGACGTTGATTTCACTCTCTACAAGGACAATAAGAACTACAATGTCGGCAAGTACGGTTTTTATCCGATAAAGACCGAACAGGGCGACAATGCCAACCCGATAACGAACATCAAGTCTTCGGGTGACCTCGACGACAATTCCGTCGGAAAGTTCAAGGACGACGACGGCGTTGAACGAGTTGCGGTTCACACAAGCGAAGAGGGTTTCGTCGAATGGACGATAAGCGTTCCGTCGGCGGGTCTTTACACGCTCGGAATCGACTATATGGCGGATAAATCGAAAGCGGGTATTCTCGAATATTCGATTTACGTCAACGGCGAACTGCAATATACGGAGTCGAGAAGTGCGGCGCTTGACAGAACATACGTTGATAAATATGCATTCGAACTTGAAGAAAACGGAGGCAAACTGACCGACGTTTCTCAGCGCTTTGAGCCGAAGTCCGAATATTACTACGACATCGACTCCGAGGGCAACGAATCGAGAGGCGTTCAGGAACAGCGTCAGGTCTGGACCGACAACAGCACTTTCCACGATTCCAACGGTTCATACACCGTTCCTCTTAAATTTTATCTTAAAAGCGGAGAAAACGTCGTAAGAATTTCTTCCGTTCGCGGCGTTTCCTATATTTCCGATATTTATTTCTATACCATTCCCTCGAATAACAGATATACGGACTATCTTTACGAAAAACAGGGCAGCGAAGTGAACTCCGCCGATGTTTCCGATTGGACGAGTTCCAAACTTCAAGCGGAATATCCGACCTCCAAATCCGACCCGATGCTGTTCTCCACTTTCGACAGAGCGTCCGCTTTCACCGAGCCTCCCGCTTCGACAAACATTAAACTTAACATAATCGGCGGTGAGCGTTGGGAGACGGTCGGACAGTGGATAGAATATACCGTTAACGATATTCCCAAGAGCGGTCTTTATAAGATAGCGATTCGTTACAGACAGAATCTTTCCGCAGGTATCTTTACTTCCAGAGAAATAACCGTCAACACGGGTGCCGAGGGTACAAAGGGCGAAAACTTTGACGAATACATAGTTCAGTTCCCCTACGGCGGCAACTGGGAAGTTACGACCCCGACCGATTCTTCGGGCGACGCTTCTCTTTTCTGGTTTGAAGAGGGAACGAACAAAATTCGTCTTAAAGCGGTAACGGGCGAACTTAACGACCTTATCAACGCATGCGACGGAATAGTAAGGTCTCTTCAGTCCGATTATACCAAGATCACGGCTATTACGGGCGGCGAACCGGACACCTTCCAGGATTACGACCTTGCCGAGACCATTCCCGAAGTTATTTCCGACCTGAAATCTCAGGGCGATATGCTTAATCAGATATACGAAAAACTTCTTTCCGCTCTTAACGGAGAAGAGGGACAGTATACCGCGCAGATAAAGCAGATAGTAAACGAACTTTATGTAATGTATGATGACCCCGAGTCCATCACGACTTCCGGCGGTCTGAGAAACCTCAACAGCGCGATAACTTCTTTGGGAGACTTTGTTGAGTCGTGCAGCTTGCAGCCCATCGAAATAGACTACATTGAAGTCCTTCCCGCAGATGCGGAACTTCCCGCAGCCGAGGGCGATGCAGGCAAATCCATTTTGCACCAGTTCAAAATGTTCTTCGCGTCTTTCTTCCAGGATCTGAACTCCATAAGCGGTGAGGGACACCCCGAGTATGAAGAAGAAGTTGAGATCTGGACGACACTTTCGCGTGACTATGCGATATTGACCCGTCAGATAATCGACAGAGGTTTTGTAAATCAGTACGGAATTAACCTTACATATAAATTATTCCCCGGCGAACTTTCGTCTTCAATGCTTGCGGGACTTATATGCAGCGCGCAGACAGGTGTCGGTCCCGGTACCGTTCAGGACTATGCGGCGCGTCACTCGATGTATCCGATAAATACCTTTAAAACCCGCGACAAGGATATTTACAAAACGGATACGAAAACCGGCGAAAAGACATATCTGAAAACGATAACCGTTCCCGGCTTCAAGGATATAAAGGAAAGATACGACGATTCGTTCTGGAACGGCGTTACCGTTGAAATGTACCGTGAATACGGCAACGTTGACGCAGGTACGGCAAACCTTATTTACGGCGTTCCCGAAGTTCTTTCGTTCTCGCTTCTTTATTACCGTGAAGATATATTTGATAAGTATAATCTTACTATTCCCAATGTTTGGGACGACTACTATACTTATATCCCCACACTTCAGAAATACAATATGCAGGCGGAGGCTCCGCAGGCAGGCGTGATGATTTACCAATACGGCGGTTTGATGTATAAATACGATAACAGCCGACAGGCAAACGCAAGAGCGTCCAACATCGACAGCGACCTTTATCTTAAACTGTTTGACAAACAGAACGCTTTCTATACCGAATATAAATGCCCCATAACGATGGACGGACACTCCCGTTTCAGAACCGGTGAAGTTCCGATGATAATCGGTACGCTGAGCACATGGAAAAACCTCTATGCGCAGGCACCTGAAATCAGAGGACTTTGGAAGTTCCACGTTCTTCCCGGCGTTGAACAGGAAGACGGAACCGTAAACAGAGAACAGATTCCGACCGTTACATACTCCGCAATTTACGCCGCAGGCGCAAACCATGACGGAGCATGGGAATTTATCCAATGGTTCAACGACTATGAATGCTCGAACGAATTCGGACGTGAAGTCGAAGCTCTTATCGGTCAGGTTGAGCGTTACGCTTCTGCCGTAAAAGAAGCGTTCAAGATGGCGCCGTGGACTTCGGACGAACTTAAAGTTCTTATGGCAACATGGGACACTTTGAGACCCGCAGAGGTCTGCTTCGGCGACTATTACAGCGGAAGATACATAGGCTTTGCGCAAACGGAAGTTATCGTTGACGGTACGGGCGACGGTCATGCGACCATACTCGAACACATGCAGGAAATAAACAAGTCCATCACGCAGAAACGTGAAGAACTTAATCTTCCGGAATAAATTAAGGAGGAAGGCTGAAAAAATATGAAAATCACGGCACTCAAAAAACCGAAGTTTTTAAGCCCGAAGTTTTTGAAGAAATTCGAGAACCTCGACCTGCTCTTCTTCCTCGGTCCCTACATGGTGGTGTTCTTTGTTTGGACGATACTTCCCGTTATCGTTTCTTACTTCATCGCCTTTATGCAGTTCAACACAATTGAGTTTCCCGTCTGGGTCGGACTTCAAAACTATCAGAGACTGTTCCTTTCCGAGGAATACTTCACTCTCTGTTTGTCGAACTCGCTTGTTCTCGGTACGCTTTCGGGCGTTATCAACTACCTTTTCGCTTTCGGCTTTGCTTGGATACTGAACGAAGTTCCGCCGAAGCCGAGAACGATACTCACCCTTTTGTTCTATCTTCCGTCGATGACCGGCGGCTTCACCGTCATTCTCGATATGCTCCTTTCTTCCGACCGTTACGGCTGGCTGAACGGCTGGCTGATGCAGGCGGGCTTGATACAGGACCCCATTCAGTGGTCGAAAGAAACGGAATATATGCTACCGCTTGCAATTATCATCATGCTTTGGAGCGCGCTCGGAACACAGTTCCTTGTCTTTCTTTCGAGTTTGCAGGGCGTTGACAAATCTCTTTACGAAGCGGGCGCGGTTGACGGTATCTACAACAGATGGCAGGAACTTTATTACATAACTCTTCCCTCCATCAAAGGTCAGTTACAGTTGAACGCAATACTCACGGTCACGGCTTCGGTAAGTATTTCCGCTCCCGGCTTCTTCGGCACGCCGACGCAGGATTACAAACTGTTTACGTTGGCAATGCTGTCCGCGGACTATTCGGGACGTTTGGAAATGGGTTATGTAACGGCAATATCAACTATCATGCTGATACTGTCAATCACGATAAACAAAATAGTCAACTATTTAATAGGTAAGATAGGTAAATAAGAAAGGAGGTACGGCAATGACCGATTCTAATGATGTAAGACCCGAAAAGAAAAAGAAATTTTCTCTTTTCAAGAAAAAAGAACAACTCGATGAATTCGGAAACCCGCTCGTCCTCCCGAAGAAGCGTAAGTTTTCCTATCACAGACTGAACCGTTCTCTCGGCGGAGACCTTGCCTTGACGATAGTCCTTTTCGTCGGCGGCGTTTTCATGTTGTTCCCGCTTATTTATTCCATATCGAACTCATTGAAACCGCTCAGCGAACAATGGATATTCCCCCCGAACCTTATCGTTAAGAACCCCACGTTTGAATGGTACATATCTCTGTTCAACTACATGGGCAACTCTATGGTTCCCATGTCAAGATACCTTTTCAACTCCATTTATCTTTGCTTTATGTGTACGCTTGTGTGCACGCTGTCCTGTTCTATGGCGGCGTATGCAATATCAAAGCGTCACTTCAAAGGGCAGGAGACCGTGTTCAAAATGGTCGAACTTTCGATGATGTTCACGGCGCCCGCAACCGGCATAGTCAGTTACGTTATTCTGGCAAACATGAACCCCGTTGACCATTACTGGACTCTCATCGTTCCCTGTGCCTGCAACTCGATGTATATGTACATCGTAAAGAACTATATGGACACGTTTCCGTCATCGGTTCTTGAAGCCGCCCGCATTGACGGCGCGGGAGAGTTCCGTATCTTCTGGGGCATATTGATGCCCGGTGTAAAACCCGCATGGATGACGGTTATCCTGTTCGCGGTTCAGGGCTATTGGAACATGGGTACCGGCTCGTTCATATTCAAAGAAGAAATGAAAGGTATTTCGTCCGGTATTTCGGCAATAACCTCAATTTCAATCAACAGAACCGGTATCGGCGGTGCGGCAAGCATACTGCTTATGATAGTTCCTCTTGTCACGTTCGTCATAACCCAAAGTAACGTTCTGGATACCTGCGCAACGGCAGGCATGAAGGATTAAGGGGGTGGCGAAAATGAAAAATCTGAAAAGAATTATTTGTGTTGCGATAACTTTCGCACTTCTGCTTTCCCTCTGCGTTTCTTCCTTTGCGCTTCCCATCAACGTCGGAATAACGGACAGTTATTTCTATAACGAAAACGCAATTCCCGTTGCGGCGCCCATTGCATACCGCCCGGTGACCGTTAAAGGTTCCGACACTTTCGGCGCAACTTTTGACCCGGTCGATCTGACAGTCGGCGAAGATTATATTTATATAGTAGACCGCGAACAGTGCCAGATAATCGCACTCAACACCGATTACTCCGAGGCGTTCAGAATTTCCACCCTCAAAGATTCGGAAGATTATCAGATTCCCGATATAGACATATATACATATCAGGACGACGGAACAAGAGTCGCGGACGCTTCTCTTAAAAACAGAAGCAAATACAACCTCTATCGCCCCGAGGGCATATATGTTGATACCGACGGAACTCTTTATATTGCGGATACGCAGAACAGACGTCTTGTTGTCTGCGATAAAGAGGGATATGTTTCCAACGTTATCCAGTCCGTTCGTATTGCGGCTCTCGGAACAGATTTCCTGTTCAAACCGAAAAAGGTCGTAGTTGACAGCGCGGGAACCATTTCCGTTCTCTGCGAGAACTGTAACAAGGGCGTTATCCAGATAGATTCCACGGGTTCGTTCCAGCAGTTCTTCGCGCAGCCGAAAGTGGCGCTTGCCGCAACGGACTGGATATATACGATAATCGGCGCGTCCGCTTCCAAGAAAGCGGAGATAAGAGATGTTGCCGCAGAGTATGTAAGCCTTACGATAGATGACAGCGGATTCATTTATACCGCCGCGACCGATACCAAAACGGTCAAGGCAGTAAGAAAACTTGCAGCGGACGGTTCGGACGTTCTGAACTTTGAAGACGCAAAGTTTGAGAGTTACGGAGACGTAAACCTCGGAGTTGATGTTTCGTCCAAAATCGTAGATGTTGCAACAAATGCGTCTGCCGGAACATATACGCTTCTCGACTCATATATGGGCAGATTCTTTACATATGCGTCGAACGGAATGCAGCTCTTTGTCGGCGGAGGCAACGGTAACCAGTTCGGTTGCCTGAAAAACCCCGTTGCGATCGCCTGCTTTAACGATGATATCGTTGTCGCGGACGGAACCAACAAACTTATAACGATTTATGAGACCACGGAATACGCTTCAAGTATAATCTCCGCGCAGAAAGAATACAAAAGCGGCGATTACGAAAAAGCGGAAGAGTCATGGCTGCAGGTTCTGACTTATAATTCCGGAATGTATATCGCTTACGATACGCTCGGAAAGATATACAAACTGCGCGGAGCAAATTCCGAGGAGGGAACTCCCGAGCGCAAAGAAAACTACGAAAAGGCGCTTCACTATTTTGAACTTTCCAACAACCTTATAGATTATGCGGAGTGCTACAAAGAACTTCGAAACGAAACGGCTTCCGAATACTTCGGACTGCTGTTCGGCGGAATAGTTGTTCTTTTTGTCGGCATTGTCGCGCTGATAATGATTCGCGGAAAACGTAAGAAGAGAGCCGAAGAGAAGAGGAGGGCAGGACTGTGACCGACAACGAAAAGAATATGGAAAACGAAGTCGAGAACACCGCACAGGCAGAGGTTTCTTCGGAACCCGTAAATGACGCGGCGGTCGAGCCTGTCGTTTCCTCGGCGGAATCCCCGCTCAAAAACAAAAAACAATTGCCGAATAACGGCTTTATGAAAGTTCTTCTTTTCATCTGGGCAAAGCTGAAACAGTTCGGGCTTGCTGTTTGGGAAGGTCTTAAACATATCCCGTATTGCTGTTACTGCCTGACCCACCCGTTTGAAGGCTTCTTCCGAATGAAAGAAGACAAGCGCAAGCAGAGCATGGCTGCAACGATAATTCTGTATGCGCTGCTTGCCGTTTCCGCAATAGCAAAACAACAGTTGACGAGTTATATGTTCGCGAACGTCGAAAGTCAGCTGAACCTTGACGTTTTGAAAATGGTTTTTACAACTCTTTTGCCGTATATGCTTTGGGTCGTTTCAAGCTGGTGCTTCACTTCTCTTATGGACGGCGAGGGAAACCTCAAAGACATTTTCTGCGCGACCGCCGTTGCTGCTATCCCTGTTATAGCGGTTAACATCGTTCTTATCCCGCTGTCTTATCTAATGACTTCGGATGAGTCGAACCTTTACGATTTCATCTCGGCTCTCGGAACCATTCTTATGGTGGCATATATGTTCCTCAGCATGATGTCAACACAGCAATATTCAGTGCTGAAAGCGATAGGAACAGCCATTCTTACCGTTGTCGGTATGGCGGTTATCGCGTTTGTCGTCATTCTTTTCTTCTACCTGATCCAGCAGGTATGGGGCTTCATCAGTTCCGTATTTTCAGAGATCTCGTACAGGTTGAATGAGTAAGGGAGGAAAGAAAACATGAAAAAACGTATAACAACTCTTTTACTCGCGCTTGTGCTTGTTGTTTCTCTTTTTGCCGCGGTCGGCTGCTCTTCCGATACTTCGACGGATTCAAGTTCCATGACCGATGCCGAAAGAGAACAGTACATTCAGGAAAAAATGGTGGGCAGCGGCAAGGTTCTTACCGAAAGCGAATTGCTTGACAACGGTTATGAACTTTCGACCGACGGCGAAACGGAGAACATGATAAAACTGCTCTCCACCGGTAATTACAGCCTTTACGTTGATTTCCAGAATGCCGATTTCATTCTTGTTGACGAGGGCGCCGGCACAGTTTATTCGTCAAACTCTTTGAAGACGACGAACAATAAGGGCGGAAGCGACATTCTGCAACTCGAAGCTTATGACAACACAAACAAAAAGTATAACTTCACAACGTCCGAGGACTGTGTTGAAGATCAGACCGCATTCAAGATAGTTCAACTGAACGACTCCACTATCCGTCTGGTATTCACCATCGGCAACGACTCGGACAAAGATCTCGTACCCCCCGTTCTTTCGGAAGATACATACAATTCGATACTTTCCGCAATTCAGAGCAAGGCGGACGCAGAGACGGACGCCGACACAAAAGCGGAATACGAGGCAAGAATAACCGACGTCAAGAACCTTTACAAGAGACTTGACCCGGATAACCTTTCTCTTGAAGACAGAGAAAAACTTCAGGGTATATATCCGCTTGTAACCGTTAAGACGATGTATGTTTCCCGTAACCTGACGGAGAAGCAGAAAAAACTTGTCAGGCAGGCAATGGAAACTGCCGATTTCACGGTTGCGGACCTGAAACAGGAACTTATCGACGTTGAATATTCGGGCGAAGCGCGTGCCGTGCTTTTCACCGTTCCCGTAGACCTCACGCTTACGGACAAGGGTCTTAAAGTGAATGTTGACTCGTCACTTATAGTTTCTCCGGAAAACCAGAAACTCTATTCGATAGGTCTTCTTCCGTTTTTCGGTGCGTTTGTTCCGACAGGTAACGACGATGACGCTTTTATGATAGTTCCCGACGGTTCGGGCTCAATAATCAGAGCAAACGGCAACTATACGTCGGAAGCATACAGCGGAAGAATATACGGAACGGACGAATCGTTTATAAGAGAGCTTGAAACAGGACGTTTTGAACAGGCTCTGACGGGCTTCTTCGTTATGAACCGTTCGTTTGACGGCGGCTATATGTCCGTTATCGACAAAGGCTCTTCGATGGCAATCATCAACGCTTCTCCGACCGGCTCCTCATCGAGAGCGGCTTCGGCAGTTGCTTCCGCATACTATCAGCTTATATATAAGGAAAGAACATTCAGTTCATATTCGGTTGAAGAAGATACTTCTTCCGACAGCAGCGACAGTTCGGGTTCGTCTTCAACGGCGACAACCGTTGAAAAGGGTGTTGTAACCGCAAAATATGATCCGACGACCGTTTTTGAGGTCAATTTCCTGTTTAACAGCGCAGACGACTATGAAGAAGACG
>OLQA01000714.1_pt1 | contig 31473 bp, 28 predicted proteins | sample 1673151 | NCBI WGS metagenome assembly OLQA01 (sample SAMEA3136760, study PRJEB25190) | human gut metagenome | biome: human gut; feature: human-associated habitat; material: faeces | place: Austria | collected 2013
GATAAACGCTGAAGGCATCTAAGCGTGAAGCCCCCCTCAAGATGAGATATCCCATCCGAAAGGAGTAAACCCCCTTGAAGACGACGAGGTCGATAGGGCAGAGGTGGAAGTGTGGTAACACATGGAGCTGACTGCTACTAATAGGGTGAGGGCTTGACCAAGAAAGCATGGTCATAATTGATTCGGTTGGTTGTCAACATGTATGTGGTTTTGAAGATACGATAATGAAGCCGGAGCGGACAAAATCTGTTCCGGCTTTTATGTTTTCTAAAAACAAGCATATAAAGGGTGAACATATGGAATTCTATCAGTTAAAAATTACAAGAAAAGGAACAAAACCTCCGGTATGGAGACGCTGTCTGGTACCGGCAGACACAGACTTTGCGAAACTTGCTGCAATGTTGGAAGACATTCTGGAATATGCAGACACTGAGAACTATGAATTTGAATTTTTCCAGAAAAAACTCAGACTGCAGAACCTGGAGGCACAGACTGCAGAGGCTACAAAAGGCAGCTATGAATATGCAGAAGCAAAAGGCAGACAGATAGCAGAACTTCTGGATACAGAGGCATGGTTTACTTTCAGAGTAAAAGGAATGGAGCTTCCGGAATATCGTACTGATATTGAAAAGAAAATAACAGATGAAGAAAAAGCAGGAACTCCTGAGATTCTTAAAGAAACCAGAAGTGCAGAAGATGATTTCTGGACAGCAGATATGCAGACGAAGAATACAGAGCTGGAAAAGAAATATGGTGCTCTTGGAATTGCTGATATAGTTGCCAAAAAGGTTGCTGAAATGGAAAAGAAGATGGAACCTGAACAGCAGGAAAATTCGTTCAGTAGAAATCCAAAAGTCAGAGATTACCTGAATTCTTATAATAAGGAAGATCTTATTGCCAGTGCAATTGAGTTGGATATTGAAATTGATGGTTTAAGTAAAGAAGAACTTGCAGAAAACATTACAGAAAAAGTTTTGAATCCGGAAATCATGAAGGAGATTTTTCTTCAGGCAGATGAATGGGAAATTGAAGCATTTGATCGTGCAACTGAGAGAAAATGTTTTCCGGCTACTCATAAAGACTGGAAAGAACTGGAATGGTTCAGTAATAAAGGATATATCGTAGCTTATAGTGATAATCATGCAGAAGTGCCGCAGGAGGTAATTTCTGTTTATAAACAGGTGAATACCCCTGAATTACAGGAAAAATGCCGCAAACTCAGCTGGATGCGTTCCTGTGAAAGTATGATGGGACTGATTTATGCAATCGCGCCGCTTAAGATCGTGTATCGCATGTACCGTAAACGTGATGGCTTCAGAGTGAGCTATGAAGGATTTATGGATATTCTGAACGAACTTGCTGAAAAAGATGGTATGTGTATCGTAAAAGGAGATAAACTGATCTGGAAAGCTGTGTTACAGGATAATCTTTATGAGAGAATTGAAGAATTTCAGGGAGAAAGAGATTTCTATATTCCGACAGTAGATGAAATTCTGGATTATGCAAAACATGGATATCCTTCTCAGGATGTTTCTTATCGCAAATTATCGTCCTTCCTGAGAGATGAACTCCATCTTGAGGAAGAAAAGACAGAAGAACTTCTTTACATTGTATACAAAGAGTTTTCTATGGACGGAATGCTTTCTGATATCATGGAAGAATTCAATAAACGTGATATTGTTTTTGATTCTGATCGCCAGATGGAACGTTTTGCTCCAATTATGATGGAAGTAAACAATAACACAAGAATGCTTGATTTCCGTGGATATACGCCAAATGAGATCAACCGTGTATCTGAGCAGAAGACAACACCGGTAGCACCGGCAATGCAGTCTTTTGTTCCGATGGGAAATCTTCCGACAAACAATATAGTAAATATGCAGCCGAAAAAGAAAATTTACCCGAATGATCCATGTCCGTGTGGAAGTGGCAAAAAATATAAAAAATGCTGCGGAAGAAATAAATAATTTTCTTTAATTTTTCATAAAAAAACCAGCGGTTTTGCCGTTGGTTTTTTTTATGAAAAATCAGAGAAAATTATTTTGCAATTTCGTACTATAGATATTTCTGCTATAATAACAGTGTGTTGAATAAAAAGAAGTGCTTATTTGAGGATAAATAAATGAAGGAAAAACTTCTAACAGAGAATAAAAGTCAGTCAATGCCTGTGTTTATTATCAGTATGCTTACTTTGATGGTGGGGCTGTTCATGGTCCTTTACTGGGCTATCATACACAAAAGCAGTCAAATAGATGACACTCTGTTATATCTGGGAGTATTTTCGATTCTGCTGGGACTGTGGTCGGCAAATGAGACAGATGTGACGGCACTTGTGATCACAAACAGGCAGGCATCTGCGTTTGCAGCATTTGCATTTTTGATGGTCATGCCGATGGCTTTTATTATGTTCGTAAAAAGTTTTCTGGAGATAGAGAATATTTTTGAGCGATTTGGAAAATGTTATCGCATCGGCGGAGATGAATTTTGCTGTATTATTCCGAAAGCGAAAGATTTCAATGTAGAACGTTTTATCCAGAAGCTGTATCAGGATGTGGAGGTATTTAATAATAAAAATATCATTCCAACAGAGGTTGCGATTGCATGTGGCTATGCATTTTTTACAGCAGAAGATACGGATATCGAAAAAGTGCGCGAACGTGCAGATGAGATGATGTATCAGAATAAAAAGAAACTCAAAGGACGGAATTAATCTATACAGACAAGGAGAAAAGATTTGATTTCAAAGACAATGCGCACAATTCTACACGCACTATCTTATGGAAATATTGAAGTGGAGGCATCCAGAAGACTGGCAGATATCAAGAAGCTGGATGCGATGCGGATATTTTTTAAAACATTAGATACAAAGGTTTATAACGGAAACCATGAAGTTCCGATACGACTTTATTTTCCGTCGGAAGAGGCGATGAGCGGAGAGCCGGTAGAGGGAGAAAAGTATCCTGTTCTGCTCTTTTTTCATGGTGGTGGCTGGGTGACAGAGAGTGTAGAAAATTATGACCGTGTATGCAGCAGAATGGCACAGTCTACAGGCCATATCGTGATGTCTGTGGAGTACCGTCTGGCACCGGAATATCGGTTCCCGATACCGTTTGAGGATTGCTATGAAGCTGCCAAAGCACTGTATACAGGAAGGCTGGTCCTTCCTGTTGCTCCGGACAGGATCACGATCATTGGAGACAGTGCCGGGGGTAATCTGGCAGCGGCAGTATGTCTTAAAGCACGGGATACCGGAGATTTTGCACCGAAAAAGCAGATACTGATCTATCCGGCTGTAAATAACTGTTATACTAAAAAATCACCATATAAATCCGTGCAGGAAAATGGACAGGATTACCTTCTGACAGCAGTTAAGATGGAAGACTATCTTAAATTATATGAGAGCAGCACTGAAGACAGACAGAACCCATATTTTGCACCGATCCTTGAAAAAGACCTTTCACATATGCCGGAAACACTGATTCTTACAGCGGAATTTGACCCACTTCGGGATGAAGGCGAAGAGTATGGAAAACGTCTGAAAGAAGCAAATAATTATGTGGAAATACATAGGATTCCGGATGCACTTCATGGATATTTTGCACTTGGGATTCGGTTTTTGCATGTACAGGAAAGTTTTGAGATTATGAACTGTTTTTTGAACAAAAGTTGAATAAAGGAAGCGAATAAAACGTGGAAACAGGATATTCAAAATGGCGAAAACTGGATAACGCGGCACTGGCATTTCCTCTTGTCACAGACAAAAATGACACCAGGGTATTTCGGTTTTATTGTCAGCTGAAAGAAAAAGTAAACAGCGAGATCCTGCAGCAGGCTCTGGATCAGACGATGGAGAAATATCCATTGTTCCAGGCGGTTCTGCGTAAGGGACTGTTCTGGTTTTATCTGGAGAGAAGGGATATACATGCCATCGTAAAAGAAGAAAAAAGACCGCCTTGCAGCAGTCTTTATATACCAGACAAAAAGACGTTGCTTTTTCAGGTGAGCTACTATAAAAATCGAATCAATTTTGAGGTATATCATGCCCTGACAGATGGTACAGGAGCAATGAATTTCTTAAGTGAACTGATACAGAATTATCTGATCCTGGCGCACCCATCTACGGATCTTCCAAGGGTTGAACCTATGGAAGAAACAACTCCGGGAGCACAGGAAGAGGACAGCTTTTCACAGTATTATTCGTCAGATCTTCCGAAAAATAAAGAAAAAAAACCGGCAGCAGTGAAGTTGAAAGGTGAGAAACTGCTGCATGCAGATATGCAGATCACAGAGATTGTTATACCGGTAAAAGAAACACTGGCAAAGGCACGTTCCTATGGTGTGTCGATTACTGTATTTCTCACGGCGATGCTGCTCTGTTCAATACATGAGGAGATACCGAAGAACCGTCAGAAGAGGCCGATTGCTCTGATGATTCCAGTAAATCTGAGAAATTATTTTCCATCACAGTCCATGGGAAATTTCTTTGGATGGATTGAAGTTGGGTATACCTTTGCGGATGAAACGGTATTTCAGGATGTGCTGGAATCTGTAAAAAATCAGTTTAAAGATAAGCTGGACAAAGAAAAAGTTGCCATGGATATGAATGGTTATGTACGTCTGGAGAAGAATCCTCTGGTGCGTGCGGTTCCGTTGGAGATCAAGAAATATTTCATGATGGCAGGTGCCAATCTGGGTAGCAGAAGCGTAACAGCGGTTTATTCAAATATAGGAATCCTGAGATTTCCGGAGGAGTACAAAGCATATATCGATCGGTTTGGAATCTTTGCAAGTACGAATTCTCTGCAGCTTTGTTCCTGTTCTTATGGAGACCAGATGGTGCTTGGATTTACGTCCAAGATACCGGATGACAGCATTCAGAAAAACTTTATGCGTATGCTTCGTGAAGAGGAGATTCCATATAAAGAAGAGAAAAATGATTTCCCCGGATGCGGTGAACAGAATAAAAAAGAAGAAATAAAAATTTTGCAGACTTTTACGTTTCTGTGCCTTGCGGTGGCAGTGATCTGTGGCATGATCAATTATCTTATGCTGGAAACGCTGAACTGGTTCTGGTTCGCGGCAGCAGGATGTGCCTGTGCATGGCTGGTCGTAAATGTGGCATATTTCAAGCGAAGAAATATACTGAAAAATCTGACCTGGCAGCTTCTGATCATAACTATTTTATGTGTTTTGTGGGATCATTTTACCGGATGGAAGGGCTGGTCGATTGACTTTGTCTTTCCGTTTGGGACGCTGACAGTTCTGGGTTCGATCCCTGTAATTGCCGGAGTCAGCCACCTGGAAACAGAAGAATACCTGTATTATCTGTTGCAGGCAGCGATGATCGGATGCATACCGGTAATCCTGATCTGGACAGGAATCGTGCATTATACGCTGCCATCTGTACTGTGCACAGGTATCAGTTTTCTGACTTTAGCAGGGATGTTTATCTTTCAGAAAAAGGATACCTTGAGAGAATTCAGGAAGAAATTAAGAATGTAACAAAATCAAGATTACGAGAAAGGAAAATACTGATGTTAAAATGTGATTATGAAGTGAAACAGATTGATGGAGATTATGCACATCTGCAGAGAATCGACCGCCCGGAGGAGGAACTGAAGCTGGTTGCGAGGGCGCTTCTTCCGATAGAAATCTACGAGGGCTGTATCTTACATTATGAAATGATGCAGTATAGTATGAAATAACCCCAGGAGAAGTACAATGGAGCAGTATTACTACAACCACATGGATAAACAGAAGCAGGCCGCCTACCATGGTATACTTCAGGGAATCACCAGTCTGGCGGATGAATTCCAGATTCCGGCACTGGACGGAGAAGATTTGTATAATGTTTTCTTTCAGCTTCGGCTGGATCATCCGGAAATTTTCTGGGTGACAGGATATAAATACCGCTACTATAAAGATTCACCGAACATCATTTTTATTCCGGAATATCTGTTTGATAAAGGAAAAATAAAAGAACATCAGAAAGCAATGAAATCCAGAATCGAGAAGCTGGTTCGTCCGGCACAAAGCCTTTCCGAGTGGGAAAAAGAAAAATATGTACATGACTTTATCTGTCAGAATGTACATTACGATAAGCTTAAAAAGGCGTATTCCCATGAGATCATTGGTCCTCTGGGACAGGGCGTGGGCGTCTGTGAAGGCATTGCAAAAGCAGTGAAAGTTCTTCTCGATGCGCTGGGAGTCTGGTGTGTGATCGCAATATGCGGGAATAATCCGGAAAAAGGAATTAAATACCGTCATACCTGGAACATTGTCCGGATCGGCGGTGCATATTATCATCTGGATGCAACATTTGATAATACACTTGGAAAGAGTGATAAAGTCGAAGATATCCGTTATGATTACTTTAATCTGGATGATGGACATATTTTTAAAGATCACGAACCACTGATCGCGGCGGCACCGCACTGTACAGACCACGATCACTTTTATTACAAAGAGAAAAAGCTGTCTTTCACTAAGACAGAAGATGTGTATAAACGTTCACTTCAGGCAGCCAAAAAAGGAAAAACACTGACATTTCACTGGCGAGGCGGATATCTGACGAGAGAAGCTCTGAATGAGCTCCTCAGGTTGATCCGTAAAGTCGGTGAAGAGAAAAATAAGACGGCAGTTGTCAACGTCAACTGGCCGCAGGCTGTACTGCGTCTGCATTATACAGAGGCACAGATGCAGGAATGCATCACGATGGAAGATGCGAATGAAGGGGAAAAAGAATAACGTATACACAAAAGTCTGATATTTAGTAATAAAAGGGGAGACATATATGCTTGAGACATTTAATGTTTTACGTATCGATGAGCCTGATTTCGGATGTGAGGGGCGTCCGGACGGGATGGAAGTGAAGGATAATGTCCTTCTGAAAAGCAATTATACAGGTCAGGAGATGACCGTTCAGGAAAAAGATGCCCGGTTATATGAGCTGGACATCAATGAGGGAGACAAAGTATTTCTGATTGAAGGGGAAATGCGAAAGCTCCGCTGAGAGCAGAGGATTAGCTGATGCAGCTTTTAAAAAGGGTGCAGACAAATATATGCAAAGGACACTAAAAGATGGGATTTGAATTAAATATACTTGACTGGTTCCAGACATTGCATACGCCGGTGATGGATAAATTAATGACTTCAGTCACAAAGCTTGGGGATGCCGGGATATTCTGGATTATACTGACTCTGATCTTTCTTATCATACCGAAAATGAGAAAGACAGGTGTGACCATGGCAGCTGCGCTTATCGTAGATTTATTATTATGTAATGTATTGTTAAAGAATCTTGTAGCACGAACCAGACCTTATGATGTGAATACGACAGTAGAATTACTGGTTGCAAAACTTCGCGATTATTCATTTCCGTCTGGACATACAGCGGCATCGTTTGCTTCTGTAGCTGCACTGTATTTCACCGGGGAAAAGAAGCTCTGGAAACCGGCACTGGTGCTCGCCTGTCTGATCGCGGTATCGAGATTATATCTGTATGTACATTATCCAACGGATGTCCTTGGTGGTGCGGTAATTGGAATCATTGCCGGATATCTTGGATATCGGCTTGTGAAGGTTCTGGAAGATAAGTTTTCCAGGATGAAGAACGGAGGCGAATAAGATGAGTATGGAGGTAACGACATGCACAAGATCAGAGTATCCCTATGTTTTTATGGAAGAGTCCAGGGCGTTGGGTTTCGCTACAAGCTGAGATATCTGGCTGAGAAATACAGCGTGACCGGTTGGGCGAGAAATGAATATGACGGATCAGTCTCAACAGAATTGCAGGGACTGGAAGAAGATATTGACAAGATTCTTCAGGCACTTTACAATGACCGTTATATAGAGATTGATGACATCCGAAAACGCAGTCTTCCGGTTGATGAGGAAGAGCGAGGTTTCGGGGTAAGATATTAAGGAGGACGCACACGTGGACGAATTATACCAGGCAATTGAAGAGAAGATCAAGGCAGCAGGATATCCTAGAGAGATATCCGGACAGGCTGTTTACGAAGATATCTGTGACCAGATTGAAGGAAAAGAAAATGGCAGTTATGTATTACTGTCCAAGTTTGAAGATGATGTGATCTTTGAATATCACATTACCATTATGGATCATGAATTTAATCTGGGAATTCTTACCATGAGACTTCCAGAAGGAATATATGCGGCAAATTTTGATGAATGATGAAAGTTATTCCAATGACTGAGCAGGTGAGAACCTGCTCTTCTATGTTAAAAAGGAGATTTTATAGTGAGTATTCATGATAAATATAAAGTATTACAGCAGAACCTGAAAGATATGGGAAGTGTCGCAGTTGCGTTTTCAAGTGGCGTGGATTCAACCTTCCTTCTGAAAGCTGCGCTGGAAGCACTTGGAAAGGATAAAGTAATCGCAGTGACAGCCAGTTCCTGTTCATTTCCGGAGAGAGAATTGAAAGAAGCGACGGAATTCTGCAAAGAAAATGGTGTTCGTCATATTATCTGTAAATCAGAGGAGCTGGATATTGATGGCTTTCGACAGAATCCGAAGAATCGCTGCTATCTGTGCAAGCATGAACTGTTTGAAAAAATCTGGCAGATTGCAAAAGAAAACGGCATGAATGCAGTAGCCGAGGGCTCCAATATGGATGATAACGGTGACTATCGTCCAGGACTGATCGCGGTTAAAGAACTTGGTGTCAGCAGTCCGCTTCGTCAGGCAGAATTGTATAAAGAAGAAATCCGTGAGCTGTCCAGGGAGATGGGACTTCCTACATGGGACAAACAGTCTTTTGCCTGTCTTTCTTCCCGTTTTGTTTATGGAGAGACAATCAGTGAGGAAAAACTTGGAATGGTGGACCAGGCGGAACAGCTTCTTCTGGACATGGGCTTCCATCAGATCCGTGTACGCATTCACGGAAATATCGCCAGAATTGAAGTCCTGCCGGAGGAAATAGCAAGACTTGTAGAAGAAGAAAACAGAACCAGAATTGCGAAGCAGCTTAAGGAATATGGATTTGATTATGTGACTCTGGATCTTCTGGGATATCGTACAGGAAGCATGAATGAAACATTAACTAAGGAAGAGAAGGAGATTAAGAAATAAATGTTAAATCAGTTTTCCAGAACAGAACTGCTATTTGGTAAAGAAGCAATGGAGAAACTTGCCGGCTCCAGAGTTGCCGTTTTTGGAATCGGTGGAGTTGGCGGTTATACAGTAGAGGCGCTTGTGCGAAGTGGAGTAGGTGCGATCGATCTGATCGATGATGATAAGGTATGTCTGACCAATCTGAACCGTCAGATCATTGCGACAAGAAGTACGATTGGTAAATACAAAGTAGATGTTATGAAGGAGCGAATCCTTGATATCAACCCGAAGGCAGAGGTTAATGTTCACAAATGTTTTTATCTGCCGGAAACGAAAGATGAGTTCGATTTTTCCAAATATGATTATGTAGTGGATGCGGTTGATACGGTAACAGCGAAGATTCAGCTTGTTATGGAGGCAAAGGAAGCTGGCGTTCCGATCATCAGCAGTATGGGCGCCGGAAATAAATTTGATCCGACTGCTTTTCAGGTGGCTGATATTTATAAAACTTCTGTATGTCCACTTGCGAAGGTTATGCGCCGTGAACTTAAGAAGCGTGGAATTAAAAAGTTAAAGGTTGTGTATTCTCAGGAAAAACCAACCCGTCCGATTGAAGATATGTCGATCAGTTGTCGTTCACATTGTATCTGTCCTCCGGATGCAGCACACAAATGTACAGAACGTCGTGATATACCGGGATCTACTGCATTTGTTCCATCGGTAGTAGGGCTGATCATAGCGGGGGAAGTAATTAAAGATCTGGCAAGAGCATAATTGAAAAAGCATAGAATCAATGATAAGATAAATCTGTTTTATTGACTCCATATTTTGCACAAAGGAGAGAATGTGTATGAGAAAGAAAAGTAAAAGTGCAGCGATACTGGCTGTGGTCATGGCGATGACACTGGCAGGAAGTTCCGCAGTATATGCTGAGGAGAATTCTTCTGCGAAAACAGCTGAAACGGATGATAATGAAAAGGAAGACACGAGAGCAGCAGAGAATGAACCTGCTCCATGCAATGAAGGCGAACATGAGCTTATAGAAAGCAAAGTTGTTCTGCCAACCTGCACAGAAAGAGGTTATACGATCTACAAATGTAAAGTGGATGGCTGCACCTACGAAGAAAAGAGAGATGAGACAGCTGCACTTGGTCATGAACTGAAAGAAGTTTCTATTCAGGAGGCGACAGCAGATAAACCAGGTGTGATCACATATAAATGTCAGAGACAGGGATGCGATTATACAGAACTGGCGGAGATTCCGGTCAAAAATACGAATGCTGTTGATGGTAAAACAGATGATGCAGATACAAAGACGGATGAGAAGCCGGGAACAGATGCTGACGGCAAATCAGAAGATGGCAAAACAGATGCTTCAGAAGAAAATAAGAATTCTAATACAGAAAATGCTTCCGTAGATAAAGACAGTACTTCCGGAAAAACAGAACCCACTGATTCAGATACTTCTGCCGACAGTAAAAATGAAGGTGCAGAGGAAGACCTGCCAGAGGAAGATATTGATGAAGAATATGCTTCTTATGCGTCTTCAACTTCTACAGATATTGTAACGGAGTATGATCCGGAAACTGCAGTTGGTACGATTCGTGTTGCAAAGAAAGATTCGGATGATCCGACAGAAACAGAGGAAGTTACCGGTATGACAGTTCCAGCGGGAACGACAGAAATCAAGAAAGATGCCGATGGAAACATCACGGATCTGGCAGTTTCTACAGCTATTGATGAGGTTAAAAACGGATTTTCTCTGACAAGTGAGAATAAGAAACTTCATTCGATTTCTATTAGTGATAAGAAAAATCCGAAAGATCATTGGATCACGCTGAGTGCCAAAGAATCTGCCACTGAGTTGGGAATCCGTCTCCGCAATGGAAATAATAAAATTATTATAACACTTACGGAAAATGAGAAACCATTGAATATCATCAAGGTTTCTGACACAGAGAAAGATGTTATTTTGACAACTTCCACTGCCGGAACCTGTGTGATCAATAAGGCGGTTCAGAATATTTCGGTGGATAAAGATGGGAAATATTCAGATAAGAAAACTCTGGGCAGAAAGAACCAGATCATTCTGAATGATGTAAATGGAAGTGCTCCATATCTGGAACTTGAGTATGTGAAAGACGAGGTTGCAACGACATCTGCATCTGAAAAAGACGAAGATGCTGCAAGAAATTTGGAAACTAAAAATACCAAAGCAGGAGATTCTGAATCCAAAGGTGCTGAAGCGGAGAAACAGAAAGATCCGGATGAAGAATTATATTGGATTCAGCCATATGGGGAGGAAAACCAGGAACCGATCGTAATCACAGTTTATAAGAAATAAAAGTGTTTTTACAACAGATATGTCTGGATTTTTTATGTGAGTAAAAAAACAGGTCATTATCGTCCAAAACAGGAGATAATGACCTTGTTTTTTTGCATACGATTTTACAGAATGGTTAATTCTGATGCAATAAGCAGATTAATACTTACCAACAACGGTTGCTTTGAGCAGATTTGTGTTGCCAGGATGTCCAAGAGGAACACCAACTGTAAGAACAACGATATCTCCTTCTTTGACATAACCGTGTTCCTCAGCTGCTTCTGTAGCGTGAAGAAGAAGAATCTCCATGCTGTATTCCTCTTTGGTCAGGAGTGGCGTTACACCCCAGATCAGGTTCATCTGACGCCAGGTACGCTCATCCGGAGTACATGCAATGATCTGGCATCCCGGACGATATTTGGAAACCATGCGTGCAGTATTTCCGGAACGAGTAACTGCGATGATCGCTTTTGCGTTCAGGTCGATTGCTGTCATGCAGGTAGCATGAGAAATAGCGGTAGTTACATTTGTAGCATGATCTTTTGAAGAAGTGCTGAACTGTTTATTGTAGTCAACATCAGCTTCTGTACGAACTGCAATTTTAACCATTGTCTTAAGTGCTTCAATTGGGTATTTACCGGCAGCAGTCTCACCGGAAAGCATGATCGCACTTGTTCCCTGATAGATCGCATTGGCAACGTCAGTGGTCTCAGCACGTGTCGGACGCGGATTTTTGATCATGGAATCCAACATCTGAGTAGCTGTGATAACCTGTTTGCCGGCACTGTATACCTTTGCAATGATATCCTTCTGGATAACCGGTACGTCTTCAAGCGGAATTTCAACACCCATATCACCACGGGCGATCATGATACCATCTGCAGCTTCAATGATGCTGTCGATGTTGTCAACACCCTGCTGGTTCTCGATCTTTGCGATGATCTTGATGTCATGTCCGCCGTTTTTCTCAAGGATATCACGGATTTCTTTGACATCGGCAGCAGTTCTGGTAAAGGAAGCTGCAATAAAATCATAGCCTTCTTTAATACCAAACAGGATATCATCGTGATCTTTTGGGCTGATAAACGGCATGTTTACTTCTACACCAGGGAGGTTGACGCCCTTCTTATTGCCGAGAACACCACCGTTTACGACTTTACAGACGATGTCCTGACCTTTGATCTTCTTGACTTCAAGTCCGATCAGACCATCATCGATCAGAATGCTGTTGCCTGGTTTGACATCTTTATATAAATCTTTATAGGTAACAGAAACGATTTTTTCGTTTCCTACGATTTCTTCTGTAGTTAAGGTAAATTCCTGACCTTCCTTCAGTGTGACCTTTCCATTTTCAAATTCGCGGATACGAATTTCAGGGCCTTTTGTATCGAGAAGCGCAGCTACCGGTTTATTGAGTCTTGTACGAATTTCTTTTAATTTATCAATACGGCCTTTTTGTTCATCATGTAAACCATGAGAGAAGTTAAAACGTGCTACGTTCATTCCTTCTTTAACGAGTTCTTCCAGAACACCGTCCTTATCAGTAGACGGACCAAGGGTACAGATAATTTTTGTTTTGCGCATTCAAATTCCTCCTACTTTTCCTAAAAAATACACCTTTATTCTAACACATTATTTTCAATGCACAAGTAAAGTTTTTGATAAAATACACGTTAAATTTCTAACATTTTTTACGTTATTGCGAGAAAAATATATGGGAATCGAAAGTAAAATAAAAGAAAAATTCCGATGCCTGAAACTATTTATGTTAAAGAGTAGCAGACATCGGAATATGTAAAATTTAATTTCGCGAGAATCGCTGTAATTTAGAAACGAGTATGACGATTGATGTACTTAGCTTTATATTTGGAGTATACGATCGTCTGATCCTTGTACAGACCATAGTAACCGGATACGGCATAACTGATAGATACAGCAATCAGGTAATAGGACGCACCACGGAAGCCAAACAGCTCAAATGCGATCAGGATGGAAGTGATCGGGCAGTTGGTAACGCCACAGAAAAGGGCTGCCATTCCGGCGGCTGTACAGATGGATGGGGAAAGTCCGATCAGGTGTCCCATAATACATCCGAACGTTGCTCCGATGCAGAAGGACGGAACAATCTCACCACCGCGGAAACCGGCACGCATGGTTAGTGCAGTGAGTACGATCTTCCAGAAAAAGTCAAGCGGACGAGCCTGACCATTCTCGACAGCAAGTTCGATCAGGTTATTTCCGGCACCCATATAATCAGAGGTGCGCAAAAAGAGTGTGATCACAATAATGATGGCACTGGCTGCGACGATACGGATATATGGATTTTTTAAAAATTTCGCATAAAGTTTGCTGACACCCTGAAGTGCTATACAGAAAATAATACTGATGGCAGCACAGGCAACGGCAACAAGAACCATCTTGAGTCCTGTTTCGATGGTAAGTTCCGGGATATTGACTACATGAAAAGATTCCGGATTGATGCCAAAGCCCGCCGCAAACTTTGAGGCAATAATGGATGCAATCACACATGGAACCAGTGCGGCATAATACATAATGCCAACGCTCACGACCTCCATAGAAAAGACTGCCGCTGCCATCGGTGTTCCGAAAACTGCGGAGAAAGCAGCACTCATACCGCACATGACCATGACATGACGGTCTTCTTCATCGAGGTGAAACCAGCTTCCAAGCTGATTGCCGATGCTTCCGCCGAGCTGAATTGCAGCACCTTCACGACCGGCAGATCCACCGGCAAAGTGAGTCAGGATCGTAGAAACGAAAATCAGCGGAGCAGAACGAAAAGGCACATCATCCTGAGAACGGATCGTTGATAAAACCTGATTGGTTCCGCCATCCTCCTGACCGAATTTCTGATACAGAAAAACAATGATCAGACCGGAAACAGGAAGCAAGAAGAATACCCAGAAATGCTCTGTACGATAGTTGGTTACGAATTTCAGTACTCTGGCAAAAAGGCTGCTGATGAAGCCTACGCTCAGTCCGGTCAGTACTGCCAGAACCAGCCATTTAATAAGATTGGTCATATCATATCGAATGTGATTGATATAATAGTGCAGGTTATGGATTTCTTCTGGGTTTTTTTTATCCTGTGTGTTGTTCATAGCTTCCTTTTATTCCTGTGTAATTCCGGTTACTTCGTATCCGGCATCTTTGATCGTCTGACGGATCTTGTCCTCATCAACCTTTTCCGGTGCTGTGAAAACGGTTGTGTTATTTTCGTGAGAAGATACAACGTCTTCAACGCCGAATGCTTTCTTAATAGCTTCATTTACATGTGCTTCGCAATGTCCGCACATCATTCCCTCAACATTAACTGTAACTTTTACCATAGTTTTTTGCTCCTTTTCTTTTTTATTATAATCATTTTTTACTTCAATGGAAGTAGCTTGTTTAATTTTTTTGTCCTTTTTTGTGTCGTGGATCTTAAACAGGTTCAGACGAAGGGCATTGGTGACAACGCAGAAGCTGGAAAGACTCATTGCGGCGGCACCGAACATCGGATTCAATGTCCATCCGAAAATCGGGATCCATACACCGGCAGCCAGTGGAATGCCGATCACATTGTAGAAAAATGCCCAGAAAAGATTTTCGTGGATATTTTTCAGGGTTGCACGGCTGAGACGTACTGCAGCAGGAACATCGCTTAAACGACTCTTCATCAGAACGACATCAGCGGCATCGATCGCGATATCAGTTCCGGCACCAATCGCGATTCCGATATCTGCGCGGGTAAGTGCAGGGGCATCGTTGATTCCGTCACCGACCATGGCTACTTTGCCCTGTTCCCTGAGTGAACGGATCACACTTTCTTTGCCATCCGGGAGAACACCTGCGATGACATCATCAACACCGGCTTGTGCACCGATCGCTCTTGCGGTGCGTTCATTATCACCGGTCAGCATGACAACACGGATTCCCATATTCTGGAGTTCTTTGACCGCCTGTGGGCTGTCTTCTTTGATAACATCGGCAACAGCGATAATGCCGACCAGTTTACCGTTCCGGGCAAAAAGCAGGGGTGTTTTTCCTTCTTCTGCAAGTTTTTCTGCCTTCTGGGAAAGGGTGGCAGGAACGTTTACCTGGCTGCTGATGAATTTCATGCTTCCACCGATCAGAGTTTCCTGTTCGAGCACTGCAGAGAGTCCGTTTCCGGGAAGGGCATGGAAATCAGTAACCTCCGGCGCTGTAAGATGTTGTTCTTCAGCATGTTTGAGAATCGCTTTCGCGAGCGGATGTTCACTTTTTTTCTCCAGGGCAAATGCCATGGTGAGGAGTTCCTGTTCGGAGATTCCATCTGCAGGGAGCAGATCAGTAACTTCCGGCTGGCCGCTGGTGATTGTACCGGTCTTGTCCAGGGCAACGATCTGAACCTTGCCGGCCTCTTCAAGAGAAACGGCAGTTTTGAACAGGATACCATTTCTGGCCCCCATTCCGTTGCCGACCATGATCGCTACCGGAGTGGCAAGTCCGAGAGCACATGGACAACTGATAACGAGAACGGAGATACCGCGGGCAAGAGCATAGCCAAATTCATGTCCGGTCAGAAGCCAGATGATCGTGGTAACGATTGCAATCGTAATAACTGCCGGAACAAAAATACCGGAAACACGGTCTGCGATCTTGGCGATCGGAGCTTTGGTAGCGGCAGCATCACTTACCATTTTGATGATCTGGGAGAGAGTGGTGTCTTCGCCGACACGGGTTGCTTCGCATTTAATAAATCCGGACTGGTTGACGGTTGCGGCGGAAACAAGATCTCCGGCTGCTTTGTCAACAGGGATACTTTCGCCGGTAAGGGCAGATTCATTGACGGCGCTGGTTCCTTCAACGATCACACCATCGACCGGGATATTTTCACCAGGACGTACGACAAAGATATCACCCTTGTGAACCTGTTCGATCGGAACGGTTACTTCCTGATCGCTTCTAAGAACAATGGCGGTTTTGGGGGCAAGTTTCATGAGGCTCTTAAGAGCATCGGTCGTTTTTCCCTTGGAACGTGCTTCGAGCATTTTTCCAACAGTGATCAGCGTCAGGATCATTGCGGCAGACTCGAAATAAAATTCCATCATGTAGTTCATAACGGCAGCGGAATCACCGTCTACCTGTGCTCTTGTCATGGCAAAAAGTGCGTAGACACTCCATATAAATGAGGCCATGGAGCCGAGTGCAACCAGTGTGTCCATGTTGGGGGCACGGTGCCACAGACTCTTAAATCCGCTGATGAAGAATTTCTGGTTGATGACCATGACGATTCCGGCAAGCAGAAGCTGGACAAGTCCTATGGCAACGTGGTTATCGTTAAAAAATGCCGGGAGTGGCCAGTCCCACATCATGTGTCCCATGGAGAAGTACATCAGAACGAGTAAAAATCCGATGGAAGCGATCAGGCGGCGTTTGAGAACCGGTGTCTCGTGATCTTCCAGGGCTTCCTCGGCTTCAGACATGGAAACCTGTTCTTTATTTGCACCCTTGAGTGATGCGCCGTAACCTGCCTGCTCTACGGCAGTGATGATGTCATGAGAGGATGCGGTTCCTTCAACTCCCATAGAATTTGTCAGAAGGCTGACCGAGCAGGATGTAACTCCCGGCACTTTGGATACGGCCTTCTCCACACGGGAACTGCAGGCAGCGCAGCTCATCCCGGTGACGTTGTATTGTTCCATTGTATTACCTCCTATTTCATTAGCTTCTGCAGAGTTGCAACTAGCTCATCGATGGTTTCATCTTTACCTTCGCGGATATCACGAGCCACACAGGTACGGATATGATTCGCGAGAAGTTCTTTGTTAAAAGAATTGACGGCGGCATTAACGGCGGCTGACTGAATGAGGATATCGTTGCAGTAAGCATCGTTTTCCAACATTCCTATGATTCCCCGGATCTGCCCTTCGATACGTTTCAGACGGTTGATGAGTTTCTTGCGGTCAGCTTCTGAACGGTCGGTGTGCCTGGTACAGCAGCAGGCAGGAGCGGATGGGGTGGCATTATCATTGCTGCAACAAGATTTTTCCTGAGTAGCTGCTTGTTCCTTTATAATTTCTTCTGTCTTTGTAGAGGAACTGGCATTAAAGTTATTATGATCCATAAGCAAACTTCCTTTCGTTCGAGATTTATTATATCAGATGTGAGATGACTCCCACCTCGCAGCAAGAATGCCGATGGCATTCCTGAATCGCATACCCCACAAGGGTATATTCACTATACTTGTAATATATACCCCATGAGGGTATGTGTCAAGGGAAAATATAAAAAAAGAGGGATATCAGGGAATTATACCCCGATAACCCTCTTGCTGATAAGCAAGGATACCCCGGCGGTCAGCGCTTCCGCAATCCAGAAAGCGTTCCATACACCAACGGCTCCGAAGAAATGACTCAGGATAAATGCTGCCGGAAGGATAATGACCAGGTACCTGCAGAGAGAGACGATCAATGAGGCAGTTCCTCTGCCAAGTCCCTCCAGTGCACCACATGCTGTGACGGATACAGAAGAGATCAGGAAACCTGCACAGATGATTCGGAGTGCTGTTTTGCCTGCGGCAATTGTCTGAGGATTTGTGGTAAACATGCCGATCAGCTGTCCCGGAATTGTCAGGCAGATGATTGTTCCGATCAACATGATCACACCACTCATGCCAAGTGTGACGAAGTAGATTTTTTTTACACGTTTATGTTCACCGGCACCATAGTTGTATCCGATGACCGGGCGCATGCCCTGTACAATCCCGCTTGCCGGAAGATACAGGAAAGTCTGCAGTTTGTAGTAAATTCCCAGAATCACCACATAACTCTGGGAATAGGCTGCCAGAAGTCCATTCAGTGCAGAAACCAGGACAGAAGGAAGTGCAAGATTCAGTGCTCCCGGGATACCGACAGAGTATAATCTTGCTGCCAGAGCCATGTCCGGATGGAGATGTCTGCGGCTGAGTTTTACCTGGATTGGCTGCATTTTGTAAATGATCAGATAGAAAACAAGATTGAATACCTGACCAAGTCCGGTTGCCAGTGCAGCGCCTTCAATACCCAGTGCCGGGAACGGACCAAGGCCAAAGATCAGCAGCGGATCAAGAATGATATTGGAAACACAGCCGATCAGAAGCCCGATCATCGTAATCTTCATTTTGCCAACGCCCTGGAAGATCTTTTCGTAAGCAAGGTTAAGCGTATTTATCGTTGCAAACAGAAAAACAATTGTAGAATAACGGATCCCAAGGTCAATGACATCTGCATCGCCAGTAAAAAGTGCCAGAAATCCAGGCATCACAAGGATACAACCGATTGTCAGAATTACACCATGCAGACCGGACAATGCAAGCCCGTGTGTGGCTGCTTTGCTGGCAGTCTCTCTGTTTCCGGCACCAAGACAGATGGCAATCTGTGAACTGATACCAATTCCAAAACCAATCGCAATCGCATTGGCGAAGTTTTGGACAGGAAAAACAAGCGACAGCGCGGTCATGGCATTTTCACTGATCTGTGCGACAAAGAAACTGTCCACGATATTGTACAGAGAATTTACGAGCATTGAAATGACCATTGGCAGGGCCATGGACATGATCAGCGGAAAGACCGGCTTTTCTTTCATAAATGTGTCGTTCATAGAAACTCCTTTCAAATAAAAACATCTGCAAGTGCCGGTATTTCTGAAAAATCTGTATCGGCGGAGCAGACATAAAAAAACGCCGCACAACTACCGCAATGGGTAATTGTGTGGCGAAAAATGGTTGGACCAGAAAAATCCACACTATGTTTTGGAAATTAAAATGGTTGTAAACATGAAAGAACAGAATCGTTGTTTACAGACACAGATTGTAGCATATAAATAAGAAGAACGTCAATAAGAAGATTGTACAAAAAGGAGATATCCGACCTCATTTGGATGGTCAGGTATCTCCTTCCGGGAAATATCCAGATCACGCGCGGTTCCGAAACATCCGGGTACAATCATAGTTGGAGCCGATTTCTATGAGTTCAAAGAGTCGCTTGCGGCGCTTTTCCCATACAGAATTGTTCATGCATAAAGCCTCCAGGGTAAAATAAAAACTACTTTTATCTTACAGGAAATGCAGAGAACCGTCAACGGAAGGGTGGAGTAATGTATTAAATATAAACGGAATCGTTCGCAGATTATTGTATACAACTCTGTACAACTGGCCTTCTTGCGGGGATTTCGGCAATGTGCTACACTAAAGTATGATTTGAGATGATGAGGATGAAAATGAATTAAGAAGAAAGGAAGCAGGTGTTTCAAAGGAAGGAAACACGTGGAAAGTAGAATATTATGAAAACACTTCTTACATTACAGCTCACGATCTTTCTCCTCGTAGCTGTAGGATTTTTGATGAAAAAAATACATATCATCGGACCGCAGGGGCAAAAAAACATCAATGACCTTGTTATTTATCTGATCCTGCCGTGTAACATTCTTCATGCATTTACGCAGAGTGCGGCAGATGGAAATTTTATGAAATATCTAGAAATCCTTCTTATATCTATAGGCATCCAGGTATTCTGTGTTATTTATGGAAAAGTGATGTTCCGAAAAGAACCGGAAGGACGATATAAATGTCTGCAGTATGGAACCATCTGCTCGAATGCGGGATTTCTTGGAAATCCGATCGCAGAGGGAATTTATGGCGCAGAAGGTCTGGTGCTTGCCAGTGTTTATCTGATTCCACAGAGAATCATGATGTGGTCCTCCGGGTTGGCTGTTTTTTCCGGAAGCAGTGATAAGATGAAAACACTGAAAAAAGTCGTAACCCATCCGTGTATTCTGGCATGCGTTCTCGGAATTATTCTGATGGTTACAGGACTTCCACTGCCTCTTGGACTTGACGGCGCAGTAACTGCAGTCGGAAACTGCAACACCGCAATGTCTATGATGGTCATTGGTATGATCCTTGCGGACATTGATCTCAAAGATTTCTGGGACTGGACAGTTGTAAAATATACCGTACACAGACTGGTCGTTATTCCGGCGGTCGTTTATATTGTATGCAGTTTCCTGCCATTGAATAAAACAGTTCTTGGTCTTTGTGTGCTTCTGGCAGCAATGCCGGCGGGTGCGACAACCAGTATCCTCGCAGAGAAATATCAGGTCGATTCTCCGTTTGCAACGAAGATGGTTATTTTTTCCACGCTGCTGTCATTGCCGACGATCTGTCTGTGGAGTATCTTCCTGCAGTAGGAGAAGTAGAAGAGAATTTGTAATAATGCATAGAGTTCTATATATGGATATGCTAAAATAGAACAAAAGGGAGAGGCAGGTGGAAACCTTAAGCCTGAAAAATATGCTGGATGAAATATTTGCAGGGTTACTTTCATTTACAGAAGATGCCGGAGCCGATTGTGCCAGTGCTCAATGAGATATTTGGAACAAATTATCCACTTGATGTTCCGTTGGAACAGCTACGAAATGAACACCAGACGCTGAATGGTGAAAAAATTACTGATTCATACTTCAGAATTGGAAAAAAAGGTTATCATTTCGAATGCCAGAGTACAGGTGACTCGAAAATGGTGATCCGAATGGTGGAGTATGATTTTGCAATCAGCATTGAAAACGTGAAAAAAGAAAATTAATAAAAGTGAAACAGCGATACTCCCCCTGCATCAATTATTCACCTATAAAGTGAATCTAATGTAAGCAGCAAAACATCTTCATCAGATAATGAATTGAACCAATCTGTATATCCTGATAGAGAAAAGAAAATATATTTTGAAATTTTGTATTTATTGGATATAAGAGTTCCTCTTCTGACCAAGGTTTCATAAATACCCTTGTCAATTTTTTCGTTTTTGAACTTACATTCGCCAATAACTGCTTTTTTATCTATATCAGATAAGGCAACGATATCTATATCGGCAGATTGTGCTCGTATATAACCGTTTTTATCTGTAATATTTTCTACACCCCACCAGGTTCCGACTGAAGTAACGAAACAACCATATGCACCGGTTATTCCCTGATTCAGAGTATAGTATCGGCACATTTCTTCAAATACAGAACCCATAAATGAATGTAAGAACGGTTTGACAGCTTTTTGATAATAAAGTGCACCTTGTCCCATTTCAATTACACTGGTTGCTTTTGGGATAAATTCGTACCAGAATTTGAACATATAATCTTTTAGAACATATTGAGTTTTCTTTTTGTTTTTTTCCTCTGTGATACATTTCTTTTTTTCAATTAATCCAACGCTGATTAATTTTTCTAATGAGTATAAGACAGTTGGCTCTTTCTCGTTAATTTTTCCGGAAATGGTATTAAGTGTATTTACTCCGGAGGCAATCTGTTCCACAATATTATTTACGAGTGATATATCAGAAAATTCCTGTGTCAGTAAGTTTCTGGTTTCATCATATAAATAACCATCTGTCCTGAAAAATAATCTTATAATGTTCTCGTCAATGTTTTTTTTCGGATCGATCATGGAAAGATATTTTGCAACACCGCCAGTAATGCCATAGCAGATTGCTTTATCTTCGTTTGAATAGTTAGGAACAAATTTGGCTGAATCTAAATAATTAAATGATTCTAATTTTATCTGTGAATCACGTCTTCCAAATAAAGGACTTTTTTCACTGAGCACTTTATTTTCCATAAAGCTTAATGCTGAACCACATAAAATTATTTTCAGATTTTTGTCATTCCAAATCGTATCTATATATTTCTGCAGAATAGATAAAAGAGAGTCATCTTTTTCAGCCCAGTATGGCAATTCATCTATTACAAGTACTATCTTATCATTAGCTATATTTTTATCAATAAAATCAAAAACAGCTTCTATACTGTTAAAACTGATGTTTTCAATTCCGGGCATGAATAAATCTAACACTTGTTTGGAAAATAGCTCCAGATTTCTGGCTTTTCCGATTTTTGTTGCCGTATAAAATACAGTTTTTTTATCTTTGACGAATTCGGTAATAAGAGTAGACTTTCCAATACGTCTTCGCCCATAGATAACGGTCATGCCAATGCCGTCTTTGGCATAAAATTCCTCTAACGATGCCAGCTCTTGTTCTCTTCCTACAAACATATGAATAGCCTCCTTTTATTTAAAATAGTTTTATTAAAATTTATTTTATTAAAATTGATTTGAATAAAAACAAGATAGCACATATTATTATATATTACAAGTAGTTTTTGCAGTTTTATTATTGAAAATCCATTTGGCGGAGGGAGAATGCAGGAGAACGTGAGACATTTACAAAAGATTTGACAGATAGTGTATAATAAGACCACTTGGAATGTTTTATGTGAAGGAGCAGTAGATGGATATCTATCAGATCTTGACGGAATACAATAATCCATGGTCAAGCCGGGAAATCTTTTGTTTCTCGTGTGTTATGGTGATAGCGGTTATTATGATGATTTATTTGATACGTAAGGAAAAAATGAATAAGCTCCAGGCGGCAGCGATTCTGGCAGAACTGGTCTTTCTTGGGATTGTGTTTGGTTCTACAGTATTTACAAGGACGGGTTCTGTCCGGCAGTATGAATTGATACCATTCTGGTCATGGAGTGCCATACTCAGGTACCATGATATGGAATTGCTGAAGGAGAATCTGCTTAATTGTATATTGCTATTGCCAGCGGGAGCGTTGCTGCCTTTGATCATGAATCATAAAGTAAAATGGCAGCATGCACTGGCATTTGGTGTGGTGGTATCGGCGGTTATTGAGAGCAGCCAGCTGATCATGATGCGTGGATTATTTGAATGGGATGATATGATTCACAATGGGCTGGGATGTATGATCGGATGCGTTATTGTAAACAGAATCATAGGTATTTTTACTGGAAAGAAATAATAGAAACCTGGCTTTATCCCCCCCACAGGCTTGTGGCGGGGACTTTTTTTTTATATACTAAAAGAATACTATTTTAGGCGGAGAAAATAATTATGAGTGATCTGAAAAATGAAATTCATGACTACTGGACGAATCGTGCCAGGGGTTATTCGGAATATAATCAGCAGGAGATGGCGGATGCGAGGCGGACGATGTGGAGAGACAAGCTTCTGAGTCTGCTGAGAGAGGCGTTCCCGGAACGTGAACCAGGGGAAATAAAAATCCTTGATGTAGGAACGGGTCCTGGATTTTTTGCAATACTTCTTGCAGAGGCCGGCTATCAAGTGACTGCGATTGACTATACAGAAGAAATGCTGAGGGAAGCACAGCAGAATGCCGGTGGATTAGCGAAGTGTATTACGTGGAAAACAGGCGATGCGCAGGCTCTTGATGTGGAAAGTAACAGCTTTGATGCTATCGTGACGCGAAACGTGACCTGGAATCTGCCAAGACCGGATCTGGCATATAAAGAATGGCTTCGTGTGCTGAAACCGGGCGGAGTTCTCTATAATTTTGATGCAGACTGGTATGGACATTTATATAATGAAGAGAAACGCAGCGGATACGAGAAGGATCGTCAGCAGACAGAAGCGCAGAATGTAGAAGACTACTACAGTGGTACGGACATTGAGAAGATGGAAGAGATTGCGCGTCAGGTTCCGTTGAGTCGTCTGGAACGTCCGAAGTGGGATCTGGATACGATGAAAAAAACTGGTTTTCTGGATGTTTTTTGTGATGAAAATGTCTGGAAAGAGGTCTGGACGGAAGAAGAGATCATTAACAATAGTTCTTCTCCAATCTTCCTTTTAAGTGGACGCAAAAGAGAGACTTTTCATCTGAAAAACATTACGGTTGAGCCTGGTGAAAAATGGAATGGCGAGCTGGAACTGGCGAATGGAGAACTGCGTTTTCCGGCAACGGTGCTTCATGGACATGGAACAGGTAAGACGATGCTGATCACTGCCGGTGTGCATGCCGGGGAGTATGTGGGAATCCAGGCGGCGATCGAGCTTTCACAAAAGCTTAAGATTGAGAAGGTCACTGGTACGATCATTATTGTGAAGGTTTTGAATCGTCCGGCTTTTGAGCAGCGTAATGGAAGTATGGGACTCACGGATGATAAGAATCTGAACCGTGAATTTCCGGGAAATCCGGATGGAACGGAGATGGAGCGTCTGGCGTGGGCAATCTCCCAGGAACTCCAGCCGGTAGCGGATTATTATATTGATCTGCACAGTGGAGATGATTATGAGAAGCTGACTCCGTATGTATATTATGCGGGAGCTGCACCGGAGGATGTGGTGAAGGTTTCTCGTGAGATGGCGGAGCAGGTGGATGTGCCATACATGGTAAAGTCCAACGTGGCTTCGGGCGGTTCGTATAATTATGCGGCTTCGCAAGGGATCCCGAGTATCCTGATCGAGCGTGGCGGCATGGGGGACTGGAATTATGAGGAGGTTCGTTCGACGCGAAGAGACGTCCGGAATATTCTGTGTCACATGGGAATCTATCAGGGACTGAAGGATTTTCGTACGTATTATCCGCTGGAGGTGGCCGATGTGCGCTATCAGGATGCGGAAGAAAACGGGCTCTGGTATCCGTTTAAAAAGGTCGGTGACATGATCCAGGAGGGCGATATCCTGGGTGAAGTCCGTGACTATGAAGGCAAGGTTAAGGAAGTCAGTGAGGCGGAGTTTGACGGGGTGATCCTGTATCAGACGGGCACGCTGCAGGTGGTTGGAAATGGTCCGATGGTGACCTATGGACGTATTGTAAGTCGCTATGATGAGCGCAAAGAGCGTATCGTTAACTACTGGGAAAAACGCAGCGACAGCTTTCTGGAACAGAGGCGTGCGGAGCTTCACAGTGCGATGGCGGACCGCTGGATGAAGGAGATTCAGGCACAGCTTCCGAAAGAAAATAAAAAGCTTCGTATCCTGGATGTGGGGTGTGGAGCAGGATTTTTTACGATTCTTCTGGCAAAGGCGGGTCATCAGGTGACAGGTATTGATCTGACACCGGATATGATCAAGAATGCAAAGCAGCTGGCAGAAGAGGAGCAGGCAGAGTGTGAGTTTGCAGTGATGGATGCAGAGAATCCGGAGTTTCCGAATGGCACGTTTGATGTGATCGTTTCCAGAAATCTGACCTGGACACTGCCGCACGTAAAGCATGCATATGGAGAGTGGCTTCGTGTGCTGAAAAAGGGCGGCGTGCTGCTGAATTTTGATGCGAATTATGGAATTACAGACTTCTCGAATGTGGAGGATCTGCCGGAAAATCATGCCCACAATATGCTTGGAAACGAGATGATGCGTGAGTGTGAGGAGATCAAACGGCAGCTTCCGATCAGTTCTTACAGTCGTCCGGCATGGGATCTGGAGACGCTGGGAGCAATGAGTCTGAAGGAGTTCCATGTGGATCTGGGCATCAGCAGCAGGATCTATCTTGAGAAAGATGAGTTCTATAATCCGACACCGCTGTTTATGCTGAGGACGGTAAAATAATATGGATTTAAAACAATTACAGTATTTTGTAGTATGTGCACAGACGGGTTCTTTCAGTGATGCAGCGAAGGTTCTTTATTCTACGCAGCCGAGTGTGAGCAAGGTTGTCAAGGCGTTGGAGGATGCTCTTGGAATGCAGCTTTTTGAGCGGCTTCCGAGAGGAATACGCCTCACAGTGCAGGGACAGAAAGTTTATCAGTATGCAAGTAGAATCACAAACGAGATCAGCGTTTTGGAAAATATGGCGACGCATGGTATGACAAAATGGATCCGTGTTTCGCTGAATCCGAGCTCCTGGTTTGCGAATCAGTTTGTGGATTTTTATAACGAAACTTATGAGAAAAACTATCATTTTCAGCTGACTACGGCAGGTGTTCGGAGCGTTATGGACCGTGTCAGAGACTATGTGGACGACATCGGTTTTGTGTATATCCTGAGTCAGCAGAAGGAGAATTTTCTGCATGAAATATCCCGGAATAAGCTGCAGTTTGTTCCGATGTATGAGACGGATGTGGTGTTTTATCCGGGACGAAAGACGGAACTTTATGATTCTGGGCGGAGCAAAGTTGAGCTGCAGGATCTGGAGGGAGTCCGGTTTATTCAGAACTATCAGGATGAGTTTTTTGACATTGGTTCTGTGCATGAGGATTCTTTTCAGTGGAAGGCTATTGACATTTCCGTACTGACAAACAGTGACTACATTATGGAAAAGATGCTGAAAAACAGCAGAGTTTCCAATGTGAGTGGAAGCTATCTTTCAGAGAATAAAACGGGTACAACACCAGGAATTCCTCTGGATATGGGGGACAGCAAGGTGCTCTTCGGTTATATTGTTCATAAAGGGGAAAAAATTGACGAAAGTGTACAGGAACTGATTGATTTTTTGGTGGCACGACTACATAAAAGTTAAAACAGACTTATTCCATAATGTACAAGAGATATTCCCTTTTGGAATAGCACATAACCCTCCCTAGGGGTTGTGTGCTTTTTTTTGATTTGTTAGACTTTATTTAATGAATTAATGTGTGGATATTTGATTTGTTTTAGACTGACATAAAGGAGTGCTCATGATTAGATACATTATTAAAAGGCTTCTTCAGTTGATTCCGATCTTAATCGGGATCACTTTTTTGTCTTTTGCGATGATGCGGCTTGCGGGTGGTGATGCGGTTACTTATATGTATGATAACGCAGGTGCTTCTGTCTCGCAGGAGGTCATTGACCAGACAAAAAAGGAGTATGGGCTGGACCAGCCGTTTCTTGTACAGTATGCAAAGTGGTTTGCAGGAATGGTGACCGGGGACATGGGAACGAGCTATGTTTCCAAGAGAGATGTTTACGATACTTTTGCAGAAAAGCTTCCAGCAACGATTTTGCTTACGGTATCTTCGGTGATTTTGACGATGCTTGTTGCGATTCCGCTGGGTATTATTTCAGCGGTAAAACATAATAAATGGGGGGACTATCTGATACGGTTTCTGAGCTTTATCGGGAATTCCATGCCAAACTTTTTTGCAGCGCTGGTGCTGATGTATTTCTTCTCAATCAAGCTTGGATGGCTTCCAGTGATCACCACAGACAATGTAGCCATAAGCCTCGTTCTGCCAACACTTACGCTTACATTATCGATGGCATCCAAGTATACGCGGCAGGTGAGAGCAACAATTCTGGAGGAACTGAACAAGGATTATGTGATCGGAGCGCGTGCAAGAGGAGTGCGAGGCAGCGTGATCATCTGGAAAAATGTTATGAAATCTTCGATGCTTACGATCATCACTCTGCTCGCTTTATCGATAGGAAACCTTCTTGGAGGCACGACGATCGTTGAGACGATCTTTATGTGGGATGGCGTTGGAAAGATGGCAGTAGATGCTATTACAATGCGAGATTATCCGATCATCCAGGCGTATGTGGCGTGGATGGCGATCATCTATGTGGTGGTAAATCTGATCACGGATATCATCTATCATTATCTGGATCCTCGCGTAAGACTGGGAGGTGACAGAGCATGAGAGAGCAGAAAAATAAGAAAAAAACAGTCTCTGTCCGCAGGCAGAAGGTGCGCAAAAATTATGTCAGAGAGAAGCTGATCTTCTTTGCAATACTGGCGTTGATCCTGTTGATTGTGGCAGCTTTTGCACGGAAATTATGCCCATATGATCCGGACATTCAGGATCTTCTGCAGGCACAGAAACCGCCGAGTGCAGAGCATATTTTGGGGACAGACCGATATGGAAGAGACATGTTTTCAAGGGTGCTGGTGGGAAGTACGATCAGTATCTATGCGACGCTTCTTCTGGTAGCAATTGTAACAGTAGTTGGAACAGCGATCGGTATAATCTGTGGCTGGTGCGGCGGAACAGCAGATACAATCCTGATGCGTATGTCGGATCTTTTCCTGGCATTTCCAAGCCTTGTTTTTGCACTTGCGGTAGCGGGGGTGCTTGGTGGCGGTATACAAAATGCAGTTATAGCTCTTGCGGTGATCGGCTGGCCAAAGTTTGCCAGATTAGCCAGAGGGCTGACGCTTGCGCAGAAGGAGGCGCCGTATCTGATGGCGGTAAGGCTGTCAGGGAGCAGTACATTTAAGATTATGTTTAAGCATATTCTGCCAAATATTGCAGGGCCAATCCTGGTCACAGCGGTTCTTGATATTGGAACGATGATGATGGAACTGGCTGGACTTTCCTTCCTTGGTCTTGGTGTAAAACCGCCGATGGCAGAGTGGGGAAGTATGATCAATGACGGAAGAAGTATGCTTCAGATTTCACCGTGGATGGCGCTTGCACCGGGACTGGCGATATTTATTACAGTTATGATATTTAATCTTCTGGGCGATACGCTCAGGGATTTTATGGACCCAAAAGAAAGAGCTAAAAAGTAGAAAGGAAGTACAGATCATGAAGAAGAAACTGATCGCAGCAATTCTTACAGGAGCTATGCTTGCAGCAGGAATGACAACAAGTGTATGGGCAGACGGAGGAAAATCTTTTGTCTATGGGACGACAGGATACAGCGAAGAAATGGGTGATGCTGGTCTGAATCCGCATGACAATTATTCCGGCTGGAGTGCACTTCGTTATGGCGTTGGCGAGACTCTTTTTAAGTACAATGACAACATGGAAGTAGAACCATGGCTGGCAACAGACTATGAATTTGTGGATGATACAACTGTAAAGATCACACTTCGTGACGGGGTAAAATTCTCCAGTGGACGCACTATGGATGCAGAGGCTGTTAAGGAATGTCTGGAAGATCTGATCGCAGTTCATGACCGTGCACCTTATGATCTGAAGATCGATCATATTGATGCAGATGGACTGACACTTACCATTTATACCACAGAACCATGTCCGGCAATCATCAATTATCTTGGTGATCCATATGGTGCGATCATTGATATGGACTATGGAATCCAGGGGGAAGGCGGTTCTGCAAATGTAGCCGGAACAGGCCCATATGTTGCAACAAATGTGACTCCTACTCAGATCGATCTGGTCAAAAATAAAGACTACTGGGGCGGCGATGTCAAGGTTGATAATATCACAGTAAAATCCTTTGCAGACGGAAGTGCGCTGACAGCAGCACTGCAGACAGGAGACATCCAGGGTACTTATGGACTGCAGTATGACAACTACCCGTTATTTGAAAATAATCCGGATTATACCATCAATTCCTGTGCGACCAGCCGCTGTTTCTTTGGACAGTTTAATATGGAATCAGAGCTTATGCAGGATCAGAATATTCGCAAGGCTGTTGAGATGGGAATTGACAAAGAAGGCTTCTGCTCTGTGATCATGCAGGGGCGTGGAGTGCCGGCCAAGGCAGCGTTCCCGAGCAGTTTTTCTTATGGAAATGATGCAGTGGAAACTGTTTCTTATGACCCGGATGGAGCGAAAAAACTCCTTGAAGATTCCGGCTGGACAGATACAGATGGTGACGGATATGTGGATAAGGATGGAGAAAAATTAAGCATCAACTGGCTGACTTATCCGACTCGTCTGGAACAGCCAAAGCTTGCAGAATATGCACAGGCCACACTGAAAGATATCGGTATTGATGTGCAGGTAAACAACACTTCTGACCACAAAACCTTTGCAGAAAATGGAGATTTTGATGTGTATGTAAGCTCTACAACAACTGCACCGACCGGTGATCCGGAGTACTTCTTTACCAGTACAGTAGTCGGTTCCAAGAACTATGGAAAATACCAGAATGATGAGGTTACCAAGCTGACAGAGAAGCTTCACCAGACCTTTGATAAGGACGAAAGAGGCAAGCTTGCAGTAGAGCTTCAGCAAGATATTCTGGATGATGATGCATTCTTCTTTGTATCTCATCTGAACATGGGAATCGTGACAAAATCCAATGTTAAGGGAATGGCAGCACATCCATGTGACTATTATGAGATCACTGCTGATCTGGATGTAGAGTAAATTTGGTTATTGTTTATGATAGCTAATTTCTGAGGAGAATGATTGATTATGAGTTCATTGCTTCGTGTAGAGCATGTGACAATTTCTTATAATGGAAAACCAGTGGTCCAGGATGTGAATTTTGAACTGAAACAGGGCGAGATTCTGGGGATCGTAGGTGAGTCCGGAAGCGGCAAAAGTACGATCATAAAGGCAGTCATGGGGCTTCTGGGCGAGGAAGGTCTGGTTACAAAAGGGGATATCTGGTACAAGGGAAAAAATCTCACCGATATGAGTACAAAAGAACTCCGCAGGTATCTTGGAAAAGAGATTGGAATGGTGTTTCAGGATTGTAAATCTGCGCTGTGTCCGGTACGAAAGATCGGAGTTCAGATACATGAGGCGGTGTCAGAGCATGAAAAAGCAAGCAGACATGAGGTCAGAAACCGTGCCGGTGAGATCATGAAAAAGATCGGGCTTAATGACGCGGATCGTGTGCTGGACAGTTATCCGTTTGAGCTCTCGGGTGGAATGAACCAGAGAGTGGGGATCTGTACAGCTATGATCATGCGGCCGAAACTTTTGCTGGCAGATGAACCAACGAGTGCGCTTGATGTAACGGTACAGAAACAGGTGGTAGAAGAGCTTCTGTTTATGCGGGAAGAATACAACACAGCGATGATCCTTGTAACCCATAACATCGGTGTGGTAAGGATGATGGCAGACAGGATTCTGGTGCTTCAGAATGGACATGTCAGAGAGTATGGGGAGACGAAAAACGTTCTGGAGAATCCCCAGGATCCATATACAAAGAAACTGATGAAATCTGTGCTGAGACTGAAAAAATCAGGGATGTGAGTATGGCGGATTGTTATAAAGTTTGTATTCTGAAGAGGAATGTTTGATATGTCAGAAATTGTTTTGCGGGCAGAGAATCTGAAAAAGGTCTTTATATCAGGAAAAAAAGAGTTTACAGCTGTGGATGATGTGAGCTTTGAACTAAAGCGGGGTGAGTGTCTCGGGATCGTAGGTGAATCCGGATCCGGAAAGAGCACGATCGCACAGATGATCACGCATCTGGAAGCTGCCACAGAGGGACGGATTTTTCTTAAAGAGCAGGATATTACGCATGTCAGGGGGAAGGCTCTGCGTGATATTTATCAGGATATCCAGATGGTTTTTCAGATGCCGATGGAATCTTTTGATCCGCGATGCACACTTGGGGATGGAATTGGGGAAAGTCTCCGGAATATGGGGATAAGCCGCAGGGAAACTCGTG
>OLQA01000715.1_pt1 | contig 31426 bp, 28 predicted proteins | sample 1673151 | NCBI WGS metagenome assembly OLQA01 (sample SAMEA3136760, study PRJEB25190) | human gut metagenome | biome: human gut; feature: human-associated habitat; material: faeces | place: Austria | collected 2013
GTCAGAAAATCTTCAAACGAATCGTCGCCGCAATCGTGTTCACACTCGTCACATTCGCAGCCGCAGCCGTCATGCTCATGCTCGTGTTCGCAGCCGCAGTCACAACCGTCGTGATGATGTTCGTCATAATCGGCGGTGTAGGCGTCCGTATCAACGGTCACATCGCCGACGATACAGTCGCGCAGCGCTTGCAGGGACGCTGAAAGATGTTCGTTGTATGTCTCGAAGTTTTCCGTCTTTTCTTCAAGTTCGTCAAGGCGTGAGCCGATAACGTCCACCTGCTGCGCCGTTGCGGACACAAGGTCGTAAAGAGATTCATAAAACGATTTTTCTTCCTCTGTTGCGGTTTTGCAGAGAGTATTGAGCGTCTTTTTTATAGCATCAAGTCGTGTCGAAAGATACATATTATAACCTCCGTTAAAAAGACTGCCGCCCCGAGGGACGGCAGACAACAGTTAAAATCTTATGCTCTGGAAAGATATTCGCCGGTACGGGTGTCGATTTTGATAACTTCGCCCTCTTCGATGAACATCGGAACTTTGATGTTTGCGCCGGTTTCGAGTGTCGCGTTTTTGAGCGCGTTCGTCGCGGTATTGCCCTTTACGCCGGGTTCGCACTCGGTAACGGCAAGTTCAACAAATGCGGGAGGCTCAACGCTGAAAACTTCGCCCTTATAGGAAAGGATCTTAACGATAACGTTTTCCTTAACAAACTTGAAGTTGTCGGGAAGTTTATCAGCCCCGAGAGGCATCTGCTCATAGGTGTCCTGATCCATGAAGTACCAAAGGTCGCCGTCATTGTAAAGGTACTCCATATCTTTTCTTTCGATGAAAGCCTGCGGGAATTTTTCCGTCGGGCTGAAAGAATGCTCTATAACGCCGCCGGTGATAACGTTCTTTATCTTTGTTCTTACAAAAGCAGCGCCTTTGCCGGGTTTAACGTGCTGAAATTCAACAACTGTATAAACGTTGCCGTCCCACTCGAACGTAACGCCGTTTCTGAAATCGCCTGCTGAATACATAGGAATATCCTCCTGAATAGAATACATAATTTACAATTTATTATACAACATATCAAGGCGTTTTTCAAGTCCCCTCGACACTTTTTTTTTGAACTTTTTTATTTTTTCGTTCCAAATTGACTTTTTTGACTGATAGGGCATGTTCGGTTTTATGTAACGTGCCTGTCGTTGAACGATTCGGAATCGAACGTAACGACGGCAAAATATTTAATTTTATCGTTTTTAAGCGTCTGATTTATCAGTTTTTTCAGTTCGTCCGTGCGCTTCTCGTATTCGTGCGGGATAACAACGTCAAAAATCACGTTTGTATGTCCAGTGCCGCGAACCATGCGGAAATCGTGGATTCCGAGCCGTTCGTCAAAACTTTTCAACGCATCGGTCACTTTTCCTTTTATCTCGTTCAGTTCCGCGTCATCGGTCACAACGGGGTCATAGTGAATGACAAGATCGACGTTCATCGTCTGCTTGACTTCCCTTTCGATGTCGTCTATCAGTTCATGCGCGTCAAGCACGTCTTCACGGTGGTCTATCTCCACATGAACGCTGGCAAAGCGTCTGCCAGGACCATAATCATGAACTATAAGGTCGTGAATACCGAGAATTTTATCGTAACGGCATATATGCGCGGCAAGTGCGTGCACAAGTCCCTCGTCGGGCGCTTCGCCGAGAAGCGGGCTTATCGTGTCTTTTGCAATGCCTATGCCCGACCAGATAATGAACAGAGCAACGGCAACGCCCATATATCCGTCGATGCGCAGCCCCGTCAGTTTTCCGACAATGCAGGAAGCAAGGACGGCGGCGGTCGTTATAACGTCGTTTCGGCTGTCCGCAACGGTTGCGGTCAGAGCGGGAGAATTTATCTTTTTGCCAAGTTTTGAATTGAACAGCGCCATCCATGCTTTTACCAGCATCGACGCAATAAGAACAGCAGCAAGCGGAACAGAAAATTCAACAGGTTCGGGAGAAATTATTTTCTCAACCGAAGTTTTTATAAGTTCAACACCGATGACCACTATCATAACGGCGACCGCAAGCCCCGAAAAATACTCTATACGATGATACCCGAACGGGTGTTTTTCGTCTGCGGGTTTGGCGGCAAGACGAAAACCTATCAGGGTCACGACAGAACTTGACGCGTCGGAAAGGTTGTTCACTGCGTCGGCAACAACGGAAACGCTTCCGCTGATAAAGCCCGCCGCAAGTTTGCCTGCGCAGAGCAAAACGTTGCAGATTATTCCCACAACTCCGGAAAGAACCCCATAAGCCGTGCGGACCTTGGGAGAGGTCGTGTCCTCCCGATTTTTCACAAACAGTTTCAGCAAAAGCGATGTCAAATCAATATCCCCTTTTAGGTTTTTTCGCATATTTCTTTTATAGATTATATCACATTTTAAGCGGACAATCAATAAGTTAGCGCCGACTAATTTTCTAAGACGAAAAAATAGTGGTTTATAAGAAAAATATTGATTGCCAACGTCTCGGGAACAAAGTTTGTTTCAGAACCTCGCATAAGCCTTTGAATAAAATATTTGCGGAATTTTTTTTACGACACACTTGTGTGCGGCCGGCAGCGTTCAGGACTTTGCCAAAAGGGCAGATATCCGTTGTAAGGACGGATATTTATGACGGTATTGACAAAAACATCTCGCATATAAAAGTAAAAGCGAACCGTATTAACCGTTACATGGAACGGTATCCATCGCCGCAATATCTTTCACAAGTCAGCCCCACCGCCACCGTGTGACCACGCCGCAATATTCTCCGCCTTTTGCACCGTGTTTTCAACTGATTTCGTGTGCCATTTCGTGTGCCCAACACTCTTTTTTGCCGTGTTTTTCTTCTCGTTTATGTGATATTACATCACGCACCGTACTATTACGCGCTGTCAATCACTGCCCGCCAAAAATCCCATAACCCCAACAATCCCATAACCTCAACAAAAAGCCCGTCACTCACGAAAAGTGACGGGCTTGGAGCTGATAGTGGGAATCGAACCCACGACCTGTTCATTACGAGTGAACCGCTCTACCGACTGAGCCATATCAGCATACAAGGCGCAAGATGTCTTATACCCGCATAGTATACCACACTTTGCGCCGAATTGCAATAGGTAATTATTGAACTATTATCAAATTCTTCGGGCTGTGGGTAAGACTTTCACAGCCGTCCTTTTTGATATGAACGATATCTTCGATACGGACACCGAATTTGCCCTCGAAATAAAGTCCCGGTTCATCGGAAAGAACCGCGTTTTCGGGGATTTCGCCCGAATATCTGGGGCTGAAATTCGGGCTTTCGTGGATATAAAGTCCGAGAGAATGTCCGAGAGAATGTCCGAATGCTTCCGCTACGCCGTGTTCGGCAAACAGATTTCTTGCTATTGCGTCGATGTCGCAGCCTCTGACGCCCGCTTTTATCTGTTTCATCGCGGAAAGTTGCGCTTCGAGAACAAGTTCATAAATCTTGCGCTGTTCTTCGCTGACGTGACCGACCGCAAAAGTTCTTGTCATATCGCTTGCGTAACCGTTGTAAGACGATCCGAAATCAAGTGTTACAAAATCGCCTTCTGCAATGATTTTGTCGGAGGGAACGGCATGGGGACGAGAAGTGTTTTCGCCCGATGCGCAGATAATATCAAACGGCATTTTTCCGGAGCCGTTTTTGCGCAGGAAAAATTCAAGTTCGAGCGCGACATCTTTTTCGGAGATGCCTTTCTTGTAATTTTCCTTTACAAATTCAAGAATATGCGCATAGCCTTTATCGGTTATTGCCTGCGATTTTTTGATATATTCTATCTCCTCGGGTGTCTTCTGCGCGCGGAGAGAGGCAAATATATCGTCGCCGGGAACGAATTCGTAAGCGGGCATCGCTTTTTGCATTGCGGTGCAGTACGAATAAGGAGCTTCCGCTTCAAAATAAACTTTTTTAATTTCTTCTTTTTCAAAAACACTTATGCAAGCAGCGGAATGAGATGCTTCGAGAATGCGGACTTCTGCCGATTTTATCGTATTTTTCGCGGCTTCGATATATCTGAAATCCGTGAAGAATACCGCATTCGTTTTCGTAACGGCAAGAACGCCGTTAGACGATTCAAAACCGGTGAAATATCTTCTGTTGTACTCGTCGCAGATTATCGCGCCGTCGCCGACGTTCATTTTTGTCTGCAATCTTTCAATACTTGTCATATGTCAATCATCCTTTCGGAAGTTCTTTTTAATCAATTTTTCGGCAATACGTTTGAGTCTTATCCAAACGGTGGTTTTTGCTCCGCCGACGGGTTCGACAAGAATACAGCGTATTTTTGCCCTTTTGGCGGCGGCAATATCCGTGAACAGTTGGTCACCCATAAGAATCATTTCGTCTTTTCCGACACCGAATTTGCGGCTTGCGTCCTCGATAAATGCGGTCGAGGGCTTATGCGCGTCGTGTTCATATTCGGTCTTCAATTCTTCGGCTACGGGTCTGACTCGCTCTTCGGAATTGTTGGAAACAATACAAACGCCTATTCCATTTTCCGACAGCGCGGCAACCCAATTTTTAACTTCGTCGGGAATGACCATACAGCCGTGCGGAACAAGTGTGTCGTCAAGGTCCGTCAGCAAAGCCCTGACGCCGAGAGACGAAAGAAGTTCGGGGGTTATCTTTTTGAAACTCGAAACGTATATGTCGGGTCTGAAATTCATTTTTACCTCAAAAAAAAGACAAAGGTTGCGACCGAAATCACAACCTTTAAAATCTTACTTATATTTGCGTTTTCTGGCAGCCTCGGACTTCTTCTTTCTTTTTACGGAAGGCTTTTCATAGTGTTCGCGTCTCTTGACCTCGGTAAGAATACCGGATCTCGCGCACTGCTTCTTAAAACGACGAAGAGCATTGTCCAAAGACTCATTCTCTTTAAGTTTTACTTCTGCCATATCAGACTACCCTCCCTCCATCGCTCGGAAAACCGCAACGACTTTGCACATTACAAGAAAAAATGTATACCATTCTTGCTAAACTATTATACACCAAAATAAGGGGCTTGTCAATAGGAAAACAAGAAAATATGCGGCATTTTTTTTAACAAAGATTTTATCATTCGAAAGAAATCGGTTTGAAATCCTCTTTCAAATAATTGTAAGCGAATTTGGTGTTCGCAAAACGTTCGATATGCCCGCCGTCATGCACGACTTTGGATACGGCTTTTGCTCCTATCCCGATAACGGTCTGAATATCGTCCATCATAAAGATATTGTAAAGACACTCCCGCCACGGTTTTGCGTAACCGACATTTTCGTGATTGCCGACGGTGTTTTTCTGCCGATAAAGATAGTACGGCAAATACCCTTTTTCATCAAGGTATTTTTCCGCAAATCCGACCATTTTGCCCGCAAGTTCCCCGTTCGCTTTTTCCGCCGCGGGATTCAACGAATGAATATCCGCCGCGCGCTTGACATACAGCGTATGCAATGTCACATTCGCAGGGTCGAGAGCGGATACGCCGACAACCGTTTTTTCGAAACTTTCGAACGTATCGGTCGGAAGTCCCGCAATAATATCGACGTTTATGCGGAAATTCTCTTTTGCCGCAAGTTCGTAAGCGTCAAAAAAGTCCTCGCTTGTATGTTTGCGCCCGATAACTTCAAGCACTTTGTCGTTCAGCGTCTGCGGATTGACACTTATGCGATTTACGCCGTGTGTTTTAAGCGTTCGGAGTTTTTTAGAAGTTATTGTATCGGGTCTGCCCGCTTCGACGGTGATCTCTTTTATATTATCGTAGGAAAAGTGCTTTTCATACGCCGAAAGGATTCTGTCCAACTGTTCATCAGAAAGAACGGTCGGAGTGCCGCCGCCGATATAAAGGCTCAGAACTTTTAATTTTCTTTCCTTTACCAGCTGCGCCTTTTGCTCTATTTCCTGCACAAGACGGTCAACATAAGGGTCGAGGAACCGCCCCTCAGCAGACGTTGCGGAAGACACAAAAGAACAGTAACTGCACCGCGTCGGACAAAACGGAACAGATATATATACGCTGCAAGTGTCCTTTTGGCACATCTGAACCGCACTTTTGCGCGTTTCGAGAATTTTTTCGCAAAGGTCGATTTTATCGTCGCGGACAAGATAACGTTCGGAAAAGACTTTTCTTGCATTATCGCCGTGCGCCTCTTTGAGAGTTCCGTAGTAAAGCGCGGACTTGATACCTGTCAGCAGCCCCCACGGGCTTGTTATGCCCGTTGCCTCACTCATGGCGTCATAAGCGCAGCGCTTTACAGCAAGGCGGGCAGAATCGAACTCGTCCCTGACCTCTGCGGTTGCGTTATATTCGTTTTCGCCGAGTTTGAAAACGGCGGTTGCGGTGTTGCCCTCGACGGTGACGGACAATTCTTTTCCGTCATCGGAAGAAAAATCGGAACCGGGGAAAAACAACAAAGAAAGACATTGCAGGTCATATTCTCTGTCCGTGCCCGAAAGATAAATCCTCATATCAAATTCCCAACGCCCGTTTAACGGCGTTTCCTATCGCTTCGGCAAGCCTCATGTGTCCGATATCCGACGGATGGTTTCCGTCAACGGTGCATTCGTTGCGGAAAAAGTCGTGTCCGAATATTTCTTTTCCGTCAACGAAGTATACGTTTTTGTCGCCTGCCGCAACAGCGTTGTCAAAGGTTCTTTTTATCACAAGCCTGCGTTCTTCGCCCGAAACGGGGTCATCGTCGTAATCGCATTTGGAAACGATGATTATCGGCAGCCCGGGGCGCGCCTCGCGTAAGATCTTAAAGAATTTTTCGTGCGTTTTTTCAAGCCATTCGGCGTTCGGGGCATTCCAGTCATAGTCCATAACGAAAGCGGCAAGGTCAAGCGTCGCGAAAGACTGCGCCATATATTCCTCACCTCTTGCGTTCGACGAAAAGCCCATACATATCGTCTCAACATTCAGCATTCTTCCGATAAGATTTGTATAAAGCAGGCCGGGGCGTGTGCAGCAGCCGCCCTGCGTTATCGAAGAGCCGTAAACAAGCACGGGACGGTCAACGGCATATTCGGACGGAGCCTCGATACGCGCGTCGGGAGAAAGCCCTATTTCAAGTTTGTCGATACCGCTGTAAAGAGGCAGATTAACGGTATATTCGTTCATTTTGCCGTCTGTATTAAATGTCGAAAGGCTTTCGCTCTCACGGTTAAAGCAATAGCAGACGTGCCAGAACTTCTTTTCTTTGCCCGAGCCGATGTAAATATCCGTTCCACCCGTTGCGTCGTCGCACATATGCTCCATAAATTCGGGAGTGTTGCGGACGATATGAACCGAGAAAACAGAAGAATCCGTTTTGAAAGAGACCTGCGCGCCCGATGTGTTGTTTGAACGTACTTTCAGACCGGGCGAAAGTTTGTCGTTCATTCTGTCGTCAAGACGGTGATAGTTGCCGTTTGTGTTCTTCCACGGAAGCCCCGTCAAACGGAACTCTTCACAATCAAGGACGTCAATATAAACTATTCCGTCTCGCTCTTCTTTTTTCGATGTAATATCTTTTACGCTTATCATTTTTCAATTCCTCTTTGTTTCATAAACGGATTGTTTTCGATTTCGGAGCCTATCGTCGTAGTAAACCCATGCCCGGGATAAACGCGGGTATCGGGGTCAAGCGCCGCAAGTCTTTGCAAAGACTTTTCCATATCATCGGCATTTCCGAGTTCAAAATCGGTTCTGCCGCAACTGCGGTAAAACAAAACGTCGCCGCAGAAAAGAGCGTCCTCGCCGTAAAGAGCAATTCCTCCGGGAGTATGCCCGGGAAGTTCAAGAACGCGGAATTTGTAATCGGAAAAATTGACCTCGTCGCCGTCTTCAAGCAAGACATCAACGGGATACTTCCTGTTTTCGCAGTATGCCATGCAATTCTGCGGAGCATACAGAGTTCTGTTTTCAAGCAACGGTGCGTCATGCTTGCCGATATATACTTTTGCACCGTATTTTTCTCTTAACACAGGCGCTTCGTATATATGGTCGATGTGTGCGTGCGTCAGCACTATATCCGTAACCTGTTTATCGCCGACAAAATGCTCTATACGGGGAATGTCGAACGACGGGTCTATAAGCATAACGCTTTTTTCGTCGGCGGAAATGATTATATAACAGTTTGTCGCATATTCGCCGACAGCAACTCGTTTCACTTTCATTTTTTGATCAAGTCCTCCGAATTGACAACAAGGGTTATAGGACCGTCGTTGACAAGTTCTATCTGCATATCCGCGCCGAAAACTCCTGTTCTGACAGGGGTTGAACCTCGCAAACGCTCAACAAACGCTTCGTAAAGGCGGTTTGCCTCTTCGGGCGCGGCGGCGGGAGTAAAAGACGGACGCTTACCTTTTCTGACGTCGGCGCAAAGCGTGAAATTCGAAACGACCATTATGCTACCGCCTATATCGTTGACGGAAAGATTCATTTTGTCGTTTTCGTCCGTAAATATTCTCAGCCCGTCGATTTTTGAAGAAAGAACTTCAACATCTTTATCCGTATCACCCTCGCGCACGCCGAGCAGAATAAGAATTCCTCTTTCAATCTCTGAATAAGGCTCTCCGTCGGCGACGAGAGAACAGCGCAAAACTCTTTGTATAACGGCAGTCATTAACTGAGAGTTCCCCTTTCTATCTTGAAAACGCTCCTTATCTTTTCAAGGCGGGAGCAAACGGAACGCAGGTGGTCAAGTCCGTGAACGTCTATCGTAATATAAACTTCACTGCATCCGTCGTTCATTTCTTTGCTTGACATTGAATGAAGCGCTATTCGCATTGCCGCAAGCGCGGAGGTTATATCCGCCATAAGGTCGATACGGCTGAATGCGGAAATCACAAGGCTCGTTGCAAAATAGCCGTTGTCATAGCCCTCCCAATGCACGCTGACAAGGCGTTCGGGGTCGGCATTCTTGACGTTGGGACAGTCGCATTTGTGAACCGCAACGCCGTAACCTCTTGTAACAAAGCCAATTATATCGTCTCCGGGAAGCGGAACACAGCATCTTGCCAAACGTACAAGGCAGTTGTCTATACCCTCAACAACAACGCCGTTGACCGCTTTTTTCGGTTTTTGGAGCGTCGGAGAATCGGGAGTTGTCGCTTCGCGCTGTCTGATAAGTTTTGTATAATCGTCTTTGATTCGCGGAAGTATTTTCGAAATGGAAATACCGCCGTAACCTATCATCGCATAAAACTCGTCAAGTGTTTCGACCTGATAATGTTTCATCACGTTGGCATAAACTTCTTCGCGTGTGAACACGTTGAAAGTTACGTTTATGCGGCGAAGTTCTCTTTCAAGGTCTTCGCGGCCGTTGACAATATTTTCTTCCTTCTTCTCTTTTTTGAACCATTGGCGGATCTTGCTCTTTGCTTCATTGGTGCGGACAAGTTTGAGCCAGTCACGGGAAGGACCTGTACTGTTGGAAGAAGTCAGTATTTCGCAAACGTCGCCGTTACGCAGGTGCGTTGTGAGTTCGACCATTCTGCCGTTCACTTTTGCGCCTATCATCTTGTTGCCTATGGCGCTGTGAATGGCGTAAGCAAAATCTATCGGATTCGAATCGGCGGGAAGCGTTATTATATCACCTCTCGGGGTAGAAACAAATACCTGATCCGCAAAGAGGTCTATCTTGAACGTCTGAACAAAGTCGTCGTGTTCGTTGACGTTATCCTGAACTTCGAGAAGTTTGCGTACCCACGCAAGTTTCGAGTCCATTTCGGCAGAAGCACTTTCGCCCGATTTGTATTTCCAGTGCGCCGCGATACCCATTTCGGCTATACGGTGCATTTCTTCCGTTCTTATCTGTATTTCGAAAATATGTCCCTTGTAGGAAACGGTCGTATGCAGGGACTGATACATGTTCGGTTTCGGCGTTGCGATATAGTCTTTAAGTCTGCCCGGAATGGCGCGGAATATATCGTGCATATAGCCGAGCGCATTGTAACAGTCATTCACCTTTTCAACGATGATACGGAACGCATAAAGGTCATATATCTCGTTAAACTGCTTGTTCTGATTGAACATCTTGCGGTATATGCTGTAAATATGCTTTATACGTCCCGTTACGCGGGCTTTTATGCCGACCTCGGCAAGTTTATCCGTGATTATGCCGCGAATCTCGTTCAAAACATCGCTGTTTGCATTGAACGATTTCAAGTCCGCCACTATCTCATTGTAACCCACGGGGTCAAGGTATTTGAGTGACGTGTCTTCAAGTTCTGTTTTCAGGCTCTGGATACCGAGACGGTGCGCAAGAGGCGCGTAAACCTCAATCGTTTCAAGCGCTTTTTCGCGGCGTTTTTCCTCGGACTGTGCGTCCATGGTTCTGATATTGTGAAGCCTGTCCGCAAGTTTTATCAGAATAACGCGGATATCTTTTGCCATGGCAAGCAGCATTTTTCTGATATTTTCTATCTGCTGCTCTTCGCGGGAATTGAACGAAAGTTTGTTCAGTTTGGTAACGCCGTCAACAAGTTGCATGACGTTTTCGCCGAACTCTTTTTTTATCTCATCTATGGTTACGGGAGTGTCTTCTACCGTATCGTGCAAAAGTGCGGCGATAATGGCGTCCGAATCACTTTCGTAAGACGCAAGAATCTTTGCGACATGAATGGGGTGCGTGATATAAGGCTCTCCGCTCTTTCGGAACTGCCCCTCATGGGCGGCGGTCGCAAAATCGAGCGCTTTCCCTATCCGCTCCATATCGTAGTTTCCGTTTTTTTCAAGCAAGTCTATAAGACCTATTCCGAAATCATTCACTCTCATTCACCTCCGACGGCTCGCCATGTTCGGCTGTCGGCAAGATTTTTCTTGTTCTGTGTATCTTTGAACGTAATGTTTACGTTGCCGTTATATGTGTACTCTATTATCCCGAGTTCGGAAAGAATATCTAGACAAAGCATGAGTTTGCAGAAATCGAATCCGTCAAAGCCTCTTCTTGCAAAACCTCTTGCAAGAGCGTGCGGCATATATTTTGTCTGTTTTGAATTGATATAATTTCTGTGAAGATGTCTGTATACCGCAGTAAACTCCTTTCGGGTCAATGCGGCACAGTCAACGGGCGCGCCGTTCGAAAGAGCGATGTAACGCGCTTCCGCTTCCGACTCTTTTCTCTCGGTATCGGCACAAAGTCGCATACGCTTTATGCTCATGTTAAGAGAATATCTGTTATTGAAAAAGTTCTCCGACATCGAGAAGACCATATCCACGGTATCTCCCACCGCAAAATCAAAATCCTGCGGGGTCGTGCCGAAAAGCATTGCGGAAAAGTCCTGTCCGCCGTAAGAGAACGTCAATTTAAGGTGCATTCCCGCGCCGACGGCAAGAACATCGGTCAGAACCACGTTGCCGAATGCAAAACTCGGTGTGGGGTTGCCCGTTCCGAACGGTTCCAAACGTTGAAGTTCGTGAACCGTGTCGAGAGAGATTTCCGAAAAAGGAATAACGCATTCGGACTCAACCACGGGAATCATCATATCATCGTTGATTTTTTCGTTTGCGATAGCTGTTATGTCGCGGACGAAAGCATCAAAATCTTTTCTTTCAAGTGTCAGTCCCGCCGCCATCTCATGACCGCCGAATTTTTCGAGATGTTCGGAAGCCTGTGTCAGCAACTCAAACATACTTACGTCTTTTATGCTTCTTGCGGAACCTTTTGCCCTGTCCCCGTCAAAGCATACCAATATGCACGGCAAATGATATTTTTCAACTATTTTGGAAGCAACTATTCCGATAACGCCGTGATGCCAATTTTCGGAGCCGACAACGATTATCCTGTCTTTGGGATTTCTGTTTTCAAGCATTTTTTCAACGTCGTCGATTATATCCGCTTCCATCTTGCGGCGCGTTCTGTTCTCCTCGCAAAGCCCCTCCGCAAGTACGGCGGCATTTTCGGGATCTTCGCAAAGCAGAAGTTCGGCCGACTGTTTGGGGTCGCCTATCCTGCCTGCGGCATTTATGCGCGGCGCAACCTGAAACGCTATCGTCGAAGCGGTTATCTGTCCGTGCTTATATCCGCCCGAAGCCTCCAAAAGAGCGCGAATACCGCAGGACGGACGTTTGCGCAGAAGTTCCAAACCGAGAGACACAAGTATGCGGTTTTCGTCAACCAGCGGCATAATATCCGCTATCGTGCCTATCGCAACAAGATCTCCGTAAAAAGAAAACGCCTTTGAACTGTCGCCGATAAGGGCGCAGACAAGTTTGAAAACAACACCGACGCCCGCAAGTTCCTTGTAAGGATAAACGCTGTCAGGTCTTTTCGGGTTCACAACCGCAATACATTCCGGAAGCGTAGGTTTGCACTCATGGTGATCGGTCACGATAACGTCAAGCCCGTATCCCTCCGCCTCGGCTATTTCTTCAACGGCGGTTGTTCCCGTATCGACCGTGACGATAAGAGACGTGCCCGACTCATATATGGAGCGAAGCGCCGCGGTGTTAAGCCCATAACCCTCTTCCGTTCTGTCGGGAATATAATAATCCACTTTCGCACCGACCGAAGTCAGATACCTGTAAAGCACGACAACGGACGTTATGCCGTCCACGTCGTAATCGCCGTAAACGGTTATCTTTTCCCCGTTCGCAACCGCCTTGTTTATGCGAGCCGTCGCTTTTTCCATATCGGCAAGCAGCAACGGGTCGTGCAGGTTTGCTATATCTATATCAAAAAAGGACTCTATGCTCGCTTTGTCCGTCAATCCGCGGTTATACAGCACACGGGCAACGGCGTCGCAAAAGCCGAACTGTTTCCTTATCGAGGCAACAGCCGCTTCGTCCTGTTTTTTTATTAACCATTTAATCATTAGAAAAACCCTGATTTTCTTATTTTTCAGATGCCTTTATATATTCTTTCGCACTCGTTAAGGTCGAGAGGTTCAAATACATGATTGTTCAGACTCGGCATCGTAAGCCCTATTTCGGAGAACTTTTTCGCATCGTCGTCCGAAATATCCGTTTCGGGGATATATTTTTTGAAAAGGTTCTCGATAAAGTCGCTCAATTCAAGCGCCGTCATATCCGCATACGCCGCCAGACCGTCCGCATCGCTCGCTTTTGAAATAAATGCGGGCATCAGCGCGGCACAGGCAAAACCGTGTTCGTAACCGAGATAATTCGTCAACTGATATCCGAGAGAGTGAGCAAACGACGTGCCGCCGTCATTTATGGCGCAGCCTGCGTACAAAGAGCCTATATAAAGTTCCTCGCGGACTGCTTTCGAACTTCCGTGCTCCGTAAATTTTTTAAGAGCGGGAACTATAACAGAAATCGCTTTTCTTGAATACATTCTGCCGAACGAACCGACTTTTTTGCTGTAATACGCTTCAACGGCATGACAGATTGCGTCAAGCGCGGTCGCCACGGTGGTTCTCTCGGACAAAGTTTCCGTATACGTCGAATCGCAAAGAGCGCAAGTGGCATAACTTTCGGCGGATTTGACGGTCTTTTTCACAATACCGTCGGGGGTGTTAAATGTCAGAACCGACGCGGAAGTAACTTCGCTGCCCGTACCCGCCGTTGTGCCTATCATAAGAAGCGGAAGCGGTTTGTTGACAAAAGCGGAAGCATTAAAAATATCCGTTTCCGTCACCTGCGGATTTGCGCAAAGCAAAGCAGTTGCCTTTGCGGCATCCATGGAACTGCCGCCGCCGACACCTACGATGAAATCCGCGCCGAAATCGCGAACCGCTGAAACGGCACGTTTAACGGTTTCGTAAGACGGGTTATTCTCGACCTCAAAAAATGTTTTGTAATCGACGCCGCAGTTGCGAAGCCCTTTTTGGAGGTCTGCGAACACGGAACTGTGCTTGTACAGATTTTTGCCCGATATTATAAGACAGCGTTTTCCGAGTTTGGAATAACCGTCATATCTTGCAACTATCCCCTCGCCCGAAACGAGACGGACGGGCATATAGTAACCGTATCTCACTTTTTCTCTCCCGCGCCCTCGCTGAGCAGGCTGTGTTTAACGTCCCAAAGTTTCTGCGAAAGGTCAACGTAATACGTCTGCGGATTTTCGAAACGTTTAACTTCATCCCAAAGTTTTCCGACCTGTTCTGCACAGTATTTCTTCGATTCGATAACGGACGGTGTTTTGTAAACGAGTTTGCCGTTCAGGTATATCGGTTTCAATATCTCTTCAACACGATAATTTTCAAACGTCTTTTTCTTCCATGTGTAAACGGGGTCAAAAAGCGTTATGGGCTTTGTGAAATCAAACTCTTCGTCATGCAATGCGATAAGATCCGCAACCATATTTCCCGTTTCGTTGGAGAACAGACGGTATATCTTTTTATAACCGGGAGTGGTTATCTTTTCAACGTTCTCCGAAAGTTTGATCTTCGGAATGTATTTGCCGTCCTTTTCGGTCGCAACAAGTTTGTAAACGCCGCCGAAAACAGGTTCGGACTTCGAGGTTATAAGTCTTTCGCCGACGCCGAAAGAGTTTATCTGCGCACCTTGAAGAAGAATGTCTCTGATGATATATTCGTCAAGAGAGTTGGAAATAAAGATAGTGCAATCTTCAAGTCCCGCTTCGTCAAGCATCTTTCTGACTTTCTTTGTCAGATAAGTTATGTCGCCCGAGTCTATTCTGATACCTTTAAGTCTCTTACCGAGCGGTTTAAGAACATTTTCGTATGCTTTTATCGCATTCGGGATTCCCGATTTGACAACGTTGTAGGTATCGACAAGCAAAATGCAGTTGTCGGGATAGTATCTCGCATACGCTTCAAACGCTTCAAGTTCGGTGTCATACATCTGTATCCACGAGTGCGCCATGGTGCCAACCGCAGGAATGCCGTAAAGTTGCTCACAGCAAGCGCAGGCGGTTCCCGCACAACCTCCGACAAATGCGGCTCTTGCGCCGAGTATCGCGGCATTGCTGCCTTGCGCACGTCTTGAACCGAACTCAAAAACGGGTCTGCCCTGTGCGGCGCGGACTATTCTGTTCGCTTTTGTCGCAATAAGCGATTGATGGTTTATGGTCAGAAGCAGCATCGTTTCAAGCAGTTGTGCCTGTATTGCGGGACCTTTGACCGTAACAAGAGGTTCGTTCGGAAATACGGGTGTTCCCTCTTCGACAGCGTAAACGTCGCACTCAAACTTAAAGTCAGCCAAATACTGCAAAAACTCTTCGCTGAACTGATTTTTCGAGCGAAGATAGTCAATATCTTCCTTGTCAAAATGGAGTTGTTCCAAAAATTCGATCATTTCCGAAAGACCTGCGGCAATTGCATAACCGCCGTTATCGGGGACTTTTCTGAAATAAAGGTCAAAGCACGCCTGCATATCCTTTTTGCCGGAAAGCAGGTAACCGTTGCCCATGGTCAATTCATAAAAATCGCAAAGTAATGTTTGGTTATAAGGTCTCATAACGTCCACTTTCTTTCGTAATACATTTACTTGATATTATATCATAAATATATATATAATTCAATCGGCGTCATAAAAAATTCGTACAATAAACACCGTAATCTCAAAACTTGCACCGAGCACAAAAGAACAAACACACCAAACACCACGAAAGTCTTTCATTCTCATATAAAAGAAGAAGAGACCCCCGAAGGGATCTCTCTCAGAAAAAAAGGATTAGAAATGAAAAGAAAAAAGCAACTGTCACCGACAGGCTAACACAATCTCTCCTTTGTGTTTGCAAGTATAGTATACGCTGTATTTTCGGCACATTTTTGACAGATGATAAAACAGATTCGGGAAATTTGAAAAAAGTCGTCTTCCGTCGAAACGTCAGACAGGGTACATTCAGCCTAAACAATACGTCAATTGTCCCTGCCGCAGAGATAGTCCGCGAAAGAAATAAGAAAACCGCCGTCGTAGAAGCACGATATCGCAGATTTTGCACGTTCGGTCAGTTCAACGACTTTGCGCTGTGCGCCGCCGACACCGAAGATGTCCACGAACGTGGTCTTGCCGCTTTCCCTATCCTTGCCGAGCGTTTTTCCCATATTGCCGTCAGTGCCCGTAACATCGAGAATATCATCTCTTATTTGGAAAGCCAGGCCGATGTTTTTCGAATATTCAAGCAGCGCCGCACGCTGTTTTTCGGTCGCGCCGCCGCAGATAGCGCCGACTTCAGAAGATGCTTCGAGCATGGCGCTTGTTTTATAATCGTGAACCCTTTGGATATAATCAAGGTCGGTATGTTTGCCCGCCACATTGTCGATGTCGAGTACCTGCCCGAGAACTATTCCGTTCATGCCCGATGCTTTGAGAAGAGCCTTTATACCGTCTATCAGTTGCGTTTCGGTCAATCCGAACTCCTTGTATGTATCGGTAACTATCTCAAATGCGCGGCAATAGAGTCCCATACCCGCCATGAGAGCGATGTCCTCGCCGAAAACAACGTGGTTTGTCGGTTTTCCGCGGCGCATGGTGTCGTTGTCCATGCACGGCAGGTCATCGTAAATGAGCGAATATGAATGGATTATTTCAAGCGCGCACGCAAAGGCAGTCGCCTTTTTGTAATCACCGCAGCAAAGGCGGCAGCATTCGAGCGCAAGAACGGGACGTATGCGTTTGCCGCCCGCCATGACGCTGTAATTCATCGAATCGCAAATTTTTGAGCCGTCCGTTGCAACGTAAGCGGCAAGTTTTTCGTTGATATATGCGCGGTAGTCGTTGAATCTCTGTTCAAAATCAATCATTTTGAGCGAACTCCTTTTCTCCCGATGATGTTACTTCATAAATGCGTTGTTTGAAGGCTTCGAGTTTTGAATAGCAAAACTCCGTGAGTTTTACGCTCTCTTCGTAATACTTTATTGATTCGTCGAGCGTAAGTTTTCCGCTTTCCATCTGCAAAGCGATCTCTTCAAGGCGTTTTATCGCCTTTTCATAAGTCATCTCTTTTTCCTGCGACACAGTCAATCACCCCATCGGTAAATCTGAGTTTTATTTTGTCGCCCTCGGATATTTCCGAAGCGCGTGATACGGTTTTTTCGCCGATTGACACGGCGGCATATCCGCGTTTTAACACGGACAGCGGGTTCATCGCCTCAACTTTTCCGACAAGCCTTTCAAGCGTTTGCCCCAAAAGTGCGACGTCGTGTTTTGCGGCGGACGAAACGCGGGAGAAAAGTCCGTCGAGCAATATCGTTTTTTCTCCGACTAAACGGAGAGGCGAAGAGCGGGAGCAAAGCGTTTCAACCCTGTTTTGTTCGGCTCTTATCTGCGCAACGGCGGCATTTGCGGCACGGGTCTTCAAAGAAGTTACCGAATTTTTCAGTTCGGATGAAGACGGGCAGATAAGTTCGGCGGCGTTCGACGGGGTTGCGGCTCGGACGTCTGCAACAAAATCCGGAACGGTGAAATCTATCTCGTGTCCTATTGCGCTGACGACAGGCGTTTTTGCCTGAAATATGGCATAAGCAAGCTCTTCGTCGTTGAAACAAGCAAGGTCCTCGTATGAACCTCCGCCGCGGGCGATACAGATAACGTCTACGCCTCGGTGTTCGAAATATCCGATACCGCCGATAACGCTGTCACGGCACCCGTCACCCTGAACGGTTGCGGGATAAACGATTATCTCGGCAGACGGAAACCTTGCTTTCGAGATTGAAAGAAAGTCCTTTACGGCGGCACCCGTTTTTGATGTTATAAGCCCTATCGTGCGCGGAAAGCGCGGAAGAGGTTTTTTATATTCGGGAGCAAAAAGTCCCGTTTTTTCAAGTTTTTCTTTGAGTTGAAGAAAAGCCAGATACGCCGCGCCTATTCCGACAGGCGTCATTTTTTCGGCATAGAGTTGATAAGCACCGTCACGTTCATACAAAGCGACGCTTCCCGTAACAAACACTTCAAGCCCGTCCGACACGTCAAACTTTACTTTTGAACACGCCGAAGAAAACATAACGCACTTGACGGCGGCGGAGGAATCTTTCAAAGTGAAATAAGCATGTCCGCTGCGGGCGTTGCGCGTATAGTTGGAAATTTCTCCGCGAACGGTAACGCCTTTCAGATTAGGGTCGGAAGTCAACACGGACTTAACATACATATTCAGTTGTGAGACCGTCACGGTCAAAGCCATGATAAACCCTCCCTACTCTGCCGCGGGGCTGAAAATATCAATATCGCCGTTTGCGGCGGCAAGCGTCAGATAAGCGGTGCCGACGGCATTATCGCTTGAAAGAGACGGCTCGGCAAAATACGATTCGTACCGCGCTTCAAGCCGAGGGCGCATAAGTGCGTTTGACATAACGCCGCCGACGAAAAGAACCGGTTTTTCGCCATATTCGCGAATAGCATAATCGGTCATGGTCTCTATATTTTTATAAACGCTCTCAAAAACAAATGCGGCGGTATCGCAAGGCGAAACGCCGTCCGAAATCATTTTTTCGGCAATGTTTTCAAAGCCCGAAAGACTGCATTTTCCGTTTTTGAAAACGACTTTCGGTTTTCGCGGCGATGTGCCGTCACGCGCAAGTTTTTCAAGTTCCGCGCCTGAGGGAAAACCGAGCCCGAGACGGACTCCGCAGCGGTCTATGAGTTGTCCCGCCGTAAGGTCGTCGGTCTCTGCGACTATTCTTATTTTATCCATACTTTCGACTTCGGCAATTTCCATCGTGCCGCCCGAAAGATGAAACGCATAAAAACCGCCGTTCAGCAATTCTTTTTTGCCGCAGGAAAAAATGCCCGCAGCGATATGACCCTGCTGATGCGAAAATTCATACACGGGAACACCGAGCGTTTTTGCGACGATGTGACCGACGTTTTTGCCGACAAGAAAACACGGCATATATGAGCCCTCAACGCTGCGCGGGCGCGTTGAAACACCGACAGCCTCGATACCGCTTGGATCGAGGCTTTGAAAAACATCATATAATTGCTTGGTATGCGCAAACACGGCATCGGACTGCCGCAGTCCGCGTTTGCCGCTTTCGACGGGCAAAAGTTTTTTTGAGTTGAAGACCTCTCCCGAAACGGTGAGCGTTGCGGCGGAGGTGGTGTAATTGCTTGTGTCGAAAGCCAGCGCTTTGTCAGCCGACATCTTTGGAGCGAACATAACCGCCGAGAACGCCGTTTATGTATTTCGCGCTTGTATCCGTATCGAATTTTTTGACAAGTTCGATAGCCTCGTTGACGGCGACTGCGGGCGGAACTTCCCCGCCCATGATTTCGAAAACGGCTATCTCCGAAGCGCAAAGAGCAACGCGGGACAGTCTGTCCGTTTTCCATTTTGTGCTGAACTCGTTCAGAACGGAATCTATTTTTTCTTTTTCCGAGACAACGCCTTTTATAAGTCCGCGGCAATAGTCATCGAACTCATATCCCATATTTTCGGCGGCAAGCGTCATTGTTTCGTCAACGTCCGCATCGTCCGAAAAAGATATTTCAAAAAGGACCTTAAAAGCGTTTTCTCTGGCGTCTTTTCTTTTCATATAAAGGCAATATCCTTCCGTTTTACGGTTCAGTCGTTGTTTTCCGCAACAGGTTTTTTATCGGTATGAACGCCGACAACAAGAACGTTGACTTCTCCGACGCAAAGTCCCGTCATGGTCTCTACCGCGTCCTTGACTTTCTTCTGCACTTCGGAAGACACTTTCTGCACTTTTACGCCGTTTTCAACGACTATTCCCACGCAGAAATTGACAACTCCGGGCGCAGCCGCGGCATAGACGCCTTTTGCTATCTGTTTATATTCGGTAACAAGTTCTTTCGCTGCCGCAACGCCTTTTGAGGAAAGACGGGTAACGCCCTCGACCTCGCAAGCGGCGGTCGAAGCGATGCCTGCGATAACTTCTTCGGAAATCTTTACGGAACCGATGTTCTCATCTGCCATAATGTACAGCCTCCTTGGTCTTTCGGATAAAATGCCGCAATGCCGAAAACGGCAAATACGGGGTTTTAAAAATCCGTTTATAATGTTCCGAGTATATTATATCACATTTTTTCCCGTTTGTCACTACTTCATCTCAATAATTTTTATGACATTTGAGTTCAGATGTGTGGCAGAAGCGATTATGTCGAGTATCTGAGCCGCCTGTGCGGAAGTCAGACCGTCGGTTTTGACGACAACGCAGGCGTTATCCTCGCCGACAAACACTATACAGTCCTCGAACCCTTTTGCGATTATCTGATTTTCTATCGCTTTTTCCTGTTCGCTGCGCACGGCATAACCGTTTATCTTATCGGCGGCTTCAAGTCTTGATTGGTCGTCGGCGTTTTCGTTGTTGACAACACTTTTCAGCACACCTATCGCCTCGTCGCGGGACTGCTGGCGTGTGTAACGGGCGGTGTCAAAATAATCGTCGTCCGCAGAAGTCTTGACGGTTTTGTCCGTTCCCACGGTTTCGGGCACGGTCTTTTTGCCGGAAGAGACGCGCCAGCCTATGCCGACGGCAACGATAACGGCAACGGCGGGCGGCAAGAGCGCGTCCTGCACGGTTACCGTAACGGCGACCGTTCCCGCTACGGGAATAACGCTGAACAGAACTTCCGCAACGATGAACGTCGGCGAAAATCTGGCGCTTACGGCAACGGTAACGCCGTCCAATGCGGCGGATAAGACCGTGACATGGACATCGACCGCGCCGACGGTGGCAACGGTTGAAAACGGCGTTGTCAGAAGCCTCGCGGCGGGAACAACGACGATAAAAGCGACAAACGCAAGCGGGCATGTTGCCGAGTGTACGATTACGGTAACTTCTTCGTATGTTTCGACCTCTCGCGTAACTCTTTCGTCTTCAACTTTGGCGCTCCGCGTCGGCGAAACATTCTCTCTCAGCGCAAAAGTGGCGCCGCTGAACGCGACGGACAGAACCGTTGTGTGGGCATCCGACGATGAAAACGTGATAAGCGTTTCGTCCGACGGAAACGTTACCGCACTCGGTACGGGCACGGCAAATGTCGTTGCCACGACCGTTGACGGCAAGAGCGATATATGCACCGTAACGGTAACTCTTAACGGCGCGTCCGCGACAGACCTTGTGTTGAATACAACCCTGCTGCATCTTACGGAAAACGGAATTTACACGCTCCGCGCAACGATGAACAATTCTGTCCTTGCGGGAGCAAATGTTTCGTGGGCGACTTCCGATACGGACGTTGTAACCGTTTCAAACGGCAAAATTACAGCCGTCGGTGCGGGTTTTGCAACCGTGACGGCGACCGTGGGTGAAAAGAGCGCGACCTGTGCCGTCTATGTGTCCGCCGCATACACGCTTGTTGAAGAAATAACGCTTGACAGAACGTCGCTTTCGCTTACTCAGGGAACGGCATTTTCGCTGACCGCGACCGTTACCCCGACGAATGCGACAAATCAGACTTTCTTCTGGGCAAGTTCCGACTCCGCGGTCGTAACGGTTGAGAACGGCGTAGTGGTTGCTGTTTCCGAGGGTACGGCAACCGTAACCGTCATATCTGCGGACGGCGCTTCCGCAACCTGCGCGGTGACTGTCACCGACCCGAGAACCGTGGTTGAAAACGGCTTGTGCGGCAATGCCGTTTCGTATGTGCTTTATGACGACGGCGAGCTTCTGATAAGAGGTTCTTCCTCAATGGATTCTTTCACTCGGGGCAACGCTCCGTGGAAAGCACACCTTTCCGAAATAAAGAAAGTCACCGTTCTGAACGGCGTGACTTCGATAGGGTATTATGCGTTTGCGGGTTGCGAAAATCTTGAAACGGTCGTACTTCCCGAAAGCGTTAAGACTATCGGAAGATATGCGTTTGCGGGGGCTGTGAGCCTTGTGTCGGCAGACCTGCCCGACACGGTTACGGAACTCGGTTCTCACGCTTTCTTCGGCTGTTCGTCTTTGACCAACGCGGTCATTCCGGTCGGTGTGACAAGACTTGCTCCGTCCGTTTTCGAGGATTGCACATCTCTTGAAACGGTTGTGCTTCACGGCGGCATAAAAACGATAGGTGAAAGCGCATTCGAGGGATGTACCTTGCTGACGAACATAAATGTTCCTATCACGGCTGCCGTAAAAGATTATGCTTTTGACGGCTGCGCAAAACTTGACTCCCAAAAAAATTAAACGGTGAAATCAATTGCCGCGAACGGGCATTGTTCGCGGCAATTGCGGTTTCTTCTTGTCAAATATCTATATATTACTATTGACAAAAAAGAAAAATTATTGTATTATATAAATAATAAGCGTCTGTTTGGATACGTTCATTTCCATGCGGACACAGGACTCGAAAATCGGTTTTCGGGTCTGTCTTCGCGATTTCTTATTGCAATACAATAAATTTCATAAATGAAAGGGTTTTGTTATGAAAAACGGTTTCAAAAGACTGTTGGCAACTGTACTTTTCTTTGCAATGGTACTGTCGCTTTCCGTCGGTTTGGCTCTGTCGGGTTCGGCGGCAACGTATCCGATAGATATCGGTTACGCGGCTTCGTCGGGCGGCGCGTGCGACGGCTGGATATACGAACTCGGGCTCGGCAGTTATGTCACTTCCTCAAATGTTTCATCCTCGTATACCAATTACAGGATAAACCTTGTAACGGCTTTCGGTGATTCTTCTGCGTTGGCGTCGAAAACCGCATATTTTGAAAAATTCAATCAGAATGTTGAGGGATATACAACAGGAACGATGCGCCCGCTTGCCGCGCCCGCATATATTTATTTGCAGGGCTACAATTACGGTACATCGTCCCTTGTTTATTCTCACAATCAGGCAAATACAACTATAATAAACGGTAAGAATTATTCCGATTCCGCTCCGTATACGGGCACGGGCAGTTCTGTCGGAACGATTTACAAGAGTGCCACGACAGACGACCTTGTTGCTTTGAGCAGCGGTAATCTTACTTTTATTAACATTCTTCTTGACCACCGTGCGACTTCGGGCAATCTTGACGCCGTGTTCCAGACCGGCGGAACGCTGACGTTTTCAAACTCGACCGCACAGGTTGCCACTCTCGGAGCGGGACTTCACGTTCAGGGCACGGGAGTTATAGACAAAATTGAAAATTCGACCGTTAAAAACACCAATACGGCGGCGGCAACGGCAAACAACAAAAACACCGCGTTGCTTGTCGGCATGGGCGGCAATTATACTTCAAAAGTCGGAACGGTCAACACCATTACGAACTCCGCGTTCAGTTCCGTTACTGGTTACGGTATCTGGACAAGAGGAACGATAGGCACAATAGGCGGAAACACCACCGTTACTTCGACCGGCAACGATGCTGTCTGGGTCGCAAACAGCGGCGTTATCAACACGATAAGCGGCGGTACGTTCACGGGCGGTACCGCAGGTAACGGTCTGTGGATAAGTGACGGCGGCACCGTCGGCACGATAAGCGGCGGTACGTTTTCTTCCACGGGTACTGCGGGACTTAAAGTAGACACAAATTCCAAGATAAATTCCATAACGGGCGGCACGTTCAACGGCGTTATCGTCAACGGCACGATAGACTCGATAAGCGGCGGTACGTTTGATTTCACGTCCTATAAATCGAGTTATAATACCATTAAAAATTTCGTTGCTTCCGGTAAGGTCGCAAGACTTGATTCGCAAAGCGGCGGCGGCAAATTCACCGTAGTGAACAACAGCGGCATTACGTCGGGAACATATATGTCCGCTCCGTCCTGCGCGGACGGCTATTCCGCAACGCAGGGAACAACGGCGATAAACGGTGAGACGTTCACCACTTATACCGTCGGTGTTGCAAATATCCCCGTTCAGAGCGTTGAGATAACCCCGTCTGTCGTTAATATGACCGTCGGCGACACTTACGATATAACCGTAACGATCACCCCGTCGAATGCGACAAATCAGACCGTTACATGGCAGACCTCAAACGGCGGAGTTGCAACCGTTTGGAACAGAACAATAACCGCAAACGGCGAAGGTACGGCGGTTCTGACCGCAACCGTTGACGGAAAGACCGCACAGGTCACCGTAAACGTTACCAAACCCGATACACGAATTGATGTTTCCGAGTATAAGGCAAGCGGCACTTATCCCGAAATGAGCGGAAAACTTTTCGCTGGATGGTTTGCTGATGAGGCTTTGACGGAACCCTATACCGAGGAAACGGGTCTTGCTTACGCAAAGTTTGTAGATGAAGGCGTGCTTGTTGTTAAAGGTCAGCTTTCCGCTGGCGCGACGACCGCATCTTCTTCCGTAAATCTCCGTCTTATAACAACGGTCGATTCCGACATGTATTCCCGTGTCGGATTCAGGATTACATACAACGGCAAGACCGTAAACGTTGACACTCGCCGTGTTTACAGCGCCATAAGCGCGAAAAACGGAGACCTGACGGTTACATATTCTCCCACGGATATATGTGCCTCCTCCAAATATTTCATGACCTTTGTTCTTTCGAATGTTCCGTCCGCAGCGTATTCGAAAACGATAACTGTCGTTCCCTATTGGAGAACTCTTGACAATACGCTTGTTTTCGGCGCGCAGTCCGATATAGTTATCGCGAATCAACTTCCCGAACCCGTTATTCCCGTTGAAAGCGTGACTGTTACTCCGAACACCGTCAATATGACTGTCGGAGAAACCGCGGATGTAACCGTAACGATAAACCCGTCGAACGCGACGAATACAACGGTTACATGGCAGACCTCCAACGGCGGCGTTGCAACCGTTTGGAACGGAACGATAACCGCTAACGGCGCGGGAACCGCGGTTCTTACGGCAACCGTTGACGGCGTGGAAGCGACCTGTACCGTAAACGTTACGGCTGCGACAGAAGATTCCGATTACATCAAGTACATGAAGCGTAAGTACCCGAATTACGTTGAATCGACGGTCGGACTTGACATAACATTCAAGGAAGACCTTGTCGGCATCTGCTATTCGACATGGCATGACTATGCGTCTGTTTACAATGCGGGAACGTATTACAACGCAACCGAAATTCTTGCTTCCACAAAAGTTTTCGGACCTTACCCGCTTTATCACTATTGGGCAAAACCCGCTCTCGGATATTATTCGAGCAGTGATTCATCCGTTATCAGAACACACATGACGCAACTTGCGAATGCGGGCGTAGACTTCATCATTATCGATAACACGAACGCTGCGCTGCCCATCATAGATGCGGCGATAAACTCTTCCGTTTCGTCTCAGACATATTGGCAAAGCGTTATAACTTCGAGCGTTACCGCGTTGCTCGACACCTGCGTTCAGATGCGTTCGGAGGGACTTAAAACTCCGTATGTTGTATTCTGGAACAGAAATACGGATTCCGAGAACTGGGAGATATTCGGCAGAATCAGATCTCAGTTCCTGACAAAAGACAAATATAAAGACCTTTTTGTGTATCTTGTAAACGACAACAACGGACTTGCAAAACCGCTTGTTCTCGGAACGGGTTCGACAACTTCGACGCAGGGTACGGCAGAAGCGAGCGTTCCTTCTTACTATGACGCATATCTGACTTACAGAACGATGTGGGGTCTGCAAACCGTCCGCGCAACGACCGATTGGAGCTATCTTCTTAAAAACAACAATCAGCCCAGACGCGGAGAGACAGATTCCACGACAGGCAAAACGTATTATGAGCAGATGCCCGTTGCTCCCGCAATGCAACAGACTTACATGACCGCAACTGGCACGGCGACAGGCAGAAAGAACGGCGCAACGTTCCACACTCAATGGCAGAACGCGTTCAATGTCAGACCCAAGATAGTTGTTTTGGCATGGTGGAACGAATGGGTTGCGCAGAACTACGGCTCGACCTCTTCGCCGACATTCACGGATAACTACAATCAGGAATACAGCCGAGACATCGAACCGATGAGCGGCGGACACGGCGCGAAGTATTACAACATGATGAAACAGTACATCGCGGCGTACAAGGCACACGAAAACTGCCCGAATCTGACGGAGTCGAACGTTTCTTCCACGATTTCCTAACAGTAGACAATAAAGAAGCCGACCGGTTTTGCCGGTCGGCTTCAAGCGGAAAAAGAAAAGGGAGTATTTCTTTGAAAAAAATGTTTTTGCGCCTCTATAAGCCGTGAAAACCGTTCCCGCTTGAACAAATTGCGACACTTTGCCGTATTCATTGCAAAAAGGAAAAAAGTGTGATAAAATAAACAAGTACTATTTTTTAAGGAGAAAAACGGATGATAACTGTTTCCGATGTGACCTTTAATTTTGGAGGTCAGGTACTTTTCAAAGATGTTGATCTGAAATTCACACCGGGCAACTGCTACGGTATAATCGGCGCGAACGGCGCGGGAAAATCGACTTTTCTGAAAATGATCTGCGGTGAACTCGAACCGACGAAAGGAACCGTCACCATTCCCGAAAAAACGAGACTTTCCGTTCTCAAACAGGATCACTTTGCATACGACGCATATACGGTTCTCGACACCATAATCTTGGGCAATGAACGCCTTTATCAGATAATGAAAGAAAAGGACGCTCTTTATGAAAAAGAGGACTTTTCCGAAGAGGACGGCATCAAAGCGTCCGAACTCGAAGGCGAATTTGCGGAATTGAACGGTTGGGAAGCGGAATCCGACGCGTCGAAACTCGTTCAGGGTCTCGGACTTAATGAAAGCGTTCTTTATGAGCCGATGTCAGGTCTGAAAGAAAGCGAAAAGGTCAAAGTTTTGCTTGCGCAGGCTCTTTTCGGCGACCCCGAGATAATTTTGCTCGACGAGCCGACGAACGGTCTTGACATCGAGGCGGTGGCTTGGCTTGAAGATTTTCTCAGCGACTATTTCGGAACGGTTCTCGTTGTCAGCCACGACCGTCACTTCCTCAACAACGTCTGCACGAACATCGTCGATATCGACTACGGCGGCATAAAGATGTATGTCGGCAACTATGAGTTTTGGTATGAGTCGAGCCAACTTATGCAGCGCGTTTTGAAACAGCAGAACAAGAAAAACGAAGAAAAAATAAAGGAATTGCAGGAGTTCATTTCACGCTTTTCCGCGAATAAATCAAAATCGAGACAGGCAACCGCGAGAAAGAAACTTCTTGACAAACTGACGGTTGAGGAAATCCCCGCGTCAAGCCGCCGTTATCCGTTCATCGGCTTTGACATGGACAGAGAAGCGGGCAAGGATATTCTTTTCGTTGAAAATCTTTCCAAAACCGCACCCGACGGAACCGTGCTTTTCAAGGACATCACGTTCACGGTCAACAAGGGCGAAAAGATCGCGTTTGTCGGCAACGAAATGTCGATAACCGCGCTTTTTGAGATTCTTGTCGGCAATTCCGACCCCGACAGCGGTTCGTATAAATGGGGACAGAGCATAACATACTCTTATTTCCCTCACGACAATTCCGCTTTCTTCAACGGCTGTACGCTCTCCATTCTTGACTGGATGAGACAGTATTCCAAAGACCAGACCGAAACATATCTGCGCGGCTTCCTCGGCAGAATGCTTTTCTCCAATGACAGCGTTTACAAAGAAGTTCGCGTGCTGAGCGGCGGTGAAAAGGCAAGATGTATGTTCTCCCGAATGATGCTTTTCGGCTCGAATATGCTTATTCTGGACAGACCCACCGACCACCTCGACCTTGAATCCATAACCGCCGTCAACAACGGTCTTTCGGCGTTCAAGGGCAACGTTATGTTTATGTCGCACGACTATGAAATAGTGAACACAGTTGCCGACAGGATAATAGAACTGACGCCCGACAGAATGATAGACAAAAAGGGCAATTACGAGGATTATGTCGAGTACAAGAAGTCGCTCGGCGAGGGCAAGATTTCTCTCGGCACTTCTTATTCCGAATAATCGGACAGTCATCTTTACGGTTTTGACCGTAAATGTTTGGTGTATATTCCGCCTTATAAATCAATAACAATACCGCAGGTTCTTTGTGAACCTGCGGTTTGAAAATCGAATATTTATTATATTTATATTGCGTATTTTTCGTACTTCTGAGCGTCTTTGCCCAAGACGACTTTAACCTTTATTCCCTCCTGAACATATTCTTCGGAGATAACGTCGTGCCTGTCATGCAATTCGCTTATGACGCCTGCGTCGGAATAGGGGACAAGGAGCGTATACTTTTTCGACGGAACGAGCCTGTCAAGCAGCTTTTGCCGCAGATCGTCAAGCCCCTCTCCCGTTTTTGCGCTGACCCAACATACCTCGTCCGTGAAAAGGTCGGGCGGGATAACAACGGTTCTGTTTCTCGGAATAAGGTCGTTTTTGTTGAAGACGATAAAAGACGGTTTGCTTTCCGCACCGAGGTCGGCAAGTATCCTTCGGACAACTCTTATCTGACTTTCCGCTTCGGGGTCGGAATAATCGACGACAAGTAAAAGCACATCCGCATATATGGACTCTTCAAGGGTCGAGCGGAACGCCTTGACGAGCGCTGTCGGAAGTTTTCTTATAAAGCCGACGGTATCAACCAACAACACTTCGCGGTTATCGTCCGTTTTAAGTTTGCGCACGGTCGGGTCAAGCGTGGCGAACAGTTGGTTCATCACATACACGTCCGCGCCGTCGCAAAGCGCGTTCATCAGCGAGGATTTGCCCGCATTGGTGTAGCCGACGAGCGCCGCCGTGGGCGTGCCCTCTTTTTCGCGTCTGCGCCTGTTCTGCTCACGTCGTTTTTCAACTTCGGCAAGTTCCTGCTCAATGTGAGTTATTCGGCGCTGTATGTGACGTTTGTCCGTTTCGAGTTTCGTTTCTCCCGGACCTCTCGTGCCTATGCCGCCGCCGAGACGCGAAAGCGCTTTGCCCATGCCTTGCAGGCGCGGCAGACGGTACTTCAACTGCGCCAATTCGACTTGCAGTTTGCCCTCGGTCGAACGTGCGCGCTGTGCGAAAATATCAAGTATCAGCGTCGTTCTGTCTATCACGCGGCAGTCGAGAATCTCTTCAAGTTCGCGTACCTGCGAACCTTTGAGTTCATCGTCTGCAATGGCGAGGTTGACGCCGTTATTTTTTACAAATTCGGCTATTTCCTCTGCTTTTCCGCGTCCTATATAAGTTGCGGCCTCCTGTTTTTCGCGGCGTTGAAGCGCTTTTGCGGCAACTTCTATGCCTGCCGTGTCGCAAAGTCTTTCAAGTTCGTCAAGCGAAATTTCCGCTTCGCCGTCGTCCGTGTCAAGACCTATCAGAACCGCGACGTCTTTTTCTTCATCCTGTGTAAGATATATTTCAGCCATAAATTTTATTCTCCGTATAACAATTATCTGTATTTTACCACATTTATATAAAAATTTCAAGCAGTTGAGAGGTATTTTATGAACGCGAGACAAAAAGGAAAAATAGATCTGTTTTTCGGCGGACTTGCGTCGAAGTTTGAGTCTTCCCGCGAGTTTTTCGTCGGGTTGACGTGGAAGACGGTCTCGGGCAGAAAAGAATATAACGGAAGCACCGCGCTCCGTGGCGGAAAACTTGTTTACAGTTTTGCCGGAACGAAAGAGTACGACGATATGCGCACATTGCTTTCCGACCTCTGTTCCGTTATCCTGCAATATGACAGTGCCGTTGTCGAATACCGCGAACGCGGTCACGGCTGTCGTGTTCTGATAGACGACAGAAACGTCAAACTCGAAAATTTTGAGATAAAAGAAGAGATCTCCGCGACGCAGGGACTGAAAAACAAAGAATATAACATCGACCTTGCAAAAGCCGCGCCGCTTCTGAAACGTCTCGGATTTATGACCGCCGACGGCAAAATCAAGAACGATATGATAAGAAAATACAACCAGACCGACCGCTTTCTTGACCTCGTCGGCGGAATGTTTGACGGAATGAACGACATAACCGTTGTTGATTGCGCCTGCGGAAAATCGTATCTTTCGTTTATTCTTAACTATTATCTTTGGGAACAGCGCCACGTCCGCGCAAAATTCATCGGCGTAGACATAAAACCGAACGTTATAGAGGAAAGTAACAAGTTAGCCGCGGATCTCGGCTATAACAATATGCGCTTTGTCTGCGAAGATCTGCGAACATACGATGCGCCCTGCGCCGACGCGGTTATTTCTCTTCACGCCTGCGACGTCGCAACGGATATGGCTCTCGGATTTGCCATAAGACATAACGCAAAGAACATAATCTGCGTGCCGTGCTGTCACAAAGAACTGCTTGACACATACAAAAAGCCTGACCTTGACCCCATAATCAAGCACGGCGTTTTCCGCGCAAGGCTCAACGATATTCTGACTGACGGACTGCGTTGTCTTAAACTTGAAGCCTGCGGTTACAAGGTCTCCTGCGTCGAATACTGTTCTCCCCTCGATACGCCCAAGAACCTGCTTATCAAGGCAAAAAAAGTCTCCGACGGCGACCCGAAAGCGGAGGCGGAATATCGTCGCCTGCTGTCGGAACTCGGCGTTCGCCCGTCCATTGAGTATTATTCGGTCAAATGCGATGACTGACTTTCGTTTGAAAAATGTAAGACGATATAATAAAAACCGAGCGGAGAAGCCGCTCGGTTTTTTGCCGGTTGTATATTATTATTTAATAGAAGATTTCACGCAGGGAGAGGTTCGTGCCGTTTATGCGCAGGGAAAGGGTCGTCTTTTTGACAACCGTTGCGCCGCCTGCGGTATAATCCGTCCATTTTTCCGTGACCGTTGCGGAAACGGTATAGTTTTCTTCGTCGAAAGTCACGGATTCAATGGTGTAATGGTCAAGGCTTGCCGCGCCTTCATCGCCTGCTGTCGAGGGGATAAGATAATATCCGCTCTTTGTGTATCCGCTTTCGATAGAGCCCGCAAAAGAAAATCTTCCGCTTCCGAAAATCTCATTGACCGACTGCTGTATTTTAGATACGCTGACAGCCGAATATGTTTTTGTCTGCGATGTTGCGGAAAGGTATTGCGCTTCGGCTTCCGTCAGAATGCTGCCTGACGTTTCTTTGCCGTTTTCGAGAGTTACCTGTGTGCCGCTCTTGTAAAGCTTCGATTCAAGAAAACTCGGCGCTCTGTAAGAGCCGTTTGCATCTTTTCTCGGGAACACGCTGCCATACTGCGACGGGCTTGTTACGTTGAGTTCCTTGAAACGGTAAAGGTCGTATTTGCCGTAAACCATATTGACGTAGTTTTTAACGTCTTCTTCGGAAACGGGCCAATCCTGTATGACGGGCGCGGTCGTGGGTTCGTCGTCCGTTGTCTTATCGGGAACGGTGGTCTGTGTATTGTTCGGATTTTCCGTCTCGGGCGGAATGTTTGTTGCCTGTTGTGTCGAGGGCTTCTCCTGTTCCGTCGTAACAGTCGGCGTAGAGTCGGATTTATCGCCGCAAGCCGCCAAAAAAGACAGACAAAACGCCGCGCAAAGAAGTGCGATAACAATTTTTTTCATTGTAAAAAATCTCCTTTCTCTTTTTCGGAGTTCGTCTGTATTATATGATGAAATTTCCAAAATGTCAATACATTTCATATTAAAGTCGCTCATGTGCGTGTTTAAGTTCGAAATTGAGCTGCGACTTGATAAAAACGCCCGCGGCAGATAGCTGGGTGTACGTAAGACAGTATTGCGCCGAGATTGACGAAGCGGCAC
>OLQA01000730.1_pt1 | contig 31106 bp, 24 predicted proteins | sample 1673151 | NCBI WGS metagenome assembly OLQA01 (sample SAMEA3136760, study PRJEB25190) | human gut metagenome | biome: human gut; feature: human-associated habitat; material: faeces | place: Austria | collected 2013
GGGGTTTCCGCATTTCTATTTTATTTCGTTGTAACACATGTATTGTAATCCTACAAGTCGGTGATCCATTGCCGGCTGTTTTTTCTTGACGAAGGAAAATGGCGTTGGCATAATGAAAATAGCACGTGTATTTTTCTCAGGAGAGGAGCTAAAAAAGATGACGACTTTGCTCAAAAAACTTTGCCTGGCGACGGTTGGCGCTGTTGCTGGCGCGGCGCTCTGGTTTCGCCTACCGTATTCGCCGCTCAAGAAAACATTCGCTGACGACGTGGCGCTGGCGAAGGCGCGTCAGCCGGAAATGACTGGCGCTTTCACGCGCCAGGATCTGGAAAATCTGCCGGAACTTTTGCAGCGCTATCTCATTCACTGCGGCTACCTCGACATGCCGAAAATGCGCTGGATGACCATGCGCTATGAGGACGTTGAATTTTTACAGAGCGTGGATGGTCCGGCGCTCACCATCGATTACACCGAGCTCAACACCGCTGCCGAGCCTGCGCGTCTGGCGCTTGTCGAGAGCAGCCTCTACGGCATTCCTTTTCAGGGCTACGATTATTATCAGGATGGCGTCGGTGGCATGAAAGGCGTCATCGGAAAAATTGTCACGCTGTTCGATCAGCGCGGCGCGGAGATGGATCGCTCCGCCCTCGTCACCTATCTGGCGGAAGTGCTCTTTCTGCCGAGCGCGTTGTTGAACGACGACATTCATTTTGCAGAGATTGGCGCTGGTCAGATCCGCGCCACCATAACCGCCTTTGGCCAGACCGTGAGCGGCGTGTTCACCTTCAACGACAAGGCCGAGATGATCCGCTTTACCACAAACGACCGCAGCCTCTCGAATGATGACGGCAGCACGACGAAAACGCCGTGGGTAGCCACCTGCGGCGATTACCAGCACGCAGAAAATGGCTGCCTCCAGCCAACCACATTCAAAGCCACCTGGCAGCTACCCGACGGTGATTTTACTTATTTCGACGGAAAGATCAAAGCCATCACCTACAACGAGTGAGCAAGGCAACAGCGCGTTGCTTTTCAGCGCATACTGCGCATGATACAATGGGCGTGAGGTGATAGCCATGGAAACAAAAGATATTTTATTAGAATTGCGCAGCCGGCATGAACTTTCGCAGGAAGCTCTCGCTGAAAAACTCCATGTGACGCGACAAGCTGTTTCGCGTTGGGAAAATGGTGAGACTGTGCCGAATATTGACACGCTAAAAGTACTTTCCAAACTTTACGATGTCTCGATCAATACCCTGCTCGGCAGCCCGCGACAGCTCATCTGTCAATGCTGCGGCATGCCGCTGGAGGATGGAACCATGAGCCGCGAGCCCGATGGCAGCATCAATGAAAGCTACTGCAAATGGTGCTACGCCGATGGCCAGTTCGCCTATGACAGCATCGACCAGCTCATCGATTTTCTCGCAGACCACATGGCTAGTGACACTTGGCCGCCAGAAAAAGTCCGTGCTTATCTCGAAGAGCTATTGCCAAAGCTTGAACATTGGCAATGAAAAAAGATCAGGAACGTTCGTCCGTAACGTTGCCTGATCTTTTTTCGTTTGTAATGTATTGAATTTATATGTAGCTATAGTGTATAATAAATGCGCGTAAGGCTTGGCTAACTTTTGTGGCTTTCGTCAAAGGCCGTAGAACCTTTATGATATCTGTGTGCATTTGTTTGTGAAAATTTAATCCTAGGAGGAAAAAGAATGGCGTTTACAGATAATTTTGGGAAGCCCAATGGGTTTATTGGATGTATGATGCTTTGGGGGATGAATATGGGGCATTCTCCGTTGTCAAAGTGGGGATTTACTCTATTTGATATTCCTCAAGAAGGTAGGATTGTGGATATTGGCTGTGGTGGTGGATATAACGTTCGAAATCTGATCAAAAAATCTGCTCTTGGTAGAGTGTATGGTGTTGACATTTCAGAAGCCAGTGTAAATATATCGAAATTGTTTAATAGGAAATATCTTGGAAAAAGATGTGAGATCTTTCAGGCAGGTGCAGAATGTCTTCCGTTCAAAGATAATACCATTGATCTTGTTACGGCATTTGAAACCGTCTATTTTTGGCGTGATTTGGAGAAGTGTTTTATTGAAGTGTATCGGACGCTGAAGATAAATGGAAGATTTGCTGTTATCAACGATCCTGGTGATCCGAACAAACATTGGGAAAAGATGATACCAAACATGGAGCCATTGAAAGCTGAAGATGTTAGAAAAGTTATGATGTCCGCAGGCTTTGTAGATGTAAAAATATCGAGAAAAAAGAACATGTTCTGTGTTGTCGGCCATAAGAAATGAAAAATAACGACAATAATTAGCAACAAGATCGTGTGAATATGATCCATTGAAAGATTATGGACAGTACAGTTTATCAAAATATGAAAAAAGATCAGGAACGTTCGTCTGGAACGTTGCCTGATCTTTTTTTGTTGATCTGCGATGTGTCAGTTCTTCTTGAAATCGACCAACACCTGCCGTTTTCCGTAGCGTTTGCCACCGGTGCGTTGGATATAGCCTTTATTTTGCAGAGCGGTCATGGTGCGTTTGATGGTTCGCAACGATCTGCCGGTCTTTTCCTGCAATTCTCGTTGGGTGAATCCCGGGTGCTCTGCGAGGAGGCGGAGCAGAGCCAATTCTTCTAATGTACATTCCAAAGTGCCATTTTGGCACTTTGGAATATGATCGGTGGCACTTTGGGCGGCGGTGGATTGTTGCCAGTCATCAAAATCAATATGAAGATAGCGATTTTTCAGTTCATGGTCTGTGCCGAGAAGGAGATTTTCGAAAAATTGCTCTAAAAAATTCGTGGTGGCGTGAATATTATTCTGCAGGTCGTTGTAGTTGGCGCGCACGAGAGCGTTGCGAAAATACCAGGAATGGTTTTTGAATACTTCATTATCGATCGAAAGTCCGAAGGCTTTCATATATTTGAGGATGAAGACGGCGGTCGTGCGGGTATTTCCCTCGCAAAATGGATGGATCTGCCAGATGCCGGATGTGAAGGAAGCCAGGTGTTGAATGATCTCCTCCAATGTCAGGCTGCCGTAGGAAAAAACGCGTTCTTTCTCGAAATCGTAATCCAGTGTGTCGCGAATACTTTGCCATGGTGCGTAGACAACAGATTTTCCGTTCAGCACCCACTCGGCCTTGCTGATGTTGTAGGTGCGCCACATTCCGGCATGATCGATGATGCCGGTGAACAGACGCTTGTGGATGTTTTGAAATTCGACTGGCGAAAATTGGAAGGTATTTTCGCCTAGAAGTTCGGTGATTCTGGAGGAAACGATATCTGCTTCGGCGGTGTCATTTTCAAAATACTGGCGCTGGTCTGCGGCCTCATAATACGAGGCGATCCGGCGCTGGGCTTCTTTGATGTCGATCTTGCCTTCGATGTGATCTTTTGCGGTCGCGAGCAGATAATCAGAGGTTTCAAGCCCGTCGACCTGCTGGAGACCGATCGCGATCTGCCAGGATTCACTTTTTTCTGCCTGCGCTGGCTCTCCCTGGCGGATATATTCGCCAAGATCAAGCTGCCATTTTTTTTCGTTTGCCATCGTCCACACCTCCATGAACATAAATTGTGTATGAATTTATTCTAGCATTTTCTGTCAAAAATGGTCAACGCAAAACAGGAACGTTCGCGATGGAACGTTCCTGTTTGCTTTTTCTCAGCGATCACATATTCTTGAAATCAACGAGCTCGGTGTTGTGCTGGTTGTAGTTGGAGGTGATGCTGTCGATGAGGGCGCCGGCTGTGTCGATGGCGGTCATGGTTGGGATGCCGAGGGTGACAGCTTTGCGGCGGAAGATAACGGAGTCGCGCTGTGGGTCGCGGCCTTTCTTGGAGGTGGAGATGATGTAGTCGACGCGGCCGCTTTCGATGAGGTCGGCAGCGTTGAAGCCTTCGCTTTCGTAGATCTTGTTGAGCTCGACGACGTCGATGTTTGGATCTGCGGCTTCAATGGCGTGGGCAGTGCCTTTGGTTGCGTAGACTTCGAAGCCCTGGTAGTAGAACTTCTTGGCGATGTCGGCGATCTCGTCTTTATCCTGGTCGCGGACGGAGATGAAGACGCCGCCTTCGCGCTTGATGGAGTAGCCGGCTGCGACGAGGCCTTTGTAGAGGGCTTCGAGGAAGGTTTCGCCGATGCCCAGAACTTCGCCGGTGGATTTCATTTCTGGCCCGAGCTGAGTATCGACGTTGGCGAGCTTCTCGAAGGAGAAGACTGGCACCTTCACTGCGATGTATTTGCTGGTTGGATAAATGCCGGTGCCGTAGCCGAGATCGACGAGCTGTTCACCGAAGCTGACGCGGGTGGCAAGATCGATCATTGGCACGCCGGTGACCTTGCTGATATATGGCACGGTGCGGCTGGCGCGAGGGTTGACCTCGATGACGTAGAGGTCGGCGCCGTGAACGATGTACTGGATGTTGACGAGGCCGAGCGCGCCGAGACCGCGGCAGAGGGCCTTGGTGTGGTTGATGATCTTTTCTTCCATGCGCTTGGTGATGTGTGGCGCTGGATAGATGGCGATGGAGTCGCCGGAGTGGATGCCGGTGCGCTCGATGTGTTCGAGGATGCCAGGGATGAGGACGTCTTCGCCGTCGGTGATGGCGTCGATCTCGATCTCGATGCCGTTGAGATACTTGTCGATGAGGATCGGATTTTCGGCTTCGCCGGCTGCGATGATGACTTTCATATATTCCTGAATGTCGTCGTCGCCGAAGGCGATGATCATGTTCTGGCCGCCGAGCACGTAGCTTGGGCGCATGAGCACTGGATAGCCGATCTCGTTGGCGACGCGCAGCGCTTCCTCTTCGGTGAAGACGGTGTGGCCGGCTGGGCGCTTGATCTTGAGCTTCGAGAGCAGATCGTCGAAGCGTTCGCGGTCTTCGGCGGCGTCGATGCCGTCGTTGGAGGTGCCGATGATCTTGACGCCGTAAGCGGCGAGGTCGGCGGTGAGCTTGATCGCTGTCTGGCCGCCGTAAGCGACGACGACGCCGATTGGCTGCTCGAGATCGATGATCGGCTTGACGTCTTCCCAGGTGACTGGTTCAAAATAAAGGCGGTCGGCGGTATCGAAGTCGGTGGAAACGGTTTCCGGGTTATTGTTGATGATGATGACTTCGTAGCCGAGCTCCTTCAGTGCCCAGACGGAGTGAACGCTGGAATAGTCGAACTCGATGCCCTGGCCGATGCGGATCGGGCCGGAGCCGAAAACGATGACGCGCTTTTTGGTGGATTTTTCGATGGATTCGAGGGCTTCGTTCTCTGCGCCTTCCTCCGGCGTGTTAAAGACGGAATAGAAGTATGGCGTCTCGGCGGAAAATTCGCCGGCGCAGGTGTCGACCATTTTGTAGATCGGTGGAATGTGCGCTGGCAGCTCGTGGCCGTTGAGACGTTCCATGATCTTGTCGGTGAAGCCGAGCTTTTTGCCGTGGATGTATTCCTCTTCGGAAAGCGGCGCGCGATTGTCGACGAGACGATGCTCAAAGTCGGCGATGTGGCAGAGCTTGGCGAGGAACCACTCGTCGATCATGGTGAGAGCGTGCATCTCATCGATGCTCATGCCGCGGTAGAGTCCTTCGTAAACAGCGAAAAGGCGCAGGTCGGTGGCGCGGGACATGAGTGGCTTGAGCTCGTCCAGGCTCATGTCGGCAAAATCTGGATAGCGCAGGGTGTCCTGCTTGATCTCAGCGCCGCGCACAGCTTTCATAAGACCCATTTCGAAGCTGTCGGCGATGGACATGACTTCGCCGGTGGCTTTCATCTGGGTGCCGAGGTCGCGCTTGGCGTAGACGAATTTGTCAAACGGCCATTTTGGGAATTTGACGGCGACGTAGTCGAGGGCTGGCTCGAAGGACGCGAAGGTTTTTCCGGTGACGACGTTTGGAATCTCGTCGAGGGTGTAGCCGAGGGCGATCTTTGTGGCGATCTTGGCGATCGGATAACCGGTGGCTTTGGAGGCCAGAGCGGAGGAGCGGGACACGCGTGGGTTGACTTCGATGACGGCGTATTCAAAGCTCTCCGGATGCAGCGCAAACTGCACATTGCAGCCGCCTTCGACGCCGAGGGAGTTGATAATGTTCAGCGCAGCGGAGCGCAGCATCTGGTATTCCTTGTCAGCGAGGGTGACGGCTGGTGCGATGACGATGGAGTCGCCAGTGTGAACGCCGACAGGGTCGAAGTTTTCCATAGAGCAGACGGTGATGGCGTTGCCCTTGGCGTCGCGGATGACTTCGAATTCGATCTCTTTCCAGCCGCTGATGCATTTTTCAACGAGGATCTGGTGGATCGGCGAAGCCTGGAGGCCGTTGTGGGCGATCTGGTTCAGCGCTTCCGCGTCGTCGCAGATGCCGCCGCCGGAGCCACCGAGGGTGAAGGCTGGACGCACGATGACAGGATAGCCGATCTCGTCGGCGTACTGCAGCGCGCTGACAACGTCGGTGACGACTTTGGAGGCGATGGTTGGCTGGCCGATGGCGTCCATCGTGTCTTTGAACATCTGGCGGTCTTCGGCTTTGTCTATGGTTTCCGGATTTGCGCCGAGGAGCTTGACATTATGACGCGCGAGGAATCCTTCCTTGGCGAGCTGCATAGAAAGGGTGAGCCCGGTCTGGCCGCCGAGGGTGGAGAGGATGGCGTCTGGGCGTTCTTTCTTGATGACGCGCTTGACCGTCTCCAGGGTCAGCGGCTCGATGTAGATGTGGTTGGCCATGGCTTCGTCGGTCATGATGGTGGCCGGGTTGGAGTTGATGAGAACGATGTCGATGTTGTTCTCCTTGAGGGCCTGGCAGGCCTGGGTGCCGGCGTAGTCAAATTCTGCGGCCTGGCCGATGACGATCGGGCCGGAGCCGATGACGAGTACTTTTTTGATCTCTGGATTGAGTGGCATAGCTTATTTTACCTCCATCATGTCAAAGAATCGGTCGAAAAGGAATTCGGTGTCTTTTGGTCCGCCGCAGGCTTCTGGATGATACTGCACGCTGAAGGTTGGCTCGTCGATATAGTCGATGCCTTCGCAGGTGCCGTCGTTGGAATTGATGAAGCGCTTTGTGGCGACAGCTGGATCGATGGTGTCGTTATCGACGGCGTAGCCGTGGTTCTGGCTCGTGATGAAGATGCGGTCGGTGACGAGATCGCGCACTGGCTGGTTGGCGCCGCGGTGACCGTATTTGAGCTTGAAGGTGGAAAATCCGTGGGCCAGCGCGAGCAGCTGGTGACCAAGGCAGATGCCGAAGGTTGGCAGCTTGTCGGCCTGGAGCTTTTTCAGCTCAGCGATGACGTTCTGCGCTTCCTCAGGATCGCCAGGGCCGTTGGAGAGCATGAGGGCGTCTGGCTCCTGCGCGAGGATCTCTTCGCGGGTGCTTTCAGCTGGCATGCGGATGACGGTGGCGCCACGGCGGGAAAGCTCGCGCTCAATGTTGTCCTTGGCGCCGAAATCCCAGAGCACGATGCGTGGGCCCTTTTCGGCAGCTGGTACGACCTTGATGCTGTCGGTGGTCACAGATGGCACAGCCTCACGGATGGCGAAATCAGCAAGGCCGTCGGCGACGGCTTTTTCCGGATCGGTAGTGAGGACAGCGTTCATGACGCCGTGCTCGCGGATGCGCTTGGTGAGGGCGCGGGTGTCGATGCCGTAGAGGCCGACGACGTCCTGACTCTTCAGGTAAGCGTCGAGGCTGGAGCTGCCGCGGAAGTTGGATGGCAGATCGCATGGGTCCTTGACGATGTAGCCGCGCAAGGCTGGCGCTTGAGATTCAAAATCTTCAGGGATGATGCCGACGTTGCCGATGAGCGGGAAGGTCTGGAGAACGATCTGACCGTAGTAGCTTGGGTCGGTCAGGGTTTCCAGGTAGCCGGTCATGGCGGTGGTGAAGACGAGTTCGGCCACGACGGTGCCTTCGGCGCCGAAAGATTTTCCCTGGAGAACGGTGCCGTCTTCGAGGCAGAGGTAAGCTTTTTTACTCAAATGATTCGCGCTCCTTTATTCATTGTTATTCACTGTTGCTTAATTTTTTTCATCCTTCCAATTATATAGCAAAGCGCGCACTTTGCAAATAAAATTTTTCGCTGGCGAGGTGTTTTTTCGCGAAAATCTCAGCCGACGCCGAAATCTGTGTTGTTGAGCAGCACGTCGACGCGGGGATCATCTTTGACAGCGGGATAAATCGCCTCCATGAATAATTTTACAACGTCGTCGCTGCGTTTGACTGCGGTGCCGTTGTCGACCATGATGTTGATGCAGATGCGTTTGAAGTGAGCGAGACCGACTTCAACGTCGCGCTCCATCTGCGCGAGGCTTTCGCCGTCGACGCCGAAAAGCAGACAGCATTCGTCGAAATACTCAGCGAGCTCCGCAGGCGTGGTTTCCGGCGGGATGCCCTTGTCGAAAACGCGCTCGCGAAAATCGCCGTCGAAAGTTTCGACGCCGCCCTTGACGCGCAGCGCGATGCCGTGCGCAGCGAGACGGGCGCGAAACGGCGCGATCTGCGCGCGATCCTGCCAGTGGCATTCGACGTGCAGACGCTGGATGTTTTTTTCCTCGCAGATGCGCACGATCTCGGCGAGGGTGTTTTCGCTGAGATCTGAGAAGCTGCCGGAATTGATCACCTCGAGGACGCCGGTAATGCCTGCGACGCGCGAAAGCACGTCGAAATTGAGCTGGTCGTTGGCGGCCTGATCGTGGGAAAAATCGAGGTGGTAGTTGCAGAATCTGCAGCGCCGCCAGCGGCAGCCGCTGCCACGCAGGAGCACGATCTCCCGCGGATTTTTATCTTTGATGAAGCTGTAGCGCTCGGATGGATGTGGGTCTGACATGTTCTGACCTCCCGGTGAATGGATTTTCTCTGGTCACTATAGCAAAAACTGGCTGCAAGACGCAAGCTGTTGAGGGGAAATTGAAAATTTTCGATGACGATTCGCGCAATTTATGGTATATTAATAGAAACTTACCTTATTAATTCACACGAGAATTAATTCAGGATAGATTTAGGAGGAAGAAATTATGAAACTTAGAAACTTAGTGTTCGGCGCCGCTGTGGCTGGCGCAGGTGTTGCTGTTTATCAGAACCGCGACATGCTGAATGCAGCACTGCAGCTGGAAAAGGTGCACGGCGATCTTTTCACCCGCATTGAAAACACGGCTGGAAACAAGGTGCAGTATCTGAGCAAGAACGACAACCAGTCGGAAGAGCTCTTCAAGGACTGGGTTGTTTACAACGGCTGGAAGCCAGCAGAAAGCATCGGCGAAGGCTATTTCTTCATCAACGACGAAGGCCAGACGCTGACCATCGAACGTGAAGCAGTCGCTGCTGGTCGTTACATTCTCTGGACGGCATCGGCAGCCATCGAATAACAGCGAAACGGAGCGAACCATGAGCACTTTATTACCGACTGAGGAAAAGCGATTTGTCATTGTCACTGGGCTTTCAGGCGCAGGCAAAAGCTCTGCCTGCAATTATTTTGAAGACATGGGCTATTTCTGCGTCGACAATCTGCCGGCGCCGCTGATCACGCGTCTGGCAGAACTGGTGGTGCAGACGGAAAACAACATCCACAAGATCTGCCTGGTCATCGACATGCGCGGTGGCCAGTTTATCCAGGCGATTGACGCGGAGCTGGAAAAGCTCCAGGAAATGGGCATTGATTACACGATCCTTTATCTCGAAGCGAGCAATGAAGTGCTGGTCAATCGTTTCAAAGAAACAAGACGCCAGCATCCTCTCAGCGAGGATGGTTCCATCCTCAGCGGCATCGAGCGTGAGCGCGCGGCGCTGGCGCGTATTCGCAACATTGCGTCGATCACGCTCGATACCTCTGAATTGTCCAAGAGCGAGCTGAAGAGCGCGCTCTTAAAGCTATGGGAATCGGAGAAGGAGGACATGCAGGTCAATATCCAGTCCTTCGGCTACAAAAACGGGATCCCGATCGATGCGGACATTGTGATGGATGTGCGTTTTCTCAAAAATCCTTTCTACGAGCCTGCGCTGCGTCCGCTCACCGGGCGCGACCAGGCGGTGCGTGATTATGTGTTTGCGAGCGACGAGGCGAAGCATTTTCTCTCGAGCCTCTCGGGCCTGATGCGCGAGATCCTGCCGCAATACGCGGCGAGCGGGCGGCTCGATATCAACATTGCCATCGGCTGCACAGGCGGACAGCACCGCAGCATTTCTGTGGCGGTGGAGCTGGCGGAAAATCTCAAAAAAGCCGGCTACACAGTGAACCTCAAACATCGCGACCACTGATTTTGATTGGAGAATCGTTCATTGAAATTGAGGCCTACTACACGGCGCTGGTATTCGCCGGGATTGGGGCTGAAACGCTGGGCTGCGCTTGCAGGTGTGGCGATCGCCCTGATCATCATTGGACTCTGGTCCATGGTCAATAACCAAACCGCAAAAAATCTGGTCGTATCCTTTGTCAATTTTTTACAGAGAAGCATTCCGGACCTGTCCGTAGGGCAAGGTCTTATTTGTGTTGCTCTGGGAATTGTCGCGGTGGCGTTTTCAGTAAGGCATTTCAGCGATCAATATTCAAAGATCACCAAGGGCCATTCGCAGCTGGACGCCTATCTGCAGGATGAGATGCTGGCCAGCGGGCCAAAGATCGTGGTGATCGGCGGCGGCACAGGGCTGTCGGTGATCCTCAAGGGGCTCAAGCACTACACGTCGAATCTCACAGCGGTGGTTTCCGTCGGCGACGACGGTGGCTCCAGCGGTCGACTGCGCCGCGAATTTGGCGGCATCCCAGTGGGGGATATCCGCTCCTGCATTGTGGCGCTGGCTGACGAAGAAGATGTTATGGAGCAGCTTTTCAACTATCGCTTTTCCCGCGGCGAAGGGCTCAAGGGCCACAGCCTCGGCAATCTGATGATGGTGGCGCTCACCAACATCAACGGCAATTTCCAGGAAGCGATCTCGAGCGTGGACCAGATCCTCCATCTCGGCGGACGTGTGCTGCCGGTGACGATGGAGCCGCTGGAGCTTCAGGCGGAGCTCGTGGATGGCACGATCCTCACCGGCGAATGCAACATCGGCGAAACAGAGGTGCAGATCGCCCATCTCATGGTCGATCCGCCGTATGCCGAGGTGCTGCCCGGCGTGCTGGAAGCGATCGACGCTGCCGATGCCGTGATCCTGGGGCCAGGGAGTCTGTACACCTCCGTCATCCCAAACCTCTGCGTGCACCAGATCGTCGATGCGATCAAGGACAGCAACTGCAAAACGTTCTACATCTGCAACGTCACAGACCAGCCAGGCGAAACGACCGACTACACAGCGTCGGACCATCTGCAGGCGATCTATGACCACAGCTGCCCGGAAATGATCGATTACATGCTCGTCGACGACGGCAAGACCGAGCCGCAGGTGGAGCTGGCAGATATCCTGCTGCAGGCGAGTATGCGCGTGAAGGTGGATTATGAGCGGCTGGACAAGATGAACACCAAGATCATCGAGACCTCCCTCGTCAGCGAGGAAAATCCGTATCACCACGATTCCCGCAAGCTGGCCGAGGCCATTTTGCGCACGCTCTTTTCCGACAAGGAATTCAAGCTGCGCAAGGGACTCGTGCAGACGCACAAAATGGAGAAGCATTTTCACGAGATCGAGGAGGGGCGCCATTGAGTTTTTCCAACGATATCAAAAACGAGCTGCTGCGGCTGGAGCTCAGTGACGACAGCGAGCGCGTGTCGCTTCTGGCAGGACTGGTGCGCATGGATGGCACCATCCTCATCGCTGCGCATCGCGAGATCAGCCTGCAGCTGGTGAGCGAAAATGCCGCCGTGGCGCGGCTGGCATTTTCCTGGCTCAAGGAGCTCTTCCATGTGGAGGCGACAGTGACGATCCAGCGCCGCAATCGGCTCAAGAAAAACGTGCTCTATGTCGTCAACGTGCCGAGCCAGACGCGCATGCAGGCGCTGATCTCGACGCTGGGTATGGTTGATCGCGAGGGCCTGCCGTTTCAGCCGGAGATCGCCGCAGAGCTGACCTCCAGCGACACGCTGCGCCGCGCTTATCTGCGTGGGGTTTTTCTGGGCAGCGGCTCGATGACCGATCCTCAGCGCAGCTACCATCTGGAGATCGTCACCCAGAGCGAGGAGTACGCCCAGAATCTGATCGCGCTGATCGAGAATTATAATATTTATCCGCGCATGAGCTACCGCAAGGAGAGCATCATCGTTTATCTCAAGGAAAGCGAGCAGATCAGCGATTTTCTCGCGCTCATCGGCGCCTACGACGCCGTGATGCAGCTGGAGAACACGCGCATCCAGAAAAACATGCGCAACCAGGTGAACCGCCTTGTCAACTGCGAGACAGCGAACATGAACAAGAGCATCAACGCCGCCCAGCGGCAGATCCAGAGCATTCGCATTGTTGCCGAAAAAATGGGCCTGGAACGCCTGCCAGACAGCCTGCGCCAGGCCGCCGAAGCCAGACTGAACCATCCCGAGGAAAGCCTCAAGGATCTCGGACAGCTCCTGGATCCGCCAGTGGGAAAATCCGGCATGAACCACCGCATGCGTCGGCTGGAGGAACTGGCGGATCAAGTGAGAAATGAAGAATAAGGCGTGCTCTTTGTTACGAAAGGAGAAAACCAGTGAAACGAAAATGGATCATAGCGGCTGCCTGCGCCTGCGCGCTGATTTTCGCCGGCTGCTCGAGCGACACAGCCACGGAGAATGCGCCGGAGGCTGTGGAAGAGATCACCATTACTAATGAAGAAAACGTACCGACCAGCTATGACTGCATCGTCGTCGACGGCAGCCCGGAAGGGGTCACAGCAGCGATCTCTGCTGCGCGTAACGGCCTTTCGACGCTCCTCATCTGCCAGGATGAAGCGCTCGGTGGGCTCTACACCCTCGGCGAGCTCAATTACATCGACGTGCCCGAATCCCGCGATGGCACCGTGCTCGTGGAAGGGATCTACAAAGAATTCTACGACGCCGTCGGCGGCAGCGGCTTTGATGTGACCGTCGCCAAGAACACCTTCTACGAAATGGTGCAGGCCGAGGACAACATCACCCTGCGCGTGCAGAGCAAATTCGTTGAGCCTGTCCTGGACGGCCACGCTGTCACCGGTGTGACTGTGGAGGAAGATGGCGAGCGCGTGACCTACACAGCGCCTGTCGTCATCGACGCCACACCAGATGGCGATGTTTGCGCAGCGGCTGGCTGTGACTACACCTTCGCCGGTGAGGACATCGGCGAGCGCGACCGCGAAATGGGCGTGACCCTCGTGTTCCGCCTTTCCGGCGTGGACTGGGAGAAAGTCAGCGAATTTGTGCAGACCCCTGAGGACGGCGAAAGCGCGGCCGAAGGCGGCGTCAATGGCAACCTCGCCTGGGGCTACAGCACAGAAGGCTACGCCTACGAGCCAGAGGACGACGCCATGCGCCTGCGTGGCTTCAACATTGCGCGCCAGGCGAACGGCGACGTGCTCATCAATGCCCTCGTCATCTTTGACGTCGACGCCCTCGACGCCGAAAGCCGCGCCGAAGGCATCGCCCGCGGCCAGAAAGAACTGCCGCGCATCGTTGAGTATATGAACGAAAATTGCGTCGGCTTTGAAAAAGCCGAGCTCGTTGACACCGCCGAGCAGCTGTACGTGCGCGAGACGCGCCACATCCGCTGCGAAGATACGCTGACCATCGACGACGTGCTCGAAAACCGCAGCCAGGAAGCAGCCATCGCCGTCTCGAATTATCCTGTCGACGTGCAGGCCACTAAGACCCAGACCTACGGCACCGTCGTCGGCTTCCCCGACCAGTATGAGATCGGCCTCGGCAGCCTCATTCCACAGAACATCGACGGCCTCATGATCGTCGGCCGCGCCGCCGGCTACACCTCCATGGCCGCCGGCAGTGCGCGCATCGTGCCGACAGGCATGGCCTGCGCCCAGGCCGCCGGCGTCGCCGCGCGCGTTGCGCTGGAGGATGAGAACATCCGCGTGCTGCGCGATCTGCTTGCGTCCGACGCGGATATTGCCGAGATCCAGCAGCTGCTTACAGAACAGGGCGCGCGCCTCGATCACACCGAAACCCACGAAGCCGTCATGGATCACTGGGCCTACGACGGGCTCAAGGTCATCCGCAGCATGGGCTTTGCCGACGGCGGCTACGACAACGACTACCGCCTCGACGAGATCGTCAGCGGCCCACGCTTTGCAAATATGATGAACACCGTCGTCAAAAAATCCGGCCTCGCCCTCGAGCCGCGCATCGCCGTGAACGAGGAGACCAACAACGAGGAAATGCTCACCGCCCTCGCTGAGAAAGTCGCCGCCCTCGACGGCAGCGCCGCACCGGCAGATTTTGCCGCAAGCGTCCAGTTCCTCCAGGCGCGCAACATCCTCGACGCCACCCTGGCTGATAATTTCGCCGATCCTTCCGCTACCGCCGACGCCGCCAGCTGCTACATGCTCGCCGCGCGTCTCTACGAATACCTGCTGACCCTGCCAGGCGCCAGCGCCTATGAAGCAATAGACCGCCTTGCGAGTTAGGAGTTGGGAGTGAGCCGCTTCGCGGCCGAACGCGTTTCACTCGTTCGGAGTTAGGAGTTATTTGCTGCACTGCGAGCGTTCGTTGCTGCGCTGCGAGCTTGATCTCCGTGATAACGTAGCGACGAACTTATGCAAGGCTCGATACAACTCCTCACTCCTAACTCCTAACTGAACGAAAGGAGATAGAATGATCACAGAAAAAATCAAAAAAATCCGCTGGCTCGTCCTCATGCTGCAGGGCGCCATCATCGGCACCGGCGCCATTTTGCCCGGCGTCAGCGGCGGCGTGCTCTGCGTCGCCTTCGGCATTTACGAGCCAATGATGAATTTCCTCGAGCATCCCATCCGCACCTTCAAAAAACAGAGCGGACTCTTCATCCCCATCATCATCGGCGGGCTCGTCGGCTTTGTGCTGTTGGCAAAGCTCGTCGAGATCTTCTTCAGCGCCTACGCCGCCATCGCCATGGCGCTCTTCAGCGGCCTGATCTGCGGCACCATGCCAAATCTTTTCAAAAACACCACCGAAAGCCACCCAACCAAAGGCTGGACAGGCTTCGTCATCAGCCTCGCCTTTTCCTTCGTGTTTTTCAGCGTCATGGAAAGCGGCATGGGCGCCAGTGGCCTCACGCCAAACTTTGGCTGGTACGTGTTCTGCGGCTTCATCTGGGGACTCTCCATGATCGTGCCCGGCCTCAGCTCCTCGTCGCTCCTGCTCTTTATGGGGCTCTACCAGCCAATGGCCGCCGGCATCGGCAATCTTGACATGGCCGTGTGCATTCCCCTCGGCATCGGCTTCATCATCACCGTGCTGCTCCTCGCGCGCGTCATGAATCGCCTGTTGGAAAATCACTACGCCATCGTCACCAAGCTCATCCTCGGCTTCGTCACCAGCTCCATCATCATGATCCTGCCGACAGAATTCACCGGCGTCGTCGACGTGCTCATCAGCCTCGTCGCTTTCGTCGTCGGCTTCTGGTTCGCCCACTGGATGGACAATCTCAAGCTCGAAAGCGTCGTCGAAAATGAGTAATGAGCCGCTGCGCAGGCTCGCTCGCTGCGCTTGCGAGCAATGAGTAATGAGTAATGGAGGTTGGCTACCAGCGACCACGCCGCTAACGCGTCGGATCGCTGGTAGCCTTTTTGTTTGGAAGAAGTGCTTTACATTTTTTAAGCGAGAGCAGCTTGATCGGCTGCCGGCTACTGCCTGAGGGTTGAAACTCTGTAGAACGTCCAAAAATAATCAAACTATGCAAAACTGGCACGTTTTCAGCAAAATTGGTAAGAATTTCTGCTTGACAGTATGGTATAATAGAGCGAACAAATCACCAGGAAAGGATTGACCATCATGACCCTCTCCAGTAGAATCTTAGAGAAGAGAAGAGAAGAGAAGAGAAGAGAAGAGAAGAGAAGAGAAGAGCGCGTAGTCCGCGCTGATCTTTGCGCGCAAAATTTCAAAGAACCCATTTCACAGACGCATCCCGTGCGTGGCATCTCCGCGCCCGCCGTGCGTCTGTTTTTCGTGTCCCTGCGCAGCGCGAAAGGGGGCCGCGCCCATGCGTAAGCTTGGCAGAAAATGCATGAGCGCGCTGCTCGCGTTGGCGCTGCTTGTCAGCGTCCTGCCGTTCGGCGCAGCGCCAGCACAGGCGGACACAGCTGGAGCGTTTGAAGTGACCGGCGGCACATTGGGGTCGGATTACTCCTACTCCAACGGCGTCCTCACCGTGAACGACGGCGCAAATATCACTATCTCCATGGCCAGCGGGGCAACGACTCCGACTTCTGACCGGATTGTAGTTGCAGAAAACGCCACCGCCACCATCACCATCACCTTAAATGACGTGAACATCAAAGGTTCTGCCAATAATGGAAACGTCCCAAGCGCCATTGATTTGTCACCAAATGCGACGCTGATGTTAGTTTTAAGTGAGAATAGCACTAACACCCTCGCAGGTGCGGATGGCGGGGGTTATGACGGTGCTCCCGGAATTCATGTGCCGGATAGTGCCGCCCTTATCATTCGAGGCGGCGGTTCCCTGACTGTAACTGGAGGATCATCAACGACCAATTTCGGTGGCACGGGGATAGGAGGAGCGATTGACGACACTGAAGCGGGTAGTGGTGTTTACAGAGGTGAAGATTGTGGTACTGTCATCATTCTGTCAAGTGGCACTGTAAACATTGTTGGTGGCAGGTCTTTAATGTCAGGCTCCGGTGGAGCAGATATTGGCGGCGGCCAAGGCGCTGGTGTGGGTGGCGAAGATGGTTCGAACGGCCAGGGCATCCGCCCCAGCGGCAACAATACCTATACGGTTTGGGGCGACCTGACCCTGCCGGAGGGCGTTGAAATCCCGGAGGGCGCGGTTTTGACAGGCGACGGCTCATTGAGTTCCCAACTGGAGCAATCCGCCCCCTGGCGCGCCCACGCTGAACACCTGCACTTCGACTACCGTTACGCTGAGTGCGCCCTCTGACGCATTCAGCGGAAAAACCTTGGAGTACGGCTATACTACGGAGAACCAAACGGTATCCGAGATCAACAACTGGACGAGCAGCACGACTTTCAACGGTTTAACTCCGAGTACAGCCTATACCTTTTATGCCCGGTATGCAGGAGACAAGTTTTTTGAGCCGTCCCCGGCCAGTTCTGCTGGCCTGCCTGTTACGACCCTGCTCGCTCCGCCGGAGAGCAGCGCCGTGATCATCGACTATGAGTTGGAGACAATCTCTTTTGACAGCGACACACTGGAAATGAGCACATCCGAGGACTTCACCTCTGGCACAGCTATTTCCAGCGGCAGCAGCGTTGTGGCCCACATGGGCAAGACTGTCTATGTTCGCATCAAAGCGGCTGGCGGCGTCCCGGCCAGCGCACCTACGGCGATCACCATTCCTGCCCGACCTGTTGCTCCTGCGCTCTCCATTGACAATACAACCGAGGGCGTAACGATTTCCAACGAGTATTACTACAACACCACCGGCGCAGATTATTCCACCGTGGGCTGGACGCAGGGCACCAGCTCCCTTGTTACCGTCCAGCCGGGCAGCTCCATCTACATCTATAAGGCGGCCACCGGTGACGCTTTCAAGAGCGCCGTTCAAACACTCACCGCGCCAGCGCAGGGAACAGCATCAAGTCAGCCATCGATCGATTACGAGAACGAAAAACTGACAGGAACCTTAGCGGAAATGGAGTTCAGCGCCAATAATGGCACAACGTGGACGAGCTGCACAGAAAATATGGCGCTCAGCAATCTTGGCTGGAATGGTTCAGCAATGACTGTGCAATTCCGCACAGCAGCCACGACAGGAACGGATGGTAAATACGCCAGCGATCCTGTTTCACTCACCATCCCAGCGCGCCCAACAGCGCCTGCTGAACCTGTGATCTCTGACAAAACAGATCACAGCATCACCATCAATGCCGCCAGCGGCGTTCAATACCGGCTGGGGAATGCTGGCGAATGGCAGAGTGGCACAGACGGCAGCTTGACCTTTGGTAGCTTGACCGCTGGAATGCTGTACACCATCTACGCCCGCACTCCGGTAGTCACAGGTGAAAATCCTGCTTTCGCCAGCGCGGAAGCCAGCACGCAGGTTACCACCAAGACCAGCGCGGCGGCGGCTCCTGACGTGGGCGCGGCCACCGTGACGGATACCACCATCACCCTGCCGTATGACGCCGCGTGGGAGTACAGCACCGACCAGCAGAATTGGAGCGACACCCATGAATTTACTGGCCTGACAGCGGCGACGCAGTACACCTACCATGTGCGCGTGGCGGAGACGAACACCGCCGAGGCATCTGAGATTGCCACCGTGACAGTTTGGACTGCCCACGCCGCGCCAGCAGCGAACGAGGGCTACACCATCAACCACGCCACTGAAACGCTGATGGTGAACGACGGCTATGGCGTCAACACTACGGCAGATTTCACAGGCACCACCATTTCCAGCGGCGACATCGTGAGCGCGTACACGGGTGATACCCTCTATATTCGCCATGAAGCGACGGAGGGCGGCGCACCAGCGAGCGTGAGCACAGCGTTTACGCTTCCACAGCGCCCAGCTGCGCCAGCGAACGTTTCCGGCGGCACCGAGCAGATCAGCGGCGTTGACAGCAGCATGGAATATCGCGCCGTCGGCAGCACAAGCTGGACACGTTGCACTGGCACCAACATCTCAAATTTCAGCGATGGCGACTACGAAGTGCGCATCGCAGCGACAGAGAGCGCATTCGCCAGCGAAGCCGTGCAGGTGCATGTGTCGCCATACACCGGACGCTTTAGCTACGAGATCTCGACCAGCGTCGGTGACAATGGCACCCTCAGCGTCGACCGCTACGCCACCGAAGGCGAGCGCGTGACGATCACCGTTTCGCCAGACGACGCCTACAAGCTCGATGACCTCAGCGTCACCGCGCATGGCAAAGAGGTAGAACTCACCGATAACGGCGACGGCACATTCTCCTTCACCATGCCGAGCGGCGATGTGAAGATCTCTGCGACCTTCGCCGAAGATCCCGATTGGACGGAACCGGAAGAACCAGCCAACGATGTCAGCGCGATCTTTATCGACGTCGCACCAAATGCCTGGTATAAGGACGCTGTGCAATACGCCTACGACAACGGCCTGATGACCGGCACCAGTGCGAATGAATTTGCGCCGGAGGCGACGACGACGCGCGCGATGATCGTCAGCATCCTTGCACGACTGGAAAATGTCACCAGCGCTGAAGACGCAGGCTTCGCCGACGTGAGTGCGGGCGACTGCTACGCCACCGCCGTCAACTGGGCAGCGAGCGCAGGCGTCGTCAGCGGCACGGGGGACGGGAATTTCTCGCCAAATGCCGCCATCATCCGCGAACAGCTGGCAGCAATGTTGATGAACTACAGCGCGTGGAAGGGCGAGGATGTGTCAGCCCGCGCCGATCTCTCAACCTACAGCGACCAGCCAAGCACCTGGGCAACAGAAACCATGAGCTGGGCCGTCGCCGAGGGATTGATCAGCGGCGTCACCGTAGACCAGCTGCAGCCACAGGCGAGCGCAACAAGAGCGCAGGTTGCAGCGATTTTGCAGCGGTTTCTTTGTAAATGATTAATGATTAATGATTAATGTTTAATTAATGTAGGCTACCAGTGACCACGCCGCTAGCGCGTCGGATCGCTGGTAGCCTTTTTATTTTATGACAGTGTTTGCGCAAGGCTGGAATTTTTTCGCTTTGGCCCGATAGGGACAAAGCATTCCTGCATTAATCATTATTAATTACTAATTTATCATTTGCAGATCATTTACAGATCATTCTCATTTACCACGCGTCATCGAATATCGTATAATAATAACAACGACGACAACGGAGGTGGGCGCGATGGCTGTGCATCGGGAGCTTGTCAGCGCTGGGAAGTTTGACGAAAAGTTTCGGCGGGCGCTGCTGGATTATTATGGCTATGGCTACAAGCCGCTGGCTTCTTACGACAACTGGCGGCGGCTGAACGGGATACTGGCGGATTATCTGGACTGGGCGGAGGAGCCGGGCGCGGTGCGGTTTGCGAGCGCGGATTCGGAGCAGATGGAGGAAAATCCCTTCCACCGTGTCTATCGCTTCTGCAAATACAAACCGGTGGCCTATCCGGCGACGTTTCTGCACACGCTGGCGCTGCTCAGCGGGGAATTCTCCCTGCGCGCACTGCCGTCGGCGGTGCAGGAGGACGAGGAGCGACAGATGCATCTGGAGGACGTGCTGGTGGCGGGTGGTCCTTTCAAAACGGCGGACCTGCTGGCGCTGATCGGCGCTGGCGAGGCGCGCACGCTGAACAATCGCCTCGACGATCTGGCGGCGCTGGGGATCCTTGTCTGCGAGCAGCAGAGCGGCAGCCGCGGCGGCGCGGGCAATCGCTACTGGCGGCGTGGGCAGCTGACGCTGGCGGAGCTTGTGCGCTGCGGCGAGGCGGTGGACGCGGAGTTTACGCAGCATTTGCAGACGTTTCTGCAGTTCTATGGGGAGACGCTGCCTTGCGGCGTGCTGGGTACGTTTCTGCTGGATCGGCTGGGCGAGACGGGCGCGCGGCCGTTCCGCTTTAAGCACGCGTATTTTATGCAGGCGCTGCACGATTTCACGGCGGTGGATCTATTGGCGGCGATGGAGCAGGGGCTGTGGTGCCGCGTGGTCTATCGCCACGGCACGTCGGATCTGGAGACGGAGCTGCTCTGCTGGCCGCTGGAGCTGCGCCGGAGCACGATGCAGGGCCGCAGCCATCTGCTATTCTACGAGCCGGAGCACCGCAGTCTGGCGAGTCTGCGGCTGGAATTTATCGACGCGGTCTATCTTTACGAGGACGCGGTGGTGCGCGACGGTCTCGGGCGCGAGGCAGCGGAGCTGGACGCGGACATTGCGCGGGCGCAGGCGATGCTGCCGTACGTTTGGGGCAGCTCGACGGGGCGCACGCAGGCGCAGAACGCTGCCGCAGCGCCAGCGCTGCAGGAGGTGACGCTCTGCATCCGTTGCGACGCGCAGGAAGAGCCGTACATCGCGCGGCGGCTGTTGCGGGAATGTCGCGGCGGCAGGGTGACGTTCGATGAGCGCGCTGGCACGGCGACGCTGCGCGTGACGGTTTGCGACGCGAAGGAGATGCGGCCCTGGCTGCGCAGCTTTTACGGGCGCATTCTTTCCTGTGAGGGGCTGGAGGATGCGCTGGCGGAGGATGTCGCTGCGATGGCGGCGGGGCATCCGCAGCAGGAGCGTGGGTCCGGCGGGGAGCGCTGGCAGCTTTCGCCAGCGCTGCGCGAGCGTCTCGGCGCGGGCACGCAGGCGCGCACGCATGAGCAGCTTTTTAACGAGGTGTTCAGCGTGTATTACCAGATCATGGCGGAGGTGTTTTGCGGCCTCAGCGCCGAGGAGGACGCGGCATTTTGCACCGAGGCAGAGCTCGACGCGCGCATTCGTGCGGCGCTGGGCGCACATTATCTGAAGCTCGGCAGCGAAACAGAGCACACGCTGCCGCAGGAGCTGGTACAGACGCTTCTCGGCGGCGATCTTGTGGAGCGTGGCAGCGTCACGCGACGGGCGGCGCAGCGCTGTGTCTTCAAGGGCGAGGCGAAGACGGTTGCGGCGCTGCGTTCGCGCTACCAGTGTGCGCCGGGGCTGCGCTTTTATCGCGATGTGGTGCCGCTGTCGGTGCTGGAGCTGCGCTGGCTCGCGGCGGCGCTGGCAGATAAACGCCGCGCCTGTTTCCTTTCGGATGCAGAGACGCGCGCGCTGCAGGCGCTGCTGGTAGAAAAATGTCCGCAGCTGGCGCCGCTGGCGTTGGAAAAGATCGTGCACATTGACCGCTTCCATTTTCCGGCAGAGGCGCTGGCGCGGGAGCAGCAGGTGCTGCCGCAGATCCTTGCGGCGCTGGCGCAGGGGCGCGATCTTGCGCTCTGCTACCGCACGCGCTTTGCTGGTCGCCGCTGCGGACGCTACACGCCGCTGGTGCTCGTCTATTCGCTGCGCGACGACCGTTTTCAGGGACGTTTCTGCGCCGACAATGGCGAGATCGTGACGCTCAATCTCGCGCGCATCGAGAGCGTGCAGCTGGATGCGCCGAGTGTTGGCCGCGCGCAGGCAGCGGAGCAACTGGCGGCGCTGCGCCAGGCGGAATGGCAGGAGGTATGTGTGCAGTTTGCCGACGTGCGCAATCTTGCCGATCGCATCCTCACGGAGTTTTCACCATGGCAGAAGCGCTGCAGCTTTGACGCGGAAGCAGGGCGCTACACGCTGACCCTCGCTTATCAGCAGCGGGATGTGTGGGACGTCACGGTGCGCCTGATGGGCTACGGCGCTGGGATCCGTTTTGCAGATCCGGAACATGAGATAGCTCGCGAGGTGGCGCGGCGTGTGCGCGAGCAGGCGAGATTGTTTGGCGAGTGAGAATTTTTCACCAAATTTTCCGATCGCCGATTGCCAGCGACGCGAAGAGGCGTTACGATGGATGTATAAAAAACATGAAGGGAGGGACGGCTGCTGCCTGCGGGCGGCGCCGTGCATGAAATGAAAGGATTTTCTGTTGAAGAGGCCAAACGTCTGCGCGAGGCGCAGGATTATGCGGCGTATTTTTCCTATTGCAGCGCATTTGCAGACGATCCCGAGGCGCAGGCGCATCTGGCGTACTGCTGCTACCACGGCTATGGCGTCGATCAGGATCTCGCTCAGGCGGCGGACTGGTACGCGAAAGCGGCGGAGGCTGGTCATGCGCAGGCAACCTGCGCCCTGGGCCTGTGCTATGACAACGGCGAGGGCGTGGCGCGGGATCGCGCTGAGGCGATGCGGCTCTACGAGCTGGCTGCTGCGCGCGGCTATGAGCTGGCGAATTATTACCTGGCGCTCTGCCACGAAGAAGCGGGCGAAGCTGCGCAGGCTGCTGCGCTGTACGAGCCGCTTGTGCAGGAGGGCTATGTCGCCGCCTATGCGCGGATGGGGCTGCTGCTCGCCGAAGGGCGCGGCGTGACGCAGGATCTGGCGCGGGCAGAGGAGCTGCTGGCTACCTGCACAGACTATGCGGCGAGCTTCTACGACGACGAGCTGGCGCAGATCTGGCGCGTGCTCGCCGATTGTCGGCAGGCGCTGGGCGGTGACGCGAAAGAGGCGGAGGACGCTGCGCTGGCGCTTTACGATAGCCTCGCTGACAGCGACGAGAGCGGCGAGTCTGCCTACTGGGCGGGCAAGCTTCTGGCTGCGCGCGGCGAGGACAAGGCGGCCTTTCGCCGCTGGGAGCAGGCGTTGCTCGCTGGCTGGCGGCCGGCGGTGCTGCGTGTGGCGCAGGCGTATGAGCACGGCCGCGGCGTGGGGAGGGATACAGAAAAGGCCTACGCTGTTCTCTGCGCCCAGGCATCGCAGGGCGATGCGTATTTCCGCGTGCTCCAGGCGGTGCATCTCGAGTACGGCGTCGGCGTGGCGCAGGATCTGACACAGGCTGTCGCCCTCTACGAGGAGGCGGCTGCCAGCGACAATGTGCTGGCGCGGCGCACGGCGCAGTTCTGCCTTGGCTGCTGCGCGCTCCACGGGCGTGGCATGGCGCAGGATGTGGAGAAAGCGCGCAGGCTGCTGGAAACGAGCGGCGAGGAGATGGCGAAGTATTTTCTCGCGCTTCTGGACGATCGCTCGGCGGCGAACTGCTATACGCTGGCGCTCATCTATCAGCACGATTTCTATTACATCAAGGCGGCGCCGGAGCTCGCCTATCGCTACGCGCAGGAGGCCTGCGACCTCGATCCGCAGCCGAATCATCTGAGCATGCTGGCGCGGCTCGTTTTCAGCGGCAGCGGCTGTCCGCGCGATCTCGAGCGGGCCTGCGCCCTCTATGAGCAGGCTGGCGACGAGCGCGCAGAGCAGGCGCTCGCAGAATATCGCTACTACGGCGTGGTGCTGGCGCAGGACGACGCTGCCGCTGTGCGCGCCTTTGCAGCCGGCGTGCAGCGCGATGACCGGCGCGCCATGCTCTATCTGGGACTCTGCCATCTCCACGGACGCGGCCTCAGCGTAGATGCCGCGCAGGCGCTGACGCTTTTCGAACGCGCTGCCGCAGGAAATGGCTACTACGCGCGTTACGCTGCCGGCATCGCGGCGCTCGTCGTGCTTTCGCAGCCAGCGCTCGCTGGCGATGCAGAGGCGGCGCGCGCAACCTTGGCGCGTCTCGCGGAAACGTCGTCCATCTGGACGCAGATCGACCGCTTCTATGCGGCAGCGCCGACGCCGGAGCTGGCCGCGCTCTTCCTGGAGCTCGTCGAGACCAAGCTTTCCGAGCGCTATCTCAAGCGTCCGCCGCTGACCTATTACGCAGGGCGGGTCCTCCGCGTGCAGCGGCTCGTCAAGGCGTATGCCAAAAGCGGCGCCGATGTGCGCGGTCTGCAGCAGGAGATCGTCCGTCTCGAGAAAGCCCTTGCTCAGTCTCAGGCAGAGAGCGAGAGCAAGGATGCTCTCCTGGCAGAGAAGGAGCAGTCCATCGCGGCGCTGTCCGACGACGTTGCTTTCTATCGTGATGTGCTGAGCCGCGGCGTGGCGACTGTGGAAGAAAAGGTCGACGCTGTCCACGCTGCCACCCAGGACATCCAGCAGGCGATCGGCGAGCTGAGTGATCTCGTCAGCGGTGCGTTTATGGACGAGCTGCGCGGCGCTAAGGAAACGCTGCGCGCACAGCTCGAGACCACGCCGCCAGAGGCGCAGGATGCCCTCGTCGACGCCATGTGCCGCCAGATCAACGACGCCATCAACAGCGCCATGGCCCATGCCTCTGACGCCATCGTCAGCCAGGAGGAGGCGCATCTCGAGCGTCTCTTCGGCGAAAGCTGGCAGAAGCTCCTGCCGCTTTCCCGCGCCTCGATCGTTTCGGCGAGCGTGCTCTGGCAGGGCTGCGCCGGCGTCACCATGCCGGATTTTGACTACAGCGGCATCTGCATCTCGGTGACGACTGCCCTTGAGGCGGAATTGCGGCGCGTTTTCTTCGACGGTTTCGGCGATTATCTCGCGGCCAGCTACGGCGCGCCGGAAACGCTCGCGCCAGAAGAGGTTTTCGCCATCTGGCCGGAGAAGCTGCTCTCGATGACGCAGCGTGAGTACGCGCGCGCGAAAAAGCCAAAGCTCAAGCGCCAGCATGTGTTCACCATCGGCAATCTGCCGTTTCTTCTCGGCGAGCGGCGGGAGCGCTATTCCAGCGCTGAGCAACAGGCGCTCGTGCAGCAGCGGGCAGCAGAATATCTCGCCACCATCGTCAAGCCGGAATTTGCCGACGCACCGCGCGAGGTTTTCACCGCTGTCCACGGCGGCGAGAGCTTCGTCGACAAGTGTGAGCGCATCCGCAACGACTACCGCAACGTCGCTGCCCATGCGCAGGTCGTCAGCCGTGACCAGGCCATCGCCTGCTACCACGCGGTGATCGGACGCATCGGCGCTTACGACCACATCTCAGGCGTCACCAGCGCGCTGCTCGCTCTTTACAGCGTTCTCAAATGATCACCCAGCACTGTCCGCAACTCGCGGGCGGTGCTTTTTTACTTTTTCTTCCGATATCAAGCGGCAGGCGCGGCGCGGTTCCGCTATCATAAAGATAGAAAAAGCAGAGGAGGTGACCCAGATGCTGGAACTGATGCTGACCACCGAAGAAACACAGCGGCTGGCACAGCTGATCAGAGAGGCCGAGCAGACGTTCGCGTCGGCTGAGTACCACTTTGATCCAGACTTTGTGAGCTACAGCTGCAGCTGCACGGCACACAAAATGTCCTGCGGCTGGGACTGACAAAAGCGGGAGCATTGTGCTCCCGCCAGTTTGAGAAAGGATGAGGGAAATGGAAAAGGAACAGAAAAAGATCATGCTGCTGCTCACCGAGGAATGCAACCTCGTCTGCAGCTACTGTTACGAGCACCACAAGCGCCCGCGCACGATGGATTTCGCTCAGGCGCAGCGCGTGATCGACGCTCACTACGCGGAAACAGCGCCTGGCGAGACGGTGCTCATCGAGGTATTTGGCGGCGAGCCATTTTTGAATTTTCCGCTGATGCAGAGAATCGACGACTACGTCATGACGACCTACGGCGACCGCGTCAATCTCTTTGAGACGACGACCAATGGCACCCTCGTTCACGGCGAGGTACAGAGCTGGCTGGCGGCGCGTCGCGATCGCTGGCGCGTGTCCCTTTCTCTCGATGGCACTCAGGCGATGCACGACCGCAATCGTCCGCTCAAGGGTGGCGGCTCCAGCTACGCGCAGATCGACCGCGCGTTCTTCCTGCGTACCTGGCCAGGCACCGCTCAGGCGAAGCTGACGCTCTCTGAGCAGACGTTGCCACAGCTGGCAGAGGGCGTGATCAGTCTGCACGAGCAGGGCTTTGTCGTCGACGCGACGCTTTCCACTGGCGTGGACTGGGATTTCGCGGCAAACGAAGCGATCTTTGTGCGTGAGCTGGCGAAGCTCGTCGAATTTTACAGCGCGCATCCAGAGCTGCCGCTGTGCACGCTGCTCAACTTCGATCTGCGGCTGGTTTTTGCGGAGCGTCCGTCGGAACTGCGATTCTGCGGCGCTGGCGAAATGACCTGCTGCTACGATGCAGCTGGCGGCTGCTATCCCTGCCAGGGCTTTGCGCCGGTGGCGCTGGGCGCAGAAGCAGCGGCGTTCAAAGATTTCGACGCGCAGAAATTCTCCCTCACAGCCGACAATCCCTGCGTGCGCTGCCCCTTCTTTTTCCTCTGCGACCTCTGCTACAGCGCCAATCTCGCGACGACGGGCAGCCTGCACCGCGTCGATCCCAACCTCTGCCGCGCTTATAGGCTCTGCATCCTCGCGAGCGCGCGTGTGCAGTTTGCGCGCCTGAGCAGGAAGCGCCGCCTTGCGCCGGACGATCGGCTCGTGCTCGGCGCTGTGCGTCTCGTGCAGGAGGAATGTCAGCGTCCGGCGCCCTGGCAGGGGGCTGCGTGATGCGCCGAGCTGTGGCGGCGTTGCTGTCGCGTTACGGCTGCGCCGATGAGGTGCGGCGGCTGGAAACCCTTGCTGCCTACGAGCGTCCGCTGCGTGTGCGCGTTCTGCGTGCAGAGACGGCGCAGGGCCGCTTCGTCGTTAAGCTGCTGGCGCGGCAAGCCGTTTCGCAGGCGCAGGAGGAGCACCAGGCGGCATTCTCTGAATTCCTCCGCGCTCAGGATCTGCCGGTGCCGCAGAAATTTCGCGTTGGTGACAATTTTTGCAGCGCGCTCCGCCTCGGCAGGGACGCTTATCTGGCGACGGTGGAGGAGGATTTCGGCGAGGATCTGCGCCGACCGACGCCGGAAACCGTCTACGCCCTCGGGCGTTTTCTCGGGCGCATGCACAGCGCATCCCTCGCCGCAGGCTTCCAACTCGCAGACGGGCACACCTGGCGCGCGCTGATGGCAGGGCGCACAACTGCTGCGCAGATCTGGCAGGGGACGCCGCCGCTTCCAGAATTCGCTGCCCTTTGCCAGCGCCATGACGCCGTCTGCGCCGCTATGCGCCGTCTCTGGCCGCAGCTGCCGCGCGCCGCTGTGCACGGCGATCTCAGTCTCACGAGCAATCTCATGCAGCGCGAGCGCGGCATCGGCGTCATCGATTTTAATCTCGCCGGTCGGGAAATGCTTCTAGGCGATCTTCTCATCACCTGGTACAGCAGCCGCTGGCAGCTGCCGCTCTGCGCCGCGTTGTCGCCACAGCAGTGGACGCAGCTGGCGCAGGCCTACAGCGCCGGTTACAGCAGCGAACGTGTGCTCACGCAGCAGGAGCGCGCCGTGCTCCCCCAGCTTGCACATAGCTTGAATGGCGCTTACTGCCACCGCCTCATCGCCACGCTCTGGCAAGCGTCGCACAGAGAAGAAGCCTGCGCACTGCTGCCCCACGCGCTGCGCCAGTACGACCGCGTTGCCCCGGATTTTGATCTTACGGAGGTGCTTTCTCATGCGTGCATTCAATAATCTGACCAATGATTTTCAGCGACTCGTTGCCGGGCGGAGCATCGCTCGCGACCTTGACGCCGTCGGCATCAATTTTTATCCTGCGGAGCGCGCTTTCCAGGTGAAGATCTACGAGCCGCCGCAGGAAAATACACCGGTGCGCGAGACAGATGCGCCGCTTTTGCGCTGGCTCGCTGCGCGCGATATGATCCGCTGCCGCACACACGGTGCCAGCACAAGCGACAGCCGCGATTACATCGCTCTGAAAAATCGTTCCGATGAGAACATGACAGCGCTTTTTCGCACACTGGAAGCGTGGTATCCTGGCGTTTCAGCGATCCGCGACAGTCTGTGCACGCTCTCGGCGCTGCCTGTGACAGATGCTCCCGACCAGCGCTTCGCTGCGCTGAGCACCATCGCCCTCAAGCAGAAGCCTGGGCAGATGCCGACGCTGAATCTCGAATGGCTGCTGCGCCGGCTGCCTGATCCCGACCAGCCAGGCCAGGATTCTCGCTACGACGATGCGACCTATCTCAGCGCCCTTGCCACTGCGCGCAGTACGCCCCTCGTTCCCCTCGCAGATGCGCTGCAGCGCCACTGGTTCGCCTACGAGAAAAGCTGCGCCCTTCATCTCTGGCTCGCTGCCGTCGATCTCGCGCCTGACGGCTATCAGCGCTGGAAGATCTACCTCCGCGGCGACGGGCGCAGCCTTTCCCTTGCGCATCTTGCACCTTTCGCGCATCTCCATGCAAACGCCGCCAGCGGCCTCCGCCAACTCAGCGAATTTGCGCGCACACAGCCAACGCTCCAGCTCTACGGCTTCGCCATTTCTCTTGACAGCCACGATCACGTCGCTCTCAACACCTATTTCATCGAAGAATAAAAACCATCGCCGCCCGACAAATCGAGCGGCGATGGTTTTACGCAAACGTTTCCTTCAACAGATCGAGCAGCGCCTGGGCGACGGGGTGGAAGACCTGGTATTTTTTCCAGATGATGTGGCCTTCGCTTTCGAGGCGCGGCGTGAGGGGACGGAAGCAGAGATCGGAATTTTCGCTGGTGTCGATGAGATTGTCGAAGCTGAGCATGATGCCCAGGCCAGCGCGCACGAGGACGGCGCCGTTGTAGGGAAGGTTAAAGGTGGCGACGACATTGAGTCGTTCCTGAAGATCGCCGAAAAGCTTTGGATAATCGTCGCTCATGCCCTGGATGGAGAGAATGAGCGGTTCATCTGCGACGTCTTCAGCGCTAACGCTCGTTTTTGCGGCGAGGGGATGATCTTTCGGCAGGATGGCGCCCCAGCGGTCGCGGGTGGGGAGGGTGATGAAATTGTATTTCGAGAGATCGACGGGATTGGCGATAACAGCAAAATCCAGCAGGCCCTTGTCGAGATCGCCGGCGATGTCGGCGGTATTGCCGCTTTTGAGATGGTAGTGGATGCCGGGATGCTGGCGGTTTAGCTGAACGAGCACATCGGCGAGACGCTTCATCGCTTCGCTTTCGGCGCAGCCAATGAAAATGTCGCCGCGCAGGTCATCTGTGAGCGTCTGAAATTCTTCGGTGGTCTTGTCGACCATCTGCAGAATGTCCTCAGCGCGTTTTCGCAGCAGCTGGCCTTCCGGCGTCAGCTCAATGCGGAAGCTGTGACGGATGAAGAGTCGCTTGCCGAGCTCTTCTTCCAGACTTTTCACCTGGCGGGAGAGCGCCGACTGGCTGACGTGCAGACGCTCAGCGGCGCGGGTCATATTTTCTTCGCGGGCGATCTCTAAAAAATATCGCAGGGTGCGCAGTTCCATGATGATCTTCCTTTCGTGCCATGCATTTTTTTCATGGTATGACATTCATTTTAACAATTGGCGCATAGCAGCGCAAGAGTGTATAGTTAAAGTTAGGAGTGAGGAGTGGGCCGCTTCGCGGCCGAACGCGCTATCGCTTGTTCGGAGTTAGGAGTTTTTTCTGGTCTTTGCGGGCATCAGTGCTAAGGTATTAAGGACAATGATCTTGCAACGTAGCAACAAACGTTCTCTATCCATCAGATCAATTCCTCACTTCTCACTCCTAATTTCTAACTCTATAACGAAAGGATGAGACACATGCAGAACTTACAGCTCACTCAGGAATGGGACAAGATCTTCCCACAATCGGATAAAGTGGACCACAGCAAGGTGACCTTCCACAATCGTTACGGCATCACGCTGGCGGCTGATCTCTACGTGCCAAAGAATGCCAGCGGCAAGCTGGCAGCGATTGCCGTCAGCGGTCCGTTCGGCGCTGTGAAGGAACAGGCCAGCGGCTTCTACGCGCAGACCATGGCAGAGCGCGGATTTCTCACCCTCGCTTTTGATCCGTCGTTCACTGGCGAAAGCGGCGGAGAACCACGCTACATGGCCTCGCCGGATATCAACACCGAAGATTTCCAGGCAGCGGTGGATTATCTCTCCTGCCGTGACGACGTGGATCCGGAGCGTATCGGCATCATTGGCATCTGCGGCTGGGGCGGCATGGCGCTGAATGCTGCTGCGCTTGACACGCGTGTGAAAGCGACTGTGGCGTCGACAATGTACGACATGACGCGCGTGAACGCGAAGGGCTATTTTGACGCAGAAGATTCTGCGGAGGCGCGCCACGAAAAACGTCTGGCGCTGAACGCTCAGCGTACCGAGGATTACAAAAATGGCAGCTACGTTCGCGCTGGCGGCGTGGTCGATCCGCTGCCGGAAGATGCGCCATTTTTCGTCAAGGATTACTACGATTATTACAAGACCGACCGCGGCTACCACGCGCGCTCGCTGAATTCCAACGACGGTTGGGCCGCCACTGGCTGCATCTCGTTTCTGAACCAGCCGATCCTCACCTACACGAACGAGATCCGCTCCGCCGTTCTCATCATGCACGGCGAAAAAGCACATTCCTGCTATTTCAGCAAGGATGCCTACGCCCAGATGATGGACGGCAATCCTGTGCCAGAGAATAAGGAGCTCCTGATCATCCCTGACGCTGTCCACACCGATCTTTACGACGGCGGCGGAAAGAACGCGATCCCATTTGACAAACTTGAAACGTTCTTTACCACGTATCTGAAATGATTTCTCCACGCACCGCTGACCGCGGTGCTCAGACTGTAGATAAACCCTATTTTGGCATCTTGCCAAAATAGGGTTTTCTCATTT
>OLQA01000731.1_pt1 | contig 31085 bp, 24 predicted proteins | sample 1673151 | NCBI WGS metagenome assembly OLQA01 (sample SAMEA3136760, study PRJEB25190) | human gut metagenome | biome: human gut; feature: human-associated habitat; material: faeces | place: Austria | collected 2013
GTCAACCTTTTGAAAGAATTGCTTATTTTCATTAACATAGTTTCTTAATCCATCCTTATCTTTTCTATATTTTAGCATAGTTAATATCACTTGTAAATCCTCAGAGAACCTCTCTGTTTCCTCTAAGCGTTCTGCATCTACCAGATTAATCCGATAATTTGGAAGATATTTTTCAAGAATTGCTTTTTCTTTTTCCGTTCCTTCTAATCGAAACATGTCATATAAGTCCACCGGCCCGTCCCACGGCTCTGATCCATAATAAAATACGAGCGAAATAATCGGCGTTAATCGGTCTGTTCTTCGAAAACGAGATAAGTATTCTCCAGCTGTAAGATGTTCTAACGTCTGTCCTGTTTTTTTAGCCTGCCTTTGGCCTTCTGTAAAACGTTCCCAGTTATTTCGAATCTGTGTTTCATAATCCATTCCGTCATAAAGCATCACTTTATGTGGCATAGCATAATGAATCTTATCTTGCGCTTCATTCGCAAGAAGTACAAGCGTCGCCTGGTTCTTCCATCGCATAATAATGTCCCGGTATTTCTTCATACTTTTCGTTTTTCCTACTCTGTTTTTCACATTAACAGATGAGACTGGATTTACCTCTTCTAAATCTTCAGGCAATATCACATTCTCTCCACCATAAATCACACCATTAAATAAATTTGCGAATCGATTTTTTTCACTTAGCCAGATATTGACATTAACATCTGCTTTTCCCATAGACAGTTCCTCCCTGATTTTTATTCTTTTGTTTTTAAATCATCAAAAATGGAATCTCATGCTGATATAGCCTTGAAAATGAGATATTATTATCTCTTCGATAACATGTTCAGACAAATGAAATATAGAAATATATGTCTGAGATTTTGATGTGGATTAACTATAGCAAAATAAACTGCTGCTGTCAATGATAAAAATCGACCTGGATCCATAGGAATCAAAACAACAATTCAAAAATCCAGGCCATTCACTACTTATTTATTTTTTAGAAACATTCTCCCTGAAAATGCTATGTGTGCTCTCTCATAAAACTCACACTCAGCCGGACAGATTGGGCGATATAATGGATCAGCTACTACGATCTGAGCGTTTTTCAAGGCGTTTTCCATCTCTTCTTCACCAGACACTTTTAAATCCTGACTTCCAATCAGTCCATCCGTTTCCTCTAATGGACAAAGAACCTTTGTTTTATAGTGATATTCTTTTTCAATTAAAGCTGCAAGAGATGTTGTTGTAACCGGCTCACCGATCAGAGTAACTATTTGTGATTTCCAATCTTCTATAGCTGTATTCTTTTCCCATTCTTTTCGATCTTCCAATGCCGGCATAGGTATTTTCTTTTCCAAAGCTTCACTGATTCTCTCTGCATATTCTTTATACGGTGTCCCGATCACATAAGGCGTTCCATATTTCTCTTTCAATGCCCTCGCCGCCCGAAGCCCGACAGATGATACGACAAGATTTACTTCTGCATTTCCTGCATTGGAAAGGTCTTCTAAAGTATCTCCCATCGCCCATGTGGAAATGATTTTCCATCCATACTGTTCAAGATTCTTTTTCAACTCTTCTACTTTTGAAATCGGGCCAAAATCAAGAGGAGTTATTCCAAGCAGGTTTACTATCCGTTTGACATAGTTTTCTCTCGTTTCTTTTTCTGTAACAAATCTTTTTGCAATTTCTTCGAATGCGATTCCTGCTCCATATACATAATCATGCATTCCATTTGTCGGCACTGCAAAGGATGGTATTCCTGTTTCAATTTCCAGCACTTTCGCCAGTGCCGGAAAATCGGTTCCATTCATAAATGGAATCGGTGAACTGACAAGTGCGATAAATTTCGGATGAAATTCACGTGCTGCTTCTTTGATATCTGATAAAAATTTTTCGTCATTTCCCATGACCGCATCAATCTCCGTCAGACCTGAAATAAAAATCAGGCTATCCTGATCGTACCAGCGAATTTCATCATGTGTATTATAGGTAGAATTGCAGCCGGATGGATCGTGCATCACGACCATGCCTCCCAACTCATAAAGTGCAGAACAGACACCTGATACATCTGAAGTATAAATCGGTATGATTCGATACGATTGTCTCATATGCAGCTTGTGCACCCCCATCCTTTTCTTACGATCATTGTTTTCGGATCTTTTTTATTCAAAAATGCTTCTTCCATAAGTTCCGCTGTCCTTCGGATTCCGTCAAATCCTTGCAGGCTGGCTCCCTGAACCAGATTTACAAAGTAATGACTTCCTGTAGACCACGCTGCTTTCTGACCGATTGCAAGTGTCTTTTCCGAAGGATACGCTTCATGCAGTACACGCATCTTTGCATGAACTGTCGCACGAAGTTCCAGTTTTGGTGCATTTACTTTCAGCCATTCAAATACTTCTTTTTCTTCCGAACTTATACTGTCCAGAAAAACAGTCTTTACGTTAAATCCATGTATCAGCAAAAGCCTGGCCAGTCCAAGTGGACGCGGATGGAAAGTATAATCAATCGTAATTGGAGCATTTCCAATAATTTGTTTTGCATGATTTAACGCTTCTTCGCAAAGTGCGATTTTCTTTTCCATCCATTCACTTAGAATCTGCTTTCTTTCCACTCCCAAAGAATTCCACAGAGTCTCTTCTTCGCTTCTGATTTCTTCATAATCAAAACTAAGTGGCAGATAAAGAAATGCTCTTCTTAATCTTTCTGCCAGTGTTTCAATCCCGTACTTTCCAGATGGATAACAACAGAGAAATGTTCCCGCATTTCCCAATTCTTCATACTCTTCCCATGTGCTGCAATCTTGCAATTCTCTGACTTTATATCCTGCTATAGCTAGCAATTCCTTTAAATCACAGCTTAGATCTAACGCAAAGTCACTCCCCAATATGGAAATCTGTTTTGTATCCATTTTATTCCGATCGGGATTCAGTGGTTCATACATTGCTTTTCGAAGCTTTTGATCCGGTGTTGGTCCATGTTTTTGCATAATTGGATCCATATAGCATCTCAAAAATCTGATTTCTGGAAATCGTTGCTCCAGTTCCCTGTAAATCCGCTCTAGATCGCATCCGAGAAAATGATGAAGGCATACTGTAAACAGAAGAACTGCCTTCGGCATTTTCTGTCCCGTCTTTTCCTCGCGTTCTTTTAGTTTTCTTAAAATATCTGCCGTTCCTTCAATCGTCACATCTTCCAGATTTCCGCTTAACAAGTTCTGCTCCTCTACGATCACAAAGGAAAATCTATCTTCTTCACACATCTCTGCTGCAGTAAGCACAACGCCCCGCATACAGTTGTCCGCACAGACATAAATCTGATGTGCTTCCGGAATCAGCATTCCAGTATGAACGATATTCCAACAGCCATGTGCCGGTGAATTAAATTCCAGCCCTTGTGGGAACGGAATTGGATAGGATGCGTCTTTTATGCTGACAACCGCATCTTTCTCACTGATCGGCCAGGCTGATTCTCCAACTTTTCTAAGCATTTGACACCTCTTGTTTTTCTCTCACTTTCATCAGGATCGCTTTGGCAAGTATACGATATTCTTCTGCCATTTCACTTTCCGGAAATGCTTCAAGAACGGTCTTTTTCTGTTCTTCTGCCTGCTGAACAAGATCACTTCTTGTCAAAGTTCCTACGATACTTGTATGAAAATCTTCTGCCAGTTCTTCTACTTTCTCCTCCTCACGCAGGACATTTCTTCGATTCAGGATCAGCCCTCCCAGTGTGGCATATCCGCGATTCTTAAAGTTTTCTACCGCCATAGCAATATTCGCACCTGCATGAATCGCCATATTTTCTCCAGATGTAACAATAAAGATCTTGTCTGCATACCCATTTCGCATCGGCATAGAAAATCCACCACAGACAACGTCTCCGAGCACATCATAAAGCACTACATCCGGCTGGTATTTCTCATAAGCACCTGTCTCTTCGAGTTTTTCCAGTGCAGTTATGATTCCGCGTCCTGCGCACCCAAGTCCCGGTGTCGGGCCTCCTGCTTCTACACAGACAATTCCTTTGTATCCAATTTTCACAATATCTTCCAGTTTCAGGTTCTGTTTCTTTTCCTGATACATCTGAAGTACGGTCGGAACTTCTTCCCCATGTCTGAGCAGGATCGTAGAATCCGCCTTCGGATCGCATCCAATCTGAAGAACCTTTAATCCCTGCTCAGCCAGTGCTGCTGCCACATTGGAGACTGTCGTCGACTTTCCGATTCCACCTTTTCCATATACTGCAATTTTAATCATTCTGTGCCTCCGCTTTTGTAATAATGTTTGAATAGGCAGTCTTCGCTGACACACCTTTGAGTCTTCCGATCTTTCCGGAAAGGCTGCTGATCATATCCTGCGGTGCATCAATTGCAATACTGATGATATTAATTCCCTTTTCCCTGTATGGAATCCCCATACGCCCGATAATATAATTTCCGGCTTCATGAAGAAGATCATTCAGTGTAACGATCGCTTCCGGATTTTCCACAATTATGGAGATTACTGCTACTCTTGTATCCATTTCGATTCCTTTCTCCGCATTTTGTTATATCGCTCTCTTCCGTTCCTCATGCCACAGCTCAATTCCACTCACGCTTCATTTCGCTGTATCGCTCTCTTCCGTTCCTCATGCTACAGCTCAATTCCGCTCACGCTTCATTTCGCTGTATGGCGTTCGCCATATGGAGAAAGTTGTTTCTTCTTGCTTATGCAAGCTAGCTTGCAGCGCATGAAGAGACAACTTTCTCCGCATTTCAGAACTGGTTTAGCATATTCTAGGCAACAACTCTCCGCCCGGCTGTGGGAGGAGGGACTGGGTTCCGATTTCTGTCATACGGATAACTTTTCCTGGGTTTTCTTCTGTGATTGTTCCGATGATTGCTGCATTTTGAGAGTATGGACACTGGTGAAGTGTCTCTACAATCTTTTCTGCCTGTTCTGCCGGAGCAATGATCACCATTGTTCCTTCACAGGCAAGATAAAGTGGTTCAAGTCCAAGCATTCCACAGACTCCCTGCACCTCGGTAGCTACCGGGATTTTTGCTGCATCAATCTGTACTCCAACCTGACTCTGTCCTGCAATCTCGTATAATACAGTTCCGACACCGCCTCTTGTCGCATCACGGATCACATGAAGTTCATGTGTCGTGTCCATAACAGCCTCCACAGTCTTCCAAAGTGGAGCGCAATCGCTCTTCACATCTGCCTCGATTCCGAAATCTTCTCTCGCAAGAAGGATCGTGCATCCATGTCGGCCGATATCTCCGGTTACGATAACTGCATCTCCTGGCTTCGCAAGTTCTCCGCCAACCTGTACGCCATCTTCAATTTGTCCCATTCCGGTTGTTGTGATAAAGACTCCGTCTACCTGTCCTTTTCCGGCGACCTTGGTGTCTCCTGATACGATGCGAACACCTGCTTCTTTCGCTGTTTTAGCCATTGCCTCCGCAATCTGCTCCAGTTTCTCCATTGGGAATCCTTCTTCAATCACAAATGCACAAGTCAGATATAATGGTTTTGCCCCCATGCAGGCCAGGTCATTTACTGTTCCGCAGATAGACAGTTTTCCAATATTTCCTCCCGGGAAAAATGCCGGAGATACGATAAATCCATCTGTTGACACTGCCATTTTCCCAACCGGCGGATTTAATACGGCTGCATCATCTGCTGTCAGATCCGGATTTGCAAAATGTGCTGCAAATACTTTGTCGATCAGTTCTGAAGTCTGTTTTCCGCCTGCTCCGTGTGCCATTGTAACTGTCTGGCTTTCTATTTTTTCGCTCATATTATTTCCTCTTTTTCCGTCACTGTTCACAGTAACCATTTCTATTTTCTTCTATACTCCGTACATGAGATAAGCGGAACACGCACCTTCATTCGAAACCATGCATGCTCCTACCGGATGCTGCGGTGTACAGACTTTTCCAAATACTTTGCAATCTGATGGCTTACATTTTCCCTGTAAAACATCTCCGCAACGACAAGCCGGATTTGCTCTTCCTTCCATTTCCGGAATCTGATATTTCACTCTTGCATCAAACATTTCCCACTCTTTACGAAGCTTCATTCCGGAATCTGGAATCACTCCAAGACCACGCCATTCACTGTCGCAGGATTCCATCAGTTCATCTACAAGACGCTGTGCCTCTTTGCTTCCTTCTGCTGTTACTACTCTTGGATAGCAGTTTACAAAAAATGGTTTTCCTTCCTGGTAGCGTTTCAATGAAACAGCCAATGCTGTCAGCAGTTCTTTCGCAGTAAATCCTGCTACAACTCCACTGACTCCCTCCTTTGTCAGAGATTCACACAATGCCGTTCCGGTAATTGCATTTACATGTCCCGGATAAAGAAACACATCTGCACTTCCTTTTAATGCTTCATAAGCTCCCGGCATCGTCTTATTTGCCGTCAGGATAGAATAATTCTCTAGTTGTTCTTCTTTCGCTTTCTTTACTGATAAGCAAGAAGAAGGTGTTGTTGTCTCAAAACCAACGGACAGGAACACGACTTGTTCCTCCGGATGTAACCTCGCATATTTTTCTGCATCTGCCGGTGAATAAACAATCTGGATCTTTGCGCCCTTTTCTCTCGCTCCCGCAAGACTCATCTTTGTTCCCGGTACACGGACAAGATCGCCAAAAGTACAGACTGTCACACCTGCTTGAAGTGCAAGCCACACTGCCTCATCAATAAAACCAACCGGTGTCACACAGACCGGACATCCCGGTCCTGAGATCAGTTCCACCTGCTTTGGAAGTAATTTGCGGATTCCAAGGCGAAAGATCTCATGTGTATGTGTTCCGCACACTTCCATAATGCGAACCGGTGGTCCATCATACTGCTCGATGATTTCCCTCGCTGTTTTTCTTTGTTTCTCATTTCTTTCAGATGTTTGATTTTTTGTTATATCCTGCATCATCATTTATTCTTTTCACCCCACTGTTCACTGCTCTATAGCAGTTCTTCCATAAGCTGATCGGTCTCTTCATCATCTTCTTCTGTGATCTTTGCAATTGCGACTCCGGCGTGCACCATCACGTAATCACCCGGCTCCAGATCTTCTAATAACTCTGAAGACACTTCCCTTTTCGCACCACCTGCATCTACCACTGCAGTTCCGTCACTGATGCGAACCACTTTAGCTGATAATCCTACACACATTTTCCTTATTCCTTTCTTTTTTAACTCTATAAAATCGGAGCTTCCTCTACACACTCATGATTCATTCCATAAAATGCCTGACCCAGTGCAACCCCTCCATCATTCGGCGGAATCATCTGATGTGTCAGCACATGAAAACCATTTGCAATTAATCCGTCTTCCGTCAGACGAAGCAGTAATCCATTCTGAAATACACCGCCACTAAGCGCTGCTGTCTGACATCCGGTTTTCTCTTTAGCATGGATACATGCTGTGACAATCTGCTCTGCAAGTCCTTTATGAAATTCATAAGCTGCCTTTTCTATTAAGTCCTGATCAAATGTATCTTCTGCCACTGCATTTTCGCCAATATTGCTAACCACTTCGACTGCTGCCCTCACCAGTCGACTTGTCAGAAGAAGTTCTCTTCCGTCGTCTGCTGATTCAGTTAAACACTTCTGCCCGTCTAAGACATTTATTTTCTTCTCACCAGATCTTTTTTCATAAGCTTCTGCTGCGAATTCCAATGCCATGGAGGCTTCTCCTTCAAAAGAAGATTTCTTTCGAATTCCAAGTATCGCACTGATTCCATCAAATAATCTTCCTGCACTGGTTGACTCTACCGCATTGATCTTTCTCTCAAGCATCGCAAGCTGAACTTTCGCTTCTTTTTCCTCGCAAAGACCAAGTTTCTGAATGATCTGCATCGCCTCATCTTTTGATTCAGATATTTGCCAGATTAAAGAAACTGCGATACGCCATCCTTCTTTTGCTGATAGGTCGCCTCCAGCCTGTAAAAATGGTTCAATACTTCCGATTCTCCGGAATCCGTCAAGATCTGCCAAAAGTATTTCTCCGCCCCATATGGTTCCGTCCGTTCCATAGCCGGTTCCGTCAAAAGATACTCCGATCACCTGTTCCATCCAGTCATTCTCTGCCATACAGGATAAGATGTGTGCATAATGATGCTGCACTTTCAAAACAGGATGTCCCAGTTCTTCCGCAACCACCGTCGAATTATATTTGGGATGCATATCGCAGACGACAACGCTTGGTTCCACTTCTAACAATGTTTCCATCCGCTGTATTGTCTCTTTCAATGCATTTACCGTTCTTAAATCTTCTAAGTCCCCCACATAAGCCGAAGGATAAAATCTACTATCCACACCGATACAGAATGTATTTTTCAATTCTCCGCCGACAGCTAATACCTGTCCTTTCCATTTTCCTGACGTCTGGATCGGCAGTGGCGCATATCCCCTTGATCTGCGAATCATATATGGTCTGTTTTTATAGAAATCCATCACGGAATCATCTGCTCTCACACGAATTTTTCGATCATGAGACAAGATGCAGTCACAAAATTCCGAAAGCTCTTCGAGTGCTTCCTCATCCGATCTGCAGATTGGCGCACCGGATACATTTCCACTGGTCATTACAAGAAAGTCCGGCATCTTGATTCCATCCGGATATTGAAATAGAAGTAACTGCACCGGCGCATATGGAAGCATCACTCCTACTTTTGGATTGCCCGGTGCGACAGATGAACACAGCTGCTTCGTTTCTATCTCTTTCCTCACCAAAAGAAGAATCGGCTTCTGATGTCCAGTGAGAATTTCTTCCTGCTCCTTACTCAACTCACAGACACTTTGCACTACCTCAAGATTTCTTGCCATCACTGCAAACGGTTTCGCCGGGCGGCGTTTTCTCTTTCTTAACAGTTCCACTGCTGTCTCATTTGATGCATCGCAGCAAAGATGAAATCCTCCGATTCCCTTCACTGCTACAATTCCACCCTCGGAAATCACTCTTCTTGCTTCCGTAATTGCATCAGAACCTTTCATGTCTATCGTTCTATCAAAAGTTTTGATCAAATAAACTTCCGGTCCGCACGCATTACAACAAACCGGCTGCGCATCGTATCTTCTGCTTTCCGGATTGTAATATTCTGCCTCACATTCCGGACACATCGGAAATTCTTTCATACTCGTACGCTCTCTGTCATATGGAAGAGCATCCAGAATCGTAAGCCGCGGACCACAACACGTACAATTAATAAACGGATGTAAGTATCTGCGATCCTTGGGATCATACAATTCTTCCTTACATTCCTCACAGATTGCAATATCCGGAGAAATAAAGATCTCTCCTTTTGTCTTCTCGCTTTCTATGATAGAAAAGTCCGGATATTTTTCCTTTGTATCCAGTATTTCTTCTGAAACCTTAAGAATCGCTGCACGTTTTGGCGGACAGGTACGAACTTTCTCAATAAACAGATTCACTGCCGTTTCGCTTCCCTGTGCGAAGATTTCAACATAAGGTCCACGATTACTGACACTTCCTCTGATCTTACAGGAATCTGCATGTCGACTGACGGTCGGACGGAATCCTACGCCCTGTACAATTCCATAGACACGGATTTTCTTCGTTATCTCCTTCTCCATAGACTTTTTCCTCCCGTTATGACTCCTGCAGTTTTCCTGAGACTGCAAAATGCCGTACATTAACAAATGTTCCTTTGAATCCCGGTACCAGGCCTCTCATATTTTCATCTGCAAAGACAATGTCATAGTTCCCATTTTGAACAAGCTTACAATAATCCTTCTCTTCTTTCAGTGAAAGATCTCCTTCTTCTGAAAGCTCGGATTTCATCATAAACCAGCTTGCCACCGTAACTTCTGTATTCTGTTCATTACTTCTTGTACGAATTTCCTGTCTGATTGCATTTGCGATCACCTGCTGATGAATGATCAGTATCTTTTTTCCAGCATAATCAAGTTCAGGTATCAATTCATCTACGAATGGATATCCCACTTCATACGGTGTGCCAAATTCTTTTTCCAGATATTTTGCTGTCTCGAGTGCCGCCGGTGCTACAACCAGATTCTTATCTGCTGAGCCTGCTGTCTTTACTTTATCAATACCTGCTCTCATTCCATAGCAAATATAATGCGTATTCTCATTTTCTGATTTCCGGAACTTCTTTTCTATATTCAGGTCACTGACATCATGTGGCGTCAGACCGAGAACTCCGATTTTCATCTTTTTAGAAGAATCATCTTCTTCTGAAGCTTCCTTCTGTGATACTACATCTTTTCCTGCAAATGTCTTGAATAAAGTCAGCCATGCCTTCTCTTCTCCCACATCATACAGTTCCATTCCGTTCGTATCTACAGTCAGAATCGGAAGATTTGTCTTCTTCTCGCACATTCTCTGTAATGCTCTATAATCCGTTGCAATCACAGCCGGAACCGGAGTACCGATCACCGCTGCAAAATTTGCATCAATCTTCTCTGCTGCATCCGTAAGTTTCGCAACAAGCCTGTCATCTCTTCCAAGGATTGCATCCATGTCACGCAAGCCCGCACTGAAAATCGCACTACGCTCCCCAAACCAGCGCGGTTCGTCGAATCCGCATACATTTCCTGTACAGCCTCCCGCATCACAAATAACAAGGATTCCTCCCAGTTCATAGAAAACGGACGCTGCACCTGACTGATCCGGTGCAAATGGAGTCAGTCCTTTCCAAAGGCCACGTACATAAACGTCTTCTTTTTTGTCCACTTCCTCTTTGAACAGTGATTCTTGACTCTGCTCTGCAATTGCTTCTTGTGATTTAGAACCGATCACTTCCACCTGTTTCTGCAAAACATTACCTTCTGCCTGTTCTGTCACAGCCAGTTCAAGCGCCTCAAACAGTCTTCTCACGCCTGCATATCCGAAAGGCTGTCTCTCCTCATTCCAATGGATTCCTTTTGTGTTCGGATGATAATAACAGGCATCCTTTCCGATTGTCAGTGTCACGCCACTTTCCGTTGGATCATAATAGAGCATCGTCGGTTCCATATTGGAAAAAATCTTTGTCTGCGGACTTAACTTTTTCAACTGTCTGATATAAATAAAGTTCTCCCCAGTAATCGTTCCGTAGATTTCTGCTACTTTAAATCCATATTTCACCAATGCTAATGATAATTCAAACGGATCCGCATTTGCACATTCCCCAACAGCAAATACCGGGTCCGGACAGACTTTACGAAAACTTTCAATTGCTTCCTGTGCCTGTTTTTTCTGTTCCTCTGCATGAAATTCTATTCCAAGTGCTGCGCCAAATGCCTGATACTGGCTTCCAATTTTATCAATCTGATAAAGTCTGCGCAGTTCGATAAATGGAATCTTTAATCTATCATGAAAATCCTCTGCTGCAAATCGTGCCTCCGGGTGAAGAACAAGATTAAAATTTGCCTCAGACATTTTCTTATATTCTTCAAAATCTTCACATCTCGAAATCTCATGAATCGTTTTCACACCTGCCTCTTGAAGCAGTGTATATAATTCACAGTCATCTACGAGTGGTGAAAAGTATCCGAGCAGATTTACTACATTTCCTTTTTTATGTCCTGGTTCAAGAAGTGAATACAGAGACTGTCTCACATGAACCATTGGTGGCTTTCGTCCCTCTCGTGTCAATGCATACATATAACATGGACGCACCGGAAGTCCGGCTTTTTCTTCCGCTTTTCTACAGACACGTTCCATATCTGTTCCAAGAAGGGCATCCACACAGGTAATACAGATCATCACAACGGATGGTTTCTTCTCAAGACTTTCACAGATTGATGCAACTGCTTTCGGAATTTTCTTTAGATGACGCCCTGTTACAATATCAGTCTCATCCATGCAAAGGTAAAAGAAACGGTTATTATATTCTTTCATTGAACTGATCATGGACGTATTTCTTCCACAGCACCCCGGTGCCACGATCAACATGATCGATCCCGGCACTGCAAGTCCTGCTCTTTTCACTCCGAACCCTTCTGCCCCTGGAGAGTTAAAGGCAAGCGTAGCCGGCGAACTATAGATTAAATGTTCCCCTGACTGAAACTGTTTCGGAAGATTATCCTTTCCTCTTTGTTCCAGTTCTTCCGCTGTACAAAAATATGCTTTCTTCATATATTTTCCCTCGACTTATATTTTATCTCACACGTTCTGTTTCATCCTCTAACAGCTTTTCTGCCAGTTCAAAGAATCTCTTACTGATCTCAGAATCTGCGTCACCTTCAATCACAGTCTTTCCCTGATCTTCCCAGCGTATAATCTCATCACTTCTTGGAATCTCACCGACAATCGGGATCTGTTTTTCTTCTGCAAATGCCTGTACCTTCTCCGTTTCATTTTCCACATTTCTATGATTCAGGATCAATCCAAAGATTCTTGCATAACTGCGATCTTCAAAGTTACGCACTGCGCTGGAAATATTGTTAGCCGCATACAATGCCATCTTTTCTCCGGATGTAACAATCACAACCTTCTCTGCATATCCTTCCCGGATCGGTGCTGCGAATCCGCCACAGACAACATCCCCAAGCACATCATACAGAACAACATCCGGTTTGTATGTCTCAAACAACCGCAAGTCTTCTAATAACTGAAATGTCGCTATGATCCCGCGTCCTGCACATCCTAGTCCCGGTGTCGGTCCGCCTGTCTCGATACAGAGCACACCACCGAATCCTTCCTTTGCGATCTGATCTAATTCTTCCGGCTCCTCATCCTCTTCTCTCATATAATTCATTACCGGACGCAATGGCTCGCCGCCTAACAGATTGATCGTTGAATCTGCTTTCGGATCACATCCGATCTGGATTACGCGCTTCCCCATAGCGGCAAATGCTGCTGCCAGATTCGATGTAATCGTGGACTTTCCAATCCCACCTTTTCCGTAAATTGCTACCTTTAACATATTGCTGATCCTCCCATTTTATTTCCCTGGTAAAGAGAAAGACCCTTCTTCCCCAACGGAAAAAGAGTCTGTTAAAATCACAAAATATTTTTTTGTCTAAACGCTTCTTTACAACTATTCCCGCTCGGTATCTCTTACTTCCTTGCCGTCAGAGTCTATATTCTATTCAAAATCCATGTCTTTATTGCTATGAGACATCTCTCTGCTGCATTCAGATTGAAACGTATTCTTTCCGTTTGGAACAGTTGTAAATCTCTTGCAAAACCATTAGTTAAATTATAACTTATCACTAATAGAATGGCAATGAATTTCTGGTTATTTCAGCGTTTTTTATTTCACAATATTGTTATTAATTTATCCAACAAATTTACTCCAATATCCCTGCACAAAGATAAATAATACGATCAATGGCAGAATATAGGATACATAGAATCTGGCCCAGCCCGGGAACTTGATTCCACTTCCTGCATTCGCTTCTTTCTGGAACTTATCCCAGCCCCAACCATAGCGACTTGTACAGAACAGAAGGTAGATCAGGCTTCCGATCGGAAGCAGGTTATTACTTACAATAAAGTCCTCAAGGTCCTGAATACTGCTTCCTGCTCCCAGAGGCATGAAGCCGCTCCAAATGTTGAATCCAAAAATACATGGAAGGGAAAGTACAATAATCGCGATCAGATTTCCCACAACCGCCTTTGTTCTTGAACAATTTGTTAAATCCATCACAAATGCGATCAGATTTTCAAACACGGCAATGATCGTAGAGCATGCTGCGAAAAACATACAAAGGAAGAAAATTGTTCCCCAGATTCTCCCTGCACTCATTGCATTGAAAATGTTCGGAAGTGTGATAAAGATCAGACTCGGACCACTGTCCGGCTGGACATTAAATGCAAAGCAGGCCGGAAAAATAATAAATCCAGCGATCAATGCAACTAATGTATCCAGAACTGTTACGCAGACTGCTTCTCCTGTCAGAGTTCTTTCTTTTCCGATATAACTTCCAAAGATCGCAATCGCACCGATTCCAAGACTTAATGTAAAGAATGCCTGTCCCATCGCTGCGAAAATAACTTCTTTCAATCCTGCTTCTGCTGCTTTCTTAAAATCAGGAAGAAGATAGAACTCCAGTCCTTTCTCTGCTCCCGGCAATGTCACGGAACGCACTGCAAGAATGATCATCAACACGAAAAGGAGGATCATCATTTTCTTTGTGATCTGCTCCACACCTTTCTGAAGTCCCATACAGACGATTCCAAAGCACAGCACAACAACAAGGATCATACAGATTGTCATTGTAACAGGCTGTCCAAGAAGTGATGTAAATACTCCGGTCACACCATCCGCATCAAGTCCTTTAAACTCTCCGATTGCCATCTTTCCTGTATATAGAAGAAGCCATCCGCCGATTGTTGTGTAGAACATCATTAAAAGATAGTTTCCACCGATTCCAAACCATTTATACCAGTGCCACTTTGTTCCCAGTGGTTCCAGACGGTCAAAGGATAGTGCAATACTTGCCTGACTTCCACGACCCACTGCGAATTCCATTACCATGATTGGCAATCCCAACAGAACAAGAAACAGCAGATAGATCAGAACAAATGCTGCTCCTCCATACTTTCCTGTAATATACGGAAAACGCCAAACATTTCCCAAGCCAATGGCACATCCCGCTGAGATCAGGATAAATCCCAGACGTGAGCCAAATTTCTCTCGTTTCATTTCTTAGTTGTCCTCTCTTCCTTCTTTAGTGTCATAAAATGCTGTAACTGAACTTACAACCATTCGATAAGCCATCTCTGCTGCATATTCCGGTGTTTCCTTTTCGCCTGTTTCCAACCATGTTTTCACAAAACCGAGACAACCGTTCAGGCAATAAGAATAAAAATATTTCATTTCACCTGTTTTCTCCGGTACAAGAGCTGCAAGTGACTCCCGACTCTTTTCCTCTAAAAGCCGCTCTAACTTATGTACAAAACCAATATCCCCATGTGGTCCTACAAGTGCGCTTGCAATTTGACGATTTTCATCAAGCACATGAAATAAATCCTGAATAAAATAGTAAACGCTATCTTTTCCCGGATCAATTGGATGTTCACGGATTGCGCGCTGCATCTCTTCCATCATTTCATTTTCAACTTCTGCAAGCAGCCCCGGTATATCAGAATAATGCAGATAAAAGGTAGAACGATTGATATCCACCGCATCTACCAATTCTTTTACCGTAATCTCTCTGATACTCTTCTCCCTCATCAATTGAGCAAGACCTGTTTTAAGCTGACTTTTTGTCTTTCTGACTCTGCGATCTGTCTTCTTCTGCATCTTCTCTTCCCCCCTTTATAACTTACAGTACTACTGACCAATAACTCTCTACTCTGTTTCTATGACTTAAATGAATGATTTTGTTACTGTTCACTCCCGTGTGAACAGTAACATGATTTTCTCCACCTGCTAGACATTTTTCAATCTTTCGTCTATTATTAGACATATCCAGTGTTGATTAATGGTTGTAAATTAGTTTCTACATTAATATAATACTTTTTGACATGAAAATCAACATTGTATCTATTACTAGAAATATTTTTAAGAAAAGGAGTTTTATCCATGAGAAACGCATTTCGGATTTTTCGCCGCGATATGAAACGCCTGCTCCGTAATCCGGCAGCAATACTTGTTTTGATCGGAGTATCTATTCTCCCCTCACTCTACGCATGGTTTAATATTGCAGCAAATATCGATCCTTATGCCAATACTTCCGGCATCAAGGTAGCAGTAGCAAATCTGGACACCGATGCCACACATGATGATCTGACGATCAATGCCGGCAGCCAGATTATTGACCAACTAAAGGAAAACGACCAGTTAGGATGGACGTTTGTTCCCAAAGATGCTGCTATTGAAGGAGTCAAATCCGGTAAATATTATGCAGCAATCATTATTCCGCAAGATTTTAGCGAATCCCTGCTAAGTGTCCTGTCCGGAAAGATCGAAACTCCGGAACTTAAATACTATATCAATGAAAAACTCAATGCAATTGCGCCAAAGATCACCAGTTCAGGTGCAAGCACGATCCAGACACAGGTTAATAACACATTTTCCTCTGTTGCATCTGAGACAATTGCCGAGATTTTAAAGGATTCTGTATTCAACATTTCCGACTCTGTTAATTCAACAAATGCAGAGATTAATGATCTGCTTACAAAAGCAAATAATAATATCAAAGAATACGAACAGCTTCTAGAAAAATTCAGTAAAGACTCATCCAATACCTCAAAGCTGATAGAAAATGCAAAAGATGCATCTACATCTTTAGGAGATGTAGCAACATCCGGAGCAAATGCATTGTCCAGTGCTGACTCTGTTATGAATACGACACGTTCTTCTGACGGAGAACTTTTACTTGGTCAGGCAAGCAGCTCAACATCCACAGGACTGACAGAACTTGCTACCGTAGCCGGAAAGATCAACACTTCTGTCAGTGATGCGCTTGGTTATGCAAACTCAGTCAATGAACTGAATGCAGATATTCTTAAAAAAATGCAGGAACTTGCCAATAAGTTTCCGGGAACGATCGGAGATCAGATCAATGCACAGATTTCTGCCCTGCAAACTCAGAACCAGTCAAATCAGGAATTGATCAATAGTCTTCAGACTGGAAATAATGGAATCAAAGATGCGATTGATACAACAACTGCAACACAGGAACAGCTTACTTCTCTGACAAAAGAAAGTATCAATAACCTGCACACTTTCCGTTCTACATTTGATCAGAATATTCTTCCACTGCTTGGACAGACACTGGATACATTTTCCACACTGACCGGTCAGGTAGAAGGAATGCTAAACGGAGTACCGGCTACTTCTAAGCAGATCAATGATATGCTCGACCAGTTAGAAAGTGGATTGTCAAATACAACTGCCCTCCTTGACAGTACGAAGGAATCTTTAAGTGCCGTAAGCGACAAACTAAGTACAATTCAGACGGATCTAAATGCACTGACAGGCTCTGCTACATACCAAAAACTGCTCTCTCTTGAAGGCATTGATGCAGAATCCATCTCATCATTTATGTCCTCTCCTGTGGAGATTAAAACGGAGACTTATTATACCGTAGATAATTACGGTTCTTCTATGACACCGTTCTACTCTAATCTTGCAATCTGGGTCGGCGGTATCGTACTGATCGCAATCTTTAAGCTGGAAGTGGACAAAGACGAATCCATGCGCGGTTACGGACAGACAACATTATACTTTGGACGCTGGCTCTTATACATGGCAGTTGGTCTTGTTCAGGGATTTATCGTCTGCCTCGGTGATACACTCCTTCCGGGAGTCCAATGCAACCATCCGGCACAATTCATCCTGACAGGAATGGTTTGCTCTTTCGTCTATGTAAATATTATTTATGCACTGTCACTTACATTTAAGCATATTGGTAAAGCGCTCTGTGTTATTCTCGTAATCCTGCAGATTCCTGGTTCTTCCGGAACCTACCCGATTGAGATGACACCAGCCTTTTTCCAGAAACTGCATCCACTCCTTCCATTTACATATGGTGTGAATGCTATGCGTGAAGCAATTGCCGGTTTCTATGGTTCTAACTTCCGCAACGATCTTCTGATCCTGCTCCTGTGCTACGTGCCGATCTCTCTGCTTATTGGACTTGGACTTCGCCCGGCTCTTTCCGGACTGAACCATCTGTTCGACAAGAAACTGGCAGAGACAGAATTTATGATGTGCGAACCTCACGAAGCAGAACTTAGCAGAAGTACACAGCTCTCCATGCTCTTACAGGCATCTCTTTCCATCGAAGACCTTCGCCTTGTAACAGCTGAACGGGCACAGAAATTTGAAAACAATTACCGTAAGATGATTCGTATCGGCTTCCTTGCCATTGCGATCATCCCTCTGATCTTCCTGATCCTGATGTTCAGTCTCGAATCAAAGATTGTATTCCTGACTTTATGGATCATTTCCATTATTGCGATCTCAGTATGGTTGATTGTTGTAGAATACATTCATACAAAATTAGAAGAACAGAAAAAGCTTGCTGGTATGTCTTACGAAGAAATGCTTGAAAACTTCCGTGGAAAGGAGGCGGAATAATTTGAAAAATATTTTTTTAATCCTGAAAAATGATCTGATGAAGATCCAGAAAAATGTCATCGCAATGATCGTTATTATGGGAATCACTGTAATTCCGACTCTTTATGCATGGTTTAACATTTCCGCAAGCTGGGATCCTTACGGAAATACAGGTGCGCTGAAACTTGCAGTTGCAAGTGATGACGAAGGTTATGAAAGTGATCTTATTGCCGTAAAGATTAACATGGGAGATCAGATTCTCTCTTCTCTGCATAAAAATTCTCAGTTCAACTGGGTTTTTACTGATTCAAAAGATGCTCAAAAAGGTGTAAAATCCGGAGAATATTATGCAGCGATCGTAATCCCTGAAGACTTTAGCCAAAAAATGATGAGTGTCTTCTCTTCTGAAGCTGAACATCCGGATCTGACTTATTACGAAAATGAAAAAGAAAATGCGATTGCTCCGATCATTACCGGAAAAGGCGCAACGGCTGTCCAGAAACAAATTAATCAAACATTCATTGAGACAATTGCCCAGACCGCACTTGATGCATTTCAGACGGTAGATTCAATCGCAAAGAAGACAGATGATGATTCTCTGATCAACAATATGAGTAGTAATTTGAATCAGATAGGATCTGATCTTGGAACTGTTGCTGCAACTGTTCAGTCCTTCTCAGACATGACAAACTCTGCAGTTACAATGCTGAACACAACAACAGAATTTCTTCAGGAAACCGGTTCCGGCACAAAAACCAGCCTGAATTCTTTGAAGAATTCTGATTCCGGCATCGATTCATTAACAACTGCCCTATCCGGAACTACAAGCACGATTTCTGACGCATTAGCACAGAATGCAAGCTTCTACACCGCTGTCTCTGATACTATTGACAAGGCTTTAAGTTCCTACAACTCAGATGCACAGGCGGCAGCAAATGCATTGTCTTCCGTAAGTAGCCGCGTACAGAATGTCATTGACGGGTATAATCAGCTTTCTGCTGCATTATCTGCTATTGCAGACGCCTCCTCAGATTATCCTGAGATTCAAAATGCGATCAATGGAATCAATCAACAGATTCAAATTGCAATTGATCGACAGACTGCACTCCGTGATAAAATTAACGGTGCTGCAACTTCAATTACTACAGCAACCGCAAATGCTACTACATTAAAGAGTGAACTTGATAGTCTGATCGGCGAAGCAACCTCTTCTGTCAAAGCAGTTGAGACAACTTACGAACAAAATGTAAAAGGAAATCTTGATAATCTTTCCAATTCATTGAGTTCTACAACAAGTTCTGTCTCCTCTATGCTTGGAAGCCTTGACAGCAGCATTGAAAATATTGCTAACGTTACCGGTTCTGCTTCAAGTGGACTTACAGGACTTCAGACAGCACTTACTAATTCTGCTGCTCTGTTAAAAGAATCTTCTGAAAAGCTGACGGCTGTAGCTACAAAACTTTCCACTGATGATTCAGAAGGTATGGCTGCCGTAACAAACCTGTTATCCGAAGACTCTGGAACAATTTCATCTTTCCTCTCCTCCCCGGTCAAACTGGATGAGAAAAAGATTTATCCAATTGAAAATTACGGGTCTGCAATGACTCCATTCTACTCCACTCTTGCGATCTGGGTAGGTGCTGTTGTTATGGCTGCCATGCTAAAAGTCACTGTAGCTGATTCTACAAAGAAGAAACTATTCCATCCGAAAGAATATCAGCTCTATATCGGACGTATCCTACTTCTGATCATTATCGGTTTCATGCAAAGTGCACTCATCTGTCTTGGAGATCTTTTCTTCCTTGGTATTCAGTGTAAGCATCCGGTAATGTTTGTACTAACCGGTATGTTCACAAGCTTTGTCTATGTGAATCTGATCTATGCACTGACTGTCTCCTTTGGAGATATCGGTAAAGCAATTGCCGTTGTCCTGATGGTAATGCAGGTTGCAGGAAGTGGTGGAACATTCCCGATCCAGTGTGCACCGAAGTTTTTCCAGATTGTTTATCCACTTCTGCCGTTCACACACAGCATGAATGCGATGCGTGAATGTATTGCAGGATTCTACGGAACAACTTATGCCACAGAGCTCGGCAAACTGGCAATCTTCCTTGCACCGTCATTGCTGCTTGGTCTTCTGCTCAGAAAACCGATCATAAAGATGAACGACGCATTTATGGAGAAGCTTGAAAGTACACATCTGATCTAATGTAATGGTCTAAAATATATAACTACAAAAACCCCCTAAAACATTACCATGAACGGTTCTGTTTTAGGGGTTCTCTTATTATTTCATATTATTTTCTACCGTCTGCTGTACCTCCTTTGGTACTTCATCTGTAAAAATCGGAATAAAAATTTCTTCTTCGATACCTACTCCATAAACTTCATTACCATTGAGTTTTCCATCCATATAATGATCCAAAATCCAGGAATATATTTTCCCGAAATCAAACTTAATCGATGCTGCAACCGTTCCCGGAGCAAGATCATTTTGATTCTCTGAAAATCCAATCACCTTTACTCCATTTTCCTTTGCAGCCTCAATGCAACCATTTCCAACTTTATTTGCGTAAATAAATAAAACATCTGCACCTTTTCCGATCATTTGGTTTGCAATCTCTTTTCCAAGTTCCTCATCTTCCCAACTATTCGCATAGGCCCTGAGTACTGTTGCATTCGGAAGCTTTCTATCCGCAGCCAGCTGACGAACATCCTTTTCATACTGATCCAGCAAGGTCTCCATTGCCTCATTCGGATAACCGGCAATAATGCCAAATGCTCCTGTCTTCGTCAGATTTCCACCAATGATTCCCGCCAGATGGCTTGCCTCCTCTTCTTTTGGATAAACAGAGAATGTATTTTTACCTGATGCCGATCGGCCATTTAAAATACAAAAATCAACTTTCGGATAATCTCCTGACACGGAAGAAACAACCTCCTCGAACTGTGATCCTGCAAGTATGATCAGATTATAATTATCTTCTGCATATCTGCGAATCACTGCGTCAAAGTCTTTCTCTTCGACATTACTCTGATACTCCAGATCAATTTTCTTATCTTTGTTCTGATTTGCAAGAATCCCTTCGTAATTTCCCGTATTCCAACTTTGATCATTTATATCTCCCGGAAGAATTACAACAACTTTCGGCTGATTGGCCGGAATAATTTTCCGGTAAGTAGTTCCTTCGATTACTGCAACAATGATAAGTAATACTGCAACAATGAAGCCTGTCTCAGCTTTTATTTTCTTTTTTTTCCTGGTATCTTCCATGCCTTGTTATCCTTTATTTTTGAGTTCTGTATATTTCAGATTCTCTGACTTTCGATTATAAATCTCCTAAAAAAGGTTTTCTGTAGAGATACTTTCCATCTCCTCTATTACCTTTAAATTCATTATTTTCAGCGATGATATTTCCTCTCTGCATTACGAGATCAATCTTTCCGTGCAGATCTGTTCCTTCATAAGAAGTATAATCAACAGCTCCGTGCATCATCTCGTGAGTCAATGTCTGTTTTGCATCAGCATCAATAATCACAAGGTCTCCATCTGCTCCCGGTTCAATAATTCCCTTCTTAGGATACATTCCGTATACCTTTGCCGGATTTGTACAGGCAACTTCTACCAGCTTGTTGATGCTGATTTTGTTTTTCATTACACCTTCTGAGAAAAGAAGAATCATTCTTTCTTCAACTCCCGGAGCTCCATTCGGACATTTTCTGAAATCATCCTTGCCGTCCTGTTTCTCTTTTGCATAATTGAATGGACAATGATCTGTCGCAACGATCTGAATCTCTCCTGCCTCTAATCCTTTCCACAGCGCATCAAGATCCTGCTGTGTACGAAGCGGTGGAGACATAATATATTTCAATCCATCCGGATCTTTATATCTGTCTTCTGTAAGTGTCAGATACTGTGTACATGTCTCAACAAAAATGTTTTTTTGTCCGTTTCTTCTTGCTTCTTCAACTGCTTCAAGACTTTCCTTACAAGAAAGATGTACAATATACACCGGTGCATCACCTGCAAGCTTCGCAAGATAAAGGACTCTTCTTACAGCCTCTGCTTCTGCAAGATTCGGCCTGCTCTTTGCATGATAGATCGGCGCAGTCTTTCCGGCATCACCATATTCTTTCTTCAGATGCTCTACCACATAATGATTCTCGCAATGGAATGCTGTGATTCCATGCAGTTCTTTCATCTTCTTAAGAACTTCTAAAATACCATCATCATCAATCTTATAGCCATAAGTCATATAAACCTTTGTGCTCTGGACTCCGTCATCCATCATTGTCTCAAGTTCATTTAAAATAGACTCGTCTACATGCTGAACTACTCCATGGAATCCATAATCGATAACAGCTTTATCATCCGCCAGTCCATGATATACATCCAGTTGATGATGTAGCGGGCATCCTGCCGGTCCGAATCCCATATGGTCTACGATTGTTGTAGTTCCGCCGCATGCGGCTGCAACAGTACCTGTATAAAAATCATCTACTGCTCTCGCGATTCCGACATCAATATCCATATGCGTATGAACATCAACACCTCCCGGAAGAACATATTTTCCTTTCGCATCGATCACCTTATCTGCATCCCCAAATTTTGCTTCCAAGTTCTTTCCGATACATTCGATCACACCATCCTCAATCAGGACATCTGCTTCATAAGTGTCCTCCGGTGATACGATCATTCCATTTTTTACAAGTGTTTTCATGATACTTCCACTCCTCTCTTAGTTTCAGTTATGCTTCTACCGCAGTCTATGCTTTCCATAGCTGCGGTGATTTTTGTGCCTGATGAGTGCTGTTTCTACCCTCTTTTTGCTGCTTTAATATAGATAAAGTATGCAAGACCTGCACCGATACTTCCTACTACATATGCATTGTCAAAGATAAATTTCAATGGTGCAATATATTTTCCGGCAAAGATAATGATCATTGCTGCCACAAAAATAATGATGATCGGTACATTAAAGCCTTTTGAATAATAATATTTTCCGCCGTCTTCCTTGTACATATCAACCATATCAACCTCTGTCTTATGCTCAAACAGATAGGATACCAGATATAATCCTGAGATAGGTCCCAGCAACGCTCCAAGCATTCCACATACATTATAAATCAAATCGTACGCACTTGCCAGTGCATTCCACGGTTGAGCAAATAAAGCAAGTACTGCTGCAATCAAAGCAGCCTTTTTGTAGCTTACTTTCTTTGCAAATAAAGTTGCGATAACATTTGTCGGTGGAACCAGATTTGCTGCAACATTTGTTGTCAGTACTGCCATAATAATGAACAACGAGAAAATAATTACAATAAACGGATTGTCAAATTTACTTACAAGAACTGCCGGCTCCCAGATTGCTTCTTTAAATACAATTGCTGCTCCTGCTGTTCCGCAAATTCCTACAAAGGAAATGAATGCTGTCATTACAGGTGCCCCGACAAGCTGTCCTACTGCCTGTGCCTTCTGTGTTTTACAGTTCTTTGTGAAATCTGCCATAGACAGTGCAATACCACCGTCAAATGCAATCATTGAAGACAATGCCGGGAAAAACAGTGTCCAGAAATTCTTGGACGGATCTCCCTGAAGAGATGGGTCAGAAAGAAGTTTCGACACACTCCAATCTGCACTTCTAATTCCCCAGATGATTACGATAAAGCTCAACACAATCAATACCGGTGCTGCAAACTTTTCCAGTTTCTGTAATGCACTGGATCCTGATCCTGCAATATATACGTTCATTGCCCAGAATAATAAGAATGAAATAAATAAACCTTTAAATCCAAGTCCATGCCATGCTGGAATGATTGCTCCGATAATTGCATTAAGTGCCTGACCGCCAATCCATGCCTGAACACCGAACCAGAAACACCCAAGTACTCCACGGACAATTGACGGGACTACAGTTCCTTTTGATCCAAACACCATTTTACTGAGCATCGGATAACCAAGTCCATACTTTGTACCGAAATGTCCAAGAACAACTGCAAAAATCATAACAAGTGTATGTCCTAATACAATCGTTAACAATGCCTGTGCCCATGACATACCAGATACGATCAGTCCACTTGCCACCTGATATACTGCGATAGATACAATCATACCAATCCACAGATTTCCCATGTCCCATGCTGACCAGTTACGCTCTTTTGAACTCAATGGTTTTGTCGCATCTGCATAATTATTTTTGTATTTATGGATTTCCTTTTCACCTTCCGGTGTCAATTCTACCATATCGCCTATCTGTCTTTGAAAAGCCCCCATAATGTACCTCCATTGTTTTTTATTTTTGTTTCGATATATCATTTGCGCATTGATATCTTATACTTCAATTTTAGTACATTTTGTTGCATTTTCAATGTGATAACTTTCTACTTTTGTTTAATATTTACGGTTTTTATCTTTTATTGTTTGTTTCTGTATTCTGTCGGCGTAAGATTATATTTTTTCTTAAACATACTGCTGAAATAACGAACATCGTTAATTCCCACTTTTTCTGAAATTTCTCCTATTCTAAGCTGCGGATTCTTAAGAAATTGACAAGCTTTCTCCAGCCGGTAATCTATAATATATTCAGATACATTCTGACCTGTATGTTTTTTAAACAACTCACTCAAATAGTTGGGCGTGATACAAAGTTGTTCTGAAATCTTTGTCAAGGTCAGCTTTTGTGAATAATTCATAGAAATGTAGTCCATCGCTTTCTGAACAAAAAGATTTGTCACTTTCATTTCTTGTTTTTCTTCACTCCGAGGTTTCTGAATATTTTTCTCAATTTCTTCCAGAATTCCAATCAATTCTCTGGCATTTGTAGGCTTTGTCAGATATCTGGTCACACCAAGCTCTATTGCTCTCTGTGCAAAAGAAAAATCACTATAACCACTTAATATAATAATTTTTGTATTCTCATCCTTTTCACGGATTCGATTGATCAGATCCAGACCATTAATCTCCGGCATCTTAATATCAGTAATAATCACATCCGCATAAGAAACAGACAACTGTTCCAGCGCTTCCATGGCATTTTCAAATACACCTATAATCTCAAATCCAGGTCTGGATGACAATAATTTTGATAGACCATTCCTGATCTTCGGTTCATCATCTACAATTACGATTTTCATCTTCTGTAACCTCCTTTGCCTGATCCACTTCTTCTACTGGGAGAAGAATAGTAACGGTTGTCCCTTTCTGCCATTCACTGTCAATTTTTAATCCATATGCCTCTCCAAAATGCAGCTGAATTCTACGATGTACATTTCGCATTCCAATATGCTTTCCACTAATTTCATCTGACATAATACTCTCCCTAAACCTCATCAAACGATCTGGCTGCATACCGATTCCATCATCTGTTACACGTATCTCAAGAGTTCCCTCTCTGACGATCGCTTGAATCTGAATTCTGCCCATCTCCTTCTTCTTCTCAATTCCATGCAAAATCGCATTCTCCACAATCGGCTGAAGAATCAGCTTCGGAACAAAACACAGCTTTGCTTCTTCATCTATTTCTATCTGAACTGTCAGACGATCTTCTAATCGGTTCTTCTGAATACAAAGATAACTTTCAATATATTTTAATTCTTCCTCAAAAAGTACAAGCATCTCTTCTCCATGAAGTGAATATTTCAAAATATCTCCTAAAGATACTACAACATCACTTATCTCCCATTCTCCCTTTTCAATTAACATCCAATTGATAGAATCTAATGTATTGTAAAGGAAATGTGGATTGATCTGAGCCTGAAGTGCTGTAAGCTCTGCATTCTTCTGTGCCAGTTTTTGTTGGTATACTTCCATAATCAATTGGCGTAATCTACTGATCATATAATTAAAAGACTGAATCAGCATTCCTATTTCATCATGTGCTTTTGATTCTACCTGTATTTCAAAATCTCCTGCTTCGACCTGTTTCATAGCATTTTTCAATCTCCCGATTGGCCTTGTAAATGTATAGGACAAAATAAAAATTCCAACTCCTGCCGCCAGCATTGCTAGCAAAACAAGGCCCATAATTGCTTCTCGAAGTCTCTTTGCCTGTGGAAAGAAATCATCTGTCGAAACCACTGAATAAGTCTCCCATCCGGTCAGTCCATTATACTGCCTACAGGCAAAATAATCCTTATTATCCCAGTTGAATTCATATCTTCTAACTCCTTTTTCCATCCCTTTTGTTACGACATCTCCCCAATCATAAATATTTGTCTTATTCGAGCACAGAACATTTCCGGCGCAATCCACCAGATAAGTGTACTGATTTTGAAAGGTACTATAATTATTCAACATCAAAAGTCCAAATGTCTCCGGATTCAATTCTATCGCAAGAATTACCTTATTGATAGAACTTATAAATGTTACTACTTCTTCTGCATTTTTCTGACAAAGCGAACTTCCTTTTTCCGTCCAGGTACCATCTCCAACAAGGTTACTTGCTGCATTCTCATATACTTCCATCCGCCTTTTATCATTCACTGCCTGACAGCCTGAATAGCTGTAATACACGGTTCCATCTTCATTCATCAGTATCAAATCTGTGCAGCTTGATATAAGATTTAAAAGCCCTTCCATCCAATCATTTAATTCTTCTGTTTCTTCCTGCGTATGTATCTCTTTTTTCAAATATGCCCTCACGATTTGACTGGATTTTACATTTTCAGCCAGACGATTGATCTGCTGAACCTGACTATTAATAGAGATATCAATTCTGTTAATTGTATCAGCCATCTCTTGTTCTTTGTTTTCCACTACAAGATTTTTTGCATTTTGATAAGAAAAATATCCAATCATTGATCCCATCAAAAGCACCAGTATCAAAAAAGAGAGCATTAACTTCTTTCGCAAAGTCATTTTATCTTTCTCCCTCCATACTTTTCTCCATGTCATTCCACTTGTGTTATCATCTTTGCAACATATTCCATTTTTTCACAATCAACAAATGAATAATTCATAACATAAATATTTTCATACTTTTTCTTCTTCTCACTTGAATGATAATAGGATGACAACGCAGCCAGCTTAATTCCTTTGCTCTTCATTTTATCCAGAAATTCTTCTTCACTCAGGTTTGTATCTACTTTCATTAAAAAATGTACTCCTGCATCTTCTTCCAGAATCTTGATTTTAGTTTTCAATACTCCCTGTAAAAATGCTTCCAGGATCCGGTCTCTCTTCTGCTGATAATAATTACGCAGCCGGTTAATATGTTTCTCAAATGCCCCTGAATTCATAAACTGCGCTAACGTATATTGTTCAAAATTTGATACCGTACAGGAATAAAAAGAAAGTTCTCTGTAAAATCGTTCTGCCAATTCATCCGGCAGCACCATATAACTGATTCGCACTGTTGAACACAAAGTCTTGGAAAATGTATTCATATAAATCACTTTTCCCGATACATCAATGCTCTGAAGCGATGGAATTGGCTTACCGTTCAATCTAAGTTCACTGTCATATTCATCTTCTATAATATATCTATCTTTCGTTTTTGTCACCCAGCCAAGTAACTCATAACGTTTACTGATTGGCATTACGATTCCCGTTGGATAATGATGTGACGGAGAACAATGTATCACATTGATTTCTTTTTCTTCCAGTTCTTCTACCTTCGGTCCGTCCTCTTCTATTTCTATATACTCATAACAAGCTCCCATACTGCGATAAATTTTTGCGATTTTATGATATCCCGGATTTTCAACTGAATATTTCAATTCCTTTCCCAAAAGCTGAATCAAAAGACTGGACAAATATTCTGTTCCAGCACCAATAATGATCTGTTCCGGCCGCACCGTCATATTTCGGAATGCTTTCAGATAATCCGCAATGCTTTGTCTTAATTCCATTACTCCGCCACACGGTGGATTAAGCATCAATTCTGTCTGATAGTCATTCATTACTGCTCGCATCGTCTTTGTCCATATGGAAAATGGAAATGCACTCTGTTCCGTCTGATTACTCGTAAAATCTGCGATATAAGCATTCTTTCCACCGGTAAGGTTTAACTTATTGCTGTAAATCCTATTTTCTGATAAATCACTCTCGCTTTTCATTCTGTCATCCCGCAGGTCTGCTACATAAAATCCACTCTTTGGAACGGAATAAATATATCCCTCTGCTGCAAGCTGACCATAGGCATTCTCGACAGTGATCACACTTATGGCCAGATTTTTTGCAAGTGCACGCTTTGATGGAAGTTTTTCTCCACTCTTAATTTTCCCTTGAATAATGTCATTCTTAATACATTTATACAAATATTGATAAAGCGTATCTGACCCTATATTTTCAAAATTATATGTCAACATATTTACTTTTTTCTCCATTCTGACCTTTTTGAATATATTAAAACTGAGTATTTTTATATAGTCACTTTGTCATTATACTATTACCTATCGAATTAGTAAAGAAAAGGAGATTTAAAAATGAGTACAAATAATGAACGTTATGAATTAAATAAAAATCTGGCACAGATGTTAAAAGGTGGAGTGATCATGGATGTTACAACTCCGGAACAGGCAAAGATTGCAGAAGCTGCCGGTGCATGTGCTGTTATGGCGCTGGAAAGAATTCCGGCTGACATCCGCGCTGCTGGTGGAGTTTCCCGTATGAGTGATCCGAAGATGATCAAAGGAATCCAGGAAGCTGTTTCAATCCCTGTTATGGCCAAATGCAGAATCGGACATTTTGCAGAAGCTCAGGTACTTCAGGCAATTGAAATCGACTATATTGATGAAAGCGAAGTCCTTTCACCTGCAGATGATGTCTACCATATTAACAAAAGAGAGTTTGGTGTTCCATTTGTCTGCGGTGCAAAAGATCTTGGCGAAGCACTTAGACGTATCAATGAAGGAGCTTCTATGATCCGTACAAAAGGTGAACCAGGAACCGGTGATATTGTTCAGGCAGTTCGCCATATGCGCAAAATGAACAGTGAAATTTCCAAACTAGTAAGTATGCGTGAAGATGAACTTTTCGAGGCAGCCAAACAGTTGCAGGTTCCTTATGATCTTGTCCTTTATGTACATAAAAACGGAAAACTTCCTGTTGTAAACTTTGCTGCCGGCGGTGTTGCAACTCCTGCTGATGCCGCTCTTATGATGCAGTTAGGCGCAGAGGGAGTCTTTGTCGGTTCCGGTATCTTCAAATCCGGAAATCCAGCGAAACGTGCTGCTGCTATCGTACAGGCCGTTACAAACTATACAGATGCAAAACTGATCGCTGAACTTTCATCTGACCTTGGTGAAGCTATGGTCGGCATCAACGAACAGGAAATTGAACTTCTCATGGCAGAAAGAGGAAAATAAAATGACAATCGCAGTACTCGCCCTTCAAGGAGCATTCATAGAGCACGAACAGATGCTTCAAAAGCTTGGAGTTCATACCATTGAACTCCGACAGGCTTCTGATCTGCAAAAAGATTTTGATGGGATTATCCTTCCCGGCGGTGAAAGCACTGTTCAGGGAAAACTCTTACACGATCTTAACATGTTCGAACCTTTAAAAGAGAAGATTGAATCCGGTATTCCCGTTCTGGCTACTTGTGCCGGAATGATTCTCCTGGCTTCTGACATTGCTGAACAAGACGAAACCTATTTTGAAACCATTCCTATGACAGTCAAACGAAACGCCTACGGTCGCCAGCTTGGAAGCTTCCATACAAATGCTGAAGCAGCCGGTATCGGTGAAATTCCTATGACTTTCATCCGTGCCCCTTTTGTAGAATCCGTTCATGCTGACGCTTCCGGAAACACACCTGAGATCCTCAGTATTGTAGAGAATCGTATTGTCGGAGTGAAATATAAGAATCAGATTGCATTTGCATTTCATCCGGAATTAGATCAGGACACACGGATTCATGAAGCATTTCTAGGGATGATCAGATAGTTATCGCAGCATTCTCCAAGGTCTCGTGCAAGTACGGACTTTGGCTCGTTGCTCGCGTAAATAAAAGAAACCGACAGGATGTTTTCTAAATGAGCTTATCATTTTCATCCTGTCGATTTCTTTCTTTTTACTAGTACTATTAAGCAGGTTTTTTACATTGGTGTTCCAACCTCTATCAAATTCCCATCCAAATCATAAAAACGAACAATCTTCTGTCCCCAGCTATGCGTCATCAAACGATTCACATACTTTATATCCGGATAAAGCTTATCCAGTTTTTCGACAAAAGCTTCGATATTCTTCTCCTCAAAATATAACTCACAGGAATTACTCTCTGAAATGATATCTATTTCCAGAAAGTTCTTCCAAATTGTTTTCTCCTGAAGAACAAGTCCCTCTGTCAGAATGACATTTCCTTCATTATCAAGTATTACATCAAGTCCAAATAAATCATGATAAAATTTCTTTGATTTCTCGATATCTTCTACAACAATCAAAATATTTCTTAATCTCATACTTCATAATCTCCTTGTGAGGTTTTATGCATCTACTTTCCACTCTGCCAGCGGTTTTAGCTCAATCTTTGTTCCGTTTGGAAGCGAAAACCAATGGTCATTGATTGCTTTTACCGGATACGCTTTGATTTTCTCCATAATCTCTGCTTCTGAATCTACTGCAATGGAAATATGATCATATCCATTTTCTGATGCTGCATCCAGCTCCTCTACTTCGCAAAGCTGGATACCTTCTTTGTACCAGCATTTTCTTCCCGGTTTTTCACCGATTTCTCTCCACATATGCATCTCAAATACATCTTCAAAAAAATGTTGTGCTTCTTCATATAATTTTGTACGGATTGCCGCGTGATCGATTCTTGCCATCCTGACACACTCCTTTTTGCTTATTCTACTACCTATATTACGTTATTTCTTTTTATTTTTCATTATAAACTCAAATTGTTTAACAAAAAAAACAGCGCTTTCGCACTGCTTCTCATTCCTGTCTATATTCCATGTACCTTCAAAACTACATACAGTCAAAACCAACATCATCATCCAAACCTATCACTGCTTTGGTTATGCCCTCGACCTATTAGTAACAGTCAGCTCCATGTGTTACCACACTTCCACCTCTGCCCTATCTACCTCGTCGTCTTCAAGGGGTCTTACTAACTTGACGTTATGGGATATCTCATCTTGAGGGGGGCTTCACGCTTAGATGCCTTCAGCGTTTATCC
>OLQA01000740.1_pt1 | contig 30954 bp, 26 predicted proteins | sample 1673151 | NCBI WGS metagenome assembly OLQA01 (sample SAMEA3136760, study PRJEB25190) | human gut metagenome | biome: human gut; feature: human-associated habitat; material: faeces | place: Austria | collected 2013
CCAGGCCGAGATGAAGAAGGCCGTGGATTGCGGCTACTGGAACCTCTTCCGCTTCAACCCGGCGGCTCCTGCCGGCAAGAAGTTCTCGCTCGACTCCAAGGCTCCGGCCGGCGGTTATCAGGAGTTCCTGATGAACGAGGCCCGCTATGCCTCCCTCACCCGTTCCTTCCCGGAGCGCGCTGAGGAGCTCTTCAAGGAGAACGAGCAGGCCGCTATGGACCGCTATGCTCATCTGCAAAAGCTCCTGACGGTGTATAACGAGGCATAAAGCTTCCTGCTACAAGACCTGAGGGCGTTCCCGGCGAATGTTCTCGGACATGGAGAGACCCCCGACCGCATGTCGTGCGGCGGGGGTCTCTCCCGTTCTATGGGGTGCTTATCTGCGCTCTTGGGTGCCGCATCCTGTTCGTACGATGGGGGTTCTTCGAGGTCGAAGGGCCACTGCTATAATAAGCGCGTTATTGAGAACTTCACATGGAAGGAAAACCCGCTGTGAGCAATGCCACTAAGGGTGCCAAGGGACCTCGTTTCCATCTCGCTATGGCCGTGTCGAGGGCCGCGGCTTCGGCGCTTAAGCTCGCGCGCCGTAATGCCGGGCAGATGCCGGGCGTTATCGCCGAGAAGATCGATCCTTCGTTCCTTGCTGATGTCGACAAGCCTGCGCGCGTCGTCTTCGTCTCTGGAACGAACGGCAAGACAACCACGAATAACCTGCTGTGCGACCTGCTGCGCGATAACGGCATCGAGATGATCGATAATCGTGCGGGCGGTAATGTTCGCAACGGCGTTGAGAGCACGCTTATCAAGAATGCCACCATTTCTGGTCGCCAGAAGCTCGACGTGGCAGTCATGGAGCTCGACGAGCTTTCGTTCCGCACCGTGCTGCCCGATCTGGTTCCCGAGGTCATCCTCGTCACGAACCTCTATCGTGATTCCTTCTCGCGCAACGCCAACCCCGACTTCATCTTCTCTGTAATGAGTGAGAACATCTCGCCTGCAACCAAGCTTATCTTGAATGCAGACGATATGATCAGCTGTCGTCTGGCGCCGCAAAATTCGAATCGCGTTTACTATTCCATTGCTCGCCTCGAGGATGACTCGTCAGATCCTCAGGGCATTGTGTGCGACCTCACCGCTTGTCCTCAGTGTGGTGGCAAGCTTGAGTATGACTACTGCCATCTGCGCCATCTTGGTCACGCGCATTGTAAGAGCTGCGGTTTCACTAACCCCGAGTCCGATTACGAGCTCGTGGCGCTCGACCGCGACGCTCATACGTTTACCGTGTGCGAGCGCTGCCATGAGGGGGAGCCTACCCACACGTACCACTTTGGCAATTACTCGATTACAAACCTGTATAACCTGTTTTCTACGGTTGTGGTTGCTCGCGAGCTTGGGCTTTCCGCCGAGGCTATCGCAGCTTCGCTCGAGCGCGGCATCAACGTGACGGCGCTGCGCTATACAGAGAAGACGGTTGGTGGCAAGCGCTTGGTTGCAGTGGCGTCCAAGGGCGAGAACAGCACGGCGACGTCGGTGGCGCTCGATACGATTCGTAAGGAGCCCGGTAGTAAGGCAGTCATCGTGATGCTCGCCGATGCCCACAAAGCGGCGAACCCCAAGGAGACCGAGTATATCGGCTGGTACTATCAGACCGACTTCGAGTATCTCAACGATCCCAGCATCGAGCAGATTGTAATTCAGGGTGCCACGAATCTCGACTTGCTCCCGCGCCTGCGTATGGCGAATATCGACCCCGCAAAGCTTCACATGGTCGAGACGCCCGAACAGGCTGCTCAGGCGGTCGACCCCATGAGCGTTGATTCCGTGTTCTGGGCATTTGACATCTTTAACGGTGGCGACGTGGAGAAGAGCCGCGAGCTTATTGGGAAGAAGATCGAGGAGGCATCTGATGTCCGCTAATGCAAAGACTGTCATCGAGGTGCTCTACCCCGAATACGCAAACCAGGCGGGGGACAATGGCAATGCCATGTATCTGCGCGCATGTCTGCCCGATGCCGAGTTCATCGAGACGACGCATGACGACGTTCCCTATTTTGCCGAGCACGTGCCCTCGCTGATTTTGCTGTGCGGCATGTCTGAGGCACAGCAGGTAAACACTATCAAGTTACTGCAGCCGTATCGCGAACGTCTTGTTGAGCTTATTGACGCCGGTGTGCCCATGCTCTTTACGGGTAGCGCTCCGGAGGTTTTGGGCACCAAAATCGTAAATCCGGATGGCTCGGAGACTCCGGCGTTGGGCCTTCTCGATTTTGTGACGCACTGCAATATCCCCGCGCGTTATCACGATGTGGTGATTGGCGACCTCAACGCTCCCGAACGCGATGAGGCTATCAAGGTCGTGGGCTTCAAAATTCAGTTCACTCAGATGAAGGCCGGTGCGGGTCAGCAGCCGTTCTGCCGTAATGAGGTGGGCTTTGGCCTGAATAAGCAAACCAGCGAGGAAGGCTTTAGAAAAAACAACCTTATGGCAACCTGGCTTATCGGCCCGCTGCTGCCGCTCAATCCCGATTTTACGCGTTATCTGCTCGACCTTATCGGCGAGAAGGATGCTCCGCTCGCGTTTGAGGAGGATGTGCGCGCGTCGTACGAGGAACGTTTGAAGACGTTCCGCCTGCCTGGCATGGGACTTGCGTACTAGGTTCGGTTTTTGCTGCTTGCGCGTTGGCCGTTGACGGAGCCCGCGAAGGCTATCAAGAGGATTCGGGCGGTGAGGCCAATGGCCTTGTCGCCCGTTTTTGCGTTTGGCGGGGCCGGTCGTGATTTCAGTCCGCTTCGGACGCATGCTTATATCTGCTTTCATCGCTTTGGTGGAAAAGTCAAAATATGTACGATTGAAGGCTGTCGATTTTGCATGTATAAAGCTCTAAGGGGCGCAAAAGGGTTTCGTACAGCATATGAACACCGTTCATGTTTATTCGAGAGTCTCTTGCCCTGCTTTTGGATGTATTGGAACTTGTTTCATCGTACATTTTTTAGGTTTTCCACCACTTTGAGTCGTTGCGGATGCAATATTTCCCGATGGGGAGCGTGTGGGCGTATTTTTATGCATACACAGCTTATCTTTATGCATTTTATCCTTATGGTGCCGCTGTGGGCGCGCTGGGCGGTGCGTTGCGGGTGCGGACGATAGAGCCTGCGGGCTGTTTGGGCGGAAGATTGTCGCCGTGCCGGTTTGTTGCCATGTGCAGTCGAGGGTGTGACAATATGCTTGATGTGTTGTCACATTCAGGGGGAGAGGGGACGGCTATGGACGCATTTGTCTCACGTCGCGCGCTCGTATCTTCGCTGGGCCTTGCCGCGATGTCGGCAGGACTGGGCGCGTGCGGCATTTCTGGCGGACAGAGTACGGGGCTTTCCGGTTCGTCTTCCTCGGTTAAGTCGTCCGAGCAGAAACCTCTTGTCCAGCAAAAGCTTGAGTCCATGACGCTCGAGCAAAAGGTGGCGCAGCTTTTTCTTGTCACTCCCGAGCAGCTTACTGGTGTGTCTCAAGCGGTTGTTGCCGGCTCTGTTACGCAGCGAGCTCTCGAGGATATCCCCGTGGGCGGTCTGTGCTACTTTTCACAAAACATCACGGGAGACCAGCAGCTCCGAGACCTCCTTTCGGGCACCTATGACATGGCGTTACAGTCCGGTGCCGGCATCGCGCCGTTTCTGGCGGTGGACGAGGAGGGCGGCAGCCTGGTGTCGCGTGTTGCCAACTCGGGCTATTTCGATGTGCAGCGCTTTCCGAACATGGCTGAGGTGGGGGCAACGGGAGACGAGACTCAGGCGGCCCGTGTCGGTGCAGCAATAGGCGAGTATCTGCATGAAATTGGTTTCAATGTCGATTTTGCTCCCGCTGCAGACGTACTCACCAATCCTTCCAACGAGGTAATTGGGCCCCGCGCGTTTTCCTCCGATCCCGATGTGGTGGCGCAGATGGTGTCCGCCGAGGTCCTGGCGATGCTCGATGCGGGCACAATGCCCTGCATAAAGCATTTTCCCGGTCATGGCGATACCGCTGGCGATTCCCATACCGGCGGCGCCGTTTCCTCGCGTTCTGCCGAAGAGATTCGAACATGTGAGTACAAACCGTTCCAAGCGGGAATCGAGGCAGGCTGTCCCTTCGTGATGGTGGGGCATATCGAAACTCCCAATCTGGCAGCAGATGGCTTGCCGGCATCGCTTTCCAAAACGATGATCACCGACGAGCTCCGCGGGCGTCTGGGGTTTGGGGGCGTGGTGATATCTGACTCATTTGTTATGGGTGCAATTACGCAGCGCTACGCGTCGGCCGATGCTGCTGTGCGCTTTATCCGAGCAGGCGGCGATATGGTTTTGATACCCGAGAACCTGCAGGACGCATACCAGGGACTGCTCGAGGCGGTAAACGAGGGCGTGATTGAGGAGAGCCGCATTGACGAATCGGTCATGCGTATTCTCAAGGTCAAGAAGCGCGCCGGAATGCTCATGTAGCGTGGGTTTGCATGAGGCCAGGTGCCTGCTGGGCTGGGCACATTTTGCGCAATTCCTTAAAGACTAAAGGGAGAGGGCCCAGCTGTAGGTCGATTGGTCCACGATGGTATCGATGGGCCAGGTGTGGGAGCTGCGCCAGGCGCTTGCGGGGTCGTGAACGGTCACATTTCCGCTGTCATCGATATCCGAAAGCACGATAAAGTGGCCAACGTTGGTGAAATCGCCAATGTTCATGAGCGAAATAACGGGCTTGCCCTGTGAGAGGGCGGCGGATATCTGATCTTTATTGCTGTCGAACATCTTGGAGCTGACGCCAAAGGCGGCGGCACCTTCGGTCATGAACGACCACTCGGTGGAACCGCTCGGAGCATAGCCGTGCGCGTCGGCCCAGGCGGCCATCGTGGCTGGCGTGTAATCGATATGGCCGGTGAGATAGACGTAGGCCATCGTGAAGGCGGTTGGTCCGCAGGCATTGTCGCGGACAGTGCCGCCGCCATAGGGGCGCTGCGCCCACATAGGGTCGGTTTGGTAGAGATAGGGCATCTTGCCTTGCTTCCACGACTTCTTGGGTGTTGATACGGGGAGGTCCGCCGGGCTCATAAGAGGCATATCAAGTTGAGTCGCCTCGGCGGCAGGCTCTACACCTGCGGAAATGGCGCCAAAGAGGGCGCCGATGATACCAAAGATCACGATAAGGGTTGCTAAAAGCCCACGTCGAATGCGCAACGGTCCGGCCGGTGCCGCCGCCCCGCGATGTGCCCTAAACCCCGCCCCGCGCATGCCGGGACGTCCAGAGGCAAAGTACATATGGTTGTTGGAATAGGTGCCACGGCGGAGCGGTTGGCCGATTACGGAGCCTTGCGAGCGCGATGGGCGGGCGCCGATATTTCGACGTGATGGGGGCTGGCTGCTTCGCGTTTGAAATTGAGCGCTGCGCAGTGGGCGCTGGCCACTACGGGACGGACTCGAGGTGCTGCGCTGCGGTCGGCTTGCGCTACTCCTCGTCGGGGTCGAGGAGCGTCCAAGGGCGCTGTTGAGTTTTCGCCCCGATGCAGGAGTGTAGGAGCGCTGTGCGCGGCCGAGGTCATCGGCATGATGGCGCGCGGGGTCGTGTGCGCGCCGGTTGCTTTCGGTTTGCGAATGGTGTCTGCGCTCCGGCTGCGAAGGAGCCTGGCGAAAATGAGGTGCCTGTTGAGGCTCATGCGAAGGCGGCCGTTGGGGGCTTTTTGGCCGTGCGGAGGCGAGGCGGACCGTAGGATGTGCGGTCCCGCTTTCGTACCGGTTATTGTCTTCTCGTGCGTTCATGGCCCTCCGTTGCTGGCATCAAGTCGCCGAGTGCGCAAGATTGCCCCCATTCTATCTCAAGTAGGATGTTTACCCCCTTCGAGCTCGGCTTTGCGTACATATAACCGCTGGTCCCGCGCCTGGGCCCTTTCGCCGCCAGAGGCTTGACGTATAAGAAGGATGTAACGCATCGACAGGCTTTTGCGCTTTGGTGCGCCGAGCGCTCGATTGCGAGACCCTTGCAGTCACGCTCGTAGACGCCTGCATTCTTCAGGCAACGGATGCGTTCGTTTCCTGTTAAGGTAGCTGCCGAGGAATAGACATGCGCGTGACGCCCCCGCCTGCGTTGCTGCGTGTGGATAGGGCAACTCTCTATGATGGCCCCGGAGGAGGAATCATGGGTAAGAAATATGCGATTGTCGGAGGAAAACTCGTTGACGGTACCGGTTCTGCACCGGTCGAAAATGCTCTCATCCTTATTGGGGAGGATGGCAGGATCGAGTATGCGGGTAGGTACGAGGACGTGCCCGCCGAAGCCGGCTACAACAGTATCGATGCTGCTGGAAAGACTGTCATGCCGGGCCTGATCGATACGCATCTGCATTTCTCGGGCAACCTGACCGATGACGATACCGACTGGGTCATGCAGCCGCTGCTGGAAAAGCAGGCGATCGCCGTCAAACAGGCATATGACTGCCTGACCCATGGCCTTACCACTGTGTGCGAAGTGGGGCGGTTTGGTATCCACGTGCGCAATTGCATCAATAACGGCGTGTTCAAGGGCCCGCGCGTCTATGCGACGGGCTTGGGCTTTTGTCGCACTGCAGGACATGGCGATTCGCACCGCTGCAGCCAGCTCGAGAACAAGCAGTCGCATCCTTGGGGCGATCAGGTGGATGGACCGTGGGAGCTGCGCCGTGCTGTTCGGCAACGCCTGCGCGAGGACCCCGATGCCATCAAGATTTGGGCGACCGGCGGCGGTATCTGGCGTTGGGACTCTGGTCGCGCTCAGCATTATTGTGCCGAGGAAATCAAGGCGGTAATCGACGAGGCAAAGATGGTGGGCATTCCCGTTTGGAGCCATTGCTACAATTCGCATTCCGCTGCGTATGACTCGGTGCGATTTGGTTGCGAGCAGCTGATTCACGGTTTTGATATCGATGAGCGCACCATGGACCTTATGGCCGAGCAGGGTACGTTCTTCACACCTACCATTGGCTTTTTGCCTACTTGGTACAGCACCTATCCTCCTGTCTATGTGCCCGAGATCCATGATAAGTTCCCCGGCGATACGCTGGTCGAGAAGGAGCTGCAACGCAACTATGACTGCCTGCGCGAAGCCAAGAGGCGAGGCGTGGTCTTTACCATTGGTTCCGATTCCTTCTCGTTTGTGACTCCGTACGGCTACGTCACGATCGCCGAGATGTACGACTTTGTGGACAAGGTGGGCATCTCGCCACTGGAGACCATTACGTGCGCCACGCTCAATGGCGCCAAGATGGCCCATTGCGATGGCGAAACCGGTTCTCTCGAGGTGGGCAAGTGCGCCGATTTGCTGGTTGTAAATGGCGACCCTGCCGTGAATATCCACGATCTTAAGCCCGAGAACATGGATCTCATCATGAAGGACGGCGAGATTGTTGTTGCCGGGTCGTTTGGCGAGCGAAACAGGTGGAGCGCGTAAGGGCTTGTCTTCCCACCGGGAGACCCGAGGCCGTTCCCCTTCGCTGGTCCTCGCGCTTCGCGCTGCGGAATCGCTCAGGGGAACGACCCCGGGCCTCCCTGCGGCCTCGCCCTTGAAATCGCGGGGCGGGGAAGGAGAGATGGCGCGCCCGCGGCGCCCTGAGGCCGCTGGTCCTCGCGCTTCGCGCTGCGGAATCGCTCAGGGGAACGGCCCCGGGCCTCCCTGCGGCCTCGCCCTTGAAATCGCGGGGCGGGAATGAAAAGGTTGGCGCGCCCGCGGCGCCCCGAGGCCGCTGATCCTTGCGCTTCGCGCTGCGGAATCGCTCAGGGGAACGACCCCGGGCCTCCCTACGCCGCCGCTTCTAAAACGAAGAAAACATGCCGACGTTTGATGATGGGGCGTCGGGGCATAATGGACGCATGCACGTTATCGCGGAAGGAGACCCCTTCCGTGTCCATGAAAGGACTTCCCTTATGCCTGCACTTATCACGCATCATCTTTTTGGCGAGGAGAGCATCGACCGCCTGCCTGCCGGGATCGTCACGTCGGACGAGGAGCGCTGTGCGTTTCTGCTGGGAAACCAAGGCCCGGACCCCTTCTTCTTCCACGTGCGTACGCCGTATATGCGCGACTGCATGCAGCTTGCCAGGGTGATGCATCGTTCACGCATGTCAAAGCAGTTTGCCTGTCTTCGCAACGGCGTGAGCCGTTTACAGAAGCATGACGCTCAGCTTGGGCGCGCTTTTACCCTGGGACTTCTTTCCCACTATGTGCTCGATCGCAACGCTCATCCGTTTGTGTACGAGCAGCAGTTTGGCGTGCTCGATGCCGATCCCGATCTGGCGTCGGCAGCCAGTCAGGTGCATGCGGTGATCGAGAGCGATTTGGATGTCTTGATGCTTCAGCTCAAGCGCAACGGCGCCACGACGGCGGACTATCCGCCGGTGAGTGAGCTTGTTACCAGCGAGCGCATCGATAAAGTGGGCGGCGCACTGATGAGCCATGTAGCGCGTAGCGTCTACGGCCTCGATGTGGGCATTGCCGAGTATGGCGGCGCTGTGGCGGATATGCAGATGCTGTATCGCATTATCGAGCCGGCGGGTTCGCTCAAGACCGACGTTATCGGCAAGCTCGAGGGCCTCGTGTCCAATTATTCCTTGCTGGCGTCGCTTGCGCATCCCGTGACCAATAAACAGCCGCTGCGCGCTGGCAATATGGGGCACATCGCATGGAAGAACCCCTTTACCGAGGCCGTTTCGCACGAGAGCTTCCCCGAGGTTTTCGATCGCGCGCTGGAAGACCACGAGCGTGCAGCAGCGTGCTTTGTCGAGTGCGCCGATATGGAGCAGCTGACGGGTCACCTCAACTATTCTGGCCGTCCGCTTGCTGCCGATGAGGAATTCGATCGCGAGGAGTAGTGCGTCGTCTGACTCTCGCCCGTCATATAATTCGTCCGATCAAGCCCGCCTCGCGCGGGCTTTTTCTACATCTAACTGGGGTCTTCACAAAATGTGACAAAACAAACCTGTCGACTTTCTGTCACATTGAGCAGGTGGGTTCATGCGGCGTTGACGGGTTCTTGACCTGTCCTTGATACAACTTGTCGTACGATATTCTATTGACATTCCGAGCAAACGCCGCTGTGGCCAACCAAAGGGAGACGCACACCATGAAGTACACCAAGCTCGAGCGGAACTGGGTTATGTATGATGTGGGCAATTCCGCACTCGTGCTGCTGCAGACCTCCGTGGTGCCCATCTATTTCAACGCGCTTGCCGCAGGCGCCAGCTCGGCTGGTCTAGTTACCGCATGGGCCAACGCCCAGACGGTCGCCTCGCTCGTGGTGGCGTTCCTCATGCCGATTCTGGGTGCGCTTGCAGATTACGCTGGCAACAAGATCAAGTTCTTCATCGGCTTCTTTCTTACGGGCCTGGTGCTGTGCTTTGCGCAGGCCGTGCCCATGAGTGCCATGGCGTTCCTTGTGATCTACGTGGTGTGTACGATTGGCCTTAACTCGTCCATGACGTTTTACGATGCCATGCTTCCCGACATTACCACCGACGAGCGCATGGATGCTGTTTCCAGCTCGGGCTATGCCTGGGGCTATATTGGCTCGACCATCCCCTTCATCATCTGCCTCGCGCTTATCATGGCCGGCCCTTCGGCGCTTGGCCTTGAGACGATGTTCTGCACGCGCATGGCCTTTGTCATCACCGGCGTGTGGTGGCTCGTATTCACCCTGCCCCTGCTACGTACCTATAAGCAGAAGTACGGTCGTGAGCGCAGCAGCGAGGATACGCTCGGCCATATCGTCTCCGGCGTGTTCTCCGAGGTCGCTCATACCATGAAGGAGATTGCCCACGATAAGGTGGTCCTTTTGTACATGGTGGCGTTCTTCTTCTACATCGACGGCGTGCATACCGTCATTTCCATGGCTACGAGCTACGGCTCTTCGTTGGGCATCGACTCCACGCAGCTCGTCTTGGCTCTGCTTGTCACGCAGTTCGTTGCGTTCCCCTCGGCCATCATCTACGGCAAGCTCGCCGGCCGCGTGGGCACTCTGCGCATGATTACCGTGGCCGTGGTCGCCTATATGTGCATCGTCTTGTTTGCCGCGTTCTTCCTCAAGACCGCTACCGAGTTTTGGATCCTCGCCATCCTCGTGGGTATGTTCCAGGGTGGCGTGCAAGCGCTTTCGCGCAGCTACTTTGGCAAGATTATCCCCAAGGAGAAGTCCAACGAATACTATGGCTTCTTTGACATTTTTGGACGCTACGCCTCTGTCATGGGAACTCTGCTAGTATCTGTTGTGACGTCACTCACGAGGGATCCTTCTTTAGGAGTGCTTTCCATCGGGATCCTTCTGGTTGTGGGTTTCGTTTTGCTAGTAAAGCTCTCCAAGATGCAGGGATCCGCTGCGTAGGCGGACGTGCGCACACCTGTCTTGGAACGGAGGGCTTTACGGTGCAGTAAAGCCCTCCGTTTTCATAGAAGGTGAATGAGGAACAATGAAATCGAATTATCTTGCCCGTGTTGGTGTGATTGCTGCCGCTTATGCAGCTTGCACCCTGATTGCCCTGCTCTTCTTGGGAAGTCTCGCGTGGGGTCCTATCCAGTTTCGCGTGTCCGAGGCGCTGTGCGTGCTCGCCCTGTTCACGCCTGCCGCCATTCCCGGCCTGACGCTTGGCTGCGTGATCGCCAACGTGATGAACATCGTCATCTCCGGTACGGGCATGCTGGGCATGCTTGATGTGGTCTTTGGCTCGCTGGCCACCTTTGCAGGCGCCCTTTTTACGTGGAAGATGCGCCGCCACCCCCTCGTGGCGCTTGCGGGCCCCGTGCTTGCAAACGCGCTGATCGTGCCCGCCTATCTTCCGCTTTTGCTGCAGGGCGTGGGCTTCTACACCATCCCCTTTACGACGATCTCGCTCGATAACTCCTGGCTGTTCATGTATCTGTTCGGCTTGGTGACCACTGGCGTGGGCGAAGCGGTTATCATGTATGTACTTGGGTACCCGTTGGCACGCTCGCTGGCAAAAACGCCGATGTTTTCTGCAGAGAGCGCCGAGTTGGGTATGCATAACTAACGGCGAGGTAGCACGCATGCGGGTCGAGTGGCGCCGCGGCTGACAGATGAGCATGCGCGGCGATGGACGGAGCCAGCATGAAACCCGTTGTCATGATTCCCACGTACTGGGAAGCAAGCCAGGATGGCGTCTGCACGCCGGGCGGGTACGACCACGCTACCGATATCTATTCGACAACGCCCGATCTTGATCGCTGCCTGCGTTCGCTCGAGCAGGTGCGCAAGCTCCCACGCGTTGTCATTCTTGTTGTGTGTCCTGCCGCGACGACCGCGCGAGTGCGTCGACGCGTAGAAGAGATCGCGGCGGCGCACCCCTCGATCGATGCCTTGGTTGTAACAAACGCCGAAGCATCGCATATAGCCGACCGCGTGGCGGAGCTTGCCCCCAACGTCATAGGGGAGCCTATATCGCTACGCGGCTACGGTGCCATTCGAAACATGGGTCTGGCCGTCGCGGCGATTTTTGGGCACGACACCGTCGTTTTCTTGGATGACGACGAGATGGTGCTTGGTCCCGATTTTATGGACAAGGCCCTCTACGCCCTGGGGCAGCAAAACAGGCAAGGCGTCCCCATTTTGGCCAAGAGCGGCTACTTTTACGATCGTGCCGGGTCGCCCATGGCCGATGCGACGCAAGCCGGCCCCACAACGCGTTGGTGGACCAAGCGTCTCGAATTCAATAGCTGGATGAAGCGAGCCCTTGCGGGAACGCGCATCTCTCGCTCCAACTATGTGTGCGGCGGATGCCTTTCCCTGCACGCGCGCGCCTACATGCACGTTGCGTTTGACCCGTGGATCACGCGAGGCGAGGACCTCGATTATCTCTTTAACATGCGCCTTTGGGGCTTTGAGATGTGGTTTGACAACCAGTGGGTGGTTCGCCATCTGCCGCCGGTGATAACCCAGCGTGCTCCGCGCTTCATGCAAGACGTATACCGCTGGTACTACGAGCGCGCAAAGATCGCTTATGCCAACCGGCAGCACGACCTGAATCCGGTGACACCCGAATCGCTTATGCCGTATCCGGGGCCGTGGATTTCCAAGCAACTCGATGATCGCGTTCGCAAGACGGCTGCGGCACGTGCCATGCTGACGGCCGAGAAGTTTGCCTATTTCAAGATTTTGAAAGATGGCATCCCCGAGGCGGAGTCCTATGCGCGTGCGAACGCGAGCAATTATGTGCGTCTTCAGAGCTTCTGGCCCGCTATCATGAATGGGCTATGGAACGATATCGATATGCAGGCCATGCTCCTGCAGCATGAAGAGGAGAACGATGAGCGACAATAGGACCACGCAGGCCGAGGCTTCTTCGCAAGACGGTCTTACGTCGGGAGTGCGCATTCTGGTGGCGGTGTGCGCGGCGTTGCTGATCTTCTATTTTATCTATGCATTGATGGTGGACAGCAAACCTTTGGCGACGGTGTTCGCCTGTGCTCTCCTATGCGCATTCCTGCTGATTTTTATCTTCTTGTCCCTCAATCCCGATATCCTTCGCTCTCAGTACACCGAGCAAACGCTTTCGTCGGCGTCGGAGATGCTGGAGGATATCAAGGACGGTTTGACTCCCGAGGGCGCTGAGGCCATCTGTCGCAGGCTGCTTACCGAGACGCGTGCTATGGCCATCGCCATGACGGACGATACGCGCGTGCTCGCTTGCGCGGGCGATCTTGCGAGCGATTTTCCGCCCGGCTCTCCCATTCATACGCCTGCCACGCATTATGTTCTCGAACACGGTATCGTGCAGAGCTTCACGCATGCCGTGGACGTGAAAAGCGAGACCCGGGGGCATCGCGAGATCCCCGCGGGTATCATCGCCCCGCTTAAGGTGCGCGGCAAAGCCGTGGGAACGCTCAAGTTCTACTATCGGCGTTCGCACGAGGTCAATCGCACCCAGTATGCGCTGGCCTCCGGTTTTGCCGAGCTCATTTCCACGCAGCTTGCCATTCATGAGCTCGAGCTGCAGTCCGAGCTTACTGCCCGCGCCGAGGTGCGCGCGCTACAGGCCCAGATCAACCCTCACTTCCTGTTCAACACGCTCAACACCATTGCGGCCCTTACGCGTACCGAGCCGCTGCGTGCCCGCGAGCTGTTGCGTGAGTTTGCCTCGTTCTACCGCGCGACGCTCGACAATTCTGGCTCGCTTATTCCTGTCAGCCGCGAAATCGAGCAAACGCTGCGCTATCTGACGTTTGAGAAGGCCCGTTTTGGCGAGGATCGCATTGGGGTGAATGTCGATATCGACGAGGAGGTCGAGGATACACTGGTGCCTGCATTTGTGATTCAGCCCTTGGTGGAAAACGCGGTGCGCCATGCGATGGGCGACGAAGATCCGCTCCATATCGATATCTCGGTTGCTCCCGAGGGCGAATCCATGGTGGAAATCCAGGTTAAGGACGACGGTGTGGGCATGGACGAGCAGACGGCGGCGCGACTGTTCTGCACACAGCAAAAGGCCCCGCGCACGGATGCTCCCCAGGGCGGCGGTGCGGGCGTAGCCATGCACAATATCGCCGACCGCATCGCGCGTTTTTATGGACCCCGCTCGAGCACGCAGGTTATTTCCTCCCCCGGAGCGGGTACTTCCGTTGTTTTGCATCTTGATTTGCAAAAAAGTATCCTTGAGTAGGGTTAAAATAGAAATTCGGCATTGTATGCCGGCTCGGCGCGATTTTTTAATGGTGCCGGTACTATCGATGGTTATTCCAACGAAGGGACCATATTGATGCTACGTGCGATGATCGTTGACGACGAAGCACCTGCACGCTCTGAGCTGCGTTTTCTGCTTGAGCAGACTGGAAAAATCGGATCGATTAACGAGGCTTCGAGCGTTCGCTCGGCTATTGAGATGCTCATGGAGAATCGTGTCGACGTGGTTTTTCTTGATATCTCTATGCCGGGAGCCTCGGGTCTTCAACTTGCGGAGGCGCTTCACCGTTTGAAGAACCCCCCTGCGGTGGTCTTCGTTACCGCCTACAGTGACCATGCTGTCGAGGCATTTGATGTGGACGCTGTGGACTACCTCATGAAGCCGGTCGAGGAAGCTCGTCTTGACCAGGCCATTGGTAAGGTGCTTGCGCGTGTCAAGCCGGTTTCGGAGAACAAGTCGTCCATTGAGCGCATTCCTGTGGAGAAGGGCGGCCGTAAGGTGCTCATCCCCGTGGACCAGATTCGCTACATCATGGCCAAGGACGATTACTCCTGCATTTTTACCGAGGATGATCGCTACCTTTCCACGACGTCGCTTGCGCAGTTCGAGTCCAAGCTGGGAGATTTTGGCTTCTTCCGCGTACATCGCCGCTATATCGTGAACCTTGCATGCGTTGAAGACGTTGAAACCGCCGCCTCCGGTGCGATTCAGCTGGGCATCACCAGCGTGGAAGATCGCATTCCCGTCTCGCGCCGCCGCGTTGTGCCGCTTAAAAAGGCGCTGAACCTCTAATGGATACGCTGGCGGATGCAAAGCGTATCGATATTATTTCCGATACGCATGGATACCTTTCGGATGAGCTTCTCGCTGCCCTTGAGGGTGCCGACTTGATTATCCATGCGGGAGATATGACGTCCGAGGCCGATTGGGACCATCTCAATACCATTGCTCCCATTAAAGCCGTGTTGGGCAACAACGATTTCTATCGCGATTACGGACCAGGGGTGCCGGCGCTCAATACGTTTACGTATGAGGGCTTGAGCTTTGCGGTGGCCCACTATCGCGAGGAGCTCCCGGTGGGGACGGTCGACGTGGCTATCTGCGGCCATACGCATCGTCCCAAAATCGTGCAGTTGGGCAAGTGTCTGGTTATCAACCCGGGATCGCCTACGTATCCTCGTAGCGCGCGGGGTAACACCATGGCTCGTCTTTTTGTGGCCGACGGTCGGGTTATCTCGGCCGACATCATCGATCTATAGTGTGGCGTGGGGCTTGGTCCCCGCGCCATTTTTGTGTGCAAGAGCACTGCCTACCTGCAAATTCATTGAGTACGGGGTGTCATTAACCGTCTGTTCGGTTGGTCGATATTCGGGCGTCGGAAAAAATTTTTAAAAAAGTGTTGCGCACATCTCAGAGTTCTGTGTATACTAGCTCTCGCAGCAACGCCTGCTGATGGGGAGTTAGCTCAGCTGGTTAGAGCGCCGGCCTGTCACGTCGGAGGTCGCGGGTTCGAGTCCCGTACTTCCCGCCATCAAATGTTAAAAGCCTTGTCTTCGGACGAGGCTTTTTTCGTATAGATGCAAAACTGTCGTTGATATAGGATTATTCCCGAATGGCAATTCATGAGGGGAGATTCCGGTGTTTTGTGCAAAATGTGGGAACAAGTTGAGCGACGGCGCTCGTTTTTGTGTCAACTGCGGTGCACCGGTTGCCGATCGTGATGGAGCTGACGTTCCGGTGAGCGCTCAGGAGGATGCTCGAGGGGGCGATGCTCCCGACGCGACCGTTGCGGCTCCTGTTCTTGCGCCCGCAGATGCGACTTCCGATGTCGCACCGGGCCCCGATACCGTGTCTGCTGAGCCTGAGGCCGCTTCTGCCGCCGATGCGTCCGCGGCTCCTGACGACACCGCGGCTAAGAAAAAGAAGACGCCGTTTATCATCGCGGCGGCGATTCTCGTTATCGTCATCATCGGCGTCGCCGCCTTTTTCCTGCTAGGCAACAAAGGCGCGGGAGATATCGAGTTTGGCCAGGACACCGAGGTTGAGCTTGCGGTGACAACCGTCATCAAGCCGCGCGGCAAAGACGGCAACCTCATGAATTCCTACGACGCCTACCTCATCAACGAGAAGGCAAAGGGCGACGTTTCTTCTATCAAGACCACGCCGTATCATCTTACGGTCAAAGGCGATCAGGGCTTCAAGCCCTCCGACTTCAAGGATCTCCCCAACAATCGTTACACGCTGGTGATTGTGGACCACGATTCCGATGATGCCGATAGCGAGCAGAAGATTCCCGTCAATTACGACAAGGAGAACAAGAAGGCTCCTTCCGAGGCGATTATCGCGGTGCCCTCAAAGCCCCAGAAGGCTCCTGCAAAAGAGGATGGAAAGACCGACGAGCAGAAGGCGTATGGTCTGTTCCTCGATAAGATCAAGGAGTTGACCGATACGTATGGCGCCAGCGGATCAACCGAATGGGGCGGCTCCTACAATCTGGCGACCGGCCTGTGTGTAGCTGATCTTGTGGACTTTGACGGCGATGGCATGAACGAGCTGTTCGTGGTCTACAACACGCAGGTTGCTAATCCGAATGTGGACGGCTGGATGGACAAGCAGGCTCAGTCGTTTAAGAGCGAGGTATGGGCCTATCGCGACGGCAAGATCGTCAAGGTCTTTGATGAATCGAACGTCGAGCACGATAACGGCGGTGTGACATGGGTGAGCGTTCATCAAAAGGATGGCAAGCTCTACCTTATGACCACCGACTCTTCTTATACGGATCTTGGCGACGCTGGCTACAACGAGACGACGGATACGGTTTTCTACGTCATGGACGGCTCGGAGTTCAAACAGGACGCTTCGGCACACTCCGACGCTAACGTGTCATCGGATTCGTCTGACTCCACCTGTACCATCAACGGCAAGGACGCTACCTCCGACGAACTTTTGAATTTCCAGGATTCTTATCCGGCATACCTGAGCTATGGACTTATCAACTATCTGCAGGATGCTAGCTTCTATGGCGAAGGAACGTACTATCCGGTGAACGACCTTCCCAGCTTGGTGGCAAAGACCACCCAAGCGCTCGAGGCGGGTGCTGCGACCAAGAAGGACGACACCGCAAAGGATGCGTCGTACTCTGCCGACATCAAGACGGTTTCCGTGCCGGTGCCCGACGCCTCCAGTGACGTTACCCCTCGTGTTGATACCGATTGGACCTATCTCCAGTTTTCCAAAGACGGTAAGCCTGATGGATGCAAAGACCTCAACGCCAAGCTCAAGGAGAGCTTTGACGCCGATGTCGACGCCACGTCCTCCTGGAGGCTCGATTTGAGCGGCAACGGGAACGGTGCTGCCGAGGTGCTGCAGAACCGCTGCGACACCATGGTGTCTCTCGACGGCTCGATAGCTTGCGTGTTCCAGGAGCGCTACTATACAGCGGGCGGTCCCCATGGGTGGAACAAGAACGCGGTGGTCTACTACGATCTCTCGAAGGGCACCGAAGTCGACGCCGACGTGGCTTTGGGGATTGACAAGGACACTCTGGCGGGCCTGGCCTCCGACGCCATCGATGCGTTCGTGCGTACCAATCCCGGTATCAGCGACACTGGCGATGTACGCGATCACCTTTACGAGATGGATCGCTATGGCCGCGATAAAGCAGGCATCTTCTTTATCACGCGCGACTACGAGATGGGTACCTATGCCGATGGCTCGCATGTCATCTACATCAAGGCCCTCAACGGCGATGATGGCCTTGTGGGCACGTCGGGGGATTCTGGTAACTGATTAGTGCCCGATGCGCCAATGTAAACACATGAAGCCCGCCTGCGCCCGCCGCGCGGCGGGCTTTGTCCGTCTTACGCGGTATGATAGGTGAGCACAACGAACACAATCGGCAAGGAGAGTTCATGCCGACGATTGATACCCATAGCACGCCGGCCTTCATCACCCTGGAGGGCATCGATGGCTGCGGAAAGTCGACGCAGGCGCGTTTGCTCGCCGCCGCTCTCGAGCATGCGGGCTGCGCGGTGTTGCGCTTGCGCGAGCCTGGTGGCACGGAGATTTCCGAGAAAATCCGTGCGCTTTTGCTCGATCCCGCTAACGCGGCGATGAGCGAGACATGCGAGCTTTTGCTTTTTGAGGCGGCGCGCGCTCAGCTTGTGGAAGAGGTCATTGTTCCGGCCCTGGCAGCGGGCCAGGTGGTGGTGTGCGATCGCTTCTACGACTCGACTACAGCCTATCAGGCGTTTGCCGATGGTCTCGACTGCGCGATGGTGTGCAGCGCCAACGCTCTTGCGGTGGGGGAGTGTACCCCGCGCCTCACGCTCGTCTACGATGTGAGCGTTGACGAGGCGCTTACTCGCCGCGCCGCGCGTGCGGGCCAAGACCGCATGGAGCTCAAGGGCGATGCCTTTCAGGAGAGCGTCGCTGCGGGGTTTCGCGCCATTGCGAAGCTGGAGCCTGAGCGCGTGAAGCTGATTGACGCCTCGGCCGGCGTGGCCGAGGTGTTTGCACAGACGGTCTCCTGTGCTCGCAGGGCCGGCTTTACCCTGTCCGACGCCGATGTGCAGGCGGCTCTTGCTATCGAGCAGATCGAGGTGGCTTGATGGTGGCCGACGCATCGCTTTTGGCAAAGCTATCTGGTCAGAAGCGCGTCAAGAGCTTTTTGACACGTGCGGTGGAAGGCGGCCGAGCCGCTCACGCCTATCTGTTTGTAGGCGCTCCCGGTTCTGGCAAGCTCGAGGCTGCATGGGCGCTTGCCCAGGCTCTTTTGTGCGAGGATGGCGGGTGCGGGGCTTGTGATAACTGCACGCGCGCGGCGCGTCGCACGCATCCGGACGTGCACTATTACACTCCCGAGAGCGCTACGGGCTATCTCATCAGTCAGACGCGCGAGCTGCTGGAGGATGTTGCCTTGGCCCCTATTCGCGCCAAGCACAAGGTCTATATCATCGACCGCGCGGAGCAGATGCGTGCAAATACGGCAAATGCCTTGCTCAAAACTATCGAGGAGCCGCCCGAGACGGTGACGTTTATCCTGCTGGGCACCTCGACCGATACCATCTTGCCCACCATCGTGTCGCGTTGCCAGTGCGTGCCGTTTCGTACGTTGCCACTCGACGAATCTGCTCAGACCGTGGCGCGTGCAACTGGCGTCGACCTTGCTCGTTGCCGCATGGCCGTAGCCGTGACGGGCGGGCCCAATGCTGCCATCGGTTTTCTCAAGAGCGCCGAGCGCCAAGAGGTGCGCCGCCAAATGCTGCGCGCTATCGACATGCTTAGACGCTCGGACGAGGCGGACATTTTGCTTTCTGTGCGCGACTTGCTTGGCGTTATCAAGGCGCCGCTTGCAGAGCTTAAGGATGCGCAGAAAGCGATGCTCGACCGCGACTCGGATTATCTTTCGCGTGGAGCCTTGAAGCAGCTGGAGGATCGCAACAAGCGCGAGCTTACGGCACGCGAGCGTTCGGGTATCATGGAAGCGCTAGCGTGCGTACGATCGCTGCTGCGCGATGTTTTGCTGCTTGTCCAAGACGATGCCGCTTCGATTGTCAACGAGGACGCGCGAGACATTGCGTGTCGTTTGGCCGAGCATGCGACGTGTACGGGTATCGTGCGCGCCATCGAGGCCGTAGGCGATGCCGAGCATCGCATCGCGCGTAACATAACTCCCCAGCTGACCTGCGAGGTCATGCTCTTTGATATAAGAAAGGCGCTTCTATGCCCGTAGTTGTTCCCGTTAAATTTGCTTTTGCCTCGCGCGATTTGTGGTTTGACCCCCAAGGCTTGGACATCGTCGAGGCCGATCATGCCATCTGTTCCACCGAACGCGGAACCGAGATCGGCCTGGTGACCGCAGACCCCTTTGAGGTTCCCGAAGACGAGCTTTCCGCCCCGCTCAAGCCCGTACTGCGCATCGCTACCGATGACGATTTGGACTATGCCGATGAGCTGGCCCAGCGCGGTGACGACGCCATGGAGGATTTCCGTCGCCTGGTTAAGCAAAACGAGCTGGACATGAAGCCTGTTGGCGTCGAGTATCTGTTTGGTGGCGAGAAGGTTGTCTTCTATTTTGCCGCCGAGGATCGCGTAGACTTCCGTCAGCTGGTCAAAGACCTCTCTTCGTGCTTCCACACGCGTATCGACATGCGCCAGATCGGCGTGCGCGACGAGACGCGCCTGGTGGGCGGTTATGCCCATTGTGGGCAGGAGCTGTGCTGCACGCGCTTTGGCGGCCAGTTCGAGCCGGTCTCCATTCGCATGGCAAAAGAGCAGGACCTTCCTCTCAACTCCGCTAAGATCTCGGGCGTTTGCGGTCGTCTGATGTGCTGCCTGCGCTACGAGTTCGAGGCCTATAAGGATTTCAAGAGCCGCGCTCCCAAGAAAAAGACGCTGATCGACACCCCGCTTGGCAAGGCCAAGATCCAGGAGTACAACACACCGCGCGAGCAGTTGGTTTTGCGCCTGGAGAGCGGCAAGGTTTTTCGTGTGAACCTTTCCGATATGACTTGCTCCGAAGGCTGCAAGAAGCGCGCCGAGGAGCAGGGCTGCAGCTGCCGCCCCGACTGCGTGACGCGCGACATCTTGGAGCGCATCGAGTCCCCGGACATCGCGCTTGCCCTTATGGAACTCGACCGCGAGGCGGGCATCGACGTGGGCGATGGCCTTTCCCGCGCCGATCGCTTGGTGCCCGAGGCGCCTGCACGCCATCGTCGCCAGCGCTCGGGTGAGCATGGGGGTGAAGAGCGTTCTCAGCGCGGCCAGCGCGGTCGCGGAGTCGATGACCGCGGCCAGGGTGCGGCCGACGAGCAGGCGCCGCGCCGTCGCCGTCGCCGTTCGGGTGCCGGTGCAGGTGCAGATGGCACGCGCGACAATCGTGGTTCTGCACGCGAGGCGACCGAGGGACAGGCTCCCTCACGCCGTCGTCGTCGCCATCTTTCGAGCGAGGAGCGCGACGACGCTTTCCGCGCCGCGGCAGCTCGCGAGGCGGCCTCTTCCGCATCGGAGAAAGACGGCGCTCCCGGCCGCTCCCGCCGTCGCCGCCACACGTCCGCTTCTCAGTCTGGACAGCCGACCGGCGAGCGTTCGCAGAGCAAGCCGCAGGTGCCTTCTGTGGCCGATCAGGTGGCTTCGGGCGAGGTCAAGGTTACGCGTCGCCGTCCTGGCGATGGCGGGGGAGCGCGTGTGACGGAGCATGTTGCGGGCGCCTCGACTGCCGACGACCAGGCTCCGCGCCGCCGTCGCCGTCGTTCGCGCAAGCCGCGCGGAGGTGCGGACGGCGCCGCTGGAGGCGCCGACAACACTCCGTCTGCCGAGTAGATAACGCAGCTTGCGCGCAGCTGCACCACTCCGTTTGTGCGTGCGGGTATGCTTGATTCAAGCCCTCTTGCCATTGTCGACAAGGGGGCTTTGTGCTTTCTTATCCTCCATCTACGCCTTGGGAGCGGGTGCGCGACGCGACGCTTGAGCTTTTGTCGCCCACGCGCTGCGTGGCCTGCGAGCGCCCGGGGTCTTTGGTGTGCGATGCCTGCGTCGCGCGCATCGTGACCATCGACCCCGTCTTTGCCTGTCTGCGCTGCGGGGCTCCTTTTGGCAGCCTCCTATGCACGGAATGCCAATCAGAATCTAGCCAGGACGACCAGGGCGAGAACAGCTGCCTTGCGGCATGTGTGTTTGAAGGCGTGCCCGCGCGCGTCGTGCGCGCTTACAAGGATGGGGGTGAGCGCCGCCTTGCCGCATGGATTGCACATGCGCTTTTTGACGCCGCGCATCGCGCTCAGAAGGCAGTTCCCAAGCGCATGGATGCCTTTGCCCTCGACGCCGATGCCGTGGTCTTTGTTCCGGCAACGCCCGCGGCATATCGACGTCGCGGATTTGACCATATGGAGGCGGCTGCTCGCGAGTTTTCTAACCTAATGGGGATTCCCGTACTTGATGCGCTTGCGAAATGGGACGCGTGCGACCAGCGAAAACTTGGCCGGGGAGGGCGTCTGGCAAACGCGGCGGATGCGTATGACGTGGTGGAGCCCGTTGCTGGCATGCGTCTTCTTTTGATCGACGACGTTATCACCACGGGGGCGACAATGGGCTCATGTGCGGAGGTTTTGAAGCGGGCGGGGGCGGTTAAAATCGATTGCCTGGCGTTCGCGCGCGTGTGGTAATGGGGCATAAAAACGTGTACATCGCTGCATTGTGGCCGCGTTTACGTGCGCAAACGCTTTACTCCTGATATAATTCGCTTCGTTCTCCCCAGGCTGTGGTTGCGGGGGCGCTCAGGCGCTTCTCAGTCCATGACAGACGCGGTCAAAGGGATCCACGTAAGCGTCCGCGTGCGCGCGGCGCGATCATGGCGCGTCCTAGAAGTAAGCCGCACCGTCCGTTTTTCCTTTTGCGAGGCAATGGTTGCCTCCCGGACGAGCGGGTTAGTAGTGAGGGCCGCTGAGGCGGCGTGAGCAAACGCTCCAGTGCGCAGGTGTGGGGTCAAAAACCAGGTCAGCTGGGGGGGACGCAACGTATTTTTCCCGCGCATGGGCGCGGACCGTAAGAGGACGCCCTTCTTTGGGGGAATGGAGAAGACGATGCTGCGCGTAAGGAAGACGACCCTTGCGGCCACGATGATGCTTGCTTTGATGGCTGCCCTTGGCTTGGGCGGCTGCTCGCTGTTCACGCCATCGTTGAGCGAGGATACTCAAAGCGTGGTCGCCAAAACCGATATCAAGTCATCGGCGCTGGTGACGGAAGGCAAGCTTACTGTCGCCCTCGATACCTCCAACGCCCCGCAGGCCATGACAAACCAGGATGGCAGCATCGCTGGCTATCAGGCCGACCTCGGCCGTTCGATTGCCGAGCACTTTGGTCTCGATGTCGTTTTCGTCGATGCCACGAGTGCAGAAGACGCCCTCACGTCGGGCAAGGCCGACATCTATCTGGGCGCCACCTCCAGCGACGCCTCGTCCAAAGTCAAGGTCATGGGCGATATCCTCGAGGATGCGTGCGCGATCTTTGGCAAATCCGACTCCGGTCAGCTCAACGTGAGCGCCTCCGATCTTTCTTCTGCAACTATCGGCGTGCAGATGTCTTCTGCCTCGCAGGATGCGCTTTCGCGCGCAGGCATCAACGCCCAGCAGAAGACCTACAACAACGTCAACGAGTGCTTTGCGGCGCTTGAGTCCGGCGAGGTTCAGTACGTGGCGTGCGATATGACTGCCGGTTCGTACCTTTCGCGTGCCTACAGCGACATTGCCTTTGGGGGAACGATCGCCTCGGTGTCGAAGTTCAGCGTGGCGACTCTGGCCACCAACAGCGAGCTGACAGAAAAGCTGGGCCGCGTCCTCGACACCATCTGCTCAGACGGCACGCTCGATGCCATCCATACGCTGTGGTACGGCTCAACCCCTACGTCTCTTGCCAATACGCTTGTCTCCGGCGTGGTGATTAACGAGTCGGACTCGGGTAATAATTCTGATGAAACGCAGGACGATACGACGAGCGATTCTGCCAATTCTCAGTCTACTGCAGCCGAGGAACAGCCCTTGACGGTTGACATCAACGACGTCAATCGATAAAACGACCAGGTCAGATATATCATTGCAATCTCTTTGCGCCCGTAGCCCACTTTGGGGCTGCGGGCGCAAATCTTCGGCGGCTGGTGTCATCCATTACGTAAACGGGGGTTTACATTTCTCGGTTACCCGCGCGGCAAGTTGGGTATGAACAGAGTACTTTAAGGTCCCCTATAGATTGGAGTCGCGTATGGATATCAAGGTTTCTGGGCGCAAGACGACCGTGACCGATGCTCTGCGTGCGCGCGTTAACGAAAAGATCGGCGAGGCTTGTTCGGTTTTCGACATCAGCCCCATGACGGTTGATGTCGTTTTGCGCTACGAGAAGAACCCCGCTAATCCCAATCCGGCAATCGTCGAGGTTACCATTCGCGCCCGCGGTTCGGTGATTCGCGTGGCCGAGCACGGTTCCGATATGTATGCCGCTATCGATAGCGCAGCCGATAAGGCTACCCGCCAGCTTCGTAAGTTCAAGACCAAGGTAGTGGACAACCGTCAGCAGGGTGCCTCTGCGGCAGATGTCGCTCCCATCGAGCCCGTTGAGGACCTTGCAGACCTGCTTATCCCTGCAGACGAAGACGATCAGCTGGTGCGCGAGAAGGTTATCGACGTCACGCCGATGACCGAGGAACAGGCACTCGTCCAGACCGACCTTCTGGGCCATGATTTCTATGTCTTTGAAAATGCCGCAACGGGCCTTATAAATGTGGTCTATCACCGTAAGAATGGTGGATACGGCATCATCAAGCCGAGGATCGAGACTCTCGACGAGTAAACTATGCATGGTAATGCATGAACAAGGATGGCGGCCATCCCATGCGGGGTGGCCGCCTTTTTCTATGAAGGAGCTTTGCCAATGAGCAAACCCACCGTCGGAGGCCATTCCAGCCGCTGCCGTATTGTGATCGACACCTGCGCCGATCTTTCGCCCGAGATTGCGGCCACGCTCGATGTGGATATCCTGGGCTTTCCCTATATCTTGGATGGCGTGGAATACACCGACGATATCTGGTCGTCCATTACGCCGCATGAGTTCTACGAGAAGCTTCGTCAGGGTGCCCATGCCTCAACCTCTGCTGTATCGCTGGGGCGCTTCGTCGAATTTTTCACCAGCTGCGCCGAAGAGGGTACGCCTACGGTATACCTGAGCTTCACCGCCGGTCTCTCGTCCAGCTACAGCTCGGCCTGCCAAGCGGCCGATATGGTGCGTGAGCAGTATCCCGATTTCGAGATCTACGTGGTGGACAATTGCTCACCTTGCGGAGCTGCCGGCCTTTTGGCGCTCGAGGCGGTTCGCCAGCGCGCTGCCGGCCTCAGCGCTTGCGAGCTTGCAGCCTGGGCAAACGAGGCAAAGCACTATATCCACGGCTTCTTTACGATTGACAGCCTGGATGCGCTCGCGGCGGGCGGACGCATTCCCCCTGCGGCGGCGCAGCTCTCCAGCAAGCTCGATATCAAACCCGAGATGTCTTACGACTTGTCCGGTTCGCTTACGCTTGTGGGTGTGAATCGCGGTCGCAAGAAGGGACTCAAGTCGCTCGTCAAATCCTTCAAGGAAAACTACGTGCTCGATCCGGCACTGCCGGTAGGCATTCTCACCTCCGATTGCGAGAAAGATGGCGACTGGCTCGAGTCTGCCATCCGTAAAGAGGACGGATGCGCCGAGCTGACGGTCTTGCGCGCTTCGGTGGGCCCCACCATCGGCTCGCATGTGGGTCCGGGCATGGTCGCTATCGTCTTTTGGGGTAAGAACCGTACGGAGAAGATCTCGCTTACCGATCGCATTGCCAATCGCGTGCGCGGCGCCGAGGGCACCAAGGCCTAAAGCCTCTCTTCCCATCGATTATCATTTTGCATGCACACGTTTGACGTTTAAGGAGTACCTGCATGTCTGACAAGAAGCTGTCTGTCGCATTCATCGGAACGGGCATCATGGGCGCGCCCATTGCCGGCCACATCTTGGATGCCGGCTATCCCGTCACCGTCTACAACCGCACCAAGGCCAAGACCGATGACCTTGTGTCTCGCGGTGCCGTGTGGGCAGATAGCCCCGCCGCCGCTGCCAAGGACGCCGATGTCGTCTTCACCATGGTGGGCTATCCGGCAGATGTCGAGGAGATCTATCTTTCCGGCGACGGCCTGCTGGCTGCCGCCAAGCCCGGCGCTTACCTTATCGACCTCACCACGAGCGCTCCCGAGCTTGCTCGTGATATCGCTGAGGCCGCCGAGACCTACGGCAAGCATGCCTTCGACTGCCCGGTGACCGGCGGCGATACCGGTGCCATCGCCGGCACCCTTACGCTGATCGTCGGTGCAACGGATCAGGGCATCGAGCCCGTCCGCGACATCCTCGAGACGTTCTCCTCCAAGATTTACTGCTTTGGCGGCCCGGGCAAGGGCCAGGCTGCAAAGCTCGCCAACCAGGTGGCGCTTTCCTCTTGCATGGTGGGTATGGCCGACGCCCTTTCCTTCGCCCAGCAGATGGACCTCGATCTTGCCGAGACGCGCGAGATGATCCTGGGCGGCACGGGCCGCTCCGGTGCCATGGAGCAGCTTGCTCCCAAGTCGCTCGATGGCGATTGGAAGCCCGGCTTCATGGTGACGCATTTCCTCAAGGACCTGCGCTTGGCGCTTGCCGCCGCCGAGGAGAAGGAGCTTGCCCTTCCCGGTGCCGATACCGCGTTCACCCTGTACGACATGCTCGACGCCATCGGCGGCAGCAAGCTGGGCACCCAAGCCATCACGTTGCTGTACCAGGAGGAGGCCGACGCCGTGGCGGCTGGTCTCGATTGGTCGCTCTACAATCCCCCCGTCCACGACGAGGGCGAGCACGAGTGCGGCTGCGGTCATCACCACGAGGATGGCCACGAGTGCTGCGGTGGCCATGGCGACCATCACGGTCATCACGAGGGCGGTTGCTGCTGCGGTGGCCACGGTCACGACGCAGAGTAGGGCGTAATGGATATCGCTTTTATCGTCTGTTCGCTGCTGCTCTTTGCATTTAGCGTGTACATCGGGTTTCTTATTGGAAACACGGTTGGCGTGCGCGCCGTTACGCGTGCGGACTATTGGAAGATGAACGGCGCTGCCATTGTTATTGCCGTGCTGCTTTCGTTCATCTTGGCTGCCGTCCCGCTGTTCTACTCTGTGGATGTCGGCCTGCTTGCCGGCGCTATCGTGGGCCTGAAGATGGCCTTTGGCGAGTCGGTGGGTCCGTGGGCCGTGCACGACAAGGCATTTAACGTGAACCGCTCGCATCGCGAGACTGCCGAGAAGGGATGCGGAGAGGAGCGCCGTAGGCGCCGCGCTTCCCGTGAGGACGCACCCGATCTTATCTCGGTGGAAAAGAAGTCTCGCACGTCCGGTTCGCGCAAATAGGAACGAAAGGTAGATTGGTCATGGCAGAAGAAATGAAACAGGAGCTTTCCGCCGAGGAGGCCGAGCAGCTCGCGCTTGTGGAGAACGATCGCGATGCACTGAGCGCCTTGGTCGACGACCTCTCCGGTCACAGCCGTCGCAAGCGTCAGATGGCCGCTCATGTGATGCTACTCGTGGCACAGCGTGAGCCCGAGCTGCTTTCCGAGTTCATTCCCGACCTGATCGATGCGCTCTATCGTCCGGAGGCCCAGACGCGCTGGGAGATTCTCGATGCTCTGACGCTGCTTGTTCCCGAGCATGCTAAAGAGATCGGTGCCGCCTTTGACGGCGCTGAGGCCGCTCTGTTCGATGACCTTTCTTCGATTTTGCACTTCTCGGCCTTTCGCCTGCTTGTCACCTGGGGTGCCACCGAGCGCGGCCGGTCCAAGAAGGTTTGGCCCATTCTCGACGAGGCGATTCAGTGCTATCACGGCGATTTGGAATATCGCGATATGCTCGGTTGTCTTCATGAGTTCGCCGAGGGCAAGATCGAGGGCGGCGTCGCTGCCGAGCTTGCCGGCCGTTTGCAGTTCGATGCCGAGAACGGCAAGGGCAGCTATCTCAAGGCGCGTTCTTCTGAGATTTACAACATGCTTGTTAAGCGCTTCAAACTTGAGAAGCCTCAAAAGCGCGCTCGCATGGTGGCGAAAACCGACGAACCCGAAGACGACGAGGAGTAACAGATGGCCCACGACGTAGTACTTATTCCCGGAGACGGCATTGGACCCGAGATCACTTCGGCCATGCGCCGCGTGGTGGACGCTTCTGGCGTCGATATCGCGTGGAACGTGGTGGATGCCGGCGCTGGCGTGATGGACGAATTTGGCACGCCGCTGCCCGAGCATGTGCTCGATGCCATTCGCTCCACCAAGGTCGCCATCAAAGGTCCCATCACCACGCCGGTGGGAACGGGTTTTCGCAGTGTCAATGTGGCCCTGCGTCGTGAGTTTGACCTGTATTCCTGTGTGCGCCCCTGCCTGTCCATGCCGGGAGACGGCAGCCGTTATACCGATATTGACCTGGTGATCGTGCGCGAGAACACCGAGGATTTGTATGCGGGCATCGAGTTTGACGAGGGGGCGCCCGAGGTAGCCGAGCTCTCGCAGCTCATCGAGGCGTCGGGGCAAAAGACCTTCAAGCCCGATTCCGCCATCTCGGTAAAGCCCATTTCCGTTTCCGGTTCGCGTCGTATCGTGGAGTACGCCTTTGAGTATGCCCGTCGTTGCGGTCGTCATAAGGTGACGGCGGTGCACAAGGCCAACATCATGAAGGCAAGCGACGGCTTGTTCCTGCGCGTTGCCCGCGAGGTAGCCGAGCGCTATCCGGATATCGAGTTCAACGACAAGATCGTCGACGCCACCTGCATGGGCCTGGTGCAAGATCCGTACGCCTTTGACGTGCTGGTCCTGCCCAATCTGTACGGTGACATCGTGAGTGACCTTGCGGCGGGCCTCGTGGGTGGCCTTGGCATGGCGCCGGGCGCCAATATCGGCCGCGACATCGCCATTTTCGAAGCGACGCACGGCAGCGCTCCCGATATCGCGGGCAAGGATATCGCCAATCCCACAGCCGAGATTCTTTCTGCCTGCATGATGCTCGATCACCTGGGTGAGGGCGTGGCCGCCACGCGTATTCGCGAGGCGGTCAAGAAGACGCTTGCCGCCGGCGAGTCGGTGACGGGCGACGTTCGCCGCGCGCAGACCGGCTCCGCCGAGGGATGCGTGGGCACCCAGGCGTTTGCCGGCGCGGTAATTGCCAATCTGTAAGGATGCTATTATGTGAGCCGCGATATGGCAGTATCGCGGCTCACTGCTGTGTGGCGCAGTCACTATGCGCATGGATAAGGAGAATGCACACGATATGGGTTTGATTCAGAAGAAAAACGACCGCGAAGAGGTTGACGGCATCGAGATCATCGGCCGTGGCGATACCCCGGGCGATATCGACGAGAACGAGGTGGAGCTCGTAGAGGGTACCTCCGCTGAGCATATGGCCGCTGGCACTACCGCCGAGAAAGAGGCCGAGCGTGCCGAGCGTAAGATGGTCGAGGACGCGGCGGACGAGAACCTCATGCCCGAGGACGATGAGGAAGACGACGATGAGGAAGACGAGGCCGCAGGCTGCGGCAAGCGCCAGAAGATCGCTATTGCCATCGCCGTTGTGGCCGTGATTATCGCTGCTGTTTTGGGCTATTTTATCGGTTCGGGCGGTTTTGCCCACAAGGGCGCCGACTCCGCTTCCCTCACGTCCGATCAGCTCGATACCGTTGTGGCTTCGTATTCCTATAACGGCAAGAGCATCGATGTCACCGCGCGTGAGGCTATCGAGAGCCAGTACAGTCTGGACAGCGTCAAGCAAAGCGACGACACCTATCCCACGCCTTCCGCCGATATCGTGCTCTCCTATGCACGTAACCATATTCTGCTTAACGAGGCCGAGGCTCGCGGTATCTCCGTTACCGAAAAGGAGATGAAGGAGTATGCCGAGGGCGCTTTGGGCATGAGCGATTACAGCCAGATGTCTCAGCAGTACGGCGTGACCAAGGATCAGGCAAAGACCATCGTCAAGCAGCAGGCTACCATGCAGAAGCTCTACGATAAGATCGTGGGCACCTCTTCTGCCACCATGCCCGAGGCCCCCGCGCAGCCGGAGGACGGCAACGAGGACACCGCATCTAAGGATTACGCCGACTACATCATCAAGCTTGCGGGCGATGAGTGGGATGCCGAGAAGGGCACCTGGGCTTCCACCGACGGTGTGTACGCGCAGGCGCTTGCCGGCCAGGAGTTCACGGCTGATTCCGCTACGTATGGCCAGGCGCTGACCGCCTACTACACGGCCTATCAGCAGTATGCGCAGGCCAACTCTGAGTCTGGCGGCAAGTGGACCGAGTTCGTCAATGGCCTGTATGCCAAGGCGAATATCACCCTGTACGGTCTGTATCAGTAAAGATACTGGGAGGGCACGATGTCGCTTCGTGTTCTTATAAGTGAATGCCTGCTTGGCGCTCCCGTTCGCTACGACGGGGGCGCCAAGCCCTCTTTAGCGGTCGAACGTTTAGCGCACTGCTTGCGCAGACGCGGGGGAGAGGGGGCGGTGGTCCTCGTTTGTCCCGAGGTCTTGGGCGGCCTTGCCTGTCCGCGACCGCCGGCGGAGCGGCGCGGGTCGCGGGTCGTCACGGCCGAGGGCGTTGACGTGACCCGTGCGTACGCGGATGGTGCTCGCCGTTCGCTCGATATCGCACGCGCATGCGGCGCGAGTCTTGCTATCCTAAAATCCAAGAGCCCATCGTGCGGCCTTGACCGCATATACGACGGCACGTTTTCGGGGCAGCTTCGCGCCGGCTCTGGCGTGACGGCCGCCTTGTTTGAGCAGGAAGGACACATCGTGGTAGCAGACGAGAAGCTTGTTGAGTATTGCGAGCCAAGCATGGAGCATCCCATCGCGTTGGTGCTTGGCAGCGGCCTGGCCCCGCTTGCCGATGAGGTGCGCGTGGTGCGCCGCATCAAGTACGAGGATATCGATGGCTTTCCCACCGAGGCGATTCCTGTAGAAGGGCATCGCTACGAGGTGATCATCGGCACGCTTGAGGGTGTTCCCGTGGTGGTGTATCCGGGCCGTGTGCACCTGTATCAGGGGTACAGCCCATTGCAGGTGACCTCGCTTGTCCGTCATGCTCATCGCTTGGGCTGTCGCGACATCATTCTCACCTGCGCTTCGGGCGCTGTTTCTGCTGTGGCCTCGGGCATGGTGGGTCTCATTACCGATCACATCAACCTTACTGGCCAAAACCCGCTGGCGACCCCTCAAGGTGTCGCTGCCGCCGAGGCGGATACGCCGTTTATCCCTATGGCGGGCGCTTACTCTGGCTACCTTGCCGAGTTTGCCCGTGCGGCGGCTCGTGATGCGGGTCTGCATCTTGCAGAGGGCGTATATGCCGGTCTGTTGGGTCCCACGTATGAGACTGCCGCCGAGGTGCGCATGCTCAATACGCTGGGCGCCGACTACGTGGGCTGCTCGACGGTGTGCGAGGCCATTATGGCAAAGGCTTTGGGCATGGAGGTCTTGGGTATCACGCTTGCGACCAACAAGGCGGGCATGATCGACAATAGCCACGAAGATGCTCTCAAGGCTGCCGAGAAGGCGGCCGCTGCAACTCAAAGTGTGCTTAAGGGCACGATTTCATACCTGGGTGGTCACTAGCGACTCGCGACCGCGACCGGCCACAGCACCGCACCTTGCCCTTCAATCGTCGGTCGCGTATATCCATACGCTTCCCTCCTCTTTTAGGCCACCT
>OLQA01000744.1_pt1 | contig 30918 bp, 38 predicted proteins | sample 1673151 | NCBI WGS metagenome assembly OLQA01 (sample SAMEA3136760, study PRJEB25190) | human gut metagenome | biome: human gut; feature: human-associated habitat; material: faeces | place: Austria | collected 2013
GTATGAAGTAATCATTTTATTTCATTAATTTGTAGCCTAATGTAACCCGAACGGGGCATCCCGTTTCTAAAAAGTAAATACAAATGACGGACACTCATGACACTAATCTCCCCGACAAAGCGGTGGAATTAGAAGAAGACAAGAAAACAGCAGAGGTTTCTGAGCCGGCAACAACAGAAACTTCAGCTGAAGCAACCTTGACAGACAAGCCGGCCGAATCTGTTCAAAAGCTCACAAAAGAAGAAATCCTGAATAAGCTTAAAGAAATTGCGACGGATGTAGAAAACGCAGCCAAATCGGAAATAGACAGCTTGAAACAGGCTTTCTACAAACTACATAACTCCGAGCAGGAAGCTGCAAAGAAGCTATTCGTTGAGAATGGAGGAATTATTGAAGAGTTTGTTCCACAAGCCGATGCTTTGGAAGAGGAATTCAAGAATACCATGTCCGTCATCAAAGAAAAAAGAAGCGCGCTCAATGCAGAGCAAGAGAAACAGAAAGAACTCAACCTGCAAATCAAGCTTTCTATCATTGAGGAACTAAAGGAATTGGTAGAGTCTCCCGAAGATGCCAACAAGAACTATACGGAGTTCAAGAAATTGCAACAGCAATGGAATGAAGTGAAAGTTGTGCCCCAAGCCAAAGTAAATGAGTTGTGGAAGAATTATCAACTGTATGTCGAAAAATTCTACGACCTCTTAAAACTGAACAATGAGTTTCGTGAATATGATTTCAAGAAGAACCTTGAAATAAAGAACCATCTTTGCGAAGCCGCTGAAAAATTGGCCGACGAACCGGATGTGGTCTCCGCTTTCCACCAATTGCAGAAGCTGCATCAGGAATTCCGCGATACAGGCCCGGTGGCAAAAGAATTACGCGATGAAATATGGGCGCGTTTCAAGGCAGCCTCCACGACTGTAAACCGTCGCCACCAACAACACTTTGAAGCCCTGAAAGAGACTGAGCAACACAATCTCGATCAAAAGACCGTAATTTGTGAAATCATCGAAGCCATTGATTACAACGAGCTCACCAACTTCTCTTCTTGGGAAAACAAGACACAGGAAATCATTGCCTTGCAAAATAAATGGAAAACCATCGGTTTTGCCCCGCAAAAGATGAACGTGAAGATATTTGAACGCTTCCGCAAAGCATGCGATGAGTTCTTCCAAAAGAAAGGCGAATTCTTCAAGTCCCTGAAAGAAGGCATGAACGAAAATCTGGAAAAGAAACGCATCTTATGCGAAAAAGCAGAAGCCTTGAAAGACAGTACCGATTGGAAAACAACGGCAGAAGAGCTGACCAAACTGCAAAAGGAATGGAAAACAGTAGGTCCCGTTGCCAAGAAATACTCAGACGCTATATGGAAACGGTTCATTTCTGCCTGTGACTATTTCTTTGAACAAAAGAACAAAGCAACCTCTTCGCAACGTTCTGTTGAACAAGAGAACCTGGAAAAAAAGAAAGTCATTATCGAAAAGCTAACTGCCATTGATGAAACAATGGATGTAGAAGAGGCTACGCTATTGGTTCGTGAACTTATGAAAGAATGGAACAGCGTAGGACATGTACCTTTCAAAGAAAAGGATAAGGTATACAAACAATACCATGGACAGATAGACAAATTGTTTGAACGTTTCAACATCAGCGCTTCCAACAAGAAACTGAGTAATTTCAAATCGTCTATCAGCAATATCCAGGAAGGTAGCCCGCAAGCCCTCTACCGCGAACGGGAAAAGCTGGTACGTGCCTACGAAAATATGAAAAATGAATTGCAGACCTACGAAAACAATCTGGGCTTCCTGACAACATCTTCCAAGAAAGGCAGCAACTTGCTGACAGAGCTTAACCGTAAAGTGGAAAAGTTAAAGAGTGACATCGAATTGGTGAAGCAGAAAATTAAAGTGATTGACAACTCAATCAGCGAAGCAGAATAGTTTTTGAGCCTATGATATGAGGTTATAAAAAAATGACAGCATTTAATATTTCACCACAGATTATCATCACGTGTAATCTGTGGTGATTTTTTATGCAATCATTTTTAATGATGGAACAGACGGACACCGGTAAATGCCATTGCTATGCCATATTTATCACAAGTCTCTATAACATGATCATCACGTACCGAACCTCCTGCCTGCGCTATAAACTCCACACCACTCCTGTGCGCACGTTCAATATTGTCACCGAATGGGAAAAACGCATCAGAACCCATTCGCCAAACTTACTGAGTTTGCCGTCTTGCTCCTTTTTAGCTCTCAAAACTCCGAGAATATCGGTTGCTTTTGTCGTTTTCTTCTTTGCCATAATTATACCCTTTCTTAAATTTGATGTTAGTGTCGAGGTAGAACCTCATCTCAAAACTGCTCTCATGTCGTGAATGACAACATGCAATTTGTTAGGATCGTCAGAGAAATACCATTCCCCTAACTTGTTCATCCTTTTCGGCATTTTTGCCAATAGTTCCTCCTTTGTATAAATTTTCTTCTTTGCCATATTTTTACCCTTTCTTTGATTTTGTCAGAGATTGGCGAGCCACTTTTTGCCATTGGGGGTGCGGAACCACAGAAGGATGCCGACGCCGATCACGAGTGCTAATGAAAGCACGAATCCTAAATAGTACATATAGCCCTACTCCTTTCTATTTGTCTTCGTGTCTTGGTGATGGAAATAGGCCACGCCGATGATGGCGATGAGCGACACCAAGGTACACATCCATATTACTCCTACCATTTCATTTTTATTTATAGAATCAGAGGTTAGCGAGCCACTTCTTGCCACTCGGCGTATGAAGCCAACCGAAGAAGCCCAGGGCTATGACCGCAGCGCCTCCCATTACGATGATTAGATTTGTCATAGTTGTATGAATTACTTTTTTAAAATATAATAAGCTATCCCGCCAAGTGTGGCAGTAAGGACAGAACCGACTGTTAGAAGTCCCAAGGCTTCGTTAGGGGCCGTCCCTGTTGCAAAGAAAGAAAGCATCGCACCTAATACCATTGCGGTAAAACTGGCTTTAGAAAGGTCATAGAAATATTTGCCCAGCATTTCGCGGCTGGCACGTCTTTTCTCTTTTTCTTCTCTCTGTGCTGCCATGATCTATCCTTTCTTCGTCTGTTCCTCTATCTGCTTCCGGAGGTCTCTTACGAGGTCCGTGAGCGTGCTGATGGTGCTGCTCTGGGTCTCTATCGTTCCGAGGGCTTTTCGCAGGGCCGTGGCCATATCTTCCACCGCTCCACCGCCGACACCGCCCACCACATTACCCGAGCCGTTCACGTTCGGGGAGTTGTCGCCCGAGCTCTGCTGATGGACCGAGCCGGACAAGTCAGAGGTCAGCATGGGACCCTCGCCAGTCAGGAGCCACACCTTATTCAAATCTTGATATATTTTCAATATTTTATTGATACTTGCAGGACCAAGGTCACTCTTGCCTGTGCGTGCTTGCCCTAAAAGTCCCTGACTGAGGCTGCATTGCTGGGTGACTTGATTATCGTTTAACCCTTTGAGCCTCATGTATTTATCAAACCTTTCGAATCTTTCCCTCATAATTATCACGTTAATTAAAGTTAATACATAGATAAAATATCAAGGTAATCCTTGTTGGGTATTGATAAAATATCTATCTTTGCACCCGTGGTTGGTCATATAACTGACTACCCATTTGCAAAGATAGGCATTTCCTGCCGACTGCGCAACAAAATCAGTACAAAAAAGTAACATCAAAAAAAATAAAGCTATGACAAAGGAAGAGTTTTTAAAGCTGACGGGGATCCGACAAATGAGCGACCCCGACTATGAAAAGGTGGAACACGCCTACATGTCAGTCCCCGATATGGACAAGCAAACCTTCTGCGAACTCTACGTCAACAACCAGCCCGAGTTGCTCAGCACGATGGCGAATGTCTTAGAACGTGAAAAGACAGAAAAAGAAAGCTGTAAGCAATGTCTCGAAAACGTAGCGGGGGATTGTCTGAGGGGCCTCAAAGAAAAGAAAGCAGGGCCTTTCTATGAAGCATTGGCTGACATACAGATAGAAATCGGGATCAGGGCGATGATCTTAAAAAAAATAGAATCAGAGGACAGCTTTTCGTCGGATGAAAGAGACTATATCTATGAGAATTTAGCGTGATTCCCCCAGGGGCGGAACGTCCGCCCCACTCTCACCCACACCCAAAAGAAAAGAATATGAAACCGATAGCAATAGAGAAGATGACCCGCGAGCAGCTCCGGGCGCTGCCATTCGGCAAGGCTCGGACCTTCGAGCTGCCTGCGGCCCGGGACATCATCAACGCCACGTCGCTCATATACAGGTCGCAACATGTGCTGGGCTGCCGATTCACGGTCCGGTGCGACTACGAGCAACTGCGGATGACGATCACCCGCAAGAGGAAGGAGGGCGCCGATGGAACTGTCAAGAATTGAATATCGCCGACTGGTGGAGGACGTAGCGGAGGCCGTACTGGCCAAGGTGCTGCCATTCGTCAAGAAGCGACGGGCGGAGAAGCCCGAGGAGCAATGGACGTGGGTGAGCGCCGAAGAGGCCGCCAAGATCGTAGGACTGACGAAAAACTACCTGCTCAGGCAGAAGGCCTACTTCACCCACGTCAAGATCGGGAAGGCAAAAGCCTGCCGCGTGATGTTTCGCAAGGAGACCCTCGTCGAGGAGCACATGCGATCTCAGACAGAGCGGCGGCGCATACCTCCAGCGCGCAAGGACGAGGCACCCCCCACGGGGGCTGGAAATTGAATTTTCGCGCGTCGAAAGGTGCGGAGGGTGGGTATCATCCTCGACGGGGTCATTTTTTCTGACGACCCCCTCCCAAAAAATTAACAAGTCTTAAATTGGTTCGAGCGAACCGAAAAATGTGTTAAAAATGGTACATACAATCATCTTAGCGGTTCTCCTCGCCCTTCTGCTCGGCATGATGGGCAGCACGATCGCCCAACTGTGGCGCGAGATGCGCGGGAAGTAGCCCACGAATAAGCCACCCCAACCCATAGAGCCCGCCTGTCGGCTCATCGAAGACAGGCCGCCCGCTTGCTGGCGCAGGAGCAAGCCATCCACAACGAGATGAGGTCGTACTACCGCCCGCAAGGGTCGGCGGCTAACTACAGGTCGTCGGTGAGCGTAGGAAGTAGCATCGGGAGCAGTCCGCCATGAGCGGGCACGACATAGCCGACGATGGATGAACGTAGGTTGAGGCGACCCGCCATGGCAATGGCGTGGTGTAGCTCCTATATCAAAGTCCGGCTAATGCGGCCAGGCTTCACAGTCTGGGTGTCACAAGCCACCACGAACGCAGAGTGGCCGGGCGGAAGCGTCCGACATCATCGCAACCATAACCCAAAAGAAAGGAAATAGTCATGGATAAGAATGACCTCGACGACCGCGCCCGCAACTCTGAGATACTTGCGTGGGTCGCACTCGTAATCAACGTAGTATCACTCATAGCAATAGCAACGATAAAGCTATTGCGATAAATATACCCACACATCATGCGCACGCCATCCTCCGAGCATCCGACAGGGCCGGGCGGCGGCTGGGTGAAGCTCCACAGGAAGCTGCTGGAGTGGGAGTGGTATCAGGACGCCCACATGGTACACTTGCTCGTCCACCTGCTGCTGACGGCCACGCACGAGGATAGGAAATATAAAGGCCTGACTATCAAGAGGGGGCAACTCGTCACCACTATCAAGGAACTGGCCGATGCGCTCGGAGCGTCCGAGACATCAACGAGGCGGCGGATGAAACGACTGAAAAGTGGCGGATTCCTGACCATTAAAGTGGCGCATAACAGAACCTCTATAACTATCTGTAATTATGATAGTTACCAAATGGATAAAAAAGAAAGTGGCGGAAGAACGGCGGAAGAACGGCGGAAAAGTGGCGGAAGAACGGCGGAAGCCCATAATAATAGGAATAACAAGAAGAGAAGAAGAAGTAATGAGGATAATACCTCATTACTCTCTCCTCTTCCTCCTCATGCGCGTGAAGTCGTTAGTAAATTTTCGGAAGTCGATAACAATCGCTACCGCGTGGAGATAGCCAACGATGCCGACTTCATCCAGTACGCAACGAACAACCTCCACACCAACGAGCGCACCCTCCTCGACCTTCTCGCCGTCTTTACCTCTGAGGTGAACGCCAAGAAGACGCCGCACACAGACACGGGCCACTATCGCCAGCACTTCTACGACTGGGCCCGTCGCCATTTCGAGAAACAGAAGAACCAACAAAGAACAACCGCCCATGATCGACACTCCGACCTATCAGCCGCCCTCGAAGCCGACCGTGCAAAATACTCCAGAAAGTCATGAGTGGAGCACGTTCCTGATGAAGTTTCCCGACGGCGCGAGCGTTTACGCCTGGTTTGCTCCGACCCACTGGGAGCGCTTCGCCGGTCCTATCGACGGGCGTGTGGCCGTGAGACCCTGCCCGACGCTCAGCGACGTAGGCACGCTCTACCACGACGCCGACCTGCCGCGGGCCATCGTGCGCAACGCCATCAGCGGGCTGGCCTCGCTCTCTTCTGCTTCGTTCAACGTCTCGCAGCAGGCCGTGGAGCTGGCCGTCGGTCAATTCATGGGCCGCTATGCCCGCCGCTGCACGCTCTACCAGCTGATGAGTTATGCGGCCAACTACGGCGACTACAAGCGCAGCCTCTCGTCCTTCGACCTGAACGACGTCGTCTCGGGCTTCCAGCGGTTCACTCAGAAATGGCACGAGGCCGCCGACCGCGCCTCTGTCCCGAACGCATCCCGAGACCATCCCGAAGGCGGCAAGGGCGACGGCCTGATCGCGCTGGCCCGCTACGTCCGCCGAGCCGCCACGGAGCACCCGCTCTTCGTCCATGGCTTCTGCAGGGATAGCCACTTCGTGAGGCGCGTGCCCGGTGACCCCGACAGCCGCACCGAGCGGGAGCAGGAAGAGCGGGACCGCCAAGAGGTGGAAGCCGTGGGCGAGACCTACTACGGCGGCCTGCGCGTCGGCCTCTGTGAAGTCTTCACGCCTGAGAACGTTCGCCAGGCCCTCCGATGCGCCACCGAGCGGGAGGCTGCCGCCTATCTGGGCGAGGCCATCCGCCGCCATTTCGACAAAAAGCGCAGAAACGTACCTTAGAGCGAAGAAAACGAGAGGAGACAGGTAAACGCCCGCCGACGGGGAGAAAAGCCCGCAAAATCGACCGTAGGCCCGTCAGCGGCAATTTTAGAGCAAAGAAACAAATCCAGAAACATGGAGAAATATATCCGCAACCCACACGGCATCACGATCCGATGCTGCTGCGCCACCTGCCAGCACAAGACGCTCGACCGCGGCGACGACGCACGGCGCTGCCAGAAGCTGCTGAAGCCCGACCTGCCCACCTGCCCGGGCTACGACCCGCTGGGACCCCAGGAGGACCGCCCGCAGGGCCACACCATCCAGCACGCCGGCAACGGCTACGGACGGGTGCAGTCGCCCGCCTACATCAGGTGGAAATGCCAGAACTATGCCGAGATACTGAAACGCCACGACGGCAACGAGACCTTCTCCCGATTCTGGAGCCGCGTGCATGAGCTCTTCGAGCGCCAGACGGGCCTCTCGGTCTATGAAAGATTCTAAACCAACCAAGCATAAGAAAAATTATGGAAATCAAGTTTAAGAAAATCCGCATCCGCAACTTCCGCGGACTGGTCAGCTTCGATGCCAACCTCGAAGGACGGTCCGTCAGGATCTCGGGTGCCAACGGCCTGGGCAAGTCGTCCGTGGCCGACGCCATCACATGGGTGCTCTTCGGCAAGGACAGCCGTCGGCGCACCGCCTTCCCCATCGACCCCGTGGACGACGCGGGCCGCATCATCCACAACCTCGACGTGAGCGTGGAGCTGGAGATGCTCATCGACGGCCAGCCCACCACGCTTCGCCGCCGCCGTCAGGAGAAGTGGGTGCAGAAGCGAGGCATGACCACCGAGCAGCTCGACGGCCACCAGACCACCTGCTACATCGACGGGCGCCCGCTGCCGTCCTCCGACTTCTCGTCCCACGTCGATACGATCGTCAAGGAGGAACTCTTCCGCGCGCTGACCACGCCCGACTACTTCCCCTCGTTGCCGATGGACCAGCAGTACCGTCTGCTGGTGAAGATCGTCGGCACGCGCACCCTGGCCGAGATCGCCGCCAAGGACGAGGAGGCGCTGAAGGTGGTCGATGAGCTCGGCCAGCGCTCCCTCGACCAGTATCGTCAGGGACTGGCCTACGACCTCCAGCGCACGCGCAAGGAGCTGGAGCTCATCCCCGTCCGCCTCTCCGAGGTGCAGGGCTTCATCGAGCAGGTGAAGGCCAAGGGCGCCGACGGCAAGACGGCCCAGCGCCACGCCAAGGGCATCGAGGAGAAGCTGCGACAGGTGACGCAGGAGATAGACAGCATGGCCGGCGTGGTGAGGGCCGAGAACGCCCGCTACAACGACCAGCGCGCCTACATCCAGCAGCTACGCCAGCAGCGCGCCGCCATCGAGGACCGCATCGAGAAGCAGAACCGCGAGGCCCGCACGCTCCACCAGTCGCTGGTCTGCAAGGCCAAGGAGGAGCTGGAGGCCACCGAGGAGCGCCACACCGCCGCCAAGACCATGCTCGGACTGCACGAGCGCCGTCTCAAGGACCTGGAGCAGCAGCTGGAAGACTTCCGCCGCCGATGGGAGGAGGTGGAGCGGCTGTCGTTCTCATGGAACGCCGAGGAGGCCGTCTGCCCCACCTGCGGCCAGCCCCTGCCTCAGGACCAAGCCGACCAGAAGCGCGTGGAGGCCGAGATGCGCTTCAACGAGCGCAAGATGCAGCAGCAGGACGCCCTCGACGAAGAGGGCAAGAAACTCGCAGCCAGCAAGCAGCGCCTCCAGGACCTCAGCACCGCCGCCCGCGAGGAGATGGCCACGGCAGAGCGCCTGATGCCTGAGGCCCGCGAGCGACTGAGCAAGGCCGAGGCCGAGCCGATAGAGCAGGCCGACTACCACGACGCCGCCGACTGGCAGCGCCTCTCCAGCGAGATAGACCAGCGCATGAAGGAGCTGGAGCAGACCACGCAGGCTCAGGAACCGCCCCAGCTCGCCGCCCTCCGCACCGAGGAGCAAGCCTACCGCAAGGAGCTCCGACTGCTGGAGCAGACCATCGACCGCAGCAAGCAGATAGACGGGTATATACGCCGTGAGAAGGAGCTGCAGAAGCAGCGCACGACCCTCTCCGGCGATATAGCCAGGATGCAGACCCGCCTCGAAGCCGCCGAGCGCCTCCAGCTCATGGAGGCCAACGACCTCCAGAAGCGCGTCAACGAGCTCTTCCCCTCCGTCCGCTTCCGCCTCAGCCGCGAGCTGCTCAACGGTCGCGAGGTGGGCCACTGCGAGCTCAGCGTCGATGGCGTGCCCTACTCCGGCCTCTCCACCTCCGAGCGCATCAACGCGGGGCTGGAGTTGATCAACGCCCTCGCCCGCCACTACAACATCGTCGCCCCCATCGTCATCGACAACGCCGAGGCCGTCAACAAGGTGGCCCCGACCCTCGGCCAGCAGATCCTGCTGGAGGTCTCGCCCGCCAAGAAGCTCAGCGTCGAGCAGACCGCACCGTCATCACTTTTCGAATAAACCGACAAAAAACTATAGGAAAATGAACAAAATAGCTGAAATGAACATCGGATTGAGCAAAGAAGAATTAGAGAACCTTCTGCCATCCGAAAAGCATATCGTTCTCAACAGTTTGCAGGATGTCAAAAAAAACGCCGACCTCGTAGATGAATACCTGACCGAGGCCAGCCACGGAGAATCAGACGAGACGATGAGCATCACCTGTGGCGATTTTTTCAAGGTCGTGGAATACTACCAGGGAAGCCTCTGCATCGCCTGCTTCCTGCCATCCTTCTGTGAAATCTTCCGCAGCGACTGTGTCGGCAAGGTATATCAATCCCACGAGAACGCTGACGAGAAAGAAGAGGACAACGACACCGACGAGAGCGGCTCAGAGGTAGAAATAGTGAATATTGATAAATGGCTCTGCGATGAGATGCAAATGGCGAATGACGCCATGGACTCGATCAACAAGAAAATCGCACAGGCCGCGGAAGGTGAGCCTGTGTCCTGTACGCTCGAAGAGCTCGACAGCCTAAAGAAAGCTATACTCATCACGACGCTCCGCCTCGCTACGGATTCTGAGTTCCGCCATTCGTTTTGCAGAAGGCAGAAGGATGATGCCTCAGGCTCTTCGTGAAATACAAAAAGAAATACACAAAAAGGTGCAAGAAAATGGAAGAGACTAACCCAGCTCAGAGAATCGTAAACGAAGCGCTTAATAACGATCTGTGGGAAACGGGCGTCTATAAGATCGCCGCACTGAAAACCATCAAGAAAACCGCTTCGATCATGGAGACGCTCGATAAAAGGACACGAGGCCTCGAACTGAGCGACCCTGTAAAGATCACCTTCGGCGAGCTCAATGACCTGTTAGCCCTTCACGTCGCCAACATCTACCTCGCCCTCACGTCCGAGGCCTTCCGCAATGGTGAATTTGCAAAACACGAGGCGGAGGCCTGCAAGAACTGCCTCAAGCGCGAGGTCCCGGGTGTTTTGAAAGAAATGCAGAAACAACAAGAAGCAAAAAATAATGACACAGACAGCACAGCCAACTGATAAGCCCACCGCCGTGGCCACCATCGAGGAGGGTTCCATCGCCGACCAGGTGCTCCACCGCGTCACCACGATGGAGGCGGCCAACGAGCTGACCCTCCCCGATGGCTACCACGTCGGCAACGCCCTCAAGTCGGCCTGGCTCTACCTCCAGAGCATCAAGGACAAGGCCGACCGTCCCGCCACGCAGACCTGCACCCGCGCCAGCATAGCCAACTGCCTGCTGGAGATGGTGATCCGTGGCGAGCATCCCATGCACCACTGCTACTTCATCCCCACGGGCAATCAGCTCACCTTCTGGGAGAAGTACACCGGCAAGCTCATGCGAGCCAAGCGCGACACCGACATCCAGGCGGTCAACGCCCAGGTCGTCTATAAGGGCGACGAGTTCACCTACACCGTCGACGAGGACGGACGCTACCAGCTCGTCTCCCACAAGACCAGCATCCAGAACATGACCCCGCCAACATCGTGGCAGCCTACGCCGTCGTCATCATGCGCGACGGCTCCCGCCACATCGAGGTCATGACCCTCGACATGATCCGCACCGCCTGGGGACAGGGAGCAGCCAAGGGCAACAGCGGCGCCCATCGCAACTTCACAGACCAGATGGCCAAGAAGACCGTGATAGCCCGCGCCTGCAAGATAGCCCTCGATTCCACCGCCGACGGCTTCACCTCCGAATCCGACGACCGCGACGACTTCATGGCCACGCAGACGGCCACCACCGAGCGCGATCAGGCCAACACCCCCGCCCCCGGCCAGCAAGCGCTCCCGCCCCGCTCGGCCTCCACGGCCCCGCTCGACCCCTTCGAGCAGGCGGCCAACGAGGCAGAAGAGGCAGAGGCCGTGGAGATAGGCAGCGACACGCCCGCCGCCAACGGCGACGCCAAGACCCGTAAGTGTCCCGTGTAGCCTATGCAGATGACAGTCTTCGGGAGCGGGTCGGCAGGCAACTGCTACCTGCTCCACTCTCCCACCGAGGCCCTCATCATCGAGGCCGGAGTGCGCCCCGAGGCCCGCATGTACGCCTGTTTCGGGTCTGACTTCTCCCGCCTCGCGGGCCTCCTGGTCTCCCATCGCCACGCCGACCACGCCGCCTATGCGCGCCAGTGGTCGGAGGGTGGCGTCCCTGTGCTCGCCACGGCCGACGTCATGGAGCGATGCGCCATCCACGACCCCTTCTCCACCACCATCACCCCGGGCCGATGGGCCACCGTCGGGCGCTTCCGCGTGCTCCCCTTCCCGCTCATCCACTACGACCCCGACGGCACACGCTGCCCCAACGTCGGCTTCGTCATCGACCACCCCGAGACGGGACGCATCCTCTTCGCCACCGACTGCGAATCGCTCTCCCGCGAAGAGCTCACGCCCCAGGGAATGCGCTACACGCCCTACCAGTTCACGGGCGTGGTCCACTGGATGCTGGAGGCCAACTACGACGACTACATCCTCCACCTCTCCGACCTGCCGTCGGCACAGAAGGACCGCATCCGGCAGAGCCACCTCTCCGTGGCCAACGCCGTCGCCATCCTCCGCTCCGCCGACCTCTCCCAGACCCGCGACATCATGCTCCTCCACATGTCCGAGCGCAACTCGGTCAACAACGAGAGCAAGATCACCCGCCGCGTCCGTATCGCCACGGGTAAGCGCTGCTTCCTCGCCCGCGCGGGCCTCTCCGTCAACTATTCGTTTTAGCATTTAGAAAGATTACAAAAACTATGCGCAACACGCTCACCGCATTCATCATCCTCCAGGCCCTCGCCCTCGCCCTCCGACTGCTCGGCATCGTCAGCTGGCCCTGGCCATGGGTGCTGCTCCCCACCATCACCGTCGTCATCCTCGCCCTCATGCTCTTCGCCATCGGCGTGACCATGATCATCGCCATCATCCTCGGACGCATCCGGCGCGACCATCAGCAGGAAGGAGGCGACCTATGAGCGGCTTCCAGATTCGCAGCATGGGCCAGCTGAGCCACTTCCAGGCCTTCCGCACGATCAGGCTGAAAGACGACCGCGGCAACTCCTTCCAGCTGACGGTGCCGGCCCGTCTGAGCGGCGAGCAGATCACGAATTCGGGCTACCAGCTCGAGCACTTCCTCATCATGCACGCCGGAAGCGTGGCGGAAGTGGTCTATCAGGCCTACCTCGGCTGCGTCGATTGGTTCAGGTTCCACCGCCCAGCCCAGCAGGACGCCACCACCGCCGACTACTTCCGGCGCATGAAGAACGCCCTCCGACAGGCCACCACCTACCACCAGCGCCTCGCCGACAAGGATTTTATCGAAATCTACAACGGCTGCGTCGTCGGCGACCAGTCGGCGGCCATCGAGAAGCTCCGCTCCGCCTGCTACGACGTCTTCAAACAGGAGCGCGAGCCCGCCACGGCCCTCGATATGGCCTTCGTGGCGCAGATATACGCCACGGCAGTCTATCAGACTACCGTGACGGAGAAAATCATCAAGACCGAGTTCAGCCTCTCGGGCATCAATTGGGCCAAGCCGTACCGCCGCTTTGCCCTCCACGACGTCATCAGCTTCGCCAAGAGGCTCCTGCGCGAGAAGTACGGCATCGACATGGAAAAGTATGACGAGAAGATAGGCGACATGGCCGAATACGTCTTCCTGGACATGACGCGCAGCATCTTCGACCACGAGCGCATCGAGCGGAATATCCGCGCCGCCTATGCCGAGCTGCCGCCCGAGAAGCGGGAGCTATACGGAAGTGTGGAAGACCAGCTCCAGTACTTCGGCCTCGGCCCAAAAGCGACGACAGTCAACCCTGAGGCCCATGAGTAGGAAGAGCCAGCTCAGCGCCGAGGACCGGCAATGGTGCATCGACCATTTCCACGAGTTCACCCACCGGGAAATGGCCGACCGCTTCGGGGTCTCCATCGAGACGGTCAGGAACATGCTCCACAAGGCTGGCTGCCGTCGCACCAAGGAGGAGACGCACCGGTTCCGGGCGTCCGCCCTCCCCATGTTCCGTCAGAAACTGAGGCGTCTCTACAAGATGGAGCGCTTCCGCGCCATGTCAGGACTGCCGAGACAGACACGACTGCAGATTGCGAAGCTCTCGCCTGCTGGCCACAGCTACAAGCGATTCATGCGCGAGAGGTTCAACTACTTCTATGCCGAGGACGACGCCTCAGTCCTCTGCTACGACCACCAGACGCAACGATCGGCCCACGCAGAGGCCCGTGCCGCCACCCACGGCATCAAGGTCGTGCCCGCCGACGAATGATATAATCAGAGAGTTATTCACACGATGTTCAATCTTTAAATTTTTGGAAAGTATGCAGTAAGACTAATGACAGTTTTATTATTTTAATTTTACTTACCATTTCTGGGGACTGCCGTGAGGCCCTCCCCAGTTTTCCCCCTTCAAACCTCCCCCGCACGTCAGTGCGCGGTCTTAGGAAAACCGGGCGGGCGGGACGATCGAGTGAGTGTGCAAAACATCCCTTCGTCCCCGCCCGCTTTTATTTGGAAATTCTTATGTTTTCATATAATCTCATATTTTGCGAATTTATCCGGGCGCGTCATCCGCGAGGACCGCGCGTCCTTCCATTTATTTTGTTAGCATTTTACTCGTAAGAGTTTTTATCAAGGCCACCGTCCGCGAGGATCGTGCGCCCTTCTTTTCCTATCCTCCGACCGCGTCCGACGAAACGACATTTAGTGTGTTATTTACGATTGATGTTTATCCATAATTGTTTGTTTTAGTTAAATACTCAGATTCAATTAATGTTTTGTAGAGATAAGGAGGCCACGGCGGTGGCCACCGCTCTTCATGGTTATGATTACCCCCGCCCTCCGCGAGGATCGCGGGTTTCCCTTATTCCAAAGACATGCATATTGTAATTTTTACTATTTTTGCTCAGGGGAGGTGTCCGCGAGGATCGTACTCCCCCTTTTCTTCAAACCTACCGACATTCATTCCATAGGTTTTTTAAGGTTTAGATTATTTTTCAGGATGATTTATTAACAGTGTCGGGGTCGCCGTCCGTGAGGATAGCGCACCCCTTTTCTTTTTCTCAGACCTACCCCCATACTTCGACGGTTAAGGAACACCAACAGGAGGTAGGGAGACTCGGAGTCCCTTCCCATCCGTTCCTACCGTCGATAGCGATACTTCGAGGTTTAGGAACACCCGCAGGAGGGCGGAATGCACCATGCGTCCGTCCTCCGTTTTTCCTATCGAAATTTGTTTTATTCTATCATAGGCAATTTGTGTTATCTTAATTTACCACCGCGGCCGCCCTTCGTGAGAATCGCGACCGCATTTTTTTAAAACAAGAAAACAAAAAAAATGAAACAGCTCAACCTCTTCCCCGAAGATGCTCCCCAGCGTCCGTCCGATCAGCCAAAGGTGCAGCAAGGCGGAAGCCGCAACCCCATCGTCTTCCACGATTACGAATCCTACATCGCCAAGTTTCGCGACCTCCCCAAGACCACCGACGACACCTATACGCCGCCCGACGTCTATGAGGCCGTGCTCCAGTATCTGCGCGAAGAGGGAAAGCTCACCGACGCCCACACCATCCTCCGCCCCTTCTACCCTGGAGGCGACTACGAGCGGGCAGAATACCCAGAGAATGGCATCGTCATCGACAACCCGCCCTTCTCCATATTTTCCAAAATATGCAAGTTCTACACCGCCCGCCACATTCCCTTCTTCCTCTTCGGGCCTGGAATGACCATCGCCTCCGTCTCTACCTACGCCACCTCCGTCATCATCAATACGGGCCTCGTTTTTGAGAACGGGGCGAATGTGAGGGTCAACTTCGCCTCATCCCTCTTCCCCGGCGTCGCCCTGATGACGGCCCCGCGCCTCAACGACCTCATACGCGCCTGCCCGTCTCAGAATCAGAAGAAGGAGCTGCCCATCTACGAAACGCCCGACGAGCTGCTCTCCGTCTCCGACCTCCAGACGATCTGCAATGGCGGGATAGATTTCGCCGTCCGTCGCTCCGAGTGTGTCCGCGTCCGCTCCCTCGACCTCCATCCGAAGCGGGGAGGTCTCTTCGGCGACCATTTCCTCATAGCCAAAGCCAAAGCCAAAGCCATAGCCAAAGCCAAAGCCAAAGCCAAAGCCAAACGGACGATCCACATCCCGCTCTCAGAGCGCGAGCAGCGCATCGTCGAGCGCCTCGGCGCTCGATAAGATGCGATTTCATTCAAGTCATAGGAAACACTTTTGTGTAATTTACCACCGCGGCCGCCCTTCGTGAGAATCGCGACCGCATTTTTTTTGATTTTGGCATAAAAAAAATGGCTAAAAATTTGCGTAGTACGATTTTTTGTAGTACCTTTGTAGTGTCTTAAAAAATAAACGAACAATGAAAAAAGAACTAACAAAAGAAGAAGATGAGCTGATTGAGGCCATCAGAATGTACAAGAGAAGTTTCCCAAACGGCTACCCACGATTGCTATGGTACGCACAAGAGTTGTTTGATGAGATAACCTCTCGAAAGTAAAGAACAAGGCGGCCCGCAAGGGTCGCCACATCAACAGTCATCGCTATGGAAAAGAAAGACAAGGACAACGCAGTAAAACAACGCATACAGGACATACTCCTCTGCGTGTCATGGAGAGAGATCGCAAACACGTATTTCGACCGTTCGGCATCGTGGCTATACCACAAGCTCAACGGAATCGACGGAAACGGCGGCGTCGGAGGATTCACGGCAAATGAGAAAGAGCAACTGCGTGGTGCGCTTTTCGATTTGAGCGAACGCATCCGCCGTGCGGCTGAGACCATTTAGGCAAGTTGTTCGTTACACTTAAGACAGAAGTCGTCCGCGCCTACGGACGCAGACCCCGGGGGATTCCCTCGGGGTTTTTTCATGCTCGGCGCCGATATGGCCTTTTTTGCCGAACACTAAAAAAGCCAATATGACAAAAGACCGCAAGGAAGCCATACAGTACGCCTCGGCCTGCATCATGCTCGCCAGCGGCATCGTCCTCTCGTTCCTCAGCTTCTTCCTGAGCAACTACACGATCGAGGATTCCGTCCTGTGGTATTTCGCACAGACCATCCTCTACGCTGGCTCCGTCTTCGGCCTCACCATGTACGTCTCGTCCACCCGCAAGGCCATCCTCAGCGAGGTCAACGACCGACTGTCCAACCTGTCCACCGACACCACCAAGGAAGAGAAGGAGAAAGAGAAGAAATGAGAATCCACGGCACATTCCTCAACAGCGCGGGCCTCGCCGTCACGGTAGAGATCATCACCCGCCGCGACACCCTCACCTCGATAGAGATAGGCAGCGACGAGGCGGGCCTGTGGTTCCCTGCCTCCGAGGCTTTCACCACCGAGAGCGGGCTCAACGACACCTTCGATGTCGTCCTCCAGTCCTCGGCCACGCTTCGCCTGGAGACCACCGACTACCGCGCCGAGTTCTACCAGCGGGCCTGCCGCGACGCCGTCGTCACGGTCTCGGTCGCTGAGGACGACGCCACCACCCGCACGCGCTTCGTCGGATGCGTCGAGCCTCGCCAGTACGCCCAGGACTTCTCGGGCGGCCAACTCTCCAACGACATCGAGCTCCCGCTCATCGACGCCCTCGCCTCCCTGCAATACGCTACCTACGCCCACATCGGCGCGCCCGGGGTCTCCTTCCAGAAGGTCAGGGAGGCGTCTTCCGTCCGGTCCTTCCTCTCCATCATCGAGCAGCTGCTCAGCGAGACCCCCTGCGCCGATCTCCCCTACCGTCTCTACTACGATGGCAGCAAGGCCCTCGCCTCCGCCGTCTCCCGCCGCTTCTCCATCCTCTCCGAGGTGGGAGTGGCCGAGACGGTCTTCATCGGCGAGGACGAGGACGACACCATGACCATGCTGGAGACCCTGGAGCACATGCTCCGCTTTCTCAACCTCCACATCGTCCAGCAGGGCCTCGACTTCTTCGTCTTCTCCTGGGAGAGCCTCCGGCGCCCGTCCGTCCAGTGGCGCTGCCTTATAGGTGGCGCGCCCGACTTCACCCAGCAGCTCTCCCCGCAGCCCCTCTCCGTCGGCAACGTCTTCGGCACCCGCATGGACATAGAGATGGGCGAGACCTACAACCGACTGGTCCTCGACGTCAAACCCGCCGACACCACCGACGTAGTGGCCTCGCCGCTATCCTCCGACGCGCTGGTCCCCATGTTCACGGGCAAGCAGCTCTACGCCACCTGCCTCTGGGCAGCAGGCACGGGCGACACGTCCTCCAAGGCCTTTCAGGCCCTGCTCAGCGACCAGCCCACCACCTACGACGGCGCCCACACCGTGGAGTATTTCCTCTGGGCGAAGTCGGCCATAGGGTGGCGCATCGGCACGGGCGACGGGCGCGGGGGCGTCCGTCAGTGGACCGGCACGAAGAAGGACCAGCAGCGCATACCGGGCCTCCTGCGCAAGCAGATAGGAGCGGCCATCCTGTCGGTCGGAAAGATAGATCGCAAGGCGTCAGCCACCGACAACTCTCCCACCTCCACCGTTGAGATGGCCGACTACCTCGTGGTCTCCGTCAACGGCAACCTCATCGACGACGAGGCCACCACCTACCCACAGCCCGACGACCTCCGCCGGGCGGCCCCCGTGGCCACATGGGACGGCAATGCGGCGGGAGGCATCTACTCGCCCTCCGACGACGAAACCAAAAACTATATTGTCATCTCGGGCTCCATCATCCTCAACCCCGTCCTGCGCCAGTCGGTCAACTATCTCAACCGGGCCCAGTACGACCCTGTCCGATGGGTGAAGGGACGCGACGGCGAGCGCCGCCTCTCCATGCGCTGGTGGCGGGCCGACACGCCCAAGAGCCAGCCCCAGCCTCAGGAGGCCACCACCGACTATGGTGCCGTCTCCACCCAGCCCGTCAAGTCCGACAACCCGTTCGCCCAGCCCTACCTCAACGCCTGGGAGGGCTTCTACCCCTGGACCGACGACGACGCCCAGGATCTCGCCTTCTCCTACTCCCGTGTAGGCTCCTCCGTCGACAATGTCTCCAAGATAGGCGCGCTGGAGTGCATGCTCCGTGTCGGCGACAAGGTGGCCGTCGAGGATAAGGACTTCGACGAGGACGGCAACCGTACCGTCACCATCGACGGCGAGGAGGTGGTGGTCCGCTATGGCCACATCAACAACATCAGCTGGAAGCCCTTCCGCACGCTGGAGCAATGCCGGGCGGCCCACCCGGGCGACGAGGATGCAGCCCTCGACGACTACTATGCGCAGACCATCACCATCGGCTTCGACCCGAAAATCGGCGACAAGATCATCGGCACCCAGTTCGACATCCAGAACAATATCGACTACACCCTCGGCCTCGACGTCAAGGGCATGGCCATCCCCGTGCGCCATTCCGACCACCTCCGCGGGCGGGTCCACTTCGAGATCCTCGGACCCGTCTTCAATGCGCAGTTCGATAAGATCACGCGCCGCCACCGCACCTTCTTCCGCAAGGAGAAGTGGGCCACCTCCACCGTCCCCATCCTCTCGCGCGTCTCCTCCATCATGGTGCGCGACCTCAAGATAGAGCTCCATTCCGACAACGGCATGGCGGGAGCCGATACGGATTCCGAACACAGTTTCATGTCCGACACGGATGAGGATTTTGTCAACAAGAAGGACGACCTCGAGATGCGCATCCACTCGGCCCTCACCACCTCGGAGTGCGAGGAGCTGGGATGCGCCAACACGGTAGCGCCATCCGTGGCCGTCGATCTCACCACGGGCGACGCCATCCTGCGCATCTTCGACTGGCTAAAGGCAGCGCCCGACTCAGTCCCGCCCATCGCCGTCAAGGCCGAGCGGGACTACATCGACTCCTACTACCAGGAGTACCACGTCCCGCGCATCGAGCTCTCCTTCGACTTCGGCGGACTGCTCCCCCTTCCCTTCGCCCGCTTCACCCATCCCGCCCTCGACGGGCGCACCTTCTCCGTCATCTCCGTCGGCTACGACTTCCAGTCCGCCACGTCCCAGGTACGGATGAAGGAAGAGTAGCAGAGCGGTTTGAGTTTCACTTTAAGCAAAAAGCGCAAATGATTGGTATCAGACTTTTCCGCAAAAAGGATAAAAGCAATCCTACAACCCGCACCACCATCCATGTGCAGGGGCAGGAGACCTCGGGCGTGCCCGCCTCCTTCGTCTCGCAGGTCCGCGCGTGGATCAACGAGGTGGCCGACCGCATCAATGCCCTATGGGACAACGCCCGCTCGCTCTTCCTCTCCAAGGTCAACGACGACACGGCTGAGGGCCACATCACCCTCCACAAGGGCTTCACGGCTTCTGCCGATTCCACGGTCAACGGCAACCTGCAGACCGACCGCCTCGACGTCCAGACGGTGGCCATCGTCCGTGGTGAGACCACCTTCTCCGAAGATGGCACCTTTGCCGACGGTCTCACGGGCCACGGCGCCCGCATCTGTCCCGATGGTTCGGCGGAGCTCGATTCGCTGACGCTACGCCGTTTTCTGGAGGTGCCTGAGCTGCGCTTCAACCGGGTCTCCGTCCAGGTGGGCAACCAGTGGCGGGCCCCGGGCGGCGGCATCATCCGTTCCGTCTCGCCTGCCGCCGACGCCACGGGCACGGCCCTCCTCCATCTCGAAGCGGGGGAGATAGGCACGGTGGCCGTCGGAGACGTCTGCATGGGCATCTTCCATTCCGAGACCGCTGCCGACAACGCATCGGAAAGCGCCGACGACAATCACGGCAACTTCCGTTTTGCCGGATTCTACACGGCCTACTGGGAGATCACCGCCGTCGAAGATTACACGGACGCTGAGACCGGCCAGACCTTCCACAATGGAAAGGTGTCCTACCGCCTCCGTCCCGTCTCTGCCAACTACCCGCGCCAGATGCACCCCACCGCCGCCATGCACTTCGTCTGCTACGGCAACCGTACCGACACCGCCCGCCAGTCCTCACGCTACTCCACGCTCACCTACGAGCGTTTCCTCACGGGCGTCTCCGATTGGGAGTTCTCGTCGAAGCAGATACGCATGCAGGTGGGCGACCTCAGCGCCTTCTCGCCCGTCCCCGGGATGGACTTCTCGGGCTACTCGGTCTATGCCAACAGCATCTACCTCGATGGCCACCTCAAGCAGCTCGCGGACCTCGGAGACCCCAACCCCTACACCTACTCGGTGGACAACCTCGCCGACACGCTGGCCCTCGACGCCAAGGGCCAGCCCAAGCAGCCCGTGGTCTCCACGCTCGCCGACGGTTCCAGGTCGTGGCTGCTCCATACGTCCATACAGGTGCGACGTGGTCAGACGCTGCTCACCTGCCTGGAGGATGCCACGGCCTCACCAGCCACGGGTCAGTACCGTCTTCTCTGTCTGCCCGTCGGCTGCACGGCCCACTTCGACCACTCCACCCTCTACATCGACAGCGTCGACTATGCCTCACGCCCCACGGCCTACGTCGAGGTGACGATCGACTGCGAGGGACGGGCCGCCCTCACCTACGTCTTCACCATCAAGGTCATCGCCGACGGCGACCGTGGAGAGCAGGGCAGGGACGGCACGGCCTACGGCACGCGGCGGCGCTATGCGCTCTCAGCACGCGCCACGTCTGCCTCGCCCCATACGCCGCCCGACGACGTCGCCACATGGCAGGACGTGCCCCTCGCCACCACCGAAGCCCGCCCCTACCTTTGGATAGAGCTCACCGACTGGCAGCAGCAGGCGGGAGGCCTCCAGACCTTCTCGCCCCTCTCTTCCTACGTCCGACTGACGGGCGACCGTGGCCAGCGTGGAGAGGACGGCCTCGACGGCAAGGACGGCAAGTCGTGGACCCTCAGGGGCACGGCCTTCGGCCATGTCACCAACATGGCCTCGCTCCCCTCGCCAGCGCCCGACGGCGTCTTTCTCGTCGATACGGGAGCAGAGGGACTGCCCGTCGCCGTCCGACGGATGGGCGGCGCATGGGCCTCCATCACCACCAACCAGGGCGACGCCTACATCCTCGCCGGCGACGTGTGGATGGCCACCGAGACGGCCTGGGCCAACCTCGGACGCATTCAGGGTGAGAAGGGAGACCGAGGACAGGCCGGAGCCAACGGGCGCACATCGCGCATCTACCAGCGCCTCGACGACGGCCAGCAGCTCTACGACGGCACCACCATCACCGCCGACGGCTTCTGCTACCTCGACTTCTACGCCGTGCCCTCCGATGCGGCCAAGAGCGGATGGGACGTCTATCGCTGCATCCAGTCCTACATCTACCGTGCCGACCAGCACGCACTCCCGCCCGCCGATACGGACCACTGGCGCTCCATCGGTGTCAATGCCGACTCGGCCTTCTTCTCCTTCCTGATAGCCCGCGATGCGCGCATCGACTTCCTCCAGGGCAATGCCATTGCCATTCGCAAGAAGCACGCCACGGCACCCTATGCGGGCATGGGTGGCGATTTCCCCTTCTGGGCGGGCGCTGCTCAGCCCTATCCCGACGGATCGGGCTTCAACGGCTCCACCTACACCTTCGCCGTCGATGAGGCGGGCAACCTCTTCGCCTCCTCGGCCTACCTCACGGGCACCATCCACGCCACCTCGGGCTCCATCGGAGGCTTCACCATACGAGACGGCGGACTGACCAACGCCGACGACGCGCGCAACGGCGTCACCATCACGCCGAAGTCCATCACGGCCCAGTCCTCACGATCCGAGGAGGGCCGCGTCCTTTTCGACACCCAGTCCAACATCGTGGGAGCCATAGGAGCTTCCAGCGGCAAGGAGATCTTTTGGCCCGTCGCACTCCAGCTCACGGGCCGCCCCAACGACAGCTACCCGGGCACGGCGCTCGACATCGTCCAGGGCATCACCCGTGGCCATCGGCCCGAGCCCGTCCTCATCGATGGCTCGGTCCAGCTGGTCGATACCAGCGACGCCTACAACGTGCCCCATCCGTTGCCTCAGGGCTCGCCGACCTACTCCAACGGCCAGCGGGTCTATGTGCGCTCGGGCGCCGTCCTCGTCAATATAGCGGCAGCCACCGTCGCCCTGCCAAAGAACCCGCAGCACGGCGACTGCTACCTCTTCCTGCCCTGTGGGTCCTACAATCTCACCATCGACCCCGGTGCACATGCCCTCACCATCGACGGCACGACCTTCAAAAACAAGACCTACACCTGCGCCAAGCGCATGGTCTATCTCGTCTTCGTCGGGCGTGGTGCCTCGCCCTTCGGATGGGTCGGCAAGACGCTCCAGTAATTCATGAGTTAAGAAGAAAAAGAAAAATGAATATCTCGCAAGACTTCTCCCTCACCGCCTCCGTCTGGGACGGCGACAAGTTCCTCATCGAGGCGGCCACGGCCAACGGCAGCCGCCAGATGAAGGTGACGGCAGAGGTGGTCCGTGCCTACCTCAACGGAACCGCGGGCCCATCCTCGGCCACGGACCGACGGGTGCTCCCCTTCCGTGGTTTCATGGATTTAGGCGAGATCTCGCCATCCTCAGCCGCCACGGCCCTCCCGCTGGAGGTGTGGTTCGTCCGATCGGCCGCACGCTTCGCCGTGGCTGAGCGCTCCTCCAGCCCCGTCTCCTCATCAGCACCGCCTAAGCTCTACGACAACTGGGAGGGGCGCAGCCTCTACAACGATGGCCTCTCCCCCGCCGCGGGCAACCTCTTCGTCTGCCAGTCCGACGACCGCCCCTACTGGTGGACGGGCACAGAGCTACGCCCCATCGTCACCGACACCACCGGCCAGGTCATAGCCGACGCCATACCCCTCGACGAGATAGACGCCATCACGGCGGCAGCCTCCCGTCCCTCTTCCTCCTCGCCCGCCAAGTCGCCCGCCTCGCCATCACCTGCAGCAGAGGAGGCAGCCCAAGCAGAGGAAGTGGAGGAAGTAGAGGAGGCAGCATCCCAAGAGGAAGCACCCGCAGCAGTAGCAGAGCCTGTAGCAGAGACGACAGAGGCAGAGGAAGAGGAAGAGGAAGAGGAAGAGGAAGAGGAAGAGAAAGAGCCCAAGGCGGCCGAGCTCATCGACACGACCCTCCGCTCCGCCTCGCTTGTAGATACGACCCTCCGCTCCGCCACCCTCATCGACAAGTCCAAGCGCTCCGCTACCATCATCGACAAGTCGAAGCACTCGGCCACCATCATCGACAAGTCCAAGCGCTCCGCCGACGTGACCACCGTCACGCCATCAGCCCGCATCATCACAGTAGGATAACCAATCACTCCACACATACACCATGGCATCATTCCTCGATTCAGCAGGCGTCACCCGCCTCGTCACCAAGCTCAAGACGATTTTTGCCGTCAAGGCCACCACCCTCGCAGGCTACGGCATCACCAACGGCGTCACCTCCGTCTCCGTCACGGGCACGGGGCAGGCCGTCTCTGCCGCATCCATTAGCGGCCACACCCTCACGCTCACCAAGGGAGCCAGCCTCCCGACAGTGCGCCACGAGCGCCCCACATCGACCTCCATCCAGGTCTCCAACTTCACCAGCTCCGAGGAGCTCATCCTCGACCTCACCGCCGCCACCTATTCAGCCGGGGCGAAGTTCTGGATCAATTTCCTCCATACCGACATCACGCGCGGATACGGCCTCTACCGTGGATGCGTCATCACGGGCGCGCAGACCTGCACCGTCTCCTTCGGAGGCATCACCTCCATCAAGGGCGCCGTCACGCTCCAGGCCGCCTCGGTCTATCATTTCACGCTCTGCACCAATGGGCGCAGCGGCCAATATCTGGCCAAGGGCTACGTCCTATGGCAGCGCATCTCGGCCTCGTAAATGGCAGCAACAAAACGATAACAAGAAAGTATAATTATTCATCACTTTAAATTCATAAAACAGTATGGCAAAGTATCTCGATTCCGCAGGCGTAACCCGCCTTGTAACCAAACTCAAGTCCGACGTCATCCCCAGCGTCAAAGTCAACGCAGCCAAAGCAGCCGACACCGTCCCCGCATCGGGCATCACGGGCATCATCGACATCGCCCACATCCCGCAGGGTGCCCTGGAGCGTGTCGTCACCGTCGCAGACGACGCGGCCCGCTACAAGCTCACCACCTCCCAGGTCCAGCTCGGCGACACCGTCAAGGTGACGGCCACGGGACGGATGTATATCGTCGTCGATGAGAGCAAGCTCTCCACCTCGGCAGGCTACATGGAGTACGCTGCGGGCACCGCCGCCTCCGTCCCCTGGTCGGGCGTCACGGGCAAGCCCTCCACCTTCACGCCCTCTTCCCACAACCACACCATGAAGCTCAAGATCGGTGCCACCACCAAGGACGGATCCACGGCTTCGCAGCAGTCATGGTCAATGGCCGAGATCTTCGGCACGCCCTCCGTCAGCGGATCGGGCAACGCCGTGACGGGGATGACGGTCAGCGGCGACACCGTCACGCTCACCAAGGGCACCACCTTCGCCACCAAGGCGCAGAACGACGCCCTCGACACGCGCATCTCGGCCCTCGAAGACTTCACGGGAGGCACAGGCGGCGGACTGGGAGACCAGCTCAACGTGGCGGGCTACGACGTCGTTCGCTTCGATGGCTTCCTCGCCTCCAAGCCCACCCTCCAGCAGACCTCGGCCACGTCCGTCGTGGCCCTCGTCATCGTCAAGTCCACCACCCCCAGCTCCACGCCGGGCGCCGTGGCCATCGACAGCATCATCGCCAGCGATGGCTCCAAGTACTACAGCAACTGGAAAGACTTCAACATCGCCACGCCCGACGAGGCCACCAAGAAGCAGCTCCATCTCCACAAGATCTACCTCGACACCTCCACGGGTAAGGCCTACTACGCCGTGGATGCCACCACGCTCAAGGAGATCGACGGCGGCGACGTAGCCATGACCACCGGCGAGGTCGATGCAGCCGTCGCAGCTGCCAAGTAACCACCGCCAGGGGCGGGCTCTCCCGTCCCTGGTCCTTCCAAGAAAAAAAGATACAACATCATGAACAAGAGACAGATCAAACACATCTTCGTCCACTGCACGGCCACCCTCCCCACCGCCTCCGTCGATTCGCTCCGAGCCGGATGGAAGGCTATCGGGTGGAAGAGCCCGGGCTACCACTACGTCGTCAAGCCCTCCGGCGAGGTCGTCAGCTTCCAGCCAGAGGACAAGGCCTCCAACGGCGTCAAGGGCTACAACGCCCACGCCATCCATGTGGCCTACATCGGAGGCCTCAGAGTGCTCAACGGCTCGAAAATCTACGAGGACACCCGCACGCCTGCGCAGAAGTCCGCGCTGCGCGCCCTCCTCGCCGACATCCATAGCAGATACCCCAAGGCCGTCATCCTCGGCCACCGCTCCATCTGGGGAGAATACTCGCCCTGGAAGTGGCAAAAACTTTGCCCATGCTTCAACGCCATCAAAGAATATGCAGACATTTAAGCCGCTCCACATCATAGCCGTCCTGGCGCTCATCATCGCCGTCATGGCCTGCGCCTCCCGACGCACCGCCTCCGACGAACTGCGATCCACGGCCACCACCACGGCCGACGCCATGGCCACACAGGTCCACGCCGCCGTCCGTACCGACACGACCACGGCCCAGTCGGTCAGCCGCGACACCGTGCGCCAGCAGACCACCACCGCCGACACCACGGCGGCCCACTACCGACGGGCCACATGGCAGCAGGCCGACACCACCTTTACAGAGGTTTGGATCAACGCCCGCCGCTTCCGCTACCACGACGGCTCCACCGCCTCCACGTCTTCCCACAAGGAGGCCCGGGCGGCCACCTCTACCGCCATCGACACCGACTCCTGCCGTCTGATCAGCCGCACCGACACGATCTCAGCAGTACAGAAGAAGCACATAGAGACCGATCGGCGACCGCTCGACAGGGCCGTCCTCGGCTATTCCGTTTACACCTTCTTCGTCCTCATCGTCCTCCTCCTCGTCCTGCTCTACATCATAGGCAGGCTGAGAAAATAAGCCGGACATCTTTCATATTCTCTATAATCCGAAGCCCCCGGCACGCGTCCATGCGTGTCGGGGGCTTTTCTCATTTTGCAGAAGTCGAAGCAGCAAGCACCTACTCCCACGGCAGGCGCCAGCCAGCCTTGCCTCTCGCCTTCCGCTCGTTGCCGATCACGGCCACCAGCTGCCGCCCCTGGCCCACCAGTCGCCCGCTCACGCTCACATGCACCGTCGCCTGCGCGATGCTGCCTGCGCCGATCGAGGGCCGCACGCTCCCGATCTGAGGCACGCTGCCCAGTCCGTTGGCCACGTCCCACAGACGCTTCTGCTGCCAGCGGTTCAGGATCATCTCGCCCGAGTTCACTCTGACGGGAATGCGGTCGCCCGTATAGGAGTTGCCGCCGACGATACCGCCCGTGGCGTAGCCCGTTGAACCCTTCACGGCGCTGATAATGGCCATCAGCTGCGCCATACCGACCGCCGAGGCGGCCACCCATTCCCACAGGTTGCCCTTCTTGCCCTCGTTAGCGGAAGCCTGAGCAAAGCCCATGGCCGTAGTGGCGATGGCCTGCGCGATGGTGCCGGCGATGTTGAGCTCAGGCAGCTCGAAGGCGCTGCCCATGCCCTGTAGCGCCGACCCCACCTGATTGATGGCGTCCGCAGCCTTGTTCATGCGCTCCTTCACGCTGTCCGTGTTCCTCAGAATCTTCCCGAATTTAAGCGGCACCTTCCCGATCCCCGCCAGCTGCTTGTTGATACCGTCGGCCAGCATCTCGCCCATCTCCCGGCCTATCTCGCCAGCATCCACCGCCGCGGCCACCGTCTCCATCTGCCTCCGCAGCTCCTCGGCCTCGTTATTCCTGAGGTCGATTTTAGCGATGATATCGAAACCGCTCACGCCTTGCAGCTCCTTCTTCTTCGCCTCCAGCTCTTCCGCAGATGGAAGCACGGGGCGCACCAGCGCGGCCAGATCCACCTGCGCCGTGTTCCCCGCCACGTTGCCGCCGATCGTACCGCTCGCCCCCATGTCGGCCTTCAGTCCGCCGCTGCGCTCGTACCGCATCCGCTGGAGCGTCTCCAGCTTGTTCCGATAGTCCTCCAGCGTGTCGATGTCGTCCTGGATGTCCAGCGCCTCCTTCACCTTCGTATCGGGCAGCGCCAGCAGGTCGGCGTAGAGCTTCTCCACCAGCTCGTCCAGCTGACGGATGGAGAGGATGCCGTCCGTGATCTCGGGCTCGTCCACCACGTCGTTCGCGGTCGGAGCGGGCGTCGTGGGCGTAGTGGGCGTCGTGTGCGTAGTAGTCGTAGTAGTAGGCGGCTCCGGGCTGCCCTTCACCTTGAACGTGATCGCCTGGCCCTTCTTCGCATACGCCGCCATCTGCTGCTTTATCCTTAGATTGTCAGCCCTCACGGCCTTTATCTGAGCGTCTATCCGCTCCCTCTCGCTCGTGCCCCTGATTCCCTTGTGCATCGTGTCGAGATTAGCGCCCTCGGCCACCATCATACCATAGAGGAACGGATGCTGCTGGGCGAGCGTCTGCCGCACCGTCGAGGCCTTCTTACGCTTCTCCTCCAGGTCGTCCAGTTTCATGTTATTGGTGGCCGCCTGATTAGCGAGGGCGCGCATGGTGGCCTCGATCGTCAACTGATCGCAGTACGCCTGACTGTTCTCCGTCAGCGCCTTGTACCATTCGCTGACGCTGCTAAAGTAGCCCATCGTCTCGCCGTACCGACTGTTCAGCTCCTCCACCTTCTTCTTCTCCTGAGCCTTCGTCCCGTTCCAGTCCTTCGTCACGGCGATATCCTTATAGAGCTGCGCCATGTTGTCGGCCACGGCCTCCTTCGCGTCCTTCAGTCGCTCCGTCAGTTGCTCCGTTAGCTGCTTGTTGGTCTGCTTCGCCACGGCCTCGGCGCTCAGCGCCTGCTTCGACTGCTCCAGCGTCTTCGACACGCCGTAGATGATGGCCGAGAGGGCAGCAAGGGCCAGGCCCACCACCGAGGCCACCTTCAGCGTACGGATGGCCGTGGCCGTCGTAGTAGCGCCCACCTCCACGCCGCGCAGTTTGCCGATGAGCACCTCCAGCACGGCACCCATGCCCACCGAGGCCTGGCGCACCACCTGAGAGACGGGACCCCATTTCAGCAGCTTCGTGACGGCGCCAGCGGCGGCCCGTCCACAGCCAGCCAGCGCCGTGCCAAACTGCACCACGCCCGTCACGGCCATGCCCAACTGCCCAAACTGCGCGATCATGCTCTGGTACGGCATGAGGGCCTTGCCGATATTCACCATCACCCCGCCAAAGCTATTCGCCAGCTGCTTCGCCTTGCCCGCGTCCGTCTTCGCCAGCTCGGCGTTCATGTTGCCGACATTCTGCGTGATGATCTCGGCGAGCATGGCGGCCCGCTCGCCCTCGTTGCCGGCCTTCAGTGCCTTCTCCTGGGTCTCGCTAAAGGTGATGCCCACACGCCGCAGGGCGCCCGTCTGACCCTGCAGCGCCTTGCCCAGTAGGTTGGCTATATTCACGGCGTCCTCGCTCGTAGCGTTCAGACCCTTCTGCTGCGTCAGCAGATTGTTCATGGCGGGAAGCAGGGCCGTCAGCGTCCGCTTATGACTGGCAAAGGTGGCCAGCTGCTGCAGGCCGCTGCGCTGCACCGTACCACCCACCACGCCGAGCTTCGTCTGAGCTGCCACCGCCGCGTTCACCGAGGCCACGTCCTCAGCCGTCGCACTCATGCGCTGCCGCATCACCGTCGTCAGCTTCGTCTGAGCCTCCGTAGCTGCGTTGGCCTTCGCGATATACCCGCCCATGATGTTGGTCAGATTCTGCAGGGAGCTATAGACGTTACCGACGGTCGTACTGATAGACGACCATTTGATCATCGAATCTCTGAAACGGTTCGCCCGCTGGGTCGAAGCGTTCAGGGCCTCGCCTAATCTCTCCACATCCCGCCGACTGCTCACCACTACGTCCTTGCCGTCGATACGGATCTTGATATTAAAAGGAATAGTCTTTGCCATATTCTATTATAATAAATAAAGTATATTCACAGCCACCCCAGCTTCGCCGCACGCTTCATCGTGGCGTTCTCGATAGCCGTCCCGATCTCCTCCTCCACAATCTTCGGGCCCTGCGCCTCGGCAGCGTCCAGGAAGTGATAGGCGGGCATCTTGCCCCTGTTCCTGCCAACCCAGCGAAAACCGTCCCCCGTGTTCACGAGAAAACGCTTCGCCCAGCTGCGTGGATAGCGTTGCTTCGTACCTTCCGCGGCCCACATGAGCACAGGCTTCTCCAGCCCGTGCCGGTTCTTGATATACCCGCTCTTGCCGTGAGGCTTCACCGTGATCATGAAGCCACCGCCGCGCGGATAGACGCGCACGCGCACGCCCTTGGCCAGCTTTCCAGCGTCATGGATACCGCTGCCCTCCACGCTGCGCTTCGCCACGGCGGCGATCATCTTGCCCGTCCGACGATAGGCGTCCTTCAGCGTCCGCTTCATCTCGCGCTGGTCAAACGTTTTGAGCAGGTCGTTCCACGCCTGCCCGATTTTCTGCTTCTCATCCATTGCTTCTCCTCCTTTCCTCGGCCTCTCTCCGACGCCTCATCAGGGCCTCGAAGGCGCGCTGCGCTTCCTCCTTCGTCGCGGGCTTCTGCTCGGTCGGCTCATGCCGCGCCTCCTGCCGCTGGTCCCACGGCAACGGAAGCACCCGCTTCGGATCCACGCTCTTCCCGCTCCACGGGCTCACGCTCATCACGCCCACGATCCGCGCACGCTCCCACGCCTCCCGCTCCCGGTCGTCGTCGTAGCGGTGGCGGGCCTCGCCGATAGCCTGAAACTCAGAGGGGGTGAGCAGCCCGAAGTCTTCAAAACTCAAGCCGCACACCCCCAGACCGTAACCAAGCATTTGCTCGATGCTTATTTTTTTTTACCAGCATCGGCATCCGCGTCATCGCCGTCACCGCCAAACATCGAGGCGCTCCACTCTTCGATGTCGGCAGGGTCGGTGGCGTCGGCAAACTCCTCCAGGCTCATCCCGAAGGCCACGCCCTCGCGCTTGCAGGCGCTCGCCACACAACACCAAAGCAGCGTGAACGTGTCGCAGAATCCACCATCGCTATCGGTCAAATCACGGCCCGTCTGCTGCTTGAAGCGCAGCATAGCACCGTTGGTCATGTAGGCGGGGTAAACGCTACCACCGACCTCGACCTCGATACGAACCACGGCGGCTCCTTCCTTGGAACGCTCTGCCAGGCCTTTCTCTTGTTTATTCTTTCCCTTTTCCATAATCATATTTTTCTAAAATGTCACACACTAATCGCCCAGCGTGCCGCCGCCCTGGTCGCCGCCGCCCGTGGTGGCCGTCTTGAAGGAGGCCGTGAGCGTGAGGTCGGAGGTGA
>OLQA01000749.1_pt1 | contig 30852 bp, 24 predicted proteins | sample 1673151 | NCBI WGS metagenome assembly OLQA01 (sample SAMEA3136760, study PRJEB25190) | human gut metagenome | biome: human gut; feature: human-associated habitat; material: faeces | place: Austria | collected 2013
CGACCATGGCGTTGGCGACCTTGACGAAGCCGGCGGCGTTGGCGCCGAGCATCAGGTCACCCTCGTGGCCGTACTCCTTGGCGGCGGCCAGGGAGTCGGCGACGATGGTCTCCATGATGTTCTTGAGCTTGGCGTCGACCTCTTCGAAGGACCACGACAGACGGTAGCTGTTCTGGCTCATCTCCAGGCCGGAAACGGCGACGCCACCGGCGTTCGCCGCCTTGGCTGGGCCGTACAGCAGACCGTTCTTCTGGTAGACCTCGATGGCCTCCGGGGTGGACGGCATGTTCGCGCCTTCGACGACGACCTTGCAGCCGTTCTTCACCAGAGCTTCGGCGGACTCGCCGTTGACTTCGTTCTGGGTGGCGCACGGCAACGCGATGTCACACGGCACGGTCCACACGCCGGAGCAACCCTCGTGGTACTCGGCGGACGGCACGCGCTCGGCGTACTCCTTGATGCGGCCGCGCTCGACTTCCTTGATCTGTTTGACCACGGCCACGTCGATGCCGTTCGGATCGTAGACATAGCCGTTGGAGTCGGAGACGGTGACGACCTTGGCGCCCAGCTCCTCGGCCTTCTGCACGGCGTAGATCGCCACGTTGCCGGAGCCGGAGACCACGACGGTCTTGCCCTCGAAGGAGTCGTTCTTCAGCACGCGCAGGGCTTCCTGGGTGTAGTAGCACACGCCGTAACCGGTGGCCTCGGTGCGGGCCAGGGAGCCGCCGAATTCCAGACCCTTACCGGTCAGGACGCCGGAGTACTCGTCGCGGATGCGCTTGTACTGGCCGAACAGGTAGCCGATCTCGCGGCCACCCACGTTGATGTCGCCGGCGGGAACGTCGGTAAACTGGCCGATGTGGCGGCACAGCTCGGTCATGAACGCCTGGCAGAAACGCATCACTTCAGCGTCGGAACGGCCCTTCGGGTTGAAGTCGGAGCCGCCCTTGCCGCCGCCCATGGGCAGCGTGGTCAGAGAGTTCTTGAGGATCTGCTCGAAGCCGAGGAACTTGATGACGCCCTCGTTGACGGTCGGGTGGAAGCGCAGGCCGCCCTTGTACGGTCCGATGGCGGAGTTGAACTGCACGCGGTAACCACGGTTCACCTGCACCTTGCCCTCATCATCGGTCCAGGCCACGCGGAACTTCACCACGCGCTCCGGCTCGACGATGCGCTCCAGCACGCCTGCCTTCTCGTACTCCGGGTGCTTCTCGACTACCGGCTGGATGGTCTCGAACACCTCGCGTACAGCCTGAAGGAACTCCGGCTGGTCGCCGTCGCGCTGTTCGACCTGAGCGTAGACGCGCTTCACGTACTCGTCAGTGAGCATAATTCTCCCCTTAATGGTTGGGCTATCAATAAGACGGTTTTATTGTAGGTGCGGTGTCAAGGGGCGACAAGAAATTGCTCAGGATGTGGCGCGGATGTGTGCGTCAGCTGAGCTGCAGCGTTTCGGCGACTTCGTCGACGATGCGGTGCATGGCCTGGCGCGCGTTGTTCGGACTGCTCTGCCAGATCGCCTGGGCGACGGCGTCGTGTGCGTCGAGGGCTTCCGGCTTGGGCTTTTGCGGGTACATGTGCAGTTCGACGCGTCCGGAGAGCACGGTGGCGATGATGGTGGATAGGGAAGCGAGCATCTCGTTGCCGCTGTTGCGCAAGATCAGCGAGTGGAATTCGATGTCGAGCTTGTGGAATTCGTCGAGCCTGCCGTTCTCGCCGGTGTGCCGGAACTCCGCTGCGAGCAGGGGGAGCCGCGATTTCACGTCGATCGGCGCGTATCGGGCGGCCGAGATCGCTGCGGCCGGCTCGATGGCGAGGCGCAGTTCGGTGAGGGCGCGCAGCTGCTCCTTACGGTGTGTGGAGTGCAGCTTCCAATGGATGACCTGGGTGCTGAGCGCGTCCCACTCCTCGACCGGTTGGGAGACGAGCCCGATGCGTCGACGGACGGTGACGACTTTGGCTGTTTCGAGGCTTTTCGCGACTTCGCGTGCCACGGTTCGCGAGACGTCGAACCGGCGCTGGAACTCGGCGTCCCCACGCCGTCCACCGCGGCGGCGCTTTACTCCCGGCAGGCTTCGCGCGGCGGCGCCGACGACATCCTGCGTGTGGTCTCCACGATGCGCGCCCAATTCGGCGGCCACGTGACCCGTGCCTGAAGCGGGGCGGCCGCGGAATGCCACGAGAATGATGCGATAGTCTGGGAGGTGACGATGCGCGGGTTGCAATCCGCGCATCCGGGCGCAGACACGAGCCTGCGCCTGCGAATCCTCTCACCATAGGAGGCGTCATGATTGATGGTTTCAAGAAGTTCATTTCCCGCGGCAATATGATTGACATGGCGGTCGGCGTCGTCATGGGCGGTGCGGTCACCGCCGTCGTCAATGCGATCGTCAACCATCTCATCAATCCGCTGATCGCCATGATCTTCGGCAAGCCGAACATGGACGGTCTGCTTGCGTTCACGTTCAACGGGGCGACCGTGTCGGTCGGTGCGATTCTGGGCGCATTGCTCAATTTCCTCATCATCGCCGTCGCCGTCTACTTCTTCATCCTGGTGCCGATCAACAAGTTCCGTGACATGTCCGATGCGCTGCTGGCGAAGGCGAAGCTCAAGGAAAGTGAGGCCGAGGACGCCGACGAAGTCAAGGAACCCGAGCCCACCGCCGAGCAGCAGACAATCGCGCTGCTCACCGAAATCCGCGACCAACTGGCCAAAGCCTAACTAGAACTCGCACCACCGCTGGCGGGGCTATCGGCGAGCCGACTGGGCGCCGGCAATCGCATGCTCCTAGTCGGCGAACTCGCTGTTTTCCGGGGATAATGCGTCACGCTGCGCGGGTACCGTCACCGTGTGCGGGGGCGCACAGCGTGACGGCATTCCGGAACCATTGCAATCACTGGATTCTTGAAGAATGCGTCACCGTGTGCGGGCGCGCACGGTGACGGTACCCGCACAGCGTGACGCTCTGATGTCGCGAATCGCACCTGATTCCGTTCTCATAGGCGGCGCGCACTTAGGGACGCAACAACGGGTTATGCGCCCCGCGGCCAGAGGTGGCCGACCATGCGACCTTCGACCGCGGGGCACGCGCTCCGTCAGCTCCGCTTACGACGGAATGTGGCGATAAGACCGCCTCCGATGGCGAGCATTGCGGTACAGGTCAGCGCGACCAGGACGCTGGCACCAGTATGCGACAACTTTGTTTTGCCGTTGTCTGCCTGTTGCCCATTTGTCTTGTCATCCGGCTTCTGGTGGGCTGCTTGATCCGTCTCCTCGTCTGGTGCCGGCTTGGGTGCAGGTTCCGGCGTGGGCTCGGGGCCCGGCGAGGGATCAGGCTCAGGTTCCGGAGTCTCCCCACCTTCCTTCGCCTGCACGACGACCGTAAAGGTCTTGGAGGTAGTGGCTCCCTGACTGTCGGTGATGGTGATAGTGACGTGATAGGTTCCCGGAGTATCGGGATCCACATCATCGGCGGTCACATTCGCCGCAGCGAGCGGCATGTCGCCATCCTCCGCGTCGTGCGCGGTCACGCCGTCAAGCGGATCAAAAGCGTCACCGACCGTAATGGTCCGGTCACTGGCGGTGATGACGGGTGCCGCGTTGATCGTTCCGGCAGCACGCGGCCGAATCTTCAGCGTCGTCAACGAATGCGGCGTGACGGTGACCGTCGGCGTCGCCGCATCGAACGTGACGCTGCTGTCAACGGGAGTCACATTATCTTGGTTTTCCAACGTGTTCTCTGCGTTGATTGCTGCGTCCATGGTCTGCACATCCGCGACTCGGCCAGACAGATCCTGCCTGAAATTCAACTTCAGCGTGCGGCCGAGCGCGCGATCCAGATTGACGATGATCACGCGCAGATTGCCATCATCATCCTTGGAAACCAAAGCAGACAGAGACGTTGCGCCATTGCCCAACGTGGGCGTCGAGCCGAGCGTCGAAGTCAGCACGCTGTCGCCGATGCCATTGCCGAGCATCTGCAGGGCATACGCGCTCGGCGTCAGGAAGAACCCAAACCGCCCCTCGCCCGTCACCGTGCTTGCGCCGTCTTCCGGCACGGCCTGAATAACCGCCTGCTGGGTCGGGCCGAGCGAGTCGGCGCCGCTGCTGTACCAGTCGATCAGGCAGTGCTTCTGAATATAGGGGCTGCCAAGCCGAACATATTCCAGCGCGACCTTGGCGATGTACAGCGCGTGCGATTGCGACCGGACCAGCGCGCTGGTATCGCGGAAAATGCCGTATTCGCTGATGACCGGCACCTTGCCTGCCGGCATGAGTCTCACATACTCCTTGACACGGTTGACGCCCGCCGTCTCGGCCTTCTTCATCGCGTCGTCGTACCATGCGCCCGCGGTGGCTCCCGTGGGGGTTCCGGAATAAGGGTGGATGGTCATGCCGTCGTACCACTGGTTCGCGTTCAGGTTCGCCATGCGGGTGATGAACCCTGTGGACTCGTAACTGGTGTACACGTTCGCCGTGTGCCGTGTGCCGTCCGTGCGCTGTTCGGCCGTGTTGATCTGGTCGGTGGTGTTCTTGATGGCCTTCGATATCTTGACGAACCCGTCGCGGTCAACGGTGTAGCTGACATAAACCTGCTGTCCTTTGGCCGGAATCGCACCATGCACGCCGTCTCCGAACCTCAGCGCGCCCGTGCTGTAATCGACCTGCACGACTTTGTCGCCGGCACCGGCGGTCTCCAAGTCGTCCACGATGCGCCACTGTTCGTTCGACTGGTCGTTGCCGACCCATACGCTGACGCTGCCCTTGTTGACGGCCACGAACGACAGGTCGTCGACGATCGCGCCATCGTCGCCGTTCATTTTCGGGTTGACGTTGGCGTAGCGCATGTAACGGGTCAGACCGGCCTTGCCGTCGCTGACCGACGCTGCCTTGTTCCAATCCTCCAGGCTCACGGCGTACTGCTTGGTGAAGCTCGCTGTGCCGCCCTCCGTGTACGCCTGCTCGCTGCCGCCGCTCACCGCGGTGGTCCAGTAGCCCTGCGAGGCGGTGCCGTCGGAGTTGGCCCACGCCTGGTTCATTTCGTTGCCGATTTCGAAATAGCGCACGTTGTACGGCTGCGGGTGTCCGTTGTCTGCGCGCACCTTCGCCCAGTCGATGCCGCCGTTGGGATTGGTGCCGACCTGCGCGTTCAGATATTCGATCAGATCCGCCGCGTCCTGTGCGTTGCCGCGGCCGAGGCTGTACACATAGACGATTTCTGAATCGACCTCGTCCGCGAACGTCGCGATTTCACCGATGCCGAAATTCGGTTCGATGCCGCCCTGGCCGGGGTTGTTGTAGAAGCCGTGTATCTGCTTGAGCCGTTGGGTGCGCGGACCGATGGTGGTCTTCCAGTTGAACAGGTTGGAAATCGTGCCTCCGGGGTAGCGAATCGAGCCGAATCCGACCTGCTTGTACAGTGCGGTGAAGTCGTCTTTCACACGCATCGTATCGGGGTCGAAACTGCCGTACCCGTTGAAGGCGTACCGATGATTGACGCCGAAGATGGAAGCGCTGTCGACCGTGCGCTCCACGGTGCTGGGGTCGGCCGTGAGCGTGATCGGTACATGCGCCTGATACGCGGTGATGGCCGTCTGGAGCGCCGTGCCCGCGGCATTCATCGCCGTCATCCGCGCGGCGGCGCTGCCGGAGGTGTTGTTCATGGCGTTGACCGCGTTGCGTTTTGCCGTGGCGAGTGCTTGCGCCTGCGCCGACGCGGCGTCGACCTCTCCCGCGGCCAGCAGCGCGTCGGCCTGCGAGACCAGTGTGCCGAGTTGTTTTCTGGCAAGGGCCGTGCCCTGCTCTGCGTAAATCGCAGCTGCCTGGTCGTCGGTAAGCGTGGCATCATATACGCGGATGTCGTCCACGTCGCCCTTCATCGAATGCGGGTCCATGGTGCCGATGTTCTTGTGCGAGCCGACCAGCAGCGCGGTGACGGCGTTGACGGCCGAGGTTCCCATGTTCTTTTCGCTGTCGAGCGCGCCGTTGACATAGAACTTGACCTTGCGGCTCGTCTGGTCGAAGGAAACGGCGATATGCTGCCATCCGCCGCGTGCCACCGTATTGTTGCTGAGAACGTCGGTCGCGTTGACATACGTGTGGTACTGGTTGGACGGGCGCAGCGTAAGCAGGGAGCGGCCGGCGCCATCCTGCTGCAACAGCACCGCAGGCTTGTCGCCTGTCGGGTCGAGCGTCGTATCGTACCGGTACCACATCGCGAATGACGCGTTGCCGGCTCCGGTGTTGACGTACTGGTTGATTTTCATGTAGCTGGACGCGCCCGCGCCGAAGTGCAGTACGTTGCCGAATACGCCGGCGGGGTCGGCGATGATGGAGATGTCGTCGCCGATGAGTTGGGCCGTTGCGCTGCTGGAGCCGCCGTTGTTGGCCGCTTCGCGGTCGCCGGCCGCGGTGTTCTCGAAGTTCCATGCGCCTCGAAGGTTTGCGGACGCGGTGGTTGCTGGTGCGGTGGCGTCGGCGTCGGCCGCATAGGCTGCGGCTCCCGGCGACAGCGCCATCGCTGCTGTGGCGATGGCCGCCATGATTGAGCGCCAGGGCTTGCCGCTCCGACGGTGTGATGTGATATGCGTCATTACATGCTCCCTGCTTCTGTTTCGGGGATCACTGCCATGTGATCGTTGGGGTGAGCCTTGCCTCTGTGTGAAGGTCTGCTCAATTCTATCAATGCGATTCCGTGATGCAAGTAATGGCGGGGCGCAGAACCGGTGAGAGCCGGCTCTGCGCCATCCGCGTGCCATTAGCCCTGACGATTTTGGCTGATTTGAGATGGAAACGAGCAGAAAATGCAAATAGAAAAACCCTCAGAATCAACTTGATTCTAAGGGTTCTGAGAGTGGAGCTAGCCGGGTTCGAACCGGCGACCCTCTGCTTGCAAAGCAGATGCGCTACCAGCTGCGCTATAGCCCCATAGGTGAAAAAAGCGGCTATGCCGCTTCCTTACCATCTACGTGGGCCCGGGAGGACTTGAACCTCCGACCTCATCCTTATCAGGGATGCGCTCTAACCACCTGAGCTACGGGCCCGATCCATACGCTTCAAAAGCGCACGATGAACCAGAATACCAGAATTGCCGTATGTGTCAAATCCAGTCGGTTTTTTGTGGCTTTCGGCGTGTCGTTCTCGTCGTTGTGTGTCTTCACATGGCTTCCTGCGCCGACAATCGCGGGTGCGCCGATAAGGGACATGGGTTACTGTAGGTGATGGCTATGGTGATGTCTGGCGCATCGGCGGCCAGACCGACTTCCTGCGACGAAAGGGTGTACAGTGCAGTATCGATACTGTTGTGGCGATGAAGACATGTCATTCGATCTCATTCCGGAACCGCAATCCGTGACATTGAACGGGGAGGCTGCCGATTCGGATGATGCCGGAGCTCCGGTACCCGTCGCGTTGCCGCTCGTAGGCCGCATCTCGGAAGATCGCGACATCGATGACATCGCCGGCGTTTTCCCGACCCAGCTTGCCGATGATATCGAAGCGGCGACGGGCCTGCGCTGGGACATCGCCAGCGATGTCATGGTGGCCGGACTGCCCGCGCCAAATGCCGCGACTGCGCACCCGGTTCCGCCACACGCTTCATGCTGGAAGTCGTTCATCACACTGAGACTCGACCCCTCATCCCTGGAGCCGCAGGAATACCGCCTGACCATCGCACGCTCCGGCATAGACGTCGTCGGCGGCGATACGGAAGGCGTGCGCAACGGCGTGCAGACCCTTCGCCAGATCATCCGTCAGTGCGCGCCGGCGCTGCCTCGACTCGTCATCGCGGACAAACCGGCGTACAAGGTCCGCGGCTACTATCTCGACGCCACGCGCGGCCGCGTCCCCACGCTCGACTGGCTGAAAACATGGGCCGACCGGCTGTGCCTGTACAAGTACAACCAGCTTCAGCTATACATCGAGCACACGTTCATGTTCGACGATCTGAGCGAGACTTGGCGCGGCACCAGCCCGCTCAAGCCCGCCGACATCATCGCGTTCGACGAATACTGCGCGCGGCTCGGCATCGAGCTGGTGCCGTCGGTCTCGACTTTCGGACACCAGTACATGGCGATGCGCACGCGCGAGCTGCGCCATCTCGGCGAGTTTCCCGAGGACGCCGACCGTCAGTACGGTTTCGTGGAGCGGCAGCGTCACCACACGCTCAACATCACCGAACCGGAGTCCCTCGCGTTCTCGTTCAAGCTGATCGATGCTTACATGCAGCTGTTCCGCACACGCAAGTTCAACATCTGCGGCGATGAGACGTTCGACTTGGGTCGCGGCCGTTCCAAGCCCGAAGCCGAACGCCGCGGCGTGGCCGCGATGTACGCCGACTTCGTATCGCAGCTGTGCCGTCACTTGTCTGAGCGCGGCCGCGAGCCGATGTTCTGGGGTGACATCGCTGTGGAGATGCCGCAGATTCTCGGCCTGTTGCCGGATAACGTCACGCTGCTCAACTGGCTGTACGCGCCGGGCATCGACGAAGACAAGGTACGCCTCGTCGCGCAGGCCGGGGCCCCGCAGTACGTGTGCTCGGCGGTGTGGTGCTGGAATGCGCTGCTGCCGCGCCTCGACGACTCGTGGAACAACATCTCCCGACTCGCGCGCTACGGCGTGAAGTACGGTGCGGTCGGGTACCTGGTGACCGACTGGGGTGATTACGGGCATGTCAACGACCCGCGCATGGCGGTTTCCGGCATGATATTCGGCGCGCAGTGCGCGTGGAATCCGATGGCTCATATCCAGGGTGAGGCCGGGTGCGGCGACGGCGAAGAAGGCTCTGCTGCCGGTTATGCCGATGCCGCCGCCGATGTCGTCCGCGAGAACAAGGCCGCCGCGGACGGGGATTCCCCGGCGCCGCTCCCGTCGAGCTCGGAAAGCGACGATTACACCGGTGGCGCGGCCGACGCGATTGCGGGCGCGCCGGCCGGCGGCGATGGGTCGTGTGCCGAGATGTGCCGTCGCGTGGCCGAGGTCGAATACGGCGACCGTTCGGGCGGCATAGTCGAGGCACTGCGAGATGCCGCCTGTCGTGTGGCGTTCGGCTGGGATGACATGGTCTGGTACTGCGAGCTGGATGAAGGCGACGGACGGATGAATCGCGATGCCGCATCGGCGATGCATCTCGGCGTGCATGGGTTCAGCGGGGAATACGGGCGGGAGTGGGAGGCCCGACTGCTGGGCAGTACCGATCTTGATGAGGCTCGGCGCACGATGCTGCAAGGGCTGTCGCCGCATATCGTCCGCGCGGCCGAGGCGAACGAGGCGCTGCTGTGCGACGCCATGCGACTCGGCGCCGCCGCCGGTCGCGCATCGCGTTTGGGTGCGGCTCGGCGTGATGTGCCGGCGATGCTGGCCGCCATCGAGGGGCAGCGCTGGTTCAACTTGGTCGGCTTGTGCCTTGCGCGGCGGCATGACGTCATCACGGTCGATGCCGGCGATATCGCCCGCGCGTCGGCCGGATTGATCGAACCGGACGCAGGCTCTTCCGCAGGGCCGGAAGCCGTGCAGTATGTCTCGATTCGAGTGGCACGTGGTCTGGAGCGCTGGTTCGAGACCTACTGCGACTTGTGGCGTTCTGTCAGCGCGGAATCGGAATTGGCCCGCATCGCCTCCATCGTGTGGCGCTGTGCCGACGCCCTGCGTTCATAAGCCCAAGCGCACATCAGAGGCGGGGCGTCGCGCGGTAGTGGCATGAGCCGGTCGTTGTTGCCGTGCCGGCGCTCGCTGGCTGAGACGGCGCGAACATGCGATCCATGCCGGGTCTCATATGTGAGATCCGGCATTTCGTTGTGCCGCAAGGCGTCGCCGCCTCGTGCAGTGGCGTTTTTCAGGCACTGACAGGCGAGCTTGCCGGGTATCTGCGCTTCAAGGGGGTGATTTTCGGTCGCCGGAACATCTATCTGCATTTCAAGGGGTTGCGGCACAGAGGCATCCGAGGTATATGAGCCATTCACTTATTGGAATGACGCGGTTCTAGCAGTGTTCCTACTTGGTCACCAACCCCTTGAAACGTAGATAGATGTTCGGGAAGTCGGAATCACCCCCCTCGAAATGCAGATAGCCGTGTAATCCACGCCTTTCGCGCAATATTCGTACCGCTCAGGGCACCGACATCGAGTTTTCAGCTCTCGTCGTCGGGCAGCGCCATGTCGCTGGAGCCGAATCGCGGCCCGCTGGTCGATTCGCGCTGCACTAGCTGCGGCGGATACGCGGTGTGCGCCGGAAGCCAGTGTTTGCTGCTGGCACTGACGCTGATGAGTCGCAGCGCTTCATGGGCGATGAGCCGGCACGGCGGGAGAATCGACGAGAGCGGCGGGTCGGCGATGGCCGCCGCGGGGGAGTCGCCCGACCCAATGACCTTGACCTCGTCCGGCACACGGATTCCCAGTTGGTTCAGCGCCATCAGCGCTCCGATCGCCACATCGTCGGTGGCGCAGATGAGCGCGTTCGGGCGGTTGCCCTTGTCCCCGAACAGTCTCATAACGTCGTGATACCCGCGCTTCGCGGAATTGTCGCCGAACGTGGTCCAACCCGGTTCGGTCATCAGGTTCATGACCCTCGTTGACGTCTGCAACGTGGCGAACAGCTCGGCGGCGCTGGCGGAGTTGACGTTGCCGCTGAGGAATGCGATGGAGTTGGCGTTGTACTCTGCAAGGTGCGAAAGCATCAGCTTCATGGAGGCGCTTTCGTCGACGCCAACCCAGTTCACGTGGAAGGACGTGGAGTGGCCGAACGCCTGAACCAGCGAGGTCATGCCGACGTGGTCATCCAGGAACGCTGCGGTGTTGGCGTCTTGCGGCGGCATGACCACCAGCCCGTCGACCCGGCGGGCGAGCATGGCTTCGATGCGTTCCGTCTGGGTTCGCTGGTCGTCGCCGAGGCCCAGCAGCAGCTGGCGTCCCGAGCGGTTGACTTCGGGCTCCAACTCCGCGAGCAGTCGGGCTGCCAGAGGGTCGGTCGGGCCGGGCATGATGAGGCCGATGGTATTGGTCGTGTCGCTGCGCAGTGCGCTGGCGGCGGAGTTGGCCTGATAGTTGAGCTGTTCCGCCGCGTCCCGCACGCGTTTCGCGATGTTGTCGTCTTTGGTGCGGCGCCCTGAAAGAACGCGGGAGACAGTGGCTTTGGATACGCGCGCCAATGCGGCGACGTCGGTGATGGAGCTCGTTGAGCTCATCGTTCATCACCTCGGATTGTCTGCTTCGATTACTTCTGCCGGGCACCGCGTCGCTGCCCGTTGTATATAGGATACATGAACGCACATTGCGCTCATTGGTCGCCGCGATGCCGTATGGGCGTGATTATTGCCAATGTTTCCAGTGGACAGACGTAATGGTTTCTGTATAGATCATACCATTTCATTACAGAATTGAGAAATCGGTTTCCGGGTTTACTAAGCGGATTTTAGGGTGTATAGTGACGGATGAAAGAAACGATTTGCTCGCGATGGTGTCAGCAAATCACCAACCCATCCAGCGGTGGATGGCTCAGCACGGAGGAGATGCTATGGTCGCCGATATTGACGGGTTCCTGCCGGACAGCGCGTTTCTGCTCGACGTTCCCGCCACCGATTGGAAAGATGCCATCCGGCTTGCCGGCAAAGGACTGGTGGCGGCTGGTTTCACCACCGACGCGTATACGGATCAGATGATCGAGACGGTCGAGAAAATGGGCCCGTACATCGTCATCGCCCCGGGTCTCGCGCTCGCGCACTCCCGCCCGTCCGAGGCCGTGCTGAAGACCGGCCTGAGCTGGGTGCGCCTGTCCACGCCGGTGAAGTTCGGCAACAAGGCCAACGACCCGGTATCGCTGGTCATCGGTCTGGCCGGTCATGACGAGAACGAGCACATCACCGTGATGTCCGCCATCGCCTCGGCCCTGATCAATCCCAAGAAGACCGCGGCGCTCGCCACGGCCCCCACTCCGGAAGCCATCCGCGACATCCTGCATCAATAGCAGGGCGGCGCAACCCGGGCCGGGCCGCCGGCGAGCGGCACACCCACACTTCCATAACTGAATCCAATAACTGAAACCCAATGGCTGCGCGGCAGTCATTCCAACGAAAGAAACGAGGGAATCATGAACATCCTCTGCGTATGCGGCAACGGCATCGGCACATCGGTGCTGTTGAAGGTCAATGTCGAATCGGTCGCGGCCGACCTTGGCGTCGATGTCAATGTCACCACCTCCGATGCGGGCAGCGCCAAGGGAACCGCCAACATGAACGATCTGGTGCTCACCTCCGCCGAGCTCGCGCCCGAGCTGGAAGGCACCACCACGCCCGTCGAAGTCATCACGAACTTCATGGACACCGACGAGATTAAGTCGGTGCTGGAGAAGTACGCCGACTGAGACGTTCCCCGTTACGGCCGGCGTGAGATGTCGGCCAGAAACCATGACAAGAAAAGAAGGAATCCATGAACGTTGTCGTTCAAGTGCTGAATTTCATCAGCCAGGAAATACTGAATGTGCCGGCGTATCTGATTGGCATCATCGCGGCCATCGGCCTGATCGCACTGAAGCGCAGCGCCGGGCAGGTCGTGTCGGGCGCCCTGAAGGCGGCCATGGGCTACCTGATCCTGGGTGCCGGCGCTACCGTCGTCACCTCGGCTTTGGCCCCGTTCGGCGACCTGGTGCTCAAGTCCACCGGCGCGCACGGCGTCGTGCCCACCAATGAGGTCATCACCGCGCAGGCGTCCAGCCAGTACGGCGCCTCCTCGGCGTACATCATCGTGCTCAGCTTCATCGTGATGCTGCTGCTCGCGCGGTTCACCCCGCTGAAATACATCTTCCTGACCGGCCACCACATGGTGTTCATGTCCACCATGCTGGCCGTGGTGCTGTCCGTGGGATTCGGCACGGACCACCAGCTGCTCATCGTGATCATCGGCGCCATCCTCATGGGCGTGATCATGGTGGTCATGCCGGCGTTCGCGCAGCCGTTCATGAACAGGGTGACCGGTAGCGACAAGCTGTCGATCGGCCACTTCAACACCCTCGGCTACATTGTCTCCGGTGCTGTCGGCGCCGGCGTGGGCAAGAAGTCGAAGTCCACTGAAGACATCAACTTCCCGAAGGGCCTGAGCTTCCTGCGTGACTCCATGGTCTCCACCACGCTGCTCATGGTCGTGCTGTACCTGGTCTTCTCCGTGTGGGCCGCCATCGTGCTGCCGGCCAAGGAAGCGTTCAAGATCTTCTCCACCAACCCCGACAACTACGGTTCGTTCTTCATGGCCGCGTTCGCGCAGGCCCTGCAGTTCGGCATCGGCGTGAGCATCATCCTCTACGGTGTTCGTATCATCCTCGGTGAACTCGTCCCCGCCTTCCAGGGCATTGCGAACAAGGTCGTGCCCGGCGCCCGCCCGGCGCTGGACATCCCGATTGTGTTCCCGTACGGCGCCAATGCTTCGCTGATCGGCTTCCTCGGCTCCTTCGTCGGTGGCCTGGTGGCTCTGGCGATCATCGCCGTGTGGCTCGGCCCGGTCTGGGGCGTCGCGCTGATCCTGCCCGGCATGGTGCCTCACTTCTTCGATGGTGGTGGTGCTGGTGTGTTCGGCAACGCCACGGGTGGTCGTATCGGTGCCATTGTCGGCTCGTTCATCAACGGCCTGCTGATTACCTTCCTGCCGGCCGCGCTGATGACCGTGATGGGCAGCTTCGGTCTGGCCAACTCCACCTTCGGTGACGCCGACTTCTGCTGGTTCGGTACGATTACCGGCAACATGGCTCACCTCGGTCCTGTCGGTGGCGCCATCTGCCTGCTGATCTTTGCCGCGGTGCTCTTCGCCGCCGCGTGGATCTGGCAGGTCAAGGTCGTCAATACCGGCTGGACTCCGGGTGCCAAGCACGCCGAGTACATCGAGCAGGTGAAGGCCGAGGAGAAGGCCGCCAAGGCCGCTGCTCGCGCCGCCAAGAAGGCCGCTGCGGAAGCGTGATACTGTTCCGCCGCCGCTGAGCGATTATGCGGGAGCGCAAGGGCACTCGTACCCTCACGCTCCCGTTTTTGTGTGTGGGAACGCGTGAGATAGCGGGTGGTTTCGCGGAGTGCGCAGTATTGTGCTCCCGCTAGCGGGAGCTGTTGAGCGCAGCGAGACTGAGGGTGGTTCTGTGCAGTGGCTGGTCAGACCACCCCCAGTCGCTGCGCGACGGCCCCCGCCAGCGGGGGCGTTGTATTCCTTGCCTCATGCTGACTGGGGACAGCGTCTGCGACAATGGCTCGTATGCCATTGCCCAATCAGCGTCGTCATGCCCGAAAAGCACCCGCGTCCGCCTCAGCCGCCGCCGCGTCGACCGTGCTTGAGGTGGACGGCCTGCAATTGCATGTGACGCGCAAGCGCATCAAGAACCTCTATCTGCGTATCAAGCCGCCTCTGGGAACCGTCGAGGTGTCGGCGCCGATGCGCATGAGCCAGCGTCAGATCATTGGTTTCGCTCATGAACGGCACTCGTGGATCGTGCAACAGCAGCGGCGTATGGCCGAGGCCCGACGGATGTCATTGCGGCATGCCGAGACGTTGACGCCCCTCCCCAGCGCTCCCGCCGGTGATGGAGGGCATGCCGGTGTCGATGGCCGCCGGGGCTGCGATCAGCCGCAGCTCCCCATGTTCGACCGTTCGGCCATGTGGACCGATGAGCGCAAACATGCCGCCGCGGCCGCGATCGATGCCGCGCTTCCGGGGCTGTTGCGCAAGTGGGCGCCCATCGTCGGGCGTTCGCCGAGCCATGTCACCTTGCGGGTCATGACGTCGCGCTGGGGGTCATGCACGCCGAAAACCGGGCGTATCCGGCTGAATCTTCAGCTTGGTCTGATGGAGCCTCGATTTTTGGAGTACGTTCTCGTCCATGAAATGACCCATCTGTGGGCCAATGGTCACGGGGCTGATTTTCAGCGGCGGATGAGCGCTTATCTGCCGAGCTGGCGTGAGCTGCGCCGTGAACTCAACAAGCGCGTACTGCTGTGAAACATATCGTGAAACATGCTGGCCGACATGTCGCGGCAGCAAAACAAATGATGGCGGCGGCTCAGCATTGCCACTGAACCGTCGCCATCATTGATGTGCATCTTTTGCGTCAGACCATGCCGGTGTGCATGGGAGCGGGCATTCACCCGCCATGCATGCTGCCTGCTGCCTGCCGCGATTTATCGCGTCACGCCAGATGCGAACGCATGAACCACTGGAACTTCTCAAGCTCCTGCACGTGGTCCTGGATGATGTTGGAGCTGATCACGTCCAGCTCGTCCAGCTCGGCGATGGCCTTGCGGTCATCGGCGATGAACGCGTCGTAATACTCGATCAGGGCCTCAAGGTACTTCTCGGTGCTGGCGCGACCGTCGACGTCGAACGGCTTCCAGGTGCGGTTGCGGGTGATGGCATCGGCGCGGCCGTCAGGCGTACCGCCCAGCGTGGCGATGCGTTCGGCGGTCTCATCGGCCTGCGCGAGCACTGCCTCGACCTCAGGGTCGAGCATCTCGTGCACGGCGATGAAGTTGGGCCCGGTCACGTTCCAGTGAGCGTGCTTCAGGACCAGCGCGGCCTCCTGCTCCTGGCTCAGTCGGTTCTGCAGAATGGCAATGGCCTTCTCGGAGGCGGCTTCGTCCAGTCCCGGCACAACGAATGCAAGTGTCATATTCGTTCCTTTCTTCTGGGATATCAGTCACTCTCCAGTCTATCGATGAAGCCTGCGCGATGTGTCAGCCGCCAGCATAGTTATCGCTCACAGTGAGCGACGTAACAGAAACGTAGGCTGATGTTCATCAGCGGTACAGGTCGGGTGGAATCAGTGTGCCACACAATGCGATTTCGGGCCGTTTTACGCTGGTGTGGCACGGACTGGGCTGAGAGATGGGACATGCGGCGGTGCGACTGGGCAAGGCATGTGCAGCGGGGCAACACGAAACACGGCAGACGGCTTGACTGGACGTAGCTGCACATTCAGCAGGTACAATACGGCAGGTCAATTCGCGTCAGTCAATGCGGTCAGTCGCCACTCGCCGTCATCCGCGTCGGTGCCGGCGGACACACTGGAGTAAACAGCCGGGACCCCGCGGCGAAAAGGAGCGTGCAGATATGGTCGATTCGCGTCGCGATGTGGCTGGCCAGGCCGGCCGGAGCCCCAGCCCATCCGTGCAGGCTACCATGATTGGTCTGATGGCGATTCTGCTGTGGAGTCTGATGACCGGGCTGGTTCGCGTGGTCGCCGATGCGTTCGGCGCGACGCTGGGATCGGCGTTGATATACACCTGTGGCGCGGTGCTGCTGCTGGTTTTTCGCCGTCCGGCACCGTTGCGCAAGTATCCGCGAACGTATCTGATCGTCGGCGGCCTGCTGTTCGTGTTCTATGAGTCGTCGATTTCCTTGTCGATCGGGCTGGCGTCTTCGGCGGCCTCGTCGGTGGAGGTCAGTCTGGTGAACTACCTGTGGCCTACAATGATGGTGTTGCTGGCGGCGGCATTCGTACCGAGCGGCGAGAAGCGTTCGGCGCGGAACGAGGGGATAGGACGGGAACCCGCAGCGCCCAGCGACGCGCAGGCTCAAGATGGCTCGGTCCAGTGCGGCACAAACTGCAGCGCCGGCAAGCCGCCCCGCCATTCTCGTGGCCGCGCGGTGCTCCGCGTATTGCCTGGTGCTGTCGTCGCCACCGCCGGCGTGATACTGGCGGTCGGCGGCAACAGCGGCTTGGACTGGGCGCTCGCCGCAGGGCATGTCGCGGCGAATCCACTGCCGTATCTGCTGGCATTTGCGGGCGCGCTCGCATGGTCGATGTATGCGGTGTTCACGCCCGCGCTGTCCAAGGGATTCGACGGTACGTCCGTATTCTTCCCCTTTGTGGCCGTGGCGCTGTGGATCATCCACTTCGCTTCCGGCCAAGGTTGGCCGTCTGCCGCGCCGTCGGTTTGGGGCTACTTGGCTGTGGTGGCGGCCGCGGCGGTCATCGCTGGCGGATACGCCTGCTGGGGCTATGGAATCTTGCGCGGCAGCATGAGCACGCTTGCGATGGCCTCTTACGCCACGCCCGTGCTGTCCACGGCAGCCAGCGCGGTATTGCTGGGGTTGTCTTTGACGTTGCCGTTCTGGTGCGGCGCTCTGCTGGTCGCAGCCGGTTCGATCATCAACTGGTGGATTTCCTCGCAGCGCCGATGATCGGCAATGGCCGGCGACCTCCCGCCCGTGCCGCGCTATTCGGCGGAAACCGGCGCGTGGTCAGGGGCGCCGGCCTTGCGCACCTCGATGGTTTCGATACGGCGGCCGTCGACCTTGGTGACGGTCATGTCGTACCCGTCGTCGGAGTGCAGCACATCGCCCTCGGCACCCATCTTGCCGGTGTGTGCGAGGAAATAGCCGGCGACGGTCTCGTACGGGCCGTCCTCCAGTTCGATGCCGGTCAGATCGGCGAAGTCCTCGATGGTCATGCTCGCGTCGATGGTGGCGACGCCGCTCACGAATGCGGGCTGCTCCTTGCGCTCGCCGCCCGGTTCGCTGGGCAGGTCGTATTCGTCGCGGATGTCGCCGACGAGCTCTTCGGTCATGTCCTCCAGCGTCACGATGCCGTCGGTGCCGCCGTACTCGTCGATGACCACGGCCAAGTGGATGCCGCGCTTGCGCAGCAGTTCGAGGCTCGGCAGCAGCTTGGACGTGCCGGGCAGCGAAATGCCTTCTCGCGTCACGTCGGCCACGGTCGTTGCGTTGGGGTCGCGCACGTCCAGCAGGTCGCGCACATGCACGAAGCCGATCACGTCATCGAAATCCCTGCCGGTCACCGGATAGCGGGAGTACGGCATCTCGCGCACGTACGCCGCCGCGTCCTTGATGCTCTGCGAACCGTCGAGGAACACGACATCGGCGCGCGGACGCATGACCTCGGCGACGATGGTCTCGGACGCGTCGAACACGTCGTCGAGGATCGTGCGCTCGTCTTTGCTCAGCGACGTGTTCGTGTTGACGAGCACGCGCAGCTCCTCGTCGGAGACCTCGCTTTCGGTCTCGTTCGGGTCGAAGCCGAGCAGGCGCACGATACCGTTCGTGTTCTTGCCGATGAGCCAGATGATCGGCTTGCAGACCTTGGCGAACACGTCGATCGCGGGCACTACGGCGCGGGCGATCTGTTCGGTGCGCTGCATGGCGATGCGCTTCGGCACCATTTCGGAGATGACTATCGAGCAGTACGAGATGATCAGCGTCAGCACGATGGTGGTCAGCGGTGCGGCGATGTTCGCCGGCACGCCCCAGCTTTTCACGACGGGCACGATGAACGGCGAAATCGACGATTCGCCGAACGATGCGGACAGGAAGCCGGAGAGCGTCACGCCGATCTGCACGGTGGACAGGAACTTGTTGGGGTCGCGTGCGATTGCCGCCACACGTGCGCCACGGGCGTCCTCCTGTTCCATTTGATCGATCTGGGATCCGCGCAGGGAGACCAAGGCCAATTCGGTGCCGGAGAAGATGGATCCGAGCACTAGGAATATGAAGATCAGAAGGATGTTTAAACCAAGTGACATGGACTCTACTGTAGGGGGGTGGCACGTCAATTGTCGCAGCGAATCATTCTCAGTAAGAAAGGTGCGAGCCTGCCCACGCCCGAAACGAACATCAAAATCGACAAAGTCCCGAGATGCCGCCCTTTATGGTTTTGTGCGCTTGTGCGCAAATGTGAGAAATCCTCGCACCTTTCTTATTGAGAACCGTTCGCTGCGACTTGCCGGCCGGTCACTTGCATCCGCAGGACTGCCTGGTGACGAGTTCGGCGGCGATGAGCTGCACGTCGGGCGTGTGCGCGGGGTCGAGCGCCGCGTTGACCGCGCAGCGGGCGAGCTCGGCGGTGTTCTGCTTGATGGTGGTCAGTTGCGGCCACGCATACAGGGATTCGACGGTGCCGTCGAAGGTGATGACGGCGATGTCTTCGGGGATGCGCAGGCCGCGTTCGTGAATCGCGCGCAGGGCTCCGAGTGCTTCAAGGTCCGACGCCGCGAAGATCGCGTCTGGCGGGTTGTCGCTTTCCAGCAGCGCTGCGGTGGCTTCGTGGCCGCCTTCTCGTGTGAACCGTGACCGGCGGATAGGCCCAGTGGGTAGCCCGGCCTGCCGGAACGCCTGGTTCCAGCCCTGCACTCGCCAGTCGGGGAATTGGGGTCGCCGTCGTAGATCATGGCCGTGTTCGTGCGGCCGTGCTCGATCAGGTGCTGCACCGCAAGACCCACGGCCGCGCGGAAATCGGTGGATACGCATTTCATGTTGGGTACCGGATCGGGATGGTCCATGAGGATGATGCGCTGGCTTTGGCCGGACAGCGCGCCGAGCTCGGCATCGGTCTGCGCGGAGGAGACGAACATCGCGTCGACGTTGCGCTCGACGAGTTCGTTGATGCGGCGGCGCTCGCCTTGCGGGTCGCCTCGCGACAGGTTGATGATCAGCGCCCGTTCGCGTTTGGATGCAGCGGCTTCGAGCTGGTCGGTGAATTCGGCGAAGTATGGGTTCGAGAAGTCGGGCACGATGACGCCGAGCGTCTGCGTGGTGCCGGTCTTGAGGGCTCGGGTGACGGAGTTGGGGTGGTAGTCGAGCCACTGCGCCGCGTCGAACACCCGCTGCGCGGTGTCCGGTGAGATTTTCTTGGGACTGCCGTTGAGCACGTAGCTGACGACGGCGGTGGAGACGCCTGCGGGACGCGCCACGTCGAAACGGGCGGCGCGTTGCCGTTGCGGATGCGGCGTCTCGAATGCGTCACGCTGTGCGGGGTGCGTCACTGTGTGCGCCCTTGCAGCGTGACGCATATTGTATAACCATTGGAAAATAAGGGTTTTACTGATGCGTCACTGTGTGCGGGGCCGCACAGCGTGACGCTACCCGCACACAGTGACGCGAAATGCGGCGATAAGTCACGCTCCCGTCAGAAGCTCAGTACCTCGACCTTGCCGGTGGACAGCTGGTAGCGGGCGCCTACAATCATCAGTCGATCATGCGCCAGCGCGTCCTGAATGATTTCGCTGCGCGTGACCAGCTCTTCGATGGTACGCGCCACATGTACGCGTTCGAAGTCCTCGCTCGTATCCAACTCGGCCTCCCGCGCCTGCCACACCGACATGCCGACCGAGCGCAGCACAATCGAATCCGAGCTGGCGATGCGCTCATCCAATTCGGCCATCGCATCAGCGGACTCCAACGAGCTCTCCGGGTCGCTCGTGCTGTCGGCGATCAGCGCGTCAAGTTGTTCGGCGCCCAGCGCCACCGCCCCGCAGCCTTCATGACCCATGACCATGAGCAGGCTGACGTGCAGATGATCCACGGCATATTCCAGCGATGCCAATACCGCGTCGTCGATGATCTGCCCGGCCGTGCGGATCGTGAACAGGTCACCGAGCCCCGCGTCGAAGATGATTTCCGGCGGAACGCGCGAATCGGAGCATGACAATACCGCCGCGTCGGGGTTCTGCCGGTCGATCAGTGATTCGCGGGTCTGCATGTCCTGCCACGGGTGCTCGCTGTGCCCTTCGGCGAATCGCCGGTTTCCCGCCAGCATGCGGCTAAGCGTCGAGTTCGCGGTGGATTCCTGATCCGGGTCTTCCTCTGCCATGACATCTCCGTTCCGAGTCTCAGGTTCGCGTCGGGTCGGCGTGTATGTGCCTGTATGTGTGAGCATAGCGGAAACCTGTTTGATAAGTATGAAATATCCAAGGAACGTTCATCACCTCTGCTCATAGCGAAACCGCGGATCGGGCGCGGCTGTTTTTACCGGTTTGTGAGCGCAAACTGTGATGATTGTCATGAAGAAACCCTCGTGCGTCCGTATCGGCGAAAGCCGCTTGACGTTACGATGGGGAGACGCAATGACCGGATTGCGTGGAAAGGAACGATGATGACACTGCTTCAGCATGAACTCACTGATTTTACGGTGCAGGCTTTTCAGAACAACGAATTCCATGAGGTGACCAAGGCGGACGTGCTCGGTCACTGGTCGGTGTTCTTCTTCTACCCGGCGGACTTCACGTTCGTGTGCCCGACCGAGCTGGAGGATCTCGCTGCCAAGTACGAGGACTTCAAGAAGATCGGCTGCGAGATCTACTCGGTCTCCTGCGACACCCACTTCGTGCACAAGGCTTGGCACGACGCCAACGAAAAGATCGCGAAGATCCAGTACCCGATGCTTGCCGACCCCACCGCACTGCTCGCGAAGGACCTCGACACCTACAACGAGGCCGACGGCGTGGCCGAGCGCGGTGACTTCATCGTGAACCCGGAGGGCAAGGTCGTGGCCTACGAGGTCATCTCCTCCAACGTCGGCCGTAACGCCGACGAGCTGCTGCGCCGCGTGCAGGCCTCGCAGTTCGTCTACGAGCACGGCGACCAGGTGTGCCCGGCCAAGTGGACCCCCGGCGAGGAGACCATCGAGCCGAGCCTCGACCTCGTCGGTCTCCTCTGATTTCCCGCCTCACTGACGGGCTGAGTTGTCAAGCAAACAGCAGAGCTGTTTGTAGGCGAAGGCGAGCCGACAGGCAAGCACAACAGGCTGCGGCTGGAGGCCGTCCCTGATCGCAGGGGCTGGAGGGCTGTCGGTAGCGGTCAGAGTTGGCTGGGGATCGCCAACTCTCTCGCCCCCGCTGGCGGGTAGCGATGTAAGGCGAGTGGCCTCTCCACCCCCGCTGGTGGGGGCTGGCGGTGACAGCCGACTGGGGGTGGTCGCGGTGATAGGCGAACTACCCCACCCGCTTCGCGGGAGCCCCGCCGGCAGGGGCATATGCATATGTAAGGAGTTCCATATCATGACCCAGATCAACCGAAGCGATCTGTATGACGTTGTTGTCATCGGTGGCGGCCCTGCGGGACTCACCGCCGGCCTGTATCTCGCTCGCGCCCGCTATCGCGTGCTGATTCTCGAAAAGGATGATTTCGGCGGGCAGATCACCATCACCGACGAAGTCGTCAACTACCCGGGCGTCGGCCGTACGTCCGGTCGTGCGCTCACACAGACCATGCGCAACCAGGCCAAGGATTTCGGCGCGGAATTCCTCTCAGCCGAGGCTACCGGCCTTGACGTGAACGGTGACATCAAGACCGTGCACACGTCGCGTGGCGACCTGAAGACGTTCGGCATCCTGATTGCCACCGGTGCAAGCCCGCGCAAGCTTGGTTTCGCCGGCGAGGCCGAGTACGCTGGCCGCGGCGTGGCCTACTGCGCCACATGCGACGGCGAATTCTTCACCGGCAGGGAGGTGCTGGTCGTCGGCGGCGGTTTCGCCGCGGCAGAGGAATCCGTGTTCCTGACCAAATACGCCTCCAAAGTCACGGTGCTCGTCCGCGAACCGGACTTCACCTGCGACGCGGCGGTGGCTGCCGAAGCCAAGAACAACCCGAAAATCGACGTGCGCTACAACGTCGAGCTCAAAGGCGTCACCGCCGGCCAGGGCGGGCTGCGCGAGGCGACGATCCTCGACCGCCGAACTGGTGAGACGGAATCGTGGAAGCCATCCGACGACGGCACGTTTGGTGTCTTCGTGTTCGCCGGATACGTGCCGGCCACCGAGCTCGTGCGCGGTGTCGTCGAACTGGACGACCACGGCTACGTGGTCACGCGCGGATACCTCGAGACCTCGGTGCCGGGCGTGTACGCGGCCGGTGACCTGCGCGTCAAGAACCTGCGTCAGGTCGTCACCGCCACCGCCGACGGTGCCATCGCCGCAGTGGAACTGGAGCGGTACGCCAAGCAGATGAGCGAGAAAACCGGTCTTGTGCCGCCTCGCCCGACCGCATCCGCATATGAGCAGGCCGAAGCGCAGACCGCGGCTGCCGCCAATAGTGCTGCCGCTGCCGGCACCACGCCCGCCCCGGCTCCTGCCAAGCGCAGCGCCGATACCGCCGCCGCGACGGCCGCCGCCAAAAAGCCCGGCGAGCTCTTCTCCGCCGCCATCAAGCAGCAGCTCGGCGTGGTCTTTGGCCGTATGACCCGCCCGGTCACGCTCGTCCTCGAACTGGACGATACGCCATTGTCGACGGAGTTGCAGGGATTCATCGGCGAGATGGTGGCGTTGTCGAACGGCAAACTGAATTCGGTCGCGGTCGATGCGGCGGGCGTGATCACCGCTGAGGACGGTTCCAGCGCGCCAACGTCGTTGACGGTCGGCGAGCCGTTGGCCGTCACCTTGCCGGATGGCGCCGAACTGCCGGTATATGGTTCGCTGGATGATTCCGGTCGCGCGCAGTTCGACGTATCAGGGGTGCTGACGTCTGCGCGGCCGGTCGTGCGCATGTGCGTGCCGGCCGAGAATTCCGACGCCGGTACGTTGCTGTTCACCGGCTTGGCCTTCCACGGTGTACCGTCCGGTCACGAGTTCAATTCGTTCGTGCTCGGCCTGTACAACGCCGCGGGTCCGGGCCAGCCTCTGGACGATGACCTCAAGGCTCGCGCCGAGGCCATTGACACGCCGATCGACGTGATGATCCTCGTCTCGCTCACCTGCACGATGTGTCCGGAAACCGTACTGGCCGCGCAGCGCATCGCGTCGCTGAACCCGAACGTGCGTGCCGAAGCCTACGACGTCGCGCACTTCCCCGAGCTCAAGGACCAGTATGGCGCGATGAGCGTTCCCTGCATCGTCATCAACCATCCCGGCGGCGAGCAGAAGGTCGAATTCGGCAAGAAGAGTGTCCCGCAGATGTTGACATTGCTCGGCGCATAGTGGGCGCTGTGCCCGGCGCTGTCCTTTCATCCCCTTTCAATAATTCTTACATGTTAGAATACTTCGTTAACATGTTAGAACTTCGTTGACCGTGGCCGGCGGACATGGTGCTTTCGACGCGCCACACGGCATCAATAAGGGGGCCCGCTAGGCGCAGGCCCCCGGATCAGTCAACTATGAGAGTCTATTGTCGCGGATGTGGGCAGTTGCCTCGTTCTTGGACGAATACTGTCCGGGGCGATTCAGGAAGTGATTTACTTTCAGTATCTGAAGCCCTCCGCCTTGCGTTACGGTTCAGGCCCCGATGGATCTCTTGCCCTCGCCGTTCCTGCCGCCGAGATACTTGACCAGGCTGATGCTGATCAGAGCCAGGGCGAACAGGCCGGTGAGCACCGGAATCAGCGCGGCGTAGCGATGGGCCTGATCGGGCGTGTGCGTGACCACGAACGAGGCCAGCTGGTTGCCGGACAGGCCGGCGAACGCCCAGGCGCTCAGCGCGAGACCGTGCGTGGTGGAGACGGTCTTGGTGCCGAAGTGCTGGTCGAGCAGCACTTCGGCAGCGTCGAGAAACCACCGCCGTAGCCAGCGTTGATGAGGAACAGCATGGCCAGCACGGCCCACAACAGCGCATTGTTGATGCTGTTGGTGAAGATCTGCAGCAGGCATACCGCGATCGACATGATGAAGATCACCTGATAGACGGTCTCGCGGCGCTTCAGGTGGTCGGAGAGCGTGGAGAAGCCCACGCGGCCGGCCGTGTTGAACACGGAGTCCACGGCGAGCACCAGTCCGATGATGCCGGAGATGGCGGCGGCAAACTTGGCGGGGCTCAGGTTGGCATACTGCGGGAAGGCCCTGAGCACATCGTGCAGGATGTCCTTCTCTTGGCTGATGAGGGCCAGGCCGCAGGTGATGTTGATATAGAAGGCTATCCAGATGCCCCAGAACACGGGCTTCTTGAGGATTGTCTTGCGGCTGACGTGTGAGGTCGCGGGATCGTACACCCAGCCGGCCGGACGCTTGATGAGCAGGAAACCGAAGAACATCATCGCCGCATAAATCACGGCGAGGATGAAGAACATGTTGACCAGCCCCACCGTGCCGATCAGGTACTCCATCAACGGGCTGGCGATGGCCTTGGCCAGGCCGAAGCCGGCGACGGCGATGCCGGTGGCGAGGCCCTTGTTGTCGGCGAACCAAAGCATCAGGTTCTTGACCGGAGTCAGATAACCGACGCCCAGGCCGATGCCCATGATCGCGCCATAACAGATGAACACGCCCGGCAGGAAGTTCAGGGCGATGCTCACGCCCGTGCCGGCGAAGCCGACCACGAAGCAGACCATGGAGACGAGTGCGGATTTCTTGATGTTCTTCTCCACCATGGGGCCGGCGAATGCGGCTGACATGCCGAGGAAGAAGATGGCGAGTGAGAAGCCCTATTCCACGGAGGCGGGGCTGGCGTGGAGACGGTCAGCGATAAGCTGCTTGAACACGCTCCAGCAATAGACGGTACCGATTGGGATATGAATCAGCAGTGCAGGGATAATCGCGCTGGTCCAACGATTCTCGGTAAACCTTGCCATATATGGGCGGATCCTTTCGTAACTGGTGTACGATGGCCTGCCGGCCCGAACGAGAGTCGTATCGCCCATATCCACGCACATCACGACGGCATGCCCCTGTGAACCATCCGGGCTGCACGAATCGAATCAAATCGAATCGTGCGAACTGCGAACAATTCGCTAAACATCCTTGGTGTGCATTTCATCGGAGCTGCTGGCTCTTGTCGACGCCGACAAACAGAACTATAACGCTGTTATGGGGTTGCTGTGGCTGATTTCTGTGGTCGGAAGCTATGAGCTTTCTCACATCGAAAACAGTTATATGACGGTATCGGCGTGATTGATACGTGACGTCTGCCCGTGGACGCGGCATATCCCTCTCGGAAAACAATGACTCCGTCATGTCCATTTCTTGGTTTGACATGTTTTCGTTTGCAGCGTCGGTGCTCACCACGGTGACCGCGGCGTTCGAGTCGCCGGGCAGGGCCTCGACCGAGGGTCTCATCCTCGGCTGAGATGTGGGCGGTACTATGGATTCTTATCGATAAGGTTCGTGATATGCGGAGATGGTAACGATGGTGACCTTAAAGGATGTCGGCGAACTGGCCGGAGTGACCGCCACCACCGCCTCCGCGGCCCTGCGAGGCAAGGATTACGTCAAGCCCGAAACCACGCAACGCGTGCGTGACGCCGCCCGCAAACTCGGCTATAAAATCAACCTGTCTGGCCGGTCCCTGCGTTCTGGGCGGTCCGATACCATCACCTTCCTTACCTCGGGCCTCGAGGGCGACTATTTCTCCCATCTGGCCATGTGTGTGGCTGAGGAAGTGCACAAGCGCGACTCGCACATGCTCATCGAACTGTCCCGGTATCTTACCGACGACAACGATCTGTCGTACACGTTTTCGGACGGCATCATCGCCATCAATGCGCCACGTGCGGTCGATATCCTGAAGCGGCACCCGGCCGTCATGCTGGAAAACTACGACACCAGCCTGCCCGTCGACACCGTGAACGCGCCGAGCGACGCCGGCTCACGGGCGGCAATCGAACACCTTATCGCGCGTGGCTGTGCGCGCATCGGCATCGTCGGCGACAATCACGATCCCAACAATCCCAACATCATTCCCGGCTCGCGTGATATTCGTATGCGGGCCGCCAAGGAGACGATTCTCGCGGCCGGACTGCCGTTTGACGAGCGCCGTGATTTCATCAAATCCTCGTGGTCGATTGACGGCGGTATCGAGGCCGGGCGCGGCTTGGCCAAGAAAGGCAAGTGCAAGTACGACGGTCTGTACTGCCTGAACGACGGTATTGCGCTCGGTATTCTGCGTGGTCTGGCGGACGATGGCGTAAGTGTGCCGGGCGATGTGCGCGTTATCGGCTTCGACGGCCTGAGCCAGAGCATGTACAGCGTGCCGACTTTGACCACCGTGGCCACCGATTTCAAGGGCATGGCGGATACCGCGCTGACCTTGCTTATGCGGCGTATCGAGAACCTGGACGACGAGTTCTTCCCGCAGACCGTGAATGTGGGCTATAAGCTCATCGAGCGCGAATCCACTGCGGCGTAGAGTCTTTGGCCGTGTTGAGCTTCAATTGGGTGATTGGACTGGCACCAGCGGCTGATATCAGATATGCCGAAAGCAGCGATGATCGGATTTAAGTTGCTGGAGATGACAGGATGGATTGCTCTTTACCCCTTTCACCATCTTGCAATAATTCTTACATGTAAGAACTCTCTGTTAACATGTAAGAATTATTGCAAGATGGTGAAAGGGGATGCTCATGTTGCCGGCCAAAGAAAGTTTGACGGTTGAGTTCAAGAGTGAGCAGAAGCGCCCTCAATCGCATGATGAAATTGTTGACAACGTAGTGGCTCTAGCCAATACCGAAGGCGGCACACTGTATCTCGGTATTGAAGACGATGGCACTGTGACCGGCGTATGTGACGAGCATCGCAATATCAATGGACTTGCGGTACTAATTTTCAATAAGACTGTTCCGCAGCTTCCCGCTCGCGTGGCGCTCTTGTATGAGAACGAGGTGCCGATAGTCAGTATTGAGGTGGGTAACAGTCAGCAAATCGTATCTACCAGTCAGGGGAAGACATTGCAGCGCCGGCTGAAAGCAGACGGCTCGCCTGAGGTCGTTCCGCTGTTTGTTTCCCAATTCATTAGCCGTTTATCTCAGCAACGGTTCTACGATTTCAGTGCGCAACCTGCCCCAGAGGCTCGGTTGGACGATTTGAATCCAGACTCACGGAACAAGTTGAGAAGCCATATTCGCAGTGCCAATGCGCAAAACTCGTTGTTGTCTTTTACTGATGAGGATTTCGATCGGGCACTTGAGCTGGTTGTTGATGGCCCGTATGGATTGCAGCCATCTGTTGCTGGTCTGCTCACCATTGGTTCGGTTGATGCTATTCATCGATCGGTTCCAGCCGCATCGGCTGTTTTTCAAGTGATGAAAGGCATGTCTCCAAAGGTCAATATGGATCCGTTCGTGTTGCCCTTGGTGGATATGTTTGATCGTGTAGGCGAGCTGATGGAGCCGTGGAATCCCAGCCACGAAGTCATGAGCGGCTTGATTCGGGTCGATCTGCCAGACTTCGATCGAGGGGCATTCCGTGAGGCAATGATTAACGCTTTCTGCCATCGCGATTATGCACGAATGGGTTCGGTGAGGTTCCTGGTTGATGATGATGGGTTGACCATAGCCAACCCCGGAGGATTCATAGAGGGTGTTTCCGAAGATAACCTGCTTACTGCACAACCGCGTTCCCGCAATCCGCAGCTTGCCCTGATTCTGAAAGCTGCCGGATATGTTGAACGCACCGGACGAGGCGTGGATACCATCTATGCCGGGTCGATTGCGGCAGGCGGTTCTTTCCCGGATTATTCACAGTCCAGTGCTGAGGAAGTTATCTTGTTCTTGCGCCGCGTGGTACCTGACGAGGCATTCGTAACCATGATTGGCGACGAGGAACGTCGACGTGGGGCTCCATTGCCGGTCTGGTCACTGATTGTGCTCTCGCTGCTGCGTGAGCATCGTAGGCTTACCGTGGTCCAATTGTGCGATTTTTCTCATTTGGAGCATCGACGCATCGTGTCCGCTGTTGAGAATCTGGTGGAAGCTGGTTTGGTAGAGGGGGTCGGTAGCGGGAGCTCTCGTTCGTATATGCTGAGTGCCCGAGTGTACAAACGTTCAGAGGGGCTGGCGTCTTACGTGCGCCAGCGTGACATCGATGCCACCCGGCGCAGTGGCCTTGTTCTGGAGTTCGCCGAAAAAAATGATGGTGTCGTCACTACGGCGGATGTCATGGATTTGTTTGGCCTGAGCTATATCAGTGCATACCGGGTGTTGAAGAAGCTAGAGGATGCGGGCAAGTTGCGCCGCGAGGGGAATGGACCGTCATCCCGATACGTGTTGGAATGATTGGTACGCGTGAAAGTAAGTTCTTTCATCACCTTTCAATAATTCTTTCATGTAAGAACTCTCTGTTTACATGTAAGAATTATTGCAAGATGATGCAAGATGCACACAAAACGGGGAAGCTCTGCTTGATGTGAGCGGGGCTTCCCCATATGCGCTGGTGTGTAGATTAGCCTGTGTTCTGCAGGCCGGCAGCGACGCCGGAGACGGTGCACAGGATGAGGTAGATGAATCCGGCCTGTTGGCTCTGCGTGTTTTGCTTCAATTTTTCTTACGAGCTGACAGAAGACTCCCAGAGCATAGGTAGCAGTAGTTTCGGCCAAGCGAGTCTCCTTCTCGTCTCCATTTGTCTTCATCCGTCGCCTTCCCATGAGGTCACTGTTCCTACGATGGAAGCCAGATTCAGACGAATAAGCCGGTAAAACACTGGAATATCGCCAGTATACGCCGTTTACAGCTGGATCAGAGAAGCGCAACTTTCGTCTATTGAAAGGATTTGAGACCAGATACATCGTAATTTCTTGACAAATATTGGAATGAGCGAAAGCATCCTAAAAAAGGCTGCCGGTACAGACAAGCTTCCTGATAAGCAGGAAGCTGAAGTGAGTGCTCGGGCGTTCGCTGCATTCATTGATCAGCCAAGACGGTAGCTCGCATAATGCATTATGTGTGGGCAGATGTGTCGTCTGCCCACACATTCGCTGTTGTGCTTTCGATTTGGAATTCCTCTGCCAGATACGGGGAAACTTCTAAAAGGCCGCTATGCCGAGGAAGAGTCCTGTAATACCGGTGGCCATCAATACGATGATGGTGATGATTCCGGCGAAGATGCGTACAGGAAGGGTTTCTTTTCCATGGTTTGATGGGCTGTCCGCAACTAATCTCATTACTCCAGCTGTAACCCAGCAAACTGCGCCCAGGACTAGTGCCAGGAATTCTCGACACCATTCCGTTTCAAGTGCGGGAATGCCGAACCACACCTCGGTCAGCTGCTCCGCCTGCTTCGCAAATGTGGACAGTCCGCCGTCCGCGAGGAGCTGTTCCCGCTTGTCCCGGTCGTGCGGGACACGGTGCGTCAGCACCCAGATATCCAGGAAGGGGCGGATACCGCAGCCGCCGTTATCGACGTGCTTTGCCATATGTGCGATGTGGTAGAAATAGAACAGCTCGTCCGGCATTTCCAGCCAGTATGTCCAGCCGCTGTGCGGAATTGCGGTATCCCACACTGCCGCCAGCACCTCTGCCGCCTGATTGATCCGGTGATCCTCAATGAGGTTCCGGTGCAGTTCGATATACTGTCCGTTTGGGGTATAGATCTGGACGTCATGGTCAGAGATCTCCCCGATCCGGTACGAAAGGTTCTCCGAAAGCGCCTCCATCGCCCTGTCCAGATCCGCCTCACGGACAAATACGTCGATATCGCAGCTTGTCCGCATCCACGGCTCGGGATAGTACCGGCGGAGCACCGAGCCTTTCAGGGGAATAAAGGGGATCCGAGCCTTTTCAAGCGTTCCGCAGATTTTTTTCAGCTCATGCTCGAGCTGCTCACAGCGGAAGGCCGCACGGAACATTTCGTTGTCAAGCTCCTTGCCCTGCTCGCCGCAAAGACCGTTGTTTTTCAAACCGAGCGCAAGCAGGTGCGTGAGGTCATGCCGCCGCGCAAGCGCACTCATGGCGGGCAGCATATCCGGGGCATAGCGCGCACGCTCCTGCGCGGAAAGCGGACGTCCGCTGACCGCCGAAGTGATGATAAGAAAGAAACTCTCACGCTCTCTGTTGTCCAAACCCTTGTGCTCCCTTTATTCGTTGAAGCAGCCCCGCCGCCATACAGGACGGCGGGGCTGCCGCAGGTCTTAGTTCCACTTTTCGTGCAGCAGCTCGCTGTCGAAGGTGTAAGTATGTTCGCTGGTTGCCTCAACGATGTCGTAGAAGCCCCAGAAGGTCTTGCTCACGTCGGGGAAGCGTCTGCCCGCACCGGCGTCAATGGCGTCAAAGTCGGCAAGACGGCCAAGCATAATACTCTCCTTTTCGTGCTAGTTCCACATTTCGGGGCGGGTCAAACCGAGTTTGGCCCAGCCAGAAGCGGGGAAATGGATATGCGTGCCCGTTTGTAGGGGCCGACGGCTCTGTCGGCCCGGCAGTCTGCACCGGTTTTACGGAACATTTAGGCAGATTTGCAGCTGCGC
>OLQA01000753.1_pt1 | contig 30793 bp, 27 predicted proteins | sample 1673151 | NCBI WGS metagenome assembly OLQA01 (sample SAMEA3136760, study PRJEB25190) | human gut metagenome | biome: human gut; feature: human-associated habitat; material: faeces | place: Austria | collected 2013
ATTTGGCAATGAGAAAAACAAGCAATGGACGCTAGAGCTGTTCAATGCGGTAAATGGGTCTAATTATACAGACCCAAATGAGATAACATATACTACTATCGATGATGTTATATATGTGAAGAGAAAAAACGATGTATCTTTCTTGATCAGCGGATATATTAATTTGTACGAACAACAGTCCACGTACAATCCTAATATGCCGGTCAGGGCTCTTATATATGCTGGAATGCTTTTTTCAGCGTATATTGAAAACAATGGGTTGAGCCTGTATTCAAGAAAAAGATTAAAACTGCCCACGCCAAAATGTATTTGTTTCTATAATGGAACAGATTATCAGGAAGAAAGAAAAGTTCTCAAACTATCTGATAGCTTTGAAAAAGAGGCGGATATAGAACTTTCGGTTTTAATGCTCAATATTAATATGGGCAACAACGAAGACCTGCTTAATGCATGCAAACCATTGATGAACTATTCGTGGTTTGTTGAAAAAGTTAGAACTCTAAGCAAAGAAATGGGTATAAAGGAAGCTGTGGATATAGCTATCGATGAAATGCCTGAAAACTTTGCAATAAAGGGGTTTCTCAGAAAAAACAAATCGGAGGTGGAGCTTTTGTGTATTACAAGTTTTGATGAGCGTGATGAAAAGTGTATTCGTGACGAAGGCTTTGAGGAAGGATTTGAAAAAGGTGTTAAAGGAACCATTTCGATCGCTCAGAAATTAGGACAAACTAAGGAACAGACTATCTCTCTTGTGCAGAAACAGTATGAGATGACACAGGAAGATGCCGAAAAGCATGTGAATATGTACTGGGACGAGAAATAAGATAAGAAGCGGCATCCTCTGAAAAAGAGGGTGTCGCTTCTCTTTGTATGTGAAAAATTCATTATGCATATCAGCAAATAGATTTCAATGTCTCAACCGTACCTATAGGTACGATTGAAGTGGCATTCTCCAGTCTGCTTCTATAAATGTGTGGGGGCGCCACTTTTATCAGCAAAAAAAGGGGGCTCCTAGTGGAACTCCCCTTCCTTAAATTTTAGTAGGTGACAATACATTTTGTATCTATGAATGATTCGAGACAAATCTTAAATGAACGTTCAAGTATCTCCTTCAGTGTCTTGGCTGGTTCCTTATTTTGTACGGAAAGCGGCTTGTTGTCGATATTTACGCTCTTATCAGACGGGAAATAACTCATTCGAGTGAATCTCAGCATGTCGTAAAAGCGCTTGTATTGTAGCTTGTACCCTTCCTCTTGCTTATAGCCATAACTATAAGATTCATTGCCGACTTGCTCGGCAAATATTCTACCAAACGTCTGTGTTTCCTTAAGATATTCGATAAATGCTTCCTTGAATCGTTCTGTTTCCTCAGCAGTGAATGTTGCCGTGAGAAATTGTGTATCAAATTGAACGTTATTAAGAAGGGGCATAACTATATTCCTCATTTGCTGCACAAATATTGTCGTTATGGCTTTGTAGCCCAGATTATTTGTTGCCACAGATGCCTTATGGACATTTCCTGCTTTTAGCCACTTATTAACAGAGGCCCTTACTGTAGATGAATAGAGTCTGAATTGATCGCAAGTGTTTTCGCACTCCAGAAGATTTTGATATAAAATCGAAAGTCCCTGCAATGGTTGATCTGCTTTCAAGCTTACTGCTTCCGGCAAATCATTCGTTATTTTAAACTTTTTTCCGGCAGCCCTCATACGCTCATTGATGTCAGCAAAGAGTTTAGGCAGGGTTTCATCATATGTATAGCCCTTGCTTCCAAGATACTGATCCACTCCATTGTTTGGGTCTATTGATAAGCCTATGGCGTAACGTTTTATCAACTGTGGTTTCCTCTTGAGCCCACTGTTTTTAATGGCTGCGTTTATTTCATTGAACGAGTCATTTTGCTCCGCATCAACTGCGTTGTACATTTTATCCCAATCTATTAACGTGGAGCTGGAACAGCCTCCAAATCGACTTGTGCGCTTCGCAGGCTGGCTGTGACTATTTGCGTAATTTCTCAGATAATCGTCCAAGTGTGTGTGAAAACAATAAATATCTATATTGCGGTTAATGCTTTTCACAAGCTCATCTATTGCTTCCTTGCTGTGTTTTTCATCATTTGTTATGTATGAGTTAAAAACACAGATAAGCGTACCTATATGATACTGAGAAAGAATATCAACGATCCTCTCTGCCTCAGTAGATGCCTTTGCCCCCTCTGAATGGAACAACCCCTTGGTATCTACCAGATGTATGCACTTTATATCCTCTCCATCAACTTCAGCAACAGTAAACTGATCGGAAGTATCTGGCTTAAATAGGCTTTCTTGACCTCTGTAGATAAGAGTAAAATCTCTCATCAGGTACTCCATTGAGCCATTTTCACTTTTTAATAATTTTTGGGACAATTCACTGTCCTTGTCAGCTTCAGATAGACAAACAGTAAAGAGCCCATGCTCATCTATCTCGCCTTCGGCGTGAACAGAGATGAGGTTGAACAGAATGTTGTAATCCATATTTATAGCAGTCTCGACAATATCCCAGAATGCATCTATTACACTTCTCAAAAGAGAATCAGAGCTAATGTCATTAGTGAAGAGTTGAACTTTGTCTGACCCTTTTATGCTATTTGCCTTGTTATATGCTCCTCTAATAGCAGCGATTTGATCATCCCTGAAGCTTTTTGCCCATTCTTCAAACCTTTCATTTCCTTCTGCTGTGTTTACAAACCCGCTGATTTTGTATGCTAAAGAGTCATTCGAAGGCGTTTTCATATTTGACTTTAGTGCCTTTATAACTTTTCGAGCAAAGTCCGTTGTTTCTTCAGAATTCTTAGCCGAGTCATACAAAACCTTTCCTACCAAATTATTATCATCGCTGATATTAGGATCTGAGCGAGCTGCTTTGCACAACTGCCCTGCTATGATGAGTTTTTCCTCTGGTATTTGAGGGTGATTTGTAACCACAATTTCAGCTGAAATTGTAGTTCCTTTACCGTGTGCTTCTCTCATTCCAAGTAATTCCTGTACTCCTGAAGATTCTGCTATTGCCGTTAGAGTAGTGCTTTTTCCACTGTTTGAAGCTCCAACAACACCTATCTTTTCACCTTTGTTTTTTACATCGCCTACTGCTTTTCTTAATATTGCTTTCATATATAAAAGCTCCTTTCAATTTTTTTTGCAAAGAAAAAAGCCCTTCTGGATGAACAACATCAGAAGAGCTAGTTTATATATGAAAAATATTGTTGGGACTTATAGAAAGCCGCAATATGTTCGTATACTATTTTGCACTTGTGATCTGTTAAACATCCTACAATCCTTAAAATCTATAAGAACTGCTGTTTTTAAGATACTTTTTTCCTATACTCGTATAATATCACAAAATAAATTGTTTGTCAAGCTTTTTTTCGAGATTTTTTTAAATTTTTTAAAATCCAAAATTTGTTTTTGAAATAAAAGTATCAGGACAACACTTTTATTTCAAAAAGTGTTGACTTTTTGAAATAAAAAGCATATAATATATATAGTTATTTCAAAAAGTATGGAGGTTATTATGAACAGAGCTGGAAAACATATCACTAATTTAAGTGGTGATTCAAGTTATTTAAGTTTTAAGCCTAATCCTTTGCCACCTATTCCCCCACTTGAGATAAGTGATGATATGTTATCAAAATTGATTGAAGCTAATAGAGAACTGGCAAAATTGAATGCTGCTGCCAAATACATTCCAAACACCGAATTGTTCATTTCAATGTATGTTAGAAAGGAAGCTCTAATATCTTCTCAAATTGAAGGAACGCAGTGTACACTCGATGATGTTTTAGACCCTGAAGCAGATACAAATGTTAATATAGATGTAGCAGATGTTATAAATTATGTGCAAGCAACAAACTATGCTTTAAAAAGGCTTGAAACGCTTCCAATTTGTTGTCGCTTATTGCGTGAGACACACCAAGAACTTATGAAAGGTGTGCGAGGCGAGGACAAAAATCCAGGTGAATTTCGTACATCTCAAAATTGGATCGGTCCGGCTAATTGTGCTTTAAAAGACGCAAGATATATCCCTCCTAACAAAGATGATATGATAACCGCTATGTCAGACCTTGAAAAGTATATAAATGAGGAAAATGATGAATATGACACGCTCATCAGAGCGGCACTTATTCACTATCAGTTTGAAACTATTCACCCGTTCTTAGACGGCAATGGTCGAGTTGGTAGGCTGCTGATATTGCTTTATCTTATAGAACAAAAAAGGCTTTCCTGCCCTGCAATATATATATCATATTTTTTAAAGAAAAATCAAGTCGAATATTATGATAGAATTTCAGAAGTGCGCCGCTCAGGAAATTATGAACAATGGGTAGCTTTTTTTCTTGAGGCTGTATCCGCTGCTGCAAAAGATTCTACGGAAACGATAGAACAGTTATCGGACTTGCATAATAAAAATATTGCCAAATTGCCGAAAACGAATCGTCAAAAAGATAATGTCAGGCTTCTATTTGACTATATCGAAAAGCACCCTATTATTGAGAAAAAGCGTACCGCTAATGAATTAAAAGTAAGTTATAATACTGTTGCAAATGTTATCAACAAGCTCCAAGATCTTAACATATTAGTTGAAACAACTAACTCTGCTAGAAATAAGGTTTTTGCGTATTCTGAATACTTGGCAATATTGAAAAAAGATACGGATTAAGAAACATATCACCCCTCCCTTCTTGACAATTTTTCGGCTATGCGATATAATATAAGTACAAGTTAATAGGTCTTTAGTATAGAGAGTGTCTTAAATATAAGATGCTCTCTTTTTTTGTTGACCTTTTTCTTTTGTTGAGGTCAGCAACAGAGGAAAAATAGACTTGACAGAATCCTCTGAAAAGAGGTATAATGATAGAAAGGTAGTTGAAAATATAATGATAAATTCAATAGAAAAACCTATTGAATTGCCTATTGAGCAGAAACATACAGGCAAGGGCAATCCAAACGCTGTTCTTACTTTTGGTGTTGAACTTAATAATCGCCAGAAGGATCTACTCGAAAAGCTTTCTGAGTTTGACAGCAAAGTAATAGTCGATAAGAAAAGCGTTAATATGGCTGATCTTTCGGCGTTGACTGCTCACACAGGAGATGAGTTTGCATTGTTCACAAAGGGCAAGGATAGACTCATAATTCGTGGTAATTCCTTAATGGTAAATCTTGATATCGAACAGGCTAAAAAACTTGCAGCTCATGGCTATCGTTGGAGTGGTCATACGCACCCCGGGATAGATATAAACGTTATGATGCCGTCAACAGGTGATAAAGAGATACTGAAATGCTTCTCACAGAACAGTAGCGTTATCTATGATTCCAAAGGAAATTTCCGCACGTTTGAGAAAGGGTGATACTATGTGTAAGAGATTTGACGACTGGTCACAGGAAATAAAAAACTTTTGCGACAAAAATGGATATAGCTTTGAAAAAGCAAAGAGTCTTTCTCAATGCTGGGGTAAAGACGATCTGTTTTTACAGTATTTTGACCCCGATAGTGAAAGCGTTAGAAAAGGGTTGGGATTGCTTGACGAAACACCTATGCCTCTTGTTCTTTATATCAAGAGATTGCCTGATGGCAGACTTCTATTTAAGCAGACAGAACACACTAAAAAATATCTTGCGTAGTTTTTTGTAGTGAAACTGAAAAAACTATCTAAAAATATACTGGAATGAAAAATAAGATAAGAAACGGCATTCTCTGAAAAGAGGGTGCCGCTTTTCTTTGTATATGAAGAAAAAATGGGTATGAGTCCGAAAACCCATACCCTAAAAATATAATAAAGGAGAATATTAGGAAATAAGCGTTATTTCTTAGTAGTTACGCTCTTTGTAGAGGACCATGCACCATAGTACTTTTTACCCTTTACAGTTGTGTAGGACCTTACACGAACGTAATACTTTTTCTTGCCACTCAGCTTGGAGATGGTCTTTTTATCGGTCTTGTTGTTTGTAACAGTTACCTTTTTAGCTCCGCTGAACTTGGAATTTGTCGCATACTGAATTTCATAACCAGTAGCACTTCCCTTTTGAGCCCAGTCGATAAAGAATGATCTGCTCTTTGACTTAAGCTTCTGTATATTCTGCTTTGCAGGGTTTATCTTAAAGGTCTTAGTTACAACACCGCCATATGAGCCCTTGCCAGTAAACTTAATAGTAGCTGTGCCAACATTCTTATTGCTGCTGTATGAAACCGTGTAATCTCTGCCGTTTTTTAGTGTACTTCCGCTATGCTTGAGTTTTGCTGACTGTGTAATAGCCTTGCCAGTAAAACTCTTGGTAGAAATATTTGAGATAGATACAGAAGACATATTCTTGGACGCTGTTACCACGTTCTTTATAGGAGACCATTCTCCATAGTATGTAGAACCTTTTACAATCGTATAAGAACGGACTCTTACAAAATAATTGTGTCCACGATAAAGACCGCCTATTGTAGCTGTATCCGGTCTATTTGCCGTAAGCTTCTTTGTTTCAGCGTTTGTAAAGCCATAGTTTGTCGCATACTGAATTTCATAACCAGTAGCACTTCCCTTTTGAGCCCAGTCCACAAAGAAGCCGCCGTATCTGGTTTCAAGCTTCTGAATGTTCTGCTTTGCAGGATTTATAGTAAAGGTCTTTGAAATAGAACCAGTATACTGTACAATTCCGTTAACGATCACGGTTGCCGTACCAACCTTCTTATTATTGATATATGATACAGTATAATCCTTACCTGCGACAAGTAATGTATCGTTTAGCTTTACAACAACGCCAGGCTTCATATATCCACCGTCATATTCATATATTGACGTTGAAAGCGTAGCGTCTGCTTCACTTATATCTATCCTAGCAAGAGCCGGTATTGCTGCCGTTTCAAGCCTTTCATGGCACACTGTACACTCTGTATGCATGGAGCCTGCTATACCCGGGGCCGCTTCCTTATCGATTATCCAATCACTTGGCGTATGAGGAAGCTTTGTTATCTCCTGCTTTTCAGCGACATTTCCACAGATCGTACAGTATCTTACCTGTTCACCAGGCTCAGCACAAGTTGGCTGTTTTGTTATTATCCATTCGTCTGCAGGTGTATGTGCAAGCTTTGCTATCTCCTGCTTTTCAGCGACATTTCCACAGGTCGTACAGTATCTTACCTGCTCACCAGCTTCAGCGCAAGTAGTCTGCTTTATTACTGTCCATTCGGAAGAAGGAGTGTGTCCCTTCTTAGGAATAATGGTTTTTGTATAATAATCGCAATTAGAACACTTTTTTTCAGTATATCCGTCTGTTTCACAAGTAGCTTCAACTGTATTAGTTATATACTTATGACCAGTTGGCTGCGTTTCGTTATCCTTGTATGATTTTTTACATACGGAACAAGTGTGAAGTGTATATCCGCCAGTTGTGCAAGTTGGAGCAACAACCGTATCAACATACTTATGTCCCTGAGCTGCAACGTCTTCTGTATATGAGTCACTACACTTTGAACAAGTATATGTTACCTTACCACCGGTGCAAGGATTGGCTTCACTTGTTATCTTATATGAATGTCCCTTAGCTGGAATCGTTGCTGTTTCGGTATAATGGCCGCAGTCCTTACTTGTACAGCTTCTCTTCTGCTCTCCGTCAGTTGTGCAAGTAGGTGCCTTTGTTATTCTCCAAGAGCCAAATGTGTGCTGATGAGCTGGGGTTATTTTAAATGTTTTGGAAATGGAGCCTGTATAGTTACCCATAAAAGTTACTTTTATAGTTCCTGTTCCTGCATTTATGTTATCCGAGTAGGTTACTTTATAATCCTTGCCTTCAGTCAGACGTGTATCATCGTCACTCTTAAACACATTGATCTTTGGCTTTATCTCTGAACCGGTACATTTATACTGTCCCATTGAACCGTCGGCGAAGTTTATTCTTGAGCTCTTGCTTGTGAGAGCAAGAGGATTGATCGTATAGTTAACGACCTTTGTACCGATATAATCACCCATACCGGTTATAACGACGGAAGCTGTTCCTGCATTTATATTGTTCGTATACTGAACCGAATAATCCGGATTATCCACATATGGGCTTGCTCCCCAAAGTTCTTTCCCTTTATAGTATACAGTAACATTCTCTGGCTTTTCCTCATAACCGCTATATACAAAAGAGTCTTCAGAAAGCGTTACCTCAAAATCATTTGCATTCGGTGGGGCAACGTCTGTAAGCTTATACTTTACGCCGTTTTCTTCGCAATACTTAGCACAGGCACTGTTGGATGTGCAGTAGACCATTTTGACATTATTGAGACAGTGTGTTTCAAATGTAGTTACTGTATCTGGAACAGTTATCTCTAATGACTTGCAACCACCAAAAGCAAATTCTTCGAGCTTCGTTACTGTACTTGGAATCTCAAACGAAGTAAGATTGGTACAAGCAGCGAACATTCCCGTATTAATAACACTCATATTATCTGGCAAAACCGCTGATATAAGCGAGTCATTGTTATAAAATGCTCCGGAAGTAAATGTAGCATTGTTATTTACCTGTATGCTCTTAAGAGCTGTATAGGCCAAACAGCCATCATTATATGTAAGGATGTTATCAAGATTTACACTTGTAAGCTTTGAACATCCTCTGAAGCAGTCTGTCGGAAGTTCTACGATGCCTGCTCCCATAGTTACCTTTTCAAGACTCTTGAGGTTATAAAACGCTCTTTCTCTTAGCGTTACAATTTCGTCAGGAATTGTAACGCTCCTTACTGCGTTTGAATCTACGAACTCTGTTTGTTCAACTGCAGTTACTTTTACTGTTTCACCGGTTAAAGGATTGACAGTTTGCGTTGGAATAACTACATCACTATAGTCCCACTTAAGACACTCAGAAACGATGTAATTACCATCGCTGCCTGTTCTGTATACGAACTTGCCGTCTGAAAAGCCAGTGTCCTTGTAAAAGTACTTGTATTCTGTTGCCTTAAAGAAAATAATATGCTTAGAACCCATGCTTACATCTGCGATATATGATGTTCCGTCAACGTCTATTACGTTGTTAACGTGGTTCTGAGCACCAAAGCTATCACTGTTAGCACTTGTTCTAACGTGGCATCTTATTCCTGCTGCTTCACATAAGTTGTATACGTTGAGTGCCGCTGTAACGCAGTTCTCGGTTGTGCCGTCCATTTTGGAAGCATAACTCAGAATGCTTTTTGTCTTGGTCAGCGTATCCTGATCTTTTATCTGTTCAATATATGCATTAGCTGCGTCGTCCAGATATTCACTATTCGATGCAAATACAGCAAACGTATTATTTGAAGTTATAATAAGAGAGGCAATAATGCCTGCTACTATCTTTTTAATATTTCTTTTCATAATTACCCCTTTCTGCTATAAAACAATATTTTATATAAAGAATGTTATTATGTTTTCACTCCACATGCTGATTATAACGTATTTTTATTCAGAATAAAAGGGTTGTTTAGCGGTTTTTATTTTCCAGTCGGATCGTATCTGCGATCAATGCTATAAATTCTGAATTTGTAGGTTTTCCCTTTCCATTACTTACTGTATATCCAAATAACTCATCCAGCGTATCAAGCTTTCCACGGCTCCATGCAACTTCGATCGCGTGACGAATTGCTCTTTCCACTCTGCTTGCCGTTGTCTGATGCATCTTGGCAATTGTAGGATACAAAACCTTCGTAATCGCATTCAACACGTCCATATCATCCACTGCCATAATGATTGCATCCCGCAGATAATGATATCCTTTTATGTGCGCCGGTATTCCGATTTCATGGATCATATCCGTCACACGGGTCTCTAGATTATATTCTTGCTTTTTGGAAACTGCATTCCGGCTTTCGGATTCCGAACTGTTCTTTCTCTCCCCGTTTCCCGCATCTTTGATCCTGCTTAAGATCATATCATTGTGAAATGGTTTCATCACATAGTAACTTGCTCCTTTTCGGAAGGCATCTTCTGTAATTCTTTCCTGTCCGACAGCTGTCACGATAATAAATTCCGGTCGTTTGGTAATCTGCTCATCCATATTTACTTTTTCCATCACACTTAATCCATCCATCTTTGGCATGATCAGATCCAGTAATACAACATCCGGTTTCTTTTCTTTGATCAGATGATAGATATCTTCACCGTTATCAGCTTTTCCTATCAGATTCAAATCCTGGTCTTGCTCTATGATTTCACCCAGCATATCCAAAATTCTTTCATTGTCGTCAGCGATTGCTACATTAACTTCTCTCATTTTACGTAATGCCTCCTTGTCCCTTAATAATTATGTCGAGTTTTATTATATATTTTCCTCAATTTTCGAACAAGAAAATACTGTCGTAAAAACATGACCCGCATCGACAAAATTCTGATTATTCTACATCTTTCAGCATATTTTCGATAAAAATCCCATAACCCCTCGTTGGATCACTGACAAATACATGGGTAACCGCACCCGCTATCTTTCCATTCTGGATAATTGGTGTTCCCGACATTCCCTGAATGATTCCGCCTGTAATTTCCAGCAATTTTGGATCTGTCACTTCTATTTCGAGTCCTTTATTTTCCTCTCTGGTATGTTTGTCAATTTTTGTAATACGAATTTTATACTCTTTTACTTTTCCTTCCACACAGCATCGGATTTTTGCATCTCCTTTTTTTATTTCATCCGTCTGCATTATCTCCATCGGATCCGTGTCCTGAAACAGGTTTTCTGTGCGGTCAAGCGTTCCAAAAATCCCACAATCCGTATTTTTATCAATTTTTCCAAGCACATTATATCTGTTATAAACAATGATTCCTTCAATGCCTCCTGGATTACCGTCAATTCCTTTCTGGATACTTCGTATACTGGTTTCGTATACTCTTCCATTTCGAATCTCCATAAGTGCATTCGTATCTGTGTCATGAATTCCATGTCCAAGTGCTCCAAATCTGCTGTCAGAATTAAGAAATGTTACTGTTCCAAGTCCCTGTGCATTGTCCCTTACCCATATCCCGAGCATGCAATTATTTTTTTTGCTCCTGACCGGTTTTACCTTCACTTCCAGATATTCCGAATCTCTGCGCAGCTTTAAAATCACATCTGTTCCATCTGTAGTTTTTAATATCGTCTGTAGTTCTTTTTTATCCCTGATCTTCGTTCCATTGCATTCTACGATATAATCACCGGCCTTTACCAGATGTCTTGCCGGTTCCAGTCGTTCACCGTCTGTTCCTGTAACCTTCTCTGTTCCAAGAACCATGACTCCTTCTGTTTCCAGATAGATTCCGATTGGCATACCTCCCGGGATCACCGTATTGTCAGACACCGTCCCCGCGCTTACTTCCTCTTTTTCGTTACGTTCCATTTTTTCCTTCACTGAATATCCCGTGTAAAAAAAGACAGAAAAAACAAGTGTTATGATCAGACATTTTCGATACCAATATTTTCTCATGTTCCACACCTCAAAAAAAAGATAGACATCCCTGCAAGAATGTCTATCTTAGTATGTGGTATTTTATAAAAAATACTCTGGATCTGTATACTTTTTATTTTATCTGACCTGCCAGATTTTTCATCTCTTTTGCGCTTTGGATCACGGTATCTGTAATTTTTGCACCGCCGAGAATCCTTGCCAGCTCTTCTACCGACTTTTCTTCTGTCAGCGGATAAATGTGTGTACGCGTCACTGCATCCTCTGTCTTTTTTTCAATCAGGAAATGCTGATCTGCCATCGCTGCAATCTGTGCAAGATGTGTAATACAGATCACCTGATGTTCTTTTCCGATCAATGCCATCTTTTCCGACACTTTCTGTGCCGTACGTCCGCTGATACCAACATCAATTTCATCAAAGATCAGTGTCTCAATCTCATCTTTATCTGCCATTACAGTTTTGATCGCCAGCATGATTCTGGAAAGCTCACCACCGGAAGCAACTTCTGTCAATGGTTTCACCTGCTGTCCCTGGTTGAGCGAAATACGGAATTCTGCATCATCAATACCATCTTTGGAATATTCTTTCTTTTCCGCAAAATGTATCTCAAACTGCACCTGTTCAAAATTCAGGTCTTCCAAGCCTTTCTGGATCTTCTTTTCCAGCATGTTTGCCTTCTTCTTTCGAAGAGTCGAAAGTTTCTGCGCCCTTTTAAGATAATCCTGTTCCAACTGCTCACAGGATGCTTTCAATTCCTGCATATACGCATCATAGTTTTCCAGAATTTCAATTCTTTCTTCCTGCTTCTTACAGTACTCCATGATCTTTTCATACGAGTTACCATATTTCGTCTTCAGATGATTGATCTCATTTAACCGTTTTTCTGTTTCATAAAACTCTTCATCCGAAAATTCACAGTTTTTCTGATACTCCGCCAGTTCGTGATTGAAATCATTTAACAGATTATCTACATCCGCAAGCTGCGAATATAACTGCGCAAGCTGCTCATCAGCATCTGAAACTTCCGACAGGGTTCTAAGTGCCCTTCCGAGCTTTTCGCTTGCGCTTTCCCCATCTCCGCCTGTATACTGATAGCTTTCGGTCACGCTCTGGACAATCCGCTTTCCATTGCACATACGACGGTAAAGTGACTCCAGCTCTTCGTCCTCATGCTCTTTTAATTCTGCCTGCACGATCTCATCGACTTCGAACTGTAAAAATGCCAGTTCTTTCGCCCTTTCGGATTCATCTGCTCCTGCCTCTGACAGTTCTTTTTGTTTTTCTTTGTACTGCCGCCATATCTCTACGACTTTTTCTTTCTGTCTCTTCGTCTCTTCACCTGCAAAAGCATCAACGATCGCCAGATGATTCTTTTTATAAAGCAGTGACTGATGTTCATGCTGTCCGTGAATATCGATCAAAATCGATGATACTGCTTTAAGTGTCGCCATCTGTACTGTCTCGCCATTGATCTTGCTGACACTTCTTCCTTCCATCAGTCTTCTCTGCAGTGTAATAAACCCATCTTCCGGGTAAATATCCAGTTCTTTTAATTTACGGATCTGCCGTTCATTTTCCACTGAAAATGTCAGCTCCACCAATCCGTATCTCGCTCCCTGGCGAAGAATGTCTTTCGTGTATCTTCCACCAAGAGCAAGATTGACCGAGCCTAGAATGATTGACTTCCCGGCACCGGTCTCTCCTGTTAATATGTTCAGCCCTCTGCCAAACTCTACTTCGATCTCATCGATCAAAGCCAGGTTTTTCACATGCAAATATTGTAACATGCATCCTCCTATAAGATAATCTTGCTGATCTTGTCCATTACTTTTACCGTGTCATCCACGCTTCGTATTGCACACATAATCGTGTCATCTCCCGCAATACTTCCGACAATTTCATTCCATTTCATTGCATCCAGTGCCGCACATACAGCACTTGCCATTCCGGCCACTGTCTTGATCACCAGAATATTCTGTGCCATATCCATAGACAGATACCCTTCTCTTAAAACACGGATATATTTCTCACTCATTCCATTCTCATTATGCTGGTGCAGTGCATATCTCTGTTTTCCATTTTCTGAAGGTATCTTTGTAAGTTTCAGGTCACGGATATCTCTGGATACCGTTGCCTGAGTAACTTTGAATCCCTCCTGGTTCAGATATTCCGCCAGTTCTTCCTGCGTTTCAATATGATATTTATTAATCAATTCAATAATCTTCGCATGTCTGTTAACTTTCATAGCATCAATTTCCCTTCATCTTTCTCCGTAATATTTCCAAAAAACTGATTTTATTAATCTTCATGATTTTTGTCGACTCTTTTGCCTTGCAAATGGTCAGACGATCTCCTGTCTCAAGCGGCACGCTGGTCGCACCGTCAAATGTAACCAGTACTTTTTCTATATTGCCTCTGCGTCCTTCTCCGATCTCAATCACGATCTCATCGTCGGAAGACAGAACAATGCTTCTTGTGTTCAACGCATGAGAACAGATCGGTGTGATCACAGTAAGAGACGCCGTAGGTTCTACGATCGGACCTCCCGCCGACATATTATATGCTGTAGAACCGGTTGGTGTGGAAATGATGATTCCATCCGCTTCATAGGAATTCAACAGTTCCCCGTTTACGAACAATTTAAAATATATAATACGCAGATCATCACCTTTACGTGACACAACAATATCATTAAGTGCAACATCTTTCTTTCCGTTCGGAAACATGCTTTCCAGCATCATACGCTCTTCATACAGATAATCACCTTTCAGCATCTGTGTGATATCTTCTGCCAGATTGCTTACCTCTACCTCTGTAAGATACCCAAGCGTTCCCATGTTGATACCCAGAATCGGAACGTCTCTTTTCCAGAGCGTTCTTGCCACTTCAATCAAACTCCCGTCACCGCCAATCACGATTGCACAATCGATCATGTCCGGAATCCGTTCCCTGATAATATTTTTCTCTGCATCTTTTTCACACAATATACAGCTTCTTCCCGCTATCTCCAGTAATTCCTTTACTTTTTCCGTCACCGCATGATTCGTATCTTTTCCATCATTTGTAACGATCCAAAACTTTTTTAACATCTGTCTCTAACCTTTCGCAAGTGTCGCAAATGACTGATCTACCGTCTTTTCGACATCAATCTCAGGCGAAATTCTGTCAGTCGCTTCGCATTTCTGTAAGTGGACCAGATATTCGATATTACCTTCCGGTCCTTTGATCGGAGAAAATTCCAGATTCAGCACTTCAAATCCGATAGACATTGCATAATCAATCACTTTATGGATGACTTCTATATGCGTACTTTTTTCGCGTACAACGCCTTTTTTCCCAACCTTTTCTCTTCCCGCTTCAAACTGTGGCTTGATCAGTGCAACTATCTGTCCGTCTTCCGTAAGATAATTACGAATCGGAAGTAACACTTTTGTAAGCGAAATAAATGATACATCAATAGATGAAAACTGTACCGGTTCTCCAATGTCTTCCGGTGTGACATAACGAATGTTCGTTTTTTCCATACATACAACTCGTGGATCCTGTCTGAGTTTCCAGTCAAGCTGTCCGCGGCCCACATCAATCGCAAATACTTTCACAGCACCATTCTGCAACATACAGTCCGTAAAGCCTCCTGTAGAAGAGCCTACATCTGTACATACCTTTCCTTCTACACTGACATCAAAATTCTTGATCGCTTTTTCCAGTTTCAGACCGCCGCGGCTGACATATGGAAGAGTATGACCTCGCACTTCGATCGTCGCTTCTTCCGGAAATGTAGTTCCTGCCTTATCTTCTTTCTGTCCGTCTACATATACGATCCCGGACATAATGATTGCCTTTGCCTTTTCTCTGGAAGCCGCCAGATTTCTTTTTACAAGTAATACATCTAATCGTTCTTTCATAATTTCTCCTGTTATCTACATTGTCTCATACATCTTACAGATCTGTGCCGTCATGGATTCTACGTCCAGACCAGTCTCTTTGCGCAGGACATCTACATTACCATGTTCTACATAATCATCCGGGAGTGCCAGAATCTGCACTCTCACATCTGCACCGGTCCTCATCAGATATTCACTTACATGTTCTCCAAATCCTCCGGATTTTACGTTTTCTTCAATCGTAACAATCAACCGATGCTTCTTTGTAAGCCGGTCCAGCATCTTGGCATCTAACGGTTTTATAAATCTCGCATTAATAAGCGAGCAGTCATAGCCTTTCTCTTTTAAATCTTCTCTTACCTTCAGTGCCTCTTCAAACATATGCCCTACGAAAATAATTGCAATATCACTTTCTTCATACAATATCTCACTTTTTCCGTATTCAATCGGACTTCTGAATTCCGGACAGACATCACATGCACTCCCCCTCGGATAGCGGATCGCGATCGGTCCATCATATGAGATACCAAATCTCACCATATCCGCCAGTTCCCATTTGTGTTTTGGTGACATGATTACCATGTTCGGGATACTGCTCAGATAAGACAGATCAAAAATTCCCTGATGTGTCTCTCCGTCATTGCCTACTAATCCCGCTCTGTCCACGGCAAACATCACAGGAAGATTCTGAAGTGCCACATCATGAATCATCTGATCATAAGCTCTTTGAAGGAAAGAAGAATATACCGCAAATACCGGTTTCATCCCGCCTGCCGCAAGTCCTGCCGCAAATGTCACTGCATGTTCTTCCGCAATCCCCACATCAAAAAAGCGGTTCGGATATTTCTTTCGGAATCTCGCAAGACCCGTTCCATCTGCCATTGCTGCAGTGATCGCCGCAAGTTTATCATTTCTTGCCGCTTCATCACACATTACTTTTCCAAATACCTCTGTATATGAATCTTTTTTCTTCGGTTTTTCCGGTTCACCGGTCTCTACCTGGAACGGTCCGATCCCATGGAATTTATCCGGCTGTTCTTCTGCCGGTTCATATCCTTTTCCTTTTTTGGTAAGGACATGCAATAACACAGGTCCCTCAATCTTCCTTGCTTCTTTTAATGCACGTACCAACATTGGTATGCTGTGTCCCTGAATCGGTCCCAGATATGTAATTCCCATATCTTCAAAAAACATTCCTGGTACGATCAGCTGCTTCAGACTGCTTTTCGTCTTACGGATATGTTCAATCATAGGATCTCCTACAACCGGTACATTATGAAGCATATTTGTTACACCTTTTTTCAAATCTGTATAAAAATCTGCAGTACGAAGCTTCGCCAGATAATCCGACATCCCACCTACGTTTTCGGAAATCGACATATGATTATCATTCAAAACAATAATAAAATTCTTCTTAAGCCTTGAAGCATTGTTCAAAGCTTCATAAGCCATACCTCCGGTCAGAGAACCATCCCCGATCACAGAGATCACACTGTAATCTTCTTTTTGCAGATCTCTTGCACATACATATCCAAGCCCCGCAGAAATAGAAGTCGAGCTGTGTCCCGTGTCAAATGCATCGCATGCACTTTCCTTTCTCTTCGGGAATCCGCTCATTCCACCATATTTTCTCAGGTCATCAAATCCATCTTTTCTACCGGTCAGGATCTTATGCGTATAAGACTGATGTCCGACATCCCATATAATCTTATCTTTCGGAAGATCAAAAACCAGATGTATTGCCATCGTAAGCTCTACCACGCCAAGATTTGATGCAAGATGGCCACCGGTCCTGCTGATCTTTTCGATCAGAAACTGTCGGATTTCCTGTGCCAGTTCCGGCAGTTCCTCCGGTGCCAGTTTTTTTATATCATTTGCTTTTTGAATTCTTTCTAACATAACCAGGTATCCCCTCTATCTGTCTCTGTGGATCAACTGTATCAGCAGTTGTTCCAGATATTCATTCTCCCCTGAAAGCTGGTGAAGCAGATCTATTGCCTGATTGGATAATTCTTCTACTCTTTTTTGTGCCTGCTCAATTCCCAGAAGTGTTACATATGTTGTCTTCTGATTTTTTTCATCACTGTGGATTGGTTTTCCCAGTACTTCTTCCGTACTGGTCACGTCCAGGATATCATCCTGAATCTGGAATGCAATGCCCACATAATGTGCTATCTTTTCGACCTTTCGTACATCCTCTTCTTCTGCCCCTCCGAGAATTGCACCAATCATCATAGCACATTCGATCAGCGCTCCTGTCTTCAACTCATAAATCGTATCCAGAACATCTTTCGGCACAGCATGTCCTGTTTCTTTTACATCGATCACCTGTCCGCCGATCATTCCATAGACACCTGCTTTTCTGCCAAGGACACTAAGGGCACGTCCGATTTTAAGGCTCTCCTGCGGTGCTGTCTCAAACGCACGAAATGCTGTCTCAAACGCATAATTTAAAAGTGCATCCCCTGCCAGTATCCCCATATCTTCTCCATAGACAATATGTGTAGTCTTTCTGCCTCTGCGATATTCATCGTTGTCCATCGCAGGAAGATCATCATGAACCAGAGAATACGTATGAATCATTTCAAGCGCCGCCATAAATGGACAAAGTGCTTCTGTTTCATCGCCAAATAATCTGCTGGTCTCTCTCATTAACATTGGCCGCAGTCTTTTTCCCCCTGCCATCAGACTGTATTCCATAGCTTCCATGATCACCTTCTGATACCCTTCCGGTTTTGGAAGATATTCTTTCAGGATTTCTTCAATTTCGGCTACTTTCCTTTTCATCTGTACTGTAAATTCTTCTTTAGAATTCATGTTCCTCACCCTCTTCATCCAGTAACAGCATCTTCTTTTCTACCTTATCGATTTTACTGTTACATGCTTTCAGCATATCCATACCCTGATGATACAACCGGAAAGATTCCTCCAGCGAAATCTCCCCGTCTTCCATCTCTTTTATCGTCTGTTCCAGATCTGAGAAAATCTCCTCAAGGCTCTGGTCTTCCAAAGATTGTTCCTTTTTTTCTGCCATTGCATTTCTCCCGGTATCTGTCTGTTATCTTAATAATCCTTATATTTTATATGTCTTTTTCTGCACAGCTTTAACAGATGTACGGATGAGTCCATCCGTTACATATACTGTCAGCTCATCACCCATTTCCACCTGACGGATACTCTTTACAACACCACCGTCTGCTTCTTCCACATAGGCAAAGCCCTGGTTCAGCTTTCTGACCGGAGACAATCCATTCAGCTTTTCAATCTGAATCGCCAGGCGATGTCTTGCTTCTTTTACCCGGTCTCTCATCAGCGTTCGAAGTTCCTCTTCCAGTTCTATCAGTCTTTGCTGTTGATCCTGCAGTTTGTGACGTGGATGCAGATAAGAAAGCCTCACATCCAATTCTTTCAGTCGTAACCGGTTTATACGAATCGTTCCTGTCATGCTCCGATTCATTCTCAATCTGCATTCATCCAGATATCCCTGTAACTGTCTGTAATCCCAGACTGCAAGTTCTGCCGCCGCCGAAGGTGTCGGTGCACGCAGATCTGCCACATAATCTGCAATTGTCACATCTGTCTCATGGCCCACTGCCGATATCACAGGAACCTGACAGTCAAAAATTGCCCTTGCCACGCACTCATCGTTAAATGCCCACAGATCTTCGATCGAGCCTCCTCCTCTTCCGACAATGATCACGTCTACATTTTTTGTCTCCAGCATACGGATTCCACGCACGATTGATTCTTTCGCTCCCTCTCCCTGTACCTGTGCCGGATACAGAAGTAACTGTACATACGGATTACGTCTTGCAGATATATTCATGATATCCCGGACTGCCGCTCCTGTCGGTGCAGTCACTACGCCGATTCGCTTCGCATATCTCGGAATTGCTTTCTTATATTCCGGTGCAAACATTCCCATCTCTTCCAGTTCCTGCTTCAGCATCTGGTATTTCTCATAAAGTGTGCCTTCTCCGTCCAGACGGATCTCCTGCGCATAGAGCTGATAAGAGCCTGTTCTTTCGTAGACATTCACCGAACCAAGTACAATGATCTGCTGTCCTTCTCTCATATGAAAAGAGAGCCCGCCTCGCTGCCCCGCAAACATGACACAGGCAATCGTTCCGGACTCATCCTTTAATGAGAAATATATATGTCCCGATGTGTGATACTTACAGTTAGAGACTTCTCCTTTTACATAGATACGGTTCAGCATAAAGTCCTGGGTGAACATATTCTTTATATAAGAATTCACCTGTTTTACTGTATATACATTTCGAGCCATTCTCTACCTCTGATTAATCTGCAAGTTTTGCCAGTACTCCATTTACAAATGATGCACCGTCTTCACTGCTGTATTTCTTTGCAAGATTGACAGCTTCGTTGATCGCAACACCTGTCGGAACGTCCTCGTCCCACTTCATCTCGTAGACTGCAAGTCTTAAGATTGTAAGATCTACCTTATTCATACGGCCAGTCTTCCATCCTGTTGTATGTTCATTGATCAATGTGTCGATCTCATCAATCTTCTCTATAATCTTCTGTGCTTTCTGGCTGATATACTGCATATCTTTTTCCGTGGCACCTTCAATCTGCTCCAAATACAGTTCTGTCTGCGTTCCCTGTTCTGACTCTTCATTAAAATCAGCACCAAATATTAACTTAAAGATATGTTCTCTCTGCTCTGTTCTCTTCACTTATGCTTCCTCCGGTATCTCGACTCCGGCAACACGAATATTCACATCTGCCACCTCAAGTCCTGTCATGTTCTCAATTGCAGTTTTTACTTTTTCCTGCACTTTAGAAGTAATCTCTTTTATGCTGTATCCATAATTAAGATTTAATGCCAGGGATACAGTTACAATGCCATCCAGTACATCTACCTTTACACCCTTGGATAAAGACTTCATTCCAAGTTTGCTGATCAGTTCTCTTGTTGCATTACCTGCCATAGAAGCAACACCTTCTACTTCCATTGCTGCAAGACCTGCAATAATAGCTACAACTTCATCTGCAATCTTTACTTCTCCAAGATTTTCATCTGTTTTTATTGTATACGTATTCTTTTCTTCTTTACTCATCTTTTCAGAAACCTCCCGTCTGGTTTTTCACTGTCTTTTATTATAACAAACTTACATACATTTGAAAACCCCCAGTCAGCCTGGGAGTTTTATTTCTGTTTATATTTTTATGATCTGCCAAATTCCGTAAGTTTTAATCCATCATTTCTGTCTATCGTCATACGGATACTCCATTCATTCACGAACAGCAGTAATGGATGGCCTTTCAGATCTTTAACTTTCTTCATATCTGAAGTTCCTGTCAGCTTATCCAGATCAATCTCTTCATTTTCAATCCAGCGGATGTACTCATACGGAAGATTTTCCAGACGGATCTCTACATTATATTCGTTCTCCAGACGGTATTTCAACACATCAAACTGAAGTACGCCGACAACACCGACGATGATTTCTTCCATACCAGTATTGTATTCCTGGAAAATCTGGATCGCACCTTCCTGTGCGATCTGGTTGATTCCTTTGATAAACTGCTTTCTCTTCATCGTATCAACCTGACGTACACGTGCAAAATGCTCCGGTGCAAATGTCGGGATTCCTTCGTATGTGAATTTGTCCTGTGCTGTCGTCAATGTATCTCCGATTGAGAAGATCCCCGGATCAAATACACCGATAATATCTCCGCCATAAGCTTTACTGATCATCTTACGCTCACTTGCCATCATCTGCTGTGGCTGGGAAAGACGTACTTTCTTGCCACCCTGCATATGATATACATCCATACCGGCTTCGAATTCTCCGGAGCAGATACGCATGAATGCAATTCTGTCTCGGTGAGCCTTGTTCATATTGGCCTGAATCTTGAATACAAAAGCTGAGAAATCTCCCTCTTCCATCGGATCGATCGGACCTCTGTCAGATATTCTCGGAAGCGGTGAGGTCGTCATCTGAAGAAAATGCTGAAGGAATGTCTCTACACCAAAGTTCGTAAGAGCGGAACCGAAGAAGACCGGCGAAAGTTCTCCTTTGCTTACCAGTTCCTGATCAAATTCTGCTCCGGCACCGTCCTGAAGTTCAATCTCCTCTTCCAGCTGTAATTTCTGGTCATCTGTAATAAGCCAGGAAATCTCCGGATCATTGATATCGACCTTCTTTACCTCTCCCTGAGTTGTTCCTTTTTTCGTATCGGAAAAGATCTCAACTTTTTTAGATGCTCTGTCATATACTCCCTTGAATTCTTTACCGGAACCGATTGGCCAGTTGATCGGACATGTGGCGATTCCAAGTTCATTTTCAATATCATCAAGAAGTTCAAATGTATCCATTGCCTCACGGTCCATCTTGTTAATGAATGTGAAGATCGGAATATGGCGCATCGTACATACTTTGAACAGCTTTCTTGTCTGCGCCTCGACACCCTTGGATGCGTCAATGACCATCACTGCGGAATCTGCCGCCATCAATGTACGGTACGTATCTTCCGAGAAGTCCTGATGTCCCGGTGTATCCAGAATATTGATACAGTATCCGTCATAATTAAACTGCAGTACAGAAGAAGTAACCGAAATACCTCTTTCTTTTTCAATCTCCATCCAGTCAGAAACCGCATGCTTTGCAGTTGCCTTTCCTTTTACGCTTCCCGCCTGATTGATGGCACCTCCGTAGAGAAGGAACTTCTCTGTCAGTGTCGTCTTACCTGCATCGGGATGTGAGATAATTGCAAATGTTCTTCTTTTCTTTATCTGATTCTTTACTTCATTCGTAATCTGTGACATATATTATACACTCCTAATTTATAGTATATCCGTTTATAGGCACTATTAGTCAGTATAACATATGTCTATAAAATGCTCAAATACATTTTTCCTGTATTTTCAAGGTTTTCCTGTGTTTTTAGATAATTACTTCGAATCTGCATTCACTGGATTGATCACAATATTCTGCGCTGCCACGCCCGTCTTTCTTGTCACAATGTCCTCGATCTGCGCCCGGTTCGCATCACTTAATTCCGAAGCACCTACGATCACATCTGCCTGATCATCCGTAATACTTACCACAGAATCGTTAAATCCTTTTGCCGCGAGCAGTGATTCTGCTGCCGCTTCTTTTTCTGCGATTTCTGTCATCTGTACCATCTGGTTCACTGCATTTTCTTTCTCTGCATCACTAAGATTCTTATTGTCGATAATGCTCTGTAATGTCTCTTTATTCTTGGAGCGTACCTGTTCCCTGCTCACCTTCGCCTGTGCTGCCACAGAACTTACCGTTCCGTTGGCGAGGACTGCTTCCCCAGGCGTTCCGTCTACACTGCCGTCATCTGTACTGCTGGCATTACCGTCTGTGCTGCCAGTATCTCCATCCTGACTTTTAATATCCCCAGATGATACAGATGTATCTTCATCAGAAATATCTAATAATTCCTTATTTGCAAGTTCCGAATTTGTTTCCTGTGTTTTCGTCTTACCTGGGAATAATTTGCCAGAGTAATTCATATACCCTGCTGCCGCGATCATTACTGCCAGCGTTGCAATCACAATCTGATTCTTTTTTGCGATCTTTTTCACTATCTTGCCCTCCTGCTCTTTCATACTGCTCTTAATTTGTCTGCTTTTTCATTATTCTAATCTTATGCGGTTCAATATCAAATAATGCCTGGACCGCACTGCTGATATTTTCTTTCACTACTGCATTTTCCCCACCGTCTGCGATCACTACCACACCTTCGATCTTGGGACTTAGTTCCTTACTCACATACGGGGATCCACTTCCTTGACTGTTGCTTTCACTGTCCGTCCTATACACCGTATTTTCTTTTTTGGATGTCTTTGACGACTGTCTGGTCCCTCCCTGGCTGTCTTCTTCCGTCACTGTTTCCTGATCCGATTCCGTATCCTTATCCAGTACCTTTTCTGCCGAAGATTTCAGCGTGATCATCACCTTTACTTCTCCGGCTCCTTCAATCTGCGATAAGGTTCGGCTCAGGCGGTCTTCCAGATAAGCTGTATACGCTTCCTCATCCGTTCCGGCAGATGTCCCGTTTACTGATTTTCCTGTATTATCGTTCGATGCGGACGACATATTTTCCTTTTTCTTTCCTGCAGGGACTGCAATCACCATCAGAAGAATTCCTGTAAGGAGCATGATCAGAAGCTGATCTTTTCTTAAATTTTTTAATGAGAACTTTTTCCAGTTTCCACGTTTATTTAAAAATAAATCGCTCAGATTCTTTGCCGATTTCAATCTGCTCCACCTCGATTCTCCTGTTCTGGCTTACATTTTCATCTGAACTCCTGTCTGTGTTCGAATCTTGTATCTGATCCTCTGTATTCTGGCTGCCCGTACCCGAATTTTCTATGTTTTGATTCTCTACGTTCTGTCCATCTATATCGAGAATATCTTCCTGAACTTTCTGACTTTTTTCTTCCAGTTCACTGGTCCGAATCTTATATGCACTATTATGATAAATCTCTTCAAATGCGGCTCTCTTATCAAACAATTCCAGTACCGGTACAACCAGCATTGCCGCCAGAATCAGTCCCAGGAGAAAGCGGACATATTTTTGGAATCCATGATCCGGTATCATCTGCAGGATCACACTTCCAAGCACGGCAAAAAATGATAATTTCAAGATCCAGTTATAGATCATCTCCATCTGTTCCGCTCCTTCCCGGTCATGCATTTGTTACCGCCGCCACGATTACGATCGTCAGCAGAAATAACACTCCCACGGTAAATACAATCTGCAGCAGTATCTGACATCCTTCTCCCACTGCTTCTACACATCCTGTGACACGTTCATCCGACACCGGCTGGATCACGGCAGCCGCAAGCTTATAAAGCAGAGCCGTTCCCGCAGTCTGAACCAGCGGTATCACACACAGGGCAATGCAGATTACTGCTCCTGCCATTCCAATTCCATTCTTTACCAGCACTGCCGTTCCAAGCGCTACTTCCGTCATTCCGCCCAGAAGATTTCCTACTCCCGGAATTGCCTCTGCCCCTTTCAGCACAGTACTTCTCTTCACCGTATCGATCGCGGGACTGATCATTCCCTGAATCAGATTCGCACCGATGACACACGCAAGTGTCGTCTTCAGTGTCCAGCGGATGATCAGTTCCAGGAATTCCGATAATTTTCCCAGCATATCTTCCGGTCCCAGAAAGTTCAGAACACGGATGATCATATATACCCGCACCATCGGCAACAGTACATTTCCGATTATGATCTCAACCGCATAGATCAGGAACAGAACAAGATTATAAAAGGCCACTCCGGTCACACTTCCCTTCGCCACCGCAACTGCCAGAAAGTAAACCGGATAAAACACTCCCATAAAAGCAGTGATATTACGTATCCCGGATTCCACCCACTGAATAACCACATCGAATGCCGCAACCGTCAGTGCCGCCAATAATATATAAATCATATAGAAACCGACACTTGCCACCTGTCGGTTCTGAAGGGTACCTGCGAACTGATTCATGAATGCTGCGATCATTGCGATCAGCAAAATATGTACCAGATTTTTCTTCCCTGTCTGAAGCAGATAAAGCATCTGTTCTCCGGCAAATTCGGTAAGAAGTTTGACGGAAGATTTCAGATCTCCGGTTAAAATTTCTGATATTACTTCTTGAAATGCAATCCGTTTTTCAGGAAACAGTGAGCGTAAGGAATCATCGATTTCTCCATATTCAAATTCCGAAAGGATGGTTTCTTTTATTTTCTGTTGTTCCTGTTCTGCGTCTTCCGCAGTATTTTCACTGTCTTCAGATAATTCATCTGCATAACAATATATAAGTCCTACATTTCTCGTCGATAAAAACAACAGAAAAAAAGCCAAAATACAGCAAATAAAAACACCTGCCAGTTTTTCACATTTCTTTTCACATTGCAGATTACAGCTCTCATTATCTTCCACATTCAATTTCTTATATTTCATATCGTATCTCATACCAGAAATCCCCGTATCGTCTGCAAAAGCGCACTTAAAACCGGAAGGCTCAAGACCAGAATCGTAATCTTTGCGAACACTTCAATCTGTAATGCGATCGTCTGATACCCCGCATCTTTACAGATTGCCGACGAAAATTCAGCTGCATATGTAATTCCCAGAATTTTCCACAATGTTTTAAAATAATCACTGTTAAGCCCTACTACATTACTGACCTCATTCAGTACATCTTTGAGCAGACTGATCTTTCCAAGCAGAGATGCAAAGATCAGCATGCCAAGAGCGATACTGATATAGATGCCATATTCCGATTTCCCGCTTTTGAACTGAAGTGCCAGCAGAACTCCTGCCACCCCCAGTATCCCAATCTGCAGCATGCTCATGCGTTCCACCTCCCATGCCTGTACAGAATACATTTTTTACAACATATAGCCCCTTTCCTTTATAATGAAAATAAATTCTGGATGGATTCAAACAGATCATAAATATACGGCACGATCCAGAACAGTACCAGCAAAAGTCCTGCAAGACTGGTCAGAAAAGCCTGTTCTTCCCTCCCACTGTGCTTCAACACCTGACACAGTATCGATACCAGAATCCCGACCGCTGCAATTTTAAATATCAGATTTATCGTCATACATACCCTCCCTTTTCTTACAGGAGGATGATTGCCAGAAATACACCTCCGGTCACTCCGATACATTGATACAGACGGATTTTCTCCTTCTGTTCCGTTCTCATGTCCTCCATTTTCTGCTCCATTTGTTCCAGATACAGATCCAGTGTCCTTACCTGCATCTCGATATCAATTGTTCCCAATTCACCTCCCAGACGGATCAGGCTCTCCAGCATATCCTGTGGGATTCCGATTACCGGCAGATGTGTTCTCGTCTCTTCTTCCCATATTCCCGCCAGACTTGTACCCTGTCTGTTTTCCAGCCGCTCATACAAAGATAACAGCCACATCTTATACGGCTCCTGAGCTTCACTCCCTACACTCAGGAATGCTTCTGGAAGCACCCGTCTGGAATAACGGACCTCACTTCTGATCCGGAAAATTAATTTTCTCAGGTAACGCATCTGCCTGTAACATTCTTCAATTTTCGCCGCCTGCAGCATCCCCCAGCCGCTGCCCGCAAGAATCACCATGACTGCTCCGATTGCCTTTATCATTTCGCCATTTCCATTGCTTCTTTGTAAAGAAGACTGCCCCTGTTATCAAAGATCCCTTCAATCTGTCCTACGTGTGCATTATTTCCAAGTAAAATGTACCGTTCAAATCTTCCCTCTCCGATCATCTGGTTGAACAACGGTTTCTTTCTTAATTCTTCCATAGACTCAGCATGTACTGTTGCCAGCATCTTACACCCACAGTGCATCGCATATTCAATGGCATGTACATCTTCCGGTGTCCCGATCTCGTCCACTGCGATCACCTGCGGTCCCATTGAACGGATCAGCATGATCATTCCCTCCGCTTTCGGGCAACCGTCCAGAATATCCGTCCGGATTCCCAGATGATTCTGTGCCACGCCCATATAGCAGCCGCCGATCTCCGAACGTTCATCCACCACTCCTACCGCAAGCCCCGGAATCCAGGAATTTCCTTCCGATATCTGACGGATCAAATCTCTTAACATCGTGGTCTTTCCACATCCCGGCGGTGATACGATTAATGTATGACACAACACCCGGTTGCATACAATATAAGGAAATACCGCATCGGCGCATCCGATCATCTCATGCGCCACACGGATATTCACCGAAGAAATGTATTTCAGGTTCTTTACCTTTCCATTTTCCATAATAGCCTGTCCCGATAATCCCACTCTGTGTCCTCCTTCAATTGTAATAAATCCCTGCCGCATCTCCTGTTCACATGCGTAAAGAGAATAATTACTGATGTATTCCAGCATTTCGCGGATATTATCTTTTGTCACCAGGTATGGACGTCTGGCTTTCGCTCCGGGGATAACTTCCGTGTCATGATACAGGAAGATCAGTGGTTTTCCTTCCCGGAGTCGGATCTCCTGTAAATATTCGAACTTTAACTTTTCCTTTTGTATAATGCTTCTGACATCCCATGGTAGGACTTTTAAGATTGTATCTTCTTTCATGTTCTTCACCTCTTTACACCCATGTATATGTAGCTGGTATGGGAAAATATGACTGAAAATTTTATGTCGCTTTTAATTAAAATAATAAGGATATCATCCACTCTTCTTAAAAAGAATGGACAATATCCTTATTCTGTATTAATATTCAATAAAATAACTTTTTATTCTGTTTAACAAATTGTTTTCTGTTTTTAATCTCTTTTTTATTACAAAACATCAATTTTTAAGCAAATAATTTTCAGACACCCACTCCGATGCTTCTTGACCTGTTTGCCATGAAAAATATGAACCACTTATACACGTTACTTTTATATAAATGCCTTCATTTGTTTGTTCGAAATATAAATGAAATTTTTGATTAGATCTTGCCCCGACAACATCGTATTCTTTCATCCCATCATTCCACTCAAAATGAAATTCTTCATCCGAACTACTTCTTCCATTATCATGCCAGAACATCAAGGATGCATTTTTAATACCATTTTCATCACTAATTGTAAAATTTGACAAAAATTGACCATTAGCATATTCGTATGTTTTTTTTACAGGTAATGCACTTGTATCTTCTTGATGTTCTTCCCTTAATTCGGAAATAGCATCACTCACATCTTCTCCTTGAGGCCAATTATTTAAATACCATGATTGTATAGCTCCATTATTATCAATTTTTATCCCTACAAAATAGGGTAAATCATTAATTAAAGTAACAAAAGCACTTCCTGAAGTAGTATCATATAATTTTTTCCATCCATTTTTCTGCAATTCTGAAGTAGCTTGGTCAATTTTATCTCCTAAAGTTATTCCATATAACTTTATATAGGAGGCCCCGTTGTTCTTCATACTAAACATTTCATCCATCCACTCTAAGTAAAACTCGTCAGCCATATACGATTCGGCTCCCGACTCTCCTTTAAATTGCCAAAGCTCCGTTGATTTCATATTCAATAATTCTTGTAATTCCCTATAAGTAGAAAAATAATCACTAATTTCAATATCATTTTTCTTTTTTGCAGTTTCCGGAACTTCAATTTTCACAACCATAACTTTTTCAGGGGGAAGCCCAGCATTATTTAAAGCCATTTTTATAGTAGTCAATTTTTGATCTGAAAAATTCATTTTTTGCGCTTCATAATACAACCAAGTTGCAAAATTTTGAAAGTCATCATCATAATTAAGGGAACCCATACTTTTATATAGGAGTTTTGCCAATTCCTCCATTGTAATTCCGCTTCCTTTTTTAGGATGAACCATAGAATAGAAAGCATGACTAATAATTGTACTATTTACATGTTTTCCTACCATCAATGAATCTTCATCTGAATAAGTGAATTTATTTTCATCCATTTGTGATTCCGGATATTTATATACAACTGTACATACTTCTGAAGTCGGTTCTGTAATTTTCTTTTTAGTGGCTTTATGTGTGCCATATTCTTCTTCAACAGGACATTTTTTCCCTTCTATTTCATACAGACAATAATGATATTCTTCCTCTGATGGCTTTCTCATATGGCGTGCGCCATGTTTCCAATCACAACTATCATTAAGCGTTCGATCGTCATTCCAGTCTTCTACTAATTCACCCATAACATCACAAAATGCTTCTTTTAACGCTCCTGATTCTCCTTTACTACTCAGCCCACTGATTGTTCTTTCCACCGAATGGAAATATTCGTGTCCTACAAGTTCTGGTGTAATCTTATTCTCATATCCCAAATACAAAAATGTTGGTTCTGTTTTATTTCCCATATAAGAAAAAGCATTATTCGACATTGTTCCTTCATTAACAAATACTTCTGTAAGCCCATTTTTATTGTCAAAGCCTTTTCTTTTTAATACTTCATTACAAAAATCATATGTATTACAACTTATATAAAAAGCTTTAATACATGATGCGTCAATAGTATCTATATCTCCTGATGCCACTTTAACTTCTTTATCTGATTCTTCTATATTTCTTTTTAATTCCGCATTTTCGCAGATAATATTCCCACTCAAATCACTCAGTTGCCATATCCCGTTTGTATGTACCGGCTGAACATAGTTCGTTTTTTTATTATACCACAAACCGCTTTTCGCATTAGGTGTATATTTATTACCTGTATCATCTTGAAAACATACTCTTATAGGCTCTTTTTTCGCATCACATATATTGATATTCCTATTTTGATCACTCAATACATATTTTCCATCTATCTGAGGAATGTTTTTTATATTTGATGATTCCTTATCTGTGTCAATATTCGAATCAGAAAAAACAATTTTTCCCGTATGTGCATTTACCAAACAACTTTCCGCTACTCCTTCCCCTTTTACACAAAACTGCCATGTCAACATCGGACTTGTGTTATATAGGTCAAAAATTGTTTTTCCCATTTTCAAAATATTTACATTATCTTTATATTCGTTTTCAACTATTTTTATTGCTTTTTTTTCATTAATTTTTTCTTTTAAATTAATATTTGAAATTTCCGAGAAGTTTCCATTTACTCCACTTATTTTTCCATCCGAATCCGTTTCAACGGTAATTTTCCGTCCATATACAGGTATTCCTTTGTAATACTGTGGAAAAGTATAACATGTTGATGTCAAAATTTTATTTTCCCGACATGTCCCAATATTATCTTCTATGTGTGATATTCCATTTTTTTTAGTTATCCGCTTTAATGTTTCCAAGGCATCTTCCGAATTTTTTATTCGATAGTCACATTCATTTTCTGTTGATATTTCAAAAATTACATTTTTCTTTTTTGGTTTTTTTCCCAAATTTTCCTTTTGTTCTTTTGAACTGCTCTTTTGATCTGCTGTACATCCACTCATCTGACCTACAAGCATTATTACTACCATTACAAATATAATAATCCTCAATCTTTTTTTCCTCATCTTCTTCCTCCCATGTTTATTCACTCTCTACCAGAATCTATTGTTTATAACAATTACTATTTTCTATCCTCCTTTTTGCTTCATATTATCTTCGCTATTACGAATATATTATATTCTTTTTTACGAAGATATTCAATTATCAAATTCTATTTTATTCTTATTACAGGTTCAACAAGGAGGTATAAAATGTATGATTGATTATAGTCCTTTTTGGGAAACTCTTGAAAACTCCTCTGAAAATTGGTACACATTAACAAGTAAACATCATTTATCAAACAGTACTTTGCATCGCTTAAAACACAACAAAGATGTTTCAACAAAAACATTAAATGATTTATGTCGAATCCTACATTGCAATATTCAAGATATTGTCAGATACATTCCTTCAAATAGTGATCAGATTTTATAAAAAAGATGCTATGAAATTATTCATAACATCTTTTTTATTTAAAAGAACCTCCAGCCTTTGATATGCTACCCTCATATAGGACAATGAAATATAAAAGTCCTATATGGGGGTATTTT